>Ga0209066_10000370_pt1 | contig 66912 bp, 43 predicted proteins | sample All_14_2_FD_187198 | JGI IMG/M metagenome (GOLD analysis project Ga0209066, IMG submission 187198) | Freshwater microbial communities in response to fracking from Pennsylvania, USA - Allegheny Zone_MetaG_DW_15 (SPAdes) (version 2) ...
TAAAGGGTGGAGTGTACATGTGTAGTATCGTTAGTGGTCATGAGAAGGGTGTTGGAAGGTTGGTGGTTGTGAAATAAAGCTAGCTATTTAAGAGATGCACTTCGTGCATCAGAACATAGGCACACGGATTTAACGGATTTAAACGGATTCCACGGATTGATTAGAACACTGATGACACGGATTAGGCGGATTTGCACTGAAAATAGAAACAAAACTGATCATAGAGGATTTGATTTAAATAGACGCAACATGTAGAGACGCGGCATGCCACGTCTCTACAATGTGCTGCGTCTCTACATGAAATCCAAGTTGTCATACGATACAATCTCACGAGTTCCTGGATTATCACCAGAGGTTTAATATAAAGAATAGGTGCGTAGCACCGGGTATAATTGTATTAAATCTATTCCAGAACCATGTGATTTAGCGCTCGAGTAGGTGTTTAAATAGGAAGTTTGTCATTCGGGTATAGAGGTGGAAGGTGGTATTTCTTCCAGTGTAGATGCCGTGGTTGCTATTAGGGTAGAACTGTTGTTCGAACTGTTTGTTTGCGGCAACGAGGGCAGTTGTCAGGTCCATTGTGTTTTGGAAATGAACATTGTCATCAGAGCTACCATGAATAAGTAGGTAATTGCCTTTTAGTTTAGATACGTGTGAAATCGGAGAGTTGTCGTCATAACCAGCGGGGTTGTCTTGTGGTTTTTGCATAAATCTTTCCGTGTAGATGTTGTCATAATATCTCCAATTTGTTACCGGAGCAACTGCAATACCGGTTGAGAAATAGTCAGCCCCTTTGGTCATGCAGAGGGTACTCATGTAGCCCCCATAACTCCATCCGAAGATACCAAACTTCGCAGGATCGGCATAACCTTCCTTTATCAGCCACTTTGCCGTTGCAATTTGATCTTCTGTCTCATACTTTCCAAGCTGCTTGTATGTGATTTTTTTGAACTCTTCTCCTCTGAATCCGGTTCCGCGGTTATCTACAGAGACAACTAAAATACCCTCCTGAGCCATATATTGATACCATAACTGACCTCCTTCCCAGTTGTTACGTACAGTCTGGGAACCTGGACCGCCATAGAGGTAAACGAGTACAGGATATCTCTTGTTTTTATCGAAGTTATCGGGCTTGATCATCCATCCGTTAAGTTCAACTCCCTCTTCTGTTTTAAAAGAGAAGAGCTCTCTTTTTCTTAGATTAAACTCTTTTAGGCGTTCTCTTAGACGAGCGTTATCTTCAATGATGCGAAGCCCTTTCCCTTTGTCATTTCTGATGGTAATGACAGGAGGGTTGTTCATATCGCTCCAAGTGTGGATAAAGTAATTGAATCCTGTAGAGAACTCTGCTTTGTTCCAACCTTCATTTTCTGTGACGGTTTTCATTTTACCTTTTAGGTCAACGGTACAGATATCTCTGTTATATGGGCCATGGTTAGCAGCAGAGAACCAGATGAGGTTACGGTTTAGGTCAAACCCTGAAATTGACTCAACATCCCACTTACCGGTTGTAAGTTGTTTAACGGTACCATTAATATTACAAAGGTAGATGTGATTGTATCCATCACGTTCGCTAGTGATTAGAAACTCTCCGGGTTGAGGCAACCAGGTCATATCATCTGTAATCTCAATGTAGTAGGGATTGGTTTCAGTGAAAACCACTTTACTCGCTCCTGTGTTGGCATCTGCAAGAAGGATTTCGAGTTTATTTTGAAGGCGGTTCATTCTGAAAACAGAGAGTTGGTTAGGGATGTTACTCCATTGAACTCTTGGGATATATTGATCGGTTTCTGATCCAAGGTCAACGGCAATGCTTTTTTTGTCGTTGAGGTTGTATATGTGTACGGAAACTATACTATTATCTTCGCCAGCTTTGGGGTATTTATAGGTGTAATTGGAGGGGTATAGCGATCCGTATTCTGGGAAAGAGAACTCTTTTACCTTACTTTCATCGAATCGATAGTATGCAAGTTTGCTACCATCTTTCGACCACCAGAAGCCTTGTGTGATAGCAAATTCTTCTTCGTAAACCCAGTCGGTGGTTCCATAGATAATACTATTATTGAGCCCATCTGTTGTTACTGGTGTCTCGGTAAGACTTATAAGGTCTTTAATAAATAAGTTGTTGTTACGTACAAAAGCAACCTTCGATCCATCGGGCGAAAAGCTAACCAGTCTCTGTTTCCCGGCATCACTTACCGCTGTGACTTTCTTACTGTCGAGGTCATATACATAATAATCAGAGATGCTTGAATGTCGATAGATTGCCTCGCTATTGACCGCTATCAACATCTTCTTTTGGTCGTCAGAGAAACTGAAATCGCTCAATTCAAGTGTGTCCCCTTTTTCAGTAATGATATTGGAACCGGTAACTAGATACCCGTTTTTTTGTCCGGTTTTATAACTATAGATAAATAAAGTGTCATTCTGTAAACGGGTATAGTGCTCTCCATCTTTCAGTGGAAGAATGCCATATACCCCTTTACTTGCCAGATATCTATCTTTAAATAAGATTTCTGGGGATAGTTTGCGTGATTCTCTTTGAGCAGAAAGAGAGAGAGAGCCTAATACGAGAATTAGGAATAGGAATAGGTTTTTAGTTTGGTTATGCATGACTAAATGGTTTGAACTCTGCAAATGTAAAGTATTAAAAGGAATCTTGTTAACTTCGCAGAACCATGCATGAAGAAATTGACATCCCATTTGACCTTATTACTAAGGTGGTTGACCGATTACAAGCTTCAAAGTATGCAATTGCATTTACCGGAGCGGGTATTTCTGTGGAAAGTGGAATACCCTCATTTCGTGGCTTGGGTGGTTTATGGTCGAAGTATGATCCAAAGATTCTTGAATTAGACTATTTCCTTTCCTATCCTGAGAGAAGCTGGCCTGTGATTAAAGAGATCTTCTATGATCATTTTGGAGGTGCTCTTCCAAATGCAGCTCATAAGTTATTAGCTTATCTTGAAAGAGAAGGGCTTTTGAAATGTGTGATCACACAGAATATTGACTCTTTGCATCAGCGAGCAGGTAGTCATGTGGTTCATTGCTTCCATGGTGATAGTGGTACATTAGTTTGTTTAAAGTGTAATAGGAGGTTCCCGGCCGAAGAAAGTTATCTAAAAGAAAAGATCCCATCATGCCCACATTGTGGGGGTATGCTTAAGCCGGATTTTGTCTTTTTTGGAGAAAACATTCCTGTAAAGGTCTCAAATATGTCTTTTGAGGCAGCAGAAAAGGCCGACTTAGTATTGGTGATTGGAACTACTGGAGAGGTCTATCCGGCAGCTCTTATTCCTCAAGAGGCTAAGAAAAATGGAGCGTTTATCGTCGAAATCAATCCAGAGGTGAGCCACTTTTCAACCAGAGTAGCTGATGTTCATATTAAAGCATCGGCTGTGACGGCTGCTAACCGGATTGCAGAGAGATTGAATATGGTTTTCTGAAAGATTAATTATTATAACATGCCGCAACAAAAAAACACCGGAGGGTATCTGATTCAATTAGATGGAGTAAGATTTATAGCTATTTTTATGGTAATGGTTGCTCATTGGCTTCAATGGCAGATTGATAACCCATTAATAAATCCTATTCAGTTTGTTCATGGTGTAACGCTTTTCTTCGTCTTGAGTGGGTTTTTAATTAGTCGAATTCTTATCGAGAATAGAGATAGGTATGATTTGGCGAGTTTAAATCGAATGGGCTTAGTTCGTCAATTTTATATCAGACGTTTTTTGAGGATATTTCCCATCTATTACTTGACGATTTTTTTATTAGCAATCGTGAATTTTCCTGACGCTAGAACTTACTTTCCATGGCTTGTAACCTATACGAGTAATATTTACCAAAGTATAACAACACAGTATGTGGGTAAGTTTAACCATTTTTGGTCATTGGCGGTTGAAGAGCAGTTTTATCTTTTTTGGCCGTGGCTGATGTTGTTTGTTAATAGAAAATATCTTATCCATGTTATTTTTAGTGCTATTGGGATATCCTTGCTGACAAAGGTGGTTCTTTATGTTCAATTTGAACCTTACTGGATGGCAGGCTCCTATTTTACCTTAAGTTGTATGCATGCTCTGGGATTAGGAGCGTTACTTGCCTGGCTGACGATTAAGAAGGATCCAATATTAGATAAACTGGCTCACGGGGCAGTGGTCTGGAGTGCTATTGTGATCTATGTATCGGCGATGTATCTGTTCATTAAGTATCCAGCCTGGAAGGCCTTGGGTGACGAGTTTCTTTTTTCTGTGATGGCAATGTTGGTGATTAATAGGGCTATTAAGGGTCGTTTTAGATGGGGTGTTAAAGCTTTTCTGGTACATCCTTGGGTGAATTATTTCGGAAAGGTCTCTTATGGGATGTATGTATATCATCTCTTTATGACCGATTTGGCTTACTATATCTTCCCTAGAATTGGCTTACAGATCACTAATAAATACACCTTCTTTGTGGCTCTGTTTATCCTGACTTTTATTGTTTCTCATTTTAGTTGGAGGTTAATAGAATCCCCAATCAATGGCCTTAAAGATAAGTTTCCTTATGTGAGGCCTAGATCCCAATCTTTTTAAAATAGAAAGAGAACGACTATTAAAAAACGATGATCATAGATAATCCCACAATTTCTGAGGAATAAATGGGATATAGTGAATATAATCCTTGTTTATTTTTCTGGTTAGGTTTGGCTAAACCATAGCCTATCCATGTTCCCAATAGGGCTCCTCCAATTACGTCTGATACCCAGTGTTTGCTGTCGTAAATCCGGCTAAAGCCCACCAATGACGCCAGAGTGTAACTAGTCCATGTTACCCACCTTCTATCTTTGTAATAATGGGAAAAGATGGTTGCAACAGCAAAGGCGGATGAGGTATGGCCGGAGACAAATGAGAGGTGATCCTTGGATAGAGATGGGCCATCAAAAATAAACGGTTCTGTCAAACTCTCCTCTGGCCGATGACGATGTGTTATAAGCTTGAGTAACCCTGTCGCACCAACTGCGATGATCCATGCTTCTGCTGCCCGGTAAGTTACAAAGGCCAATTTCTCATCTTTTCCGATCTTACTGCCGAGAAAAGTTAGGGCTAAGCCTCCGGCAATCATGTATCCTTCTCCTCCAAGTCTAAGATAATCTTTAGAGAGGCTTTTAAGGAAAGGGTTCTGGTTCTTCGTTATTAGATCGTTAACCTCGTTGTCAATTGTAAAGGTTAGCCCGGTAACTAATAGAGAGCCCATCCCTAAACGAAACTCTTGATTATTCCAATTGAAAGGAGAGATGGCAACCTTTAAAATATCAGCCGGAACTTCTTTGAGGTTTATCTTATAGCATAAAGAGTGCGGAAGAGAATCTTCATTAACTGTGGTTTTGCTTTTTGTGGAAAAAGAAGGATGCTCTGTTTGACTCATTACCGGAGTGAGTGCAGTGACAAGGAAGAGAATGATGAGAGGAGTAAATGTGATTTGTAACGGTGACATTGAGTTTGATTCTAATTTTTTAAGGCCTCTAAAGGTCATGATTTTCTGGTTCTATATGAACTATAGTGATGATGATGGTGTTTAATTTGTGGTCCATCAAAGATAGGAGAATGAAATGGCAGATGACAAAAATCGGGAGGAATCGGTACAATATCATTAATTATTGTCAAATTTGCACCTGATGACGCATGAAGATTAAAGCTATTTTTAGAATCTCTCTGGTCAAATAAAAAAAATTCACTTATCAGGCGTTATAAATTGAAACTCCAATAATAAATTATATAGATGAAGAAGAATATTTTATTATTTATATTTCTGATTTATGGTATGTTAACCTACAGTCAGCATGCTTATAAACCCGAGATTACCTCAAAGGATGTAAAGTACAATATTGATCGTTTAGCCTCTGATGAATGGGCTGGAAGGAAGCCTGGTACGCCAGGGGGTGATTCTGCAGCTTACTTTATTCGTAATTACTTTAAATCACAAGGATTAGAGTTGCTTTTTAAAGATGGATTGCAGGAGTTTGAGCTAGTAACCAGTGCTAAAGCAGGGGTAAATAATTATATTAAATCAGGGAATGTTATAATTAATTCTGTGGCCGATGTAACTCCTTTTTCATTTAGTTCTAAAGCTATAATTAAAGCACCCATAGTTTTTGCAGGCTATGGATTTGATATCAATCAAGATAGTCTTCTTTGGAATGATTTTAATAATGTTGATGTTAAAGGGAAATGGGTGCTTATTTTAAGAGGATATCCCGAGAATGAAAAATATAGATCTGCCTTATCCAGTGCCGGTGATGAGAGGACCAAGGTTTTAGCAGCCAAAGATAGAGGGGCAAAAGGGGTCATTTTTATTAATGGAATGAGTTATGATAAAGATGACAAGCCAATTAAAGTGTTTTATGATAAGAGTAATATTGATGCTGGGCTACCGGTTTTGTGGTTAAGTAGAAAAGCTTTGTCATTACTTGATGAGAGGGTGTTACAGCGCATTTTAGAGGATGAAGCAACGATGAATAATCAATTGAAGAGTTCTTCGCATGATTTAGGGTTAGTCGTAGAGGGTGCATCAGAGGTTCTTCTTGAAAAGGTTAAGACCTATAATGTGGCGGCAATCTTAAGGGGAAATGATCCAGTTTTAAAGGATGAATATATTGTTGTTGGAGCTCATTATGATCATCTGGGGATGGGTGGTTATGGAAGTGGCTCACGGATGCCCGATACAATAGCTCCCCACAATGGTGCTGATGATAATGCTTCAGGAGTTAGTGCTGTAATGGAGTTGGCTGGTTATTTTGTTCATCAACAGGGACGATTGGCGAGGAGTGTAATTTTTGTGGCTTTTGGAGCTGAAGAGTCTGGTTTAATAGGCTCGAATTGGTTTGTTTCTAATCCTCCGGTGCCTAATGATAAAGTTAAAATGATGCTGAATTTTGATATGGTTGGTCGTATGAATACCAAGACAAGAAGTTTCAGTATAGGAGGTACAGGAACGTCTAAGGAGGGGGAAACTATTCTTAATGAGTTGCTTTCTTCTTCTACTTTAAAGGCTAACTTTTCAAAGGAGGGCTATGGTCCTTCTGATCATGCATCTTTCTATGGCGTTCATATTCCTGTTCTATATTTTAATTCTGGAGTACATACCGATTATCACACCCCATTTGACAGATCCGACAAGATTAATGCTGATGGGGAGGTTGAAATAGTAGTTTTTGTGTCTCAGCTAATGCAACGCTTAGCCTCTAATCTACCTGCATGGACTTATCAGGAAGCGGGTCCTGCAAAGCAGCAGAGGATGGGCAGATTAAAGGTTACTTTTGGAATAATGCCTGACTTTACCTCCACCGATAGTCAAGGGTTGGGTGTAAGTGGTGTTACACCTGGAGGCCCTGCTGATAGAGCTGGTATTAAAAAGGACGATCGAATATTGGCTATTGATGGAAAGACAGTAACAGACATTTATGATTATATGAATCGGCTAAAGAAACTTCAGAAAGGTGACCGTGTTTCTGTTGATCTTGATAGGAAAGGCGAAAGGGTCGTCGTGATTGTGGAGCTATGATCTTAAAAGGTTCTTATCCGGTTGGGGGAATCACCTGTGCCGCTTGTGCAGCCAGTATTGAGTCTATGCTCATGCACACTCATGGAGTTAAGGATGTAAGAGTTAATCTGGTTTCTAATTCTGTCAGACTTGAATGGGATGATGAGATTATCTCCTTAAATGAGATGGCTAATATAATGGCCAGACTTGGATATCAATTGCTGGAATCTGACCTGAGTAATGGTGAATCTGTTGAATTAGCGGGTGAATTAAGAAAGACTGAGACAGACCAATTGAGAAGAAGATCTGTCTTAGCTTTAGTGATAGCATCTCCTGTTTTTGTGTTAGCAATGGGGTTTCATCATTGGACTATAGGTTTCTATTTACAAGCCCTGCTAACCACAGCTCTGCTTCTTGGGCCTGGAAGACTCTTCTTTAGAAATGGATGGAGGCAAGTTAGGTTTTGGATGTTAGGTATGGATACCTTGGTTGCTATGAGTACGGCTACAGCCTATCTTTGGAGCCTCTTTGTCTTGCTCTTTCCGGAAATAATAAGGCAGTTCGGTATTTCTGGACATCTCTATTTTGAGTCGGCTTCGGTAATTATAGCGTTCGTTTTAATTGGAAAATATTCAGAAGATCGGGCACGGGCTAGATCGTCGAGCGCAATCACTGAGTTAATGTCTTTACAACCTGATAACGTTACTGTAATCAGGAATGGGATAGAACTAGAGATAAGTCTGAATGATCTGATCCGGTTTGATAGGGTTTTAGTTCGGTCTGGTGATCGAATACCTGTAGATGGGAGGATAATTAAGGGCGTCGGCATCGTTGATGAAAGTACTTTAACAGGAGAGCCTTTACCGGTAGATAAAGGGAAGGGCGATCAGGTTAGTGCTGGAACCGTTTGTCTGAATGGAGTCTTTACCGTTGTTTCAGAAGCGATCGGTCGCGAGACGAAGCTAGGGCAGATTGTTAAATTAGTTGAGGAGGCACAGAGTAGTAAAGCACCTATTCAGAAATTAGCCGATAAGATCTCGTCTAAGTTCGTGCCCGCTGTGGCGTTGATTGCACTCTCTTCTGCTCTCCTGTGGTTGAGTTTTGGCGGAGAAGACTCTATTACCCGGGCTGTGACTGCTTTTATTTCAGTACTTATCATAGCTTGCCCTTGTGCCTTAGGCTTAGCTACTCCAGCTGTTATTACGGTGGCGCTTGGTAGGGCAGCCCGAGAAGGGTTGCTCATAAAAGATGCTGAGGCCCTTGACCATCTTGCTAGCGTAGATTGTTTGGTCACCGACAAAACGGGCACTCTAACAAAAGGGACGCCTATCGTTACCGAATATCATGTTTTTAGAGAAGATCCTCATTTGGTCTTTTCTTTATTAGTTGGATTAGAGAAAAACTCTAATCACCCTGTTTCGTATGCTATAATTAATCGTTTTACGGAATATGCGGATCAATCGATTTCAGATTCAATTACAGGGGTGAATGAGATAGCAGGCTCTGGAATAGTGGGGAATTATAACTCTAAAAAGATTGCTGCTTTCTCCGGACAATGTCTACGAAATCTTATGTCAAATCATGAGAACAATGAGTTAGTCAAGTTATTTGGTTATAGGGGTATTGAAGCGGATTTGGCAGGTGTTGAGACACTAGATGTGCTTGAAAAGATGGAGAGGGATGGTTCTACAATTGTTGTTTTCTTAATGGATCAGTCAGTTTGTGGGCTTATTGCTATTGGAGATGAGGTAAGGCCAGAGGCTTTAGATGTAATGAATAGGCTGTCTTCGTTGGGTGTGACGACCATTATGGCTACGGGTGATAATCTGTATTCTGCTGAGCGGGTGGCCAAACAGGTTGGTATCAAGAAGTTTTACGGGTCAATGATGCCAGAGGAGAAGGCTGTTTTAATAAAGAAGCTAAAGAATAGTCATAAACGAGTGGCGATGATAGGAGATGGGGTTAACGATGCTGCTGCATTAGCACTGGCCGATGTCAGTATAGCAATGGGAACCGGTGCCGATATTGCTATGAAGAGTGCCTCGGTAACTCTACTTAACGGTAACCTTTCTCGGATCTACATAGCCGTTAAATTGGCTAAGAAAGCCAGATTAATCTCTTATCAGAATCTTTTTTGGGCATTTGTTTATAATGTTATACTTATACCTGTTGCCGCCGGAGCATTGATCCCATCCCTAAATTTGGAGATTAATCCTTCAATGGCTGGTCTGGCTATGAGTATTAGTTCAATAACAGTAGTAATGAATAGTCTTCGATTAAGAAGAACTAGTTTATGAGGGACTAAAGGTAAGGTTACCATGCTCTCTGTTGGAATGAAAGCAAATTGGATACTATTTTTCATATGTATTAATTAAATAATTGACCTATGAGCAAATTGAAGTTTAAAACAAATATCAGATGCGGAAATTGTGTTCGGAATGTCTCTCCATTCTTAAACAAATCGGTTGATATAGAAACTTGGAGTGTAGATACTGAATCGGAGATGAAGATATTGACCGTTGAGACCGATCTTGAGGCTAGTGAGGTAATAAAGATGGTTGAAGAGGCAGGTTTTACAGCTGAAGTTTTAAACGAATAAGTAGCAGCTCAAAATTTCTATTAGGTATACCGTTCGATTGTTAGGTTATTTTAAGGATGGAATGATGCCTTACTCTAGCTTTGTTACTAGAATTATCAGGATAGATTGAGGTAATAGTTGGCCTATTTGACACCTTTTTTTACTTTTGTAATTCAATAATAGACTATGATTGCATTAGTAGAATTAATCACCAGAGATCTGATCTTGAAATTTCTGAAATTTGGTTTAGTAGGATTTTCAGGTGTTTTTGTTGATTTCACTACCACTTTTATCTTTAAGGAGTGGTTTAAGGTTCAGCGTTTTTTAGCTAATGCTATTGGCTTTACGGTTGCTGCTACATCCAATTACTATTTGAATCGGATCTGGACTTTTGAGAGTCACAATCCGAGAGTTATGGTAGAGTTTGGACAGTTCTTTTTGATTTCAATGATTGGTCTTGGCATAAATACATTAATTATTTGGATTTTAGATCGCAAGTTTCAGTTTAATTTTTATGTCGCTAAGCTGGTTGCGATTGGTGTTGTGACTATTTGGAACTTTATTGCTAACTCATATATTACTTTTGCTTGATACTTTAGATTCGTGTTTACATATCGGTCTGTCGCTAATTTCTTTTATTAAATATTTAACCTATGAACCATCGTAAGAACGCTTTAGTCCTCCTTATCCCAAGTTTTTTATTGTCTGTGATATGTTTTATAGCTGATCTGAATGATAGTGGTCACAGTACAATTGGATATAAAATATTGGATATCTTCATGATGACTCTAATCATCTATGGGATTCTTGCTGTTTTTTATTTATTGTATAATGTGGTTATCAGATTGATTAAGTGAGATGTTCAGAAGATGTATCAGATATAATGCATGTGGATTTCGTACAATGAGTAAAGACGCCAATCAGGATATAATCATGGATAGCATCAATAATAGATTAATAGTTAGGGAGGCCAGGGAAGAGGATACCTCTACTATTTTAGAATTTATTAATCAGTTAGCGAGTTACGAGAAGTTACTGCATGAGGTGGTGGCGACAGAAGATTTGCTTCGAGAGAGTCTGTTTATTCAAAAGCATGCCCGGGTTCTCCTTGCAGAGTATGATGAAAGGCCAGTTGGTTTTGCTTTGTACTTTTTTAACTTTTCGACTTTTGTTGGTCGACCAGGATTGTATCTGGAAGATCTGTTTGTATATCCTGAGATGCGAGGTCATGGCATAGGAAAGACCCTTTTAAGTTCTTTAGCACGTATAGCAATTGAGAAGGGGTGTGGGCGGTTTGAGTGGAGTTGCCTCGACTGGAATGAGCCTTCAATAAATTTTTATAAGAGTCTTGGCGCAATCCCAATGCAAGATTGGACGATTTATCGGATGACGGGAGAAGCTCTTATTAATCTGGCCAAAGGTAAATAGAAGAGCCCTAAATACCGGATGTGTTTAGGTTACCAAGACTAATCGTAAAAGTCTTAATTTGGGTCGGATCATCATCGTTGGTGAGGTTTAATGTAACCTGAAGGTGGAGGTTATAAACACTGAGTTCGGTCTCTTTATAGACGATCTTTCCTATCTTTAAAATATCGGCATTTATTATTCCATACCTGCGGGTTGATTGTTCCTGAAAGATCTCATCGGGATGGTTGTTTAACATTGTAAGATCGTAATCTCTAAAATCATAAATGTTAGAGATGTCTTGAATAGTGATGATTTGAAGGTTTTCTACCCCTTCAATATTAGTGGTAAACCAGGTATGGGCGTATTCATCAATTAAACAACGATTCAAAGAATCTTTCATTAGGATACGAGCGCAGTTAATGATTGCCCTTCCATAATAGTTTTTGTCGAAATAGTAGATCTTGTCCCAGGTTATAGCGTAACGCATACTCATCCCACCAATAATCTTTCTGAGTTTGGGGTAGATGTGAAAGGCATTATATGTCCTTAGAATAACAGCAAAATTCATTGCAAAGACAAGAGAGTGAAGAGGGGTATCAAAGATGAGATAACCGCCATCTCCCGTGCTAATGAATGTCGATTCGATCTCTTTCTCGGTATACTTTTGAAATAAAAAAGGGTGATTTGTGAAACAGAGCTTCACCGTCATCCTAAAGATTGTCTTGAAGAGAAAGGGGATAAGAGCCTGTTCAAGTGAACCAAACGAACTGTATTTAAAGATGTCTATTCCTAAAACACTTTTTCGACCAATCTCGCTGAAACCGACATATCTACGTAATAAATCATGTAGATCTCTCTCATCAGGAACAATATTGGTCTTCTCAAAGACAACGCGATGATCTACTGCATCAAGGAATTCCTTGATCTTCTCGTATTCAATAAGCTTAATGTTCCTTTTTGCCATGCTGTGTCTGGTTGTTTTAGTCATGTAAATGTACTATGATTATCCGATACCTGAAAGCTTGAATAAATGGATGTTTTATAAATATGGCTCTAGCTATTTTACTAATTAGAGTTACCTCAACTCCTAATCTTGGTTGTGTATTAGGGTTGTAAAACAGATAGATTAGTGGTAATTTTGCTCAGTCTTTGTAAATAATCGCAAAGAGTTCTCAATCAAAAACATCTGTTGATATGATTTTGTTCTTTAAAGGTGAAAAAGGCGTGATTTACGCTGTCGAGACAACTACCTCTCTATCAAAATCGGATAGAGAGAAGTTAATCTGGTTATTCGGACAAGCTGTTTGGATCGATGCTGAGCAGGTCAACATTGCTACTATCGGCCCAAGAAAAGAGATGATCACTCCTTGGAGCACCAATGCCGTCGAGATCACCCAAAACATGGGAATAGAAGGAATCACTCGTATCGAAGAGTTTTTTCCAACAGAGAGCCATAAGCCTCAGTTTGATAAAATGTTGCAAGCCTTCTATCCGACTCTTGATCAAAAGCTCTTCTTCATAGATCGTCAACCAGAACCTATACGTCATGTCACTGATATCAGATCTTACAACCAACAAGAGGGTTTAGCCTTAAATGAGGATGAAATAGAGTATCTGGAGTCAGTTAGTGCCCGAATTGGCCGTCCGCTGACTGATAGCGAGGTGTTTGGGTTCTCTCAAGTTAATTCTGAACACTGTCGCCATAAAATCTTCAATGGTACCTTTATCATTGATGGCGTTGAAAAACAGGATACCCTCTTTTCTCTTATAAAAAAGACCTCAAAGCAGAATCCAAATACTCTTATCTCTGCCTATAAGGATAATGTAGCATTTGTTGCGGGTCCCAAGGTTAAGCAGTTTGCTCCGATATCACAAGATAAACCTGACTTTTTCTCATTGACAGAGATCAATTCGGTTATTAGTCTTAAAGCTGAAACTCATAACTTCCCAACTACTGTAGAGCCTTTTAATGGGGCTGCAACAGGCAGTGGAGGTGAAATCAGAGATAGAATGGCCGGTGGAACTGGGAGTATCCCTTTAGCCGGTACTGCTGTTTATATGACCTCATACCCTCGCCTTGAAGGTGAGCGTGATTGGGAGCGATATACTAATCCAAGACCATGGCTCTATCAATCTCCTGAAGAGATCCTGATCAAGGCCTCGAATGGAGCATCCGACTTTGGTAATAAATTCGGCCAACCGCTTATCTGTGGGTCTCTCTATACTTTTGAACAGGAGACTCCAAAGGCGACTTATGGTTACGATAAGGTAATTATGCTTGCCGGTGGCGTTGGAACAGGTCGTAAAGAGGATAGTCTGAAGCATGATCCTAAACCCGACGACGTTGTGGTAGTTCTGGGTGGTGATAATTATCGTATTGGAATGGGCGGTGGTGCGGTCAGCTCTGTAGCCACCGGAGAATATGCCAATGCTATTGAACTTAATGCCGTACAACGTGCTAACCCGGAGATGCAGAAACGTGTTTATAATGCTATCAGGGCAATGGCCGAGAATCCTAATAATCCGATTGTCTCTATTCATGACCATGGAGCTGGAGGTCATCTGAATTCTTTATCTGAATTAGTAGAGGTTACCGGTGGCTTGATCGATCTTGAAAAGCTACCTGTGGGTGACCCCACCCTCTCGGCTCGCGAGATCATCGGGAATGAGTCACAAGAGAGAATGGGACTCGTCATCAGAAAAGAAGATTTGCCTACTCTGAAGGCCGTCGCCGAAAGGGAACGTGCTCCGATGTATGCTGTTGGCAGAACAACCGGAGATCATCAGTTTACCTTTAAAAATAGTATCACCGGTGAAACCCCTATCGATCTGCAACTGGCTGATATGTTTGGAAAACCTCCTCGCACAATTATGCGTGATATTGAGGTTCCTCCTTGTCGTATGCCACTAGCTTGGAATAGCGATATGATTCTTGATTATACCGAGAAGGTTTTACAGATGGAAGCAGTTGCTTGTAAAGATTGGCTAACTAATAAAGTTGACCGCTCTGTTACTGGAAGGGTAGCCTTGCAACAATGCGCCGGTCAAATTCAATTACCCCTGAATAATTTGGGTATCATGGCTCTGGATTATTGCGGACATGAGGGAATTGCTACTTCTATAGGCCATGCAGCTGCCGCAGCTCTTGTGGACGAGAGAGCCGGTAGTCAATTAGCGGTTGCTAAAGCTTTAACCAATATTGTTTGGACACCTTTGGCTGAAGGCTTAAAATCGGTCTCTCTGAGCGCTAACTGGATGTGGCCTTGCCGTAATCAGGGTGAAGATGCTCGTCTATATAATGCTACCGAAACAATGAGTGAATATGTTACAGCACTTGGAATTAATATTCCAACTGGAAAAGATTCATTGTCGATGACCCAGAAATATCCAAATGGATCATCTGTAATATCTCCTGGAACTGTTATTGTCTCTGCTGGTGCTCATACCAACGATTTTACTAAGGTTGTTCGACCTGTTATTAAAAACGTTGATGGCAGTTCCATCTATTATATCTCTTTTTCTGAAGGTTCGTTTGAGTTGGGTGGTTCTGCTTTTGCTCAACTTCTTGGTAGCACAGGTGAAAAGACCCCAAAACCGCTTAATTCAATAGATTTTAAGAAAGCTTTTAATGCCATTCAGTCTCTCGTAGATAACAAACTTCTTTTGGCTGGGCATGACGTCTCTTCAGGTGGCTTGATTACTACTCTTCTTGAACTTTGTTTTAGTATGCCAGGTAGTGGACTCATGTTGAGTCTGGATGAACTAGGGGAATCTGATATTGTAAAGGTGCTGTTTAGTGAGAACCCCGGAGTGGTGGTTCAAACGGCTAAGTCGGATGCTTTTGAAGCCATGTTAAAGGAGGCTGGTGTTTCCTTTACAAAGATAGGTGGCTATTTATCAGAACCAAAGCTTTTCATTTCGCTGTCTGGAAAGCAATATAGCTTTGATATCGATGCATTAAGAACTAGCTGGTTTAAGACCTCTTATCTGTTGGATAAGCGTCAATCAGGAGAGGTTAAGGCTAGTGAGAGATTTAATAACTTCAGTAAGCAACCTCTAGCCTATGCTTTTCCTAAAGCGTTTAAAGGTACTTTTGATTCTTTAGGTATTAATCCAAATAGAACTGAAAAGAGCGGTTTAAAGGCTGCTATTATCCGTGAGAAGGGAGTTAATGGCGATCGAGAGATGGCATTTATGCTTCATTTAGCTGGGTTCGATGTCAAGGATGTTCATATGACTGATCTTATCAGCGGACGGGAGACACTGGATGAAGTTAGGCTTATTGTATTTGTTGGCGGATTTTCAAACTCAGATGTTTTGGGATCAGCAAAGGGATGGGCCGGTGCGTTTAAGTTTAATGAGAAGGCGAAAGAATCGCTTGATAGGTTCTTTGCCCGTAAAGATACCTTAAGTTTAGGGGTATGTAATGGATGTCAGCTGATGATAGAGCTCGGTTTAATTACACCTGGACGTGAGAAGATGCCCAAGATGTTGCATAATGACTCACATAAGTTTGAATCGGCATTCCTGACCTTAGATATTCAGCAGAATCATTCAGTGATGTTGTCTGGTTTAGCAGGCAGTCGTTTGGGTATCTGGGTTGCACATGGCGAAGGCAAATTTAGTTTACCTGAATCTGAGTCTGCATATCATATTCCAGCAAAATATGCGTTTGAAAATTATCCAGGCAACCCCAATGGTTCTGATTACAATACAGCCGCATTATGCTCAGAAGATGGACGACATCTGGCAATCATGCCGCATCTTGAAAGAGCGTTCTATCCTTGGCATTGGGCCTACTATCCTGAGACTGAAAGTAGTCATGAGGTTTCCCCTTGGATGATGGCCTTCACAAATGCCCGTGAGTGGTTGAAGCATAATATCAAATAGAGTGTCAGAGAAAGGCTTGATTAGGATTGGGTTACTCCGTTCAATATAAAGAAAATCAAGCCTTTCTTTTTTAATGACTAAGAAAAGCCTTTTATTATGATGAAGATGGTGTTTTTTTCGCTCTTTGTACTTTCTAGTATTGTACTGTTCTCTCAAGAAAATAGTAGGATTGATAAGCCATCTCTAATGGAGAAGGGGTTTCGTAAAGAGGTAGGCATTGGTATTGGTTATCCTTTTCCTGTAAATGACGGGGCTACCGGGAAGTTTGGGTTATCAGGCGAGTTAAAGATCTCCTATTCTTTAAATCCTCGCACTGATTTTATATTCGGGGTGGAGGTAAATCAACTACGACAGGAGAAGGATACTCTTATTTTTACTTCTAGTACCGCATGTAAGGATGCGAAGATTAATTCATGGTATTTAACTGTTCCATTATTATTCTCGTTCAATCCAATTGATAATCGTAATTGGTTCCTTTTTGCTGGTGCTTATACAGGAATACGACTTTCGGCTAAAACAAGTGGTATTTTTTATGATCCTGGTGATGATAGTGCGCCAAGGTATGATATGTCGAAAGATGCTCCACTTACAAAGGTTGATTTTGGTCTTGATCTGGGTTTTGCCTATCGTTTTGTGATGATGGATAAGTATTATATGACGATAAAACCTAGATATCGTTATGGTTTGATTAAGTTATTGGAGAATGAGAATGAGATATATAATAGAGGATTTCAGTTAATGCTATCAGTTAAGCTTTGAAGAAAATGGACTGCAAGCAATTATTGAATCAATCGCATAATTTTAAGGGTATAATTTAGGTGCATTATACCATTAAAGTTTGAGATTTTTGAAAGAGATAGTCTTGAGGAGGCTGATTTTAATTTTTGCTTTATAAGGTCGAAGAACTAGAGATCAGATAGAATATATATTAGGTTACTTCTGCGTTTATAGTTTAGCCGGATATCTGCCAGGATTTGGCTGGCCAAAGACAAGCTTATTTCTTTTAAATATTGTTGTATCTCTGGTTATTGCTACTCCTTTAGTAGGCTATATTAGAAAGAGGCAAATCAGGGCTATGATGACATGCCTCTTTATTTTTTAATTTGATTTTTATAACGGACAAAGGCCCTTCTTCATAAATTGATAGTTAGCATTGATGTTTTCATCAGAATCGGCATTTAATGCAAAAAGAAGTTCACGATTGAATTCAAGGTAAGCTGATCCATTTGCCGTTACAATCTTACCATCTCTCACAGCCTGTTGATCAATATATAACTCTTGTCCTGTATACATTTCTTTAGCAAATTGTTGAAGATAGGACAAGGTATTGCTGGTGTGTTTAACATGGTTTAGATATCCATGCATGCCTAAAAAAACAGAGGCATTACAGATCCCTCCGATAACGGCTCCAATCTGAGTAGCTTTTATTAACAGCTCTTTAATTTGTTCAGCTTCCGGTTGGAACCACTGTGTGCCTCCGATCAAAATTAAGGCGGCGAATTTTTCAGGCACAGAAGTAAGATCATAGTCTGGAAGAACAGTAAATCCGCCGATGGAGCTGACAGGGCTTTTATTGATTGAAATTGTTTTTACGGTGAATCTACCTTGACTGTTTGGAGTAACCTCTGAGTTAAGACTAGCTGCTATAAAGGCACTTTCCCAATCTGCGAACTCATTTAAGATTACAATTAGAATCTCTTCTTTCATTTCTTTGCTTTTGTATTAGTTTATCGGGCAATGAAGGTAGCTTTTTTTGTTTTGCTAATAGTTAATTCCTTTTTATTTCCTGATATAGTAACGAATCTTAATATGAGATATATAATAGACATTGGTGGGTAACAGGAATTAGGGAAACGACTAGAATGTAAGCCCCAAACTTATAGATCTTATCCTCGAATCTTGAATCCTTGAATCTTGAATCTTGAATCCTTGAATCTTTGAATCCTTGAATCTTGAATCCTTGAATCCTCCCATGTTTCGTCCGAATTGTTTTAAAACAAAAAAAGCTGCCCTAGAGCAGCTTTTTTTGTTTCGTCGGAGTGGTGAGACTCGAACTCACGACCCCTTGCACCCCATGCAAGTACGCTAGCCAACTGCGCCACACCCCGAACGTGGGTTGCTTACAATTTGTGGTTGAAAGCGGATGCAAAATTACATATTTATTCTTATTAAACAAGTGAGCCGGCAAAAAAAGTGCCGGCTCGAAGGGGTAGAATTTTTTCAACTGTTCTAATTGAAACAGTTAAGATGACCTCTATTTAGCGATTGAGAAGCGAGCAGCAGCATTAATTGCACCTTTTATGCGAACGAAATAGAGTCCTTGAGGGAGGTAGCTAACGTTGAGATCTTTTTCTGTGATAGACTCAGTCAGGTCAAGAGATTGAGTAAATAGCCTATTCCCGGCGGTGTCATAAATCTCAAGAGTAGATTTACCGTTTTTGTTAGATGGTATTCTGATTTTAATATGATTGCTTGCGGGATTAGGAAAGACACTGAGTTGCGAGTTGTTTTCGGGTTCATTTAATCCAACTTCAGTAGTGATATTAATCTTAATCTCATCATTTCTAGGAAGGGTACAGGGTGCTAGAGGATGAGCGGTTAGTTTTAAACGAGCATACTTTCTTGTTATATCCAACGCACCTGGATAATAGACGGTATGGGTAGCTGTGGAGTCTTGGAACATTCCATCGCCACTAGTGGTCCAGATAACTGAGTCAGAGAAAGAGACTTGTCCATGTAGTAAGGCATAACTATTAGATAGAATGGTGGTATCGGCACCGGCTTGGACGCTTGGAGCGGATTCAATTTCTACGTGCACTGAGTCATTGGCCACTTCTGAACCAACCATTGAGAAGGCTTTTAAGTTGAGGTTAAAATAGCCTCTTGTTTTATCTTCTGTGCCTGGTTTATACCTGGTGTTGAGGTCAAACCAATTTTGAAAAGTCCCATCTCCATCGGAAGTCCATTCTACTAATCTATGGTTTTGTGCGGTAGCTTGGTTGGCAAAGAACATACCATTGCTGCAAATTTCTCCATCAGGACCGGCATTTGCTGTGACTGAACCAATGGGTGCAAAATTAAAACTAGTAATACGAGTTTTCCAACCTGTCTTGAGGTATTCCGAGGTGAACCAGAAAACAGAATCATGAATAGGATCGACTGACATCATCGAATAATCGCCCCATCGTGTGTATCCATCTTGTGAATAGACTCCACTAACAGCTTCGGCCTCTTCATAAGTCATCTGGCCTAAAGGGGCGTCAATTGGCCTTCCGGTATACCTCATAGAAGGGTGTTTTCCGGGACCAGAAACGGTATATCCTAAAGCGATGGTTCCAGCGGCATTTTGTGCGATAGAGCCCATCCAACGATGTAGGGAATCTGGTGAATAGGTACCTTGCTGGTAAATATTCCAGCCGGCAGATCCATTGGGCTTTCTGAACTCATACCAACGGATCGCCGCATGCCCTTGCCCATCAACATTGACGGTGTGGTTGGTAACCATTGATTCATAAGAACCGAAGTTTCTATATTGAAGCCTATACATCAGCCTGTCGGCCAATGCTTCCAAATTTTGCGATGTCCCATTTTGAGGAATACATGCACCTCTTGGTGCGCTACAGAAGTAGGTTTCAAAGGGTTCTGTGGGTAGATCAAAGGCGTGTTCAAATACGCTGGCAGAGGGATTGTTCCAATCAGCTTTGAATGTCCAGAATCGAATCGCATCTGATCCACCCCAACTATCATCCGTAAAGTATGCAAAATAGCAGGGTGTACCAGCTGCTGGCGGTGTGCCATCAAGGTCACTGGGTAACATACTCCATGGACCAGAATTTTGTGGCAGATCAAAAAGAATCATTCTAGCATCCGGATCTCCGCTCAGCATGGCTGTTCTCTCAAGGGCACATGCAGCAACTCGGTTATAGTTCCATCCAAACATGTTGTAGGTGAAATAGTAACCATCAGGCCATATCGCAGCTTTCGGATAATCATTGAATACTGGAAACTCATAAGCGTATTGATACCACTCCCCTAACGGATCGCCCGTCTTTGAAATGGCAACTAACTCCCAATAGGTATTATTAGAGGTGTTGACCGCAAATTGACTCGCCATCCATCGATCTGCAGCTTCATCATAGAGTACAATGGGGTCTCCATCATTAGTCCCAGTCCATGGTCCTATAAATCCATTCCATAACGTTGAATTATCTACTGGACCATATAATAAGTTACCCGATTTGTCCCAAATAGCAAATGAGAGATTTACCATCTGCATATAATGATTTGGCCCAACATCACCCTGTGTGTCAGGAGGAAGTACTCCATTTACATTGCCTACACCATCAAAATTGGCCAAAACCCCTCTCGTTGCAGTCTTTCCAAAAGACTTCTGAGTTACGTTGTCTGGATGAAACGGAACCATTGGCGTTCCTGACCTGCGTGCTTCATCAAGTGTTTTATTTTCAATGACATTGTTCTTCCATGACCGGTCTCTGGTTCCCGGTATTACAACCTCCATGTCTCTTAATGGAGGCGTAACTCTGAAATGCTTCGCCTTTTTTACCTCTGCTTTCTGGGCATTCCCCATAATGCAAAGTATCAGGAAGAACGTAATGGTATAGACTCTTAAATTCATAGTTAAAGTTGGAGATATGTTAATTAAAGGGGGCTAAGGTACAAATTCTCATTGAGTAAGGCAATTGGGACTTTGGGAATGGATGTTAATAAGGGGGAGGGAGAAGCAAGGGGAATTCTTTGTGTTTTAGCTTAAAGATAAATTTTAACTTTGTCTAACGACTGACATAGTTACATGTTCGTTGCTTTTTTTGTCAGGTTTGCGACGAAGGTACGGTTTTTGGGCAGTCGTATGTTGGTTTTTAGATATGATGATATCTAGTCTGAAAATCAATTACTAATATTGTTGATATTTGAAAGACAGAATTTTGATATTCCATAAACCATCATTTTCGCAATAGATATACCATAAAAATAGAATAATAAAACCTTAAACAATTTCAATCCACATGAATGAAAATACAGAAAAACGCAGAGTATTAATCATCGGTTCAGGACCTGCGGGTTACACTGCTGCTATTTATGCATCAAGAGCAGATTTGCAACCATTAATTTACCAGGGGATGCAGCCTGGGGGGCAATTAACAATCACCACTGAGGTAGATAACTTTCCGGGGTATCCCAAAGGCATAACCGGACCAGAGTTGATGGAAGACTTAAAGGCTCAGGCAGAGCGTTTTGGTACTGAGGTTCGGTGGGGATTAATTGAATCGGTAGATCTGAGTAAACGTCCCTTTATAGCTAAAGCAGATGATGGAAGAATCATTGAGGCAGAGTCGATTATTATAGCAACAGGAGCCTCTGCAAAATGGATGGGGATTCCTAGCGAGCAAGAGTATCAGGGAGCTGGTGTATCTGCTTGCGCAACATGTGATGGTTATTTTTATAGAGGAAAAGTTGTCGGAATAGTCGGAGGTGGTGATACCGCTTGCGAAGAGGCTACCTATCTGGCAAAATTGGCTTCTAAAGTATATTTGATACATCGGCGTGATGAGTTCCGCGCTTCAAAGGCTATGCAGAATAAGGTGTTTAATACAGCAAATATTGAGGTCCTTTGGAACACAGTGGTCGACGAGATTACGGGTACTCAGCAGGGCTTTATTAAAAGCATGAACGGGGTTCGCTTGAAAAACACTCAGACTGGTGAGCTTTCCAATCTCTCTATTGATGGCCTGTTTATTGCAATTGGTCACCACCCTAATAGCGATATCTTTAAGGGTCAACTTGAAATGGATGAGGTAGGTTATATTAAGACTGTGCCGGGTTCAACTGCTACGAGCGTAGAGGGTGTCTTTGCTGCCGGCGATGTTCAGGATCTTCACTACCGTCAAGCCATTACAGCTGCTGGTTCTGGTTGCATGGCAGCCATTGAGGCGGAACGATTCCTTTCATCCTCTGCAGAATAACTATAGAATCTATTTCTGTTAACACTTTTAAAAACTGTCAATTGGAATCACCCAGTTGACAGTTTTTTTATTTAATTGATTATCTGGAGGTTGTGCTTTTAATGCGGTTGTTTTGTAAAAGTTTGATTTGCATTGGGTTATCATCACCTCTCCCTATCCTCTCCATATCCTCTCCGTGTGTTTTTTTTATAACCCTTTATGAACTTTTGAAACAAGAAACTAGTTTGATACTTCTTACTAGTTATTAATGGTCAATTCTAGTCAAATTCAGTCCATATTTAAGCGCTGATTTTTTTTTCAAGGCGGTTAAAGAAGAAGAGAGCGTCACTAGGTTTTGTATTGGTTTGATAAGGTTTTTTGGAGGGTTGTATGGAGAGGATATGGAGAGGATATGGAGAGGTGGGCTAAAGGTACCATTTACAGTTGTGCTGGATATCTGAAAAGCAGCGATCCTATCCATTAGAATTAAAATACTCGATGCGATGTGTTTTGTAGGGAAAAGTAGATAGAAGAAAAAGCAGTCTTTCGATCCCTCGGAAGGCTGCTTATTTGTAAATATCAAACAACAGAATAAAAAAGAGAAACAATTAATTATCCAGGTACTTTAGTAGAAAAGCCGGAGTTACGTCTATTCTGCAGGTTGTCCTCCCGGATTCCAAACCTGTTTCCAGGTTATCCTGCATAGCTAGATTCTGTTTATTCCGAAAACTGATAAGATGCGCTTAGTCGCAACTCCGGCTGCTTTCTGAATTTCTCTGAACTTTGGAACATGAAGAGATCGTTAAGTTTAATAAGAAGCATAGATTGGGTAAATTTTAACTAAATGTTAAGGTTTTGATATCAAAGGCAGATTCGGATTGGATTACATTGAGGAGAGGGTTGTTCGTTATTGAACACGAGACGTAAGATTATGAACATAGCAATTTCGTTTTTTCGGGAAATCATAGTAATTTCAAGTGTTTTAGGTGAATGGCATAAGGTTTGCTTTAGCCACGATGTTCAATCTAAAATAATCTATTATAATCAGAAACTGAATGAAAACCTATCCCGGTATTACATCGAAAATGGTTAGATTTCGCCATCTTTTGCTTTTCTTTGCAGCTATGATAGCGACGTCAACTAACCAAGCTCAGGAGCTGAAACATGGCTTCAAGCTAATTGAAAAGAGATTTGTAAAAGAGGTCAATGCAAACTGCCTTTATTTCGAGCATGTTAAGAGTGGCGCAAAATTGCTCAAGATAGAGTCAGATGATGATAACAAGACCTTTGGTATTACATTTAAAACCATTCCCTCTTCTGATAATGGGGTTGCGCATATAACTGAGCACAGTGTTTTAAATGGTTCAAAGAAATTTCCCACTAAGAGCCCTTTTGATATACTTTCTAAGGGCTCACTGAATACCTTCATGAATGCATTGACTAGCAGAGATGCCACAGCCTATCCATTTGCGAGCATGAATGAAAAGGATTATTTCAATTTAATGGATGTTTATCTTGATGCTGTTCTTAATCCTTTAATTTATAGTGATGATCGGATTCTTCAGCAAGAAGGTTGGCATTATGAGCTCAACTCAATGGATGAGCCAGTTATTCTAAAAGGCGTGGTTTACAATGAAATGAAAGGGGCGTTTTCTAATCCTCAGCGCGATCTCTATTATCAGATCTTAAAAAATGTATATCCTCAATCTGTTTATGGGTTTGAATCGGGAGGGACTCCTGCTGCTATACCTACCTTAACTCAAGAGCAATTTGAAGCTTTTCATAAGAAATTTTATCATCCTGAGAACAGTTACATCTTTTTGTATGGTAATGCTGATTTAGATAAAGAACTTGCCTTTATCGACAAGAACTATTTGAGTCAGTTTACCCGTACTGGTAATGTCTCTGAGGTAACAGATCAGCCCGATTATTCTGCACCTAAGGATATTATTGAGTATTATCCTGTTATGGAGGGAAATACAGAGAACCAGACCTTCCTGACTATGAGTTTTCTTGCTGGAAAAAATACCGATTATACGCTTGGTATGGCATTGAATATCTTGTGTGAGGTCTTAATTAATCAAGAATCAGCACCGGTTCGTCAAGCACTCCAACAAGCGGGTATTGGACAAGATGTTACGGCTTTTGCTCAGGATAATAAGCAGAATATGCTGACCATCTGGGCTATGAATGCAAATCCTCAAGACAAGGAGCGTTTCTCATCGATTGTATTAAATACTCTTAAGGATGTCATTGCTAAAGGAATTGATAAAGATGAGATTGATGGCGTGTTGTGCCGTATGGAGTTTCAGGTGAAAGAGGGGAGTGATGCACAAAAAGGAATCACCTATATGAATCAGATTCAGGCTGGTTGGTTCTATGCCTCAAATCCTTTTATGGGTTTGGAGTATAACAAACGTCTTGAAACGTTAAGAGCTAATCTGAAAACTGACTACTATGAGGGGCTCGTTGAACGTTATATCTTAAATAGTAAGAATCGTGTTCTCTTAACATTTGCTCCCAAAGTGGGCTTAGATAAAGAGAGAACGGCTCAAGTTGAAAAGGAATTGGCCGATTATAAAGCCTCTTTGACTGATAAACAGAAGAGTGATCTGATTGAAGCCACAAAGAATCTTATCGCATATCAAAACGCAGAGGATACTCCTGAGGCCATTGCATCAATTCCTATGTTAGAGCTTAAGGATATTAATCCGAAGGCGAGTTACTCAACTTGCGAGGATAAAAAGATGGAGGGTGTTAGAGTCTTACATCATGAGGCATTTACCAATGGGATCCTTTATGTCAATTATAACTTTGACTTGAGCACTCTATCACAAGATATGATCCCCTATGCTGCTCTTCTGAAGGATATCCTAGTCTCAATAAATACAAAGAATTACACTTATGGTAAGTTGAATCATGCTCTGAATACAACTACCGGCGGTTTTGGAACCTCTTTATCAACCTATTTAGTTGATTATGATGATAGCAAGCTTAAGGCCAGTTTCGTTCTGAATAGTAAAGTGATGAAAGAGAAACTATCTGGAATGAATAGCTTAGCTACTGAGGTGCTTCTTAACTCTCAGATCTCTGATACCGCTCGTTTAAGAGAGGTGATGATGCGTCGTCAAGCGCAACTTGAGTCGTATGCTCAACAAGAGGGTTATTCAGTAGCCTCTAGTCGTTTGCCTTCATATTTCAGTCGCGAGGGGTATTTTATTGAGCTAACCAGTGGTGTTGAGTACTATAGATTTATCTCCTCTTTAATGAAGGATTTTAATAGCAATTCAGCTACTATCGTCGAAAAGTTGAATGGTGTTGTTAAAAGTCTATTTAATAAAGGTAATTTAATGGCTACGGTTACCTGTAGTAAGGAAGATCTCCCTCTTTTCTCGAAAGAGTTAAAGAGTTTTGTATCGGCACTTCCTAAGGAAAATGGAAAGTCTCAAACATGGAATTTCATACTTGAAAAGAAGAATGAAGGCTTCCAGACCCCATCAAGAGTACAGTATGTGTTGATGGGCTATAATATGAAGAAATTAGGTTATAACTGGGATGGAAGTATGCGTGTTTTATCCCAGATTCTATCTACTGATTGGTTGAAAAATCAGATCAGAGTTATTGGAGGTGCTTATGGTGGTTTCTGTAACTTCTCGGCTGATGGGATGGTTAACTTTAGTTCTTATCGTGATCCGAATTTGACCGCTACTTTTAACACCTATAAGGGGTCGGTAGATTATCTTACAAAGTTTGAAGCTGATCAGGCTGCCATGACTAGATATATTATTGGTACTATTGCCGGACTAGATTCTCCTTTGACAATAGAGCAAAAGGGAAGTAAGGCCTTTAGGTTTTACCTCTCCAATAGAACTCAAGAGGCAGTTCAAGCTGATCGTGATGCAATACTAAAGACTACTCCTGCTCAAATTAGGGCATATGCCCCAATGGTGAAGGCTATTCTTGATCAAAAAGCTGCATGTGTCTATGGTAATGCTGAGAAATTATCGGCTGAACCAAATGATTTAAAGCTTGTTAAGATAAGTGAATAGATCTTAGATTAAATAAAAAGGTCCTCTCAATTGAGAGGACCTTTTTATTTAAATATGAATTTTTATTTACTTTTTTGTCTGATTTTAAAATGGAAGAGTTCTAATCAGCTGTCAAGGTTACTTTTCTAATCGTATCGAATAGTTCTTTCCTTGTTAATGGTTTTACCAGAAAGGCATCACAACCTAACTCCATACAACGGGTTCGCTCTTCAGCCATTGCGTAGGCTGATTGAACGATGATTTTTGAGGGGATACCTGATTGTTTTATTCTTTCGAGGCATTCAAATCCATCTATTCCAGGCATGTTTAGATCCAATAGAATAAGATCAGGTGTTTCTTTCTCCAGAAGATTTAGAAGTTCGTGACCATCATAGGCAAATGACAGCCTACACTGTTCAGGACTTAAGATGGCCTTTAAAAGCTTAGAAGAGTCAGGGTCATCTTCGGCTATAATGATAGACCAACTTGATATATCCTCTTTTTGGCTAATCGATCTGTTTTTTTTCTCTTCATGCTGACCATCTATAATTGGGATGGAGAAAGAGAATGTGCTTCCAATGCCGGGAGATGATTTAAACCAAATTGTCCCTCCCAATAAATCGGTAAGTCCCTTAGAAATACTAAGACCCAGTCCGGCTCCTTGGTGATATCCTTCTTCTTCTACTTGCCTAAATCGAACAAAGATGATGCCCTGTTTTTCAGCGGGGATCCCTATTCCAGTATCCTTAACGTGAAAGACAATAGAATGTACTCCTTTCACTATTTGTTTGGCGATATGAATATCGATCTTTCCCTGTTTCGTGTATTTTATTGCATTGGTAATAAAGTTATCTAATACTTGTTGGACTCTTATGGGGTCTGTTTTTATTTGTAAGTCTTTGATGTCATCATCAATAAGCAGATTAATAGAGATAGCTTTTTTTTTCTTCAGAGCGTTTTCAGATCTAACGTGAGCTTTGTAAGAGTTTTCAGCGAGTTGGGCTAGATTAGTAGGCATCAAATTTAGTTTAAGAGAGCCAGCTTCTAGTTTTGATAGGTCAATGATGTCATTGATAATTTGGAGAAGTCTTTCTCCTGAATTTTTGATTATTTCTCTATAACCTTGAATGGAAGCATCGTGAATTTGTTTCTCGCAGATTAGATCTGAAAAGCCAATAATTGCATTAAGAGGTGTTCTGATTTCATGGCTCATGTTAGCAAGGAATGCTGATTTGAGTTTATCACTTTCTTCGGCTTTCTCTTTAGCAATTTTTAGGTCTGCCATTATTTTCTCTTGGGTCTCTTTAGCGGTTGCTAATTCAGTATTTGATTGGTTAAGTAATCTAAGGTTGTTTTGGAGGTTAATATTTAAAAGACTAAGCTTTTTATATTGTTCGGTAAGTTCTTCACTTTTTTTAGTTATTAGCTCCTCGTCGAGTTTTCTTTTAGTGATATCTTCAATTATGCTCATTATTCCCGTAGTTCCATCAGGCATTTTGATGGAGGCTTCAGTGACAGATGTGATAAGTATGACACCTCCTTTTTTTCGGGTTTTAAGTTCTTGCTGAAGTCTTTTTCCTGAGAGAATATACTTAATGTTACGATTGATATCCTCAATAGAGTTATCATACGCAATAAGAGATATGTGTTGTCCGATCAGTTCGTTAGATTGGAAATCGAGCATATTACAGATATGATCATTCGCATTTATAATAATGCCATGGTCATTTTGTAAAAGGATACCAATTGGGCTTAAATCAAAGAGTAGTCTATATCTTTGTTCGCTCTCAATAAGGTCTTGTTGCGCTTGTATATGAGCCTCTTTGGTTTTCTTTTCTTCCAGTGCATGCAGGAGGGCTGGACCTAATCGTCTGATTTGTTCTTTAAGAACATAATTATTTGCTCCGGCGCGCATACATTCAACAGCAGTCTCTTCATTAACTGAACCCGTTACGATGATTACGGGAGTAGAGGGTGAAATCTCTTGGGATATCCTAAGAGCTTCTAACCCATTAAATCCAGGCATATTATAGTCGGAAAGAATTATATCTGGTATAAAACGGGCTAACGCCTCTTTAAAGGCAATCTCTGAATCGACAGTTTTAATGCTAACGTCGGGGATAGCTTTTCTTACCTCTCTATCATTTAGTAGAGCATCAGAGGGAAGGTCTTCTACTATAAGAATTTTTACAGTTTTCTGTTTTGAAGTTGGAACATCCATTGTTAAAGTCCGTTTAATTCATTCAATCTAAGCCAATAATGAGTCGCATTTATTATAGCTTGTTGGAACTCATCGTAGGTCATAGGTTTAAGAATATAGCTATTAGCTCCAGTGCTATATGCTAAAGATATATCAGATTCTTCTTTTGATGAGCTTAAAATAATTATGGGTGTTTTCTTGAAATGGTCATCTTTTTTTATTCGTTTTAAAACTTCATGGCCATCTAATTTTGGTAACTTAAGATCCAAAAATATACATCTTAGATTTGATGCAATAGCCGATTTTTGTTTTGTACTATCAGGTAAGAAATAGTCAATAGCTGCCTCCCCATCTTCAAGAACCTTTATTGAGCATTTATATTGTTTACTCAATACTCTTTGAAAGATTGCTGCATCTGTAGGGTTGTCTTCAACTAGTACAATTTCAGGGGTCATTGTGTCTAAGATCATGGGTAATGAATTTGTTTAAGCGGTCATATGGTTTAGCCAAGACGAGTATAGGTTTCTCTTGTTTGAGTAAATCAGTCTGGGTTCTATCATGCCGGATTGTTGTTATGTTGGTTCTTTTGAGAAAAATCGATTAAAGTAACTCTGGTGATTAGATGCATTCATCATCTTGTATTTGCTCTTTAAAAATTTTGGGTAGGTTAAAAACAAATTCAGCTCCGTTTCCTGGCTCTGAATATGCATTTATGTCGCCATTATGTCGTTTTATAATTCGTTTAACGATGGCCAGTCCTACACCAGTCCCTTCAAATTCTCTTGAAGAGTGTAGCCGTTGGAAGACGCCGAAGAGTTTGTCTAAATACTTCATATTAAATCCAATGCCATTGTCTTTTATCGAAAAGTATACAAAGTTGTCTGCTTCTTTGGCTGAAATGGTAATGATAGGATCCTCTTTTTTTGAGCTAAACTTGATGGCGTTACTGATTAAATTAAACCAAACTTGTCGGATAAGAGCTTTATCGGCAGGTATAGTCGGAAGTTTCTCAATAATAAAAGTAGGGGTTTTCGTTTTAAGGGTGTCTAGTTGTTCTTTTATGATGTCGCTAATTAGTAGTTCATTATTGATCTCTTGAATGGAGATGGTGCTTCTTCCCACTCTAGAGAAAGAAAGCAGATCATCGATCAATTTACCCATATTATGGGTGTTTTGTTTAATTATTTCACACGTTTCGAGCCCTTTCTCTCCGAGTTTATCTTGGAAGTCTTCTATTAGGATATGAGTAAAGCTATCAATGGCACGAAGAGGAGCTCTCAGATCATGTGAGACTGTATAAGCAAAGGCCTTGAGCTCTTGGTTTGCGAATTGAAGTTGGGATGTCCTTTCTGCTACTCTATGTTCAAGGGTCTGATTAAGTTCAATGATTTTTTCTTCGGCTAGTTTTTTATCAGTGATGTCAGTTATAATAGCTCCGATTAATGGATTTGAATCTTGAATGTTAATTTTAAACTTTTGGGTGTAATAAATTCTGGTGTTATTAAACTTATCGGTCCAGGTCTCCTCATAGCTGATATATCCATTTTGGAGGGCTAGAAGATCTTTTTGAACCATATCATCAGCTAATTCCTTTGGGAAGATCTGATGAGGTCTTTTCCCCATCCATTGATCAATAGGAAAGGCTTCAGTCATCTTTTCATTGGCATAGATAACTCTGCATTCATGATCTTTAATAAGTATTTTAGCGGGAACATGTTGCATAAAGCTACTTAATCTTGCTTGTGTTTGATTAAGAATTTCCTGAGCTCTTCTGTTTTCAGTTATATCACTCCAGATAGCTGCGATGTAATCAATATCTCTAATTCTAATGTGATTTGCGCTTACTCGTATTTGAAGTATTTCTCCATTTTTTTTTCGATGTCTGGTTTCAAAAGTGAACTCTTTATTTAGTGCTATTTTTTGAAGTGTTTTGATAATTTCTTCTCTATTTTTATTACAATCTATATCTGCCACAGTAAGTTTAGAGAATTCTTCATGGGTATAACCGAGCATTTCGTGGGCGCGAGTATTGAATTCAATAAATCGTGCATCGCTGACAGAGATAAGACCGATGGCATCTGGCGCTTGTGATACGATTGCGGAGAAGATCTCTTCTCTTGCTTTAAGAGCCTCCTGATAATTATAGATTTCTGTTATGTCTCTGGATATACCGAGTACACCGGTTGTATTACCGTTTGGATCTTTGAGGGCAAGCTTTGTGGTTTCAAGTAATTGACTTTCTCCTGAAGGAAAGGTGACCCATTCTAGATTTTTGACAGGTGTGGATGAATGTAGGGCTATTAAATCGTTCTCTCTGAATCCATCTGCAATCTCTTTACTGGTTAACTCATGATCTGTTTTCCCTAAAATCTCACGCTCGGGCTTGTTATATAGTCGCTCTATTCCGGGATTGCAAAGTAGAAACTTTCCATCTGGATCTTTTAAGAAGACAAACTCAGGAAGAGCATCTATTAGAGATTTCAGCTTCATCCTTTCGATGGTAGCTTCCATGAGTGCTTTTTTTTCTTTTGTAATATCTTGAAATATCCCCTTTAGAATTTTCTTACCATCTTCTTCGATAATCTCGCCCACCGTTCTAACCCATTTTTTTATTCCTGAAGGAGTGGTTAATTCGAGTTCCAAGTCATAGGGTATTCCATACGTGATGGCATCATGAATGGCTTTTGTGATTATTGTACGATGTTCTTCTTTGTAATACGACAAACCAATCTCAACGTTTGTCTGATCATTTGGATCCATTTCATGAATAATTGCCACCTGATCAGTCCAGGTGCCTTCCCCTGTCTCTGTATCAAACTCCCATCCTCCAACTTTGGCTAAACTGCCGGTTAGTTGGAGTAGTTCCTCTTTTTTTCGTAGTGTTTTCTCCTTTTTCGCTAATTCAGTAATTATCGCTTCATTATTTGTATCATCTATACGATGGATGTTGACGGGTTCAGCTTTTTCTTGTGATTCCATGAGTTGATGTCATTTTTAAGTGCCGATAAGATCACAGTGGAAACGAATATATTGCGATTTGGGTTGTTGTTCTCCTAAGTTAATTTTACAGAGGGTTAGGTTATTACTCTTTATTGATAATATTATTCAATTAAGAGTGAAGTTACTATAGTAGCAGTTAGTCTATGATTTTGAACGCCTAATATAGTTAAAATGCTCACTAAAAGCAAACTGTTTAGTTTGTTTTTTAATTCTTTGTCTAATTGAATGGGTATATTTGAATTTAAATGTAGAAAAGATCAAGGATGTTCAGTCAAAAGGAATTGTTTCCGAAATGAATTGTATTTGCAGCATAATAGAAATACAATAAAGAAATGACCTTTCTCGAATTTAAGAATAAGATGTTTGATTTGGCATGCTTCAATATCAATCAGATATACGCATTGCGATCAGACTTTGACAGTTTGCTTCACCCGAAAAGACATTGCTTGATTCGCTGTTTTATTCTGCATGTAAAATAATAAGCTTGAATTTATGTTTTGAGTGTAAAATAAAAACCCGCTATCTTTGTGCTGTTAGTAGAATAAAAATAGAAGGATATGGATAAAAATATTCTGAAAACGGTTATAGCTGACAATCAACTGGAAGTTCCTATATACAAGGTAATCTCACGGGATTTCACCTTTGAGGAGTTCGGGAACTACGTCTTTGTTGGTATCCGGCGAGCAGGAAAATCGTATCTCTTATACCAACGGATGCAGCAGTTACTTGCACAAGGCGTACAGTGGGATGAAATGCTTTATATCAATTTTGAAGATGAACGCCTTACAGGAATAAAAGCGGAGGATTTGAATCTATTGTTGGAAGTTCATTTAGAAATGTACGGAAAGAAGCCCATCCTGTTTTTGGATGAGATACAAAACGTTTCCGGATGGGAAAAATTCGCCCGTACAATGGCTGACACCAAACATCGGGTTTATATTACGGGAAGCAATGCCAAAATGTTAAGTCAGGATATCCAAACTACTTTAGGAGGACGTTATATCCCAGTAGTTGTTTATCCGTATTCTTTCAAAGAGTTTTTGACAGCAAACAATGTTCCTGCAACTGCTAATCATCTCCTATCTACGGAAGGTAAAGCCGAAACATTACGAAAATTCAACGATTATTTCCACTTTGGTGGATTTCCGGAAGGTGCAGAGCTCTCTGTCAAACGGGATTATTTGACCAGTGTTTATCAGAAAATCTATCTGGGAGATATTGCAGCCCGTCATACGGTTGATAACACATTCGCTTTGCGTATCATGGTCAAGAAACTGGCTGAAAGCATAAAACAACCTTTGTCGTTTACCCGTATAGCGAATATAGTATCATCAACCGGAGCAAAGGTAGGGACACAGACGGTCATTAATTATATGGAATACGCCAAAGATTCTTGGCTAATAACCCCCGTGCAAAACATAGCAGGAAAATTGGTAGATAAGGAAACTTCGCCCAAGTATTATTTCACGGATAACGGCATTCTGAACCTCTTTTTATTGGATGGGAATACTTCTTTATTGGAGAATATGGTAGCCGTAAATTTACTACGTAAATACGGGCGAAATGATGCCGTTTATTTCTATAATCAAAGTATAGAAGTTGATTTCTACATTCCTGATGATTACACAGCGATTCAGGTATGTTACAATCTCGTCAATAGCGATGGTACATTTGACAGGGAAGTTAAAGCCCTGCTGAAAATTGCCAAAGTCTTGGAATGCAAGAAACTGTTGATTATTACCCGTGACACAGAACGAGTGTTAGAAATGAATGGTAAGACGATTGAAGTCATTCCAATATGGAAATGGCTGTTAACCCACTTTGCAGCTACCTAGACAAAAAAGAAGATAGTTCAGCCAATTGCGTTTCATTGAGTACAGATTTGTGTACTACAGATATTTTCTTTACAAATGGGTATATTTGTTTTCGTGCCTTTTGTGTCTTTCGAGGTTATTTTTTATTCTAATGTCTGTATAGCTTTTTCTGACTTTCTTCCTTGATAAAAAGTGATAGCAGATATGAATTTAACTTCTTGAAACTGAAATAAACTCTAAAAATATGATGGAAATCAGAATAGAAATAATCCTGTTAGTCTTTTCAATTCTCTTCTTTTTAAGTATCCTGGCGGGTAAAGCTAGTTCAAAGTATGGAGTTCCGGCACTTTTACTTTTTTTGACGGTTGGTATGTTGAGTGGGAGTGATGGATTAGGTATTCAGTTTGAGGATAATCATATAGCTCAGAATATTGGAACATTGGCTCTTTGTATTATCTTGTTCTCTGGGGGAATGGATACTAAATTAAAGGAGATAAAACCGATACTTGGACAAGGAATTGTTCTTGCTACTGTAGGCGTTTTATTGACGGCTTTTATTACAGGTGTGCTAATTTGGTGGGTTCTTGGAATGACAATGGCTTCAGCTGGAATAGGATTTCTAACCTCCTTACTCCTTGCTGCTACAATGGCTTCTACTGACTCCGCCTCTGTTTTCTCTATCTTAAGATCAAAAGGGCTTAATCTTAAGAATAACCTACGCCCTATGCTTGAACTTGAGAGCGGAAGTAACGATCCGATGGCCTATGTGTTGGTCATCTCTCTAATTGAGATAATAAAGCTTGGGGAAGCTCCTGATTTGTGGCTTTCTGGCGGTGTTTTACTGTTGCAATTAGGGATTGGAGCTATTGTTGGTTTTGGGCTCGGAAAGCTTGCAGTTATCGTTATTAATAGAATTCAGATTGGAAATGATTCTCTATACCCTATTCTCGTCTTTACTTTTGCGATTTTTATTTTTGCTATAACCTATTTCGCAGATGGGAATAGCTATTTGGCAGTTTATCTTGGTGGTGTTGTTATCGGAAACTCGAAATTTGTTCATAAACGTTCTTCTTTGCAGTTCTTTGACGGGTTAGCTTGGATGTTTCAGCTTATAATGTTTCTAACCCTTGGCCTTTTAGTGAATCCGCATGAGTTGATCCCTATCATTATCCCGGGACTTATTATTAGTTTCTTGATGATTTTCGTGGCTCGCCCTATCTCGGTTTTTATCTCTTTATTGCCTTTTATAAAAATGTCAATTAAGGATAAAACCTATGTATCTTGGGTAGGACTAAGAGGGGCTGTCCCTATCATTTTTGCTATATTACCTTTAGTTGAGAATGTCCCTCATGCCAGAATTATCTTCAATATTGTCTTTTTCTCTACCTTGGTTTCATTGATCGTCCAGGGTACAACTCTCTCTTTGGTTGCCGGCTGGCTTGGCTTAGCCGAGAAACAGCGAAAGGTTAAGAGACTGGAATCTTTTGATGTTGATTTCTCCTCGGATATTAAATCTATTACAACTGAAATCGAGGTTACTACTACAATCTTAGAGCGTGGTAATCATCTAATGGATTTGCCTTTACCCGATAATACTCTTGTTGTTATGATTAAACGCAATGGGAACTTCTTTGTCCCAACTGGCAAAACGCTTCTTAAAGAAAAAGATAACCTCCTGATTATAACGGATAACCAGGAGGCTCTGTTTGAAACTTATGAAATGCTGGGCGTTCCCTATAAATAAGCTATTTCAATCAGCCTACTTGTCGAGACTGAGAACGAGGCTTTGCAATGGATGAAGATCCATTGCAATAGTTCCTTCACTTTTTGTCACTTTAAGTGAATAGCTCTTCTCTGTCAGTAGATCAGTCATGCAATAATCACCATCAGATAATTGCCATTTTTTTATTAACTCATGGTTGACGAAAAGCGATGATTTGAATGGTTTGTCTGGGCTTAAATTAGCAATAACGATTATTCTATCATCGCCCTTGAATCTGGCAAAACTATAAAGCTTATCATTGTATAGTGTGTTTGCTTTTCTGTTCAGGATATGAAGATCAGCAAACTCTCCGCTGAAAGCTTGATTTGAGATTGAGAGATTCAGAAGTGTCTTATAGAATTGCCTGAGCTCTTTTTCTTTGGGCGTTGACGTTCCTCCATCAAATTTTCCATTATTCATCCATCTTTGATGTGCCGGAACGCCCCAATAATCAAAAATGGTGGTTCTACTCTGGCTCCCAAATCCAGGGTTCCCTTCTCCTGCTTCTCCAACCTCTTGTCCGAAGTAAATCATCGTAGGAGAGGTGGTCTGTAATGCCGATACGACCATCATGGGAAGTCCTTTATAAGCATCACCGGCAAATTGCGGACTAGCTATGCGTTGTTCGTCATGGTTTTCCAAGAAATGAAGCATATGATGTTCAATATCAGCAAGTCCTTCTCTGATAGCTGGCAAATGGTCTGTACTTCCTTTTCCCTGAATAATGTTTTTTAGTGTATCATATAGCTCTACTTTGTCATAGAGGTAATCCATTTTACCAATTTGAATATATTCTCTATACATTGATGGATTATATACCTCTGCTAACAGGAAGGCATCTCTTTTTTTTGATTTGATGGCCGAATTAAGATAGCTCCAGAACTCAGCGGGAACCATCTCAGCCATGTCATATCTGAAACCATCAACCCCTTTATCCAACCAATAAAGTGCGATCTCTTTTATTTTAATCCATGATGAAGGTACTTTCTTGCCTTGCCAGAAATTGTAGTGATCATTAATATCTTTTTCGTTATATCCATTAGGCAGTAATGGAAAGTCTTTGGTGCCATCTGGTTTGATTCCATAATTAATTTTAATGGTTTCGTACCAGTCATAGAAGGAGGGTTGTGGCTCACGTGAACCATTACCTGTCCACCTGGCTGGGTTTTCATTATATTTCCCGTCAGCTAGATTGTTTTTTTCCCCACCCAGAGGTTGGTAGTTTTGTTCCGGCTTAGGGACAAGAAAAGGTTTTCCGGGGATATAATAGAAATTATTATCGGTTTTATATTCTACTGAAGTATCGTCGCCAGCTCCTAAATCCAGTATTCCAGTCGGCAGAGTTATAGAGTGATAATTCCTAGCAACATGATTGGGTACGAGGTCTATAATGACCTTAAGTCCGTGATTGTGCGTTCGTTTTATTAGCATCTCAAACTCCTCGAGCCTTTTAGCCGGATCAACAGCAAGGTCAGGATTAACATTGTAATAGTCTTTTACAGCATAGGGTGATCCTGCTCTTCCTTTAACCACATCAGGGTCATCATTAGAGATTCCATAAGCGGTATAATCACCAATCAATGCATGATGTGGGACGCCGGTATACCAGATGTGGGTCACCCCTAGTTGTTTGATTTCTTCCAGTGCTTTGTCGGTGAAATCATTGAATTTACCGACACCATTTTCCTCTTTTGTGCCCCAAGGCTTATTGGTAGTATTTGTATTTCCAAAAAGCCTTGTAAATACCTGGTAAATTACAACCTTTTTATTTTCAGTGTTATTGTGCGTAACATCTTGTCGGTTGGCGGGACTTTGGCATCCAACGATTAGTGAGAATACGACTAAAATTGTCAAATGAAATTTCCTCATAACTACTTTTTGATTTTAAGAGTTTGTGGTTTACCATTAAAGGTTGATAAGATATAGAGTTTATTTCCGTTAGGATCCCAGACAGCTTGTTGTTTTGTAGCAGTTCCTTTGCCTTTAGTTGGCTTAATAGATTTTGAGTTTTTAAAGTATTCTATTTCTGTTAATTTATTTGAGAGAGAAGAATAGTCAATGGGGTTATCTTGATTTATTATTTCGATTGGAGTACCATTGAGAGTGATTTTTTCAGGTTTTTTCGTGATATTATGAATAATCCAAGTGATCTCTCTAATAAGGGGTTTCCCAATAAAAGTTCCATTATCAGAGGAGATGCTAAGGAGGGTTGTTTTCCCTTCGTTAGCCTTTAGTCTTATTATTTCTGCATTTTTAGATTTCCAGGCATCTTGAGTGAAGCCATCATCGTCATAAATGATCCCATTATAAAGGGTGTTTTCTTCTCCAGGATAATAGTGAAGAGTCAACCGATCGGTGTTATAGGCATCAAGTGTTTGTCTGATGGGGGCCATTGGAATAAAAGAACCGGCTTTGACAAAGATGGGGAATGTATTAATTGTAAATGAGGCGATAGTAGAATCGCCCCCATTAATTACTTCGTCTGTCCAGAAGTTATACCATTTATGACCATTCGGTAAATAAAGAGTCTGCTTTGAAGCCCCTTTGGTTGTTACTGGTGAAACGAGGAAGGCATCACCCCAAAGATATTCCCTGTTATTGGAGATTAGATTATTATTGTCTTCAACAAAAAACAGCGGGCGCATTAAAGGGGTTCCTGCTGTAGCGTTTTCCCAAACAGCAGTGTAGTTGTAAGGAGTCAGTGCATAACGGAGTTTGATATAGTCTCTTACAATATTTCGAGTTGTTGTATCCCAGAATATAGGTTCAGCGGGGACTGATTCTTGGGCATGGGTTCTATAGACTGGTTGAAAGACTCCATATTGAAGCCAACGGGTATAGAGTTCAGCATCTTTGTAGTCGCCAGCAAAGCCACCAAGGTCTGAACTCATATAGGCCAAACCTTGAAGTCCCATCTGAAGCGATAATTCAACCTGTGGTTTAAATCCGCCCCACGTTCGATTGACATCCCCTGTCCAAGGTAACATGTTGTAGCGTTGCGAGCCAATAAAGCCTGATCGCATTAAGATAACTGGTCTTTTATCAGGAAAATCTTTTTTGTATCCTTCATAAACGGTTTGAGCCCAAACATGCCCATAGATATTGTGAACTTGATCTGCAGATCCATTGATATGTTGTAGACCTGATGGGTGCACCTCAGGCTCTCCAAGATCACCCCACCATCCATCAACTCCTGTCAAAGTGTGTTTTTTGTAGATATCCCAAAACCAATCTTTAACTTCAGGTTTAAAAATGTCGAGTAGCGTAGTGCTCCCAAAATAAAAATCATAGATGAAAGGCTTGCCCTCTATGGTCGTTCCTACCAGTTTTTTTTCAACTACCTCATTGAACTTACTACTGGTTGTTAAAATAAAAGGTTCTGTAATCAAGAGCGTTTTTACCCCTTTTTCCCTGTTGTATTTAAACATTTGACCAGGGTTGGGAAAGGCTTTATAGTCCCAGTCAAGATTGCCCATATGTCCTTTAATATCTGGTCCAAACCAAAACAGGTCAATGACGATCCCATCTAATGGAATGTTTTGTTTTTGGTACTCATCAACCACCATTTTTACCTCATCTTGTGTGTGATAACCCATTCGAGAGGCGATATTTCCTAAAGCCCAGCGAGGAACCATTCCTTGTCTTCCTGTTAGCTCGGTGAAGTTTTTTGTAAGTCCTTGCCAGGTTGAGGAAGCCGTTATAAGATAGCTCCAACGTCCACCTACTGCTTCAAATTGAAGGATATCTTGCTCTTCTTTCCCTAAATCGAGAAAACCTGAAGCTCCATTATCAAAAGCCAAGATATATTTATTAGAAGAGACTACAACAGGTAAAGAGTAGTACATTAGCTCGGAATGGGTCTCAAATCCATAGCTTGCTCTGTTGTATAGCTGCAACCGATGCCCTCGCCGATCCATCCCAAGAACACGCATGCCGCCACCCATGAGTTTCTCTTCTTGCTGTAAGTTAAAACGAAATCCGCTGGTGTCAGGCGCATGAAAATATCCTTTTTCTTCTGAAAGAATCTCTTTATTCTCATACAAATAGCTAATTCTAAACGGAGCCTTTTCAATAATTGCCTTTAATTGTCCGTTTTGTACGGTTATCTGCTTTGGCTCGTCATTGATTATGACTTTTGTTTTCATGGCATCCGGAGCGATTGCGTAGGAAGGAAATGGGGTCATGTTCTCCGGTTCAAAGAGAACCTCGAATGACTCAGTTTTAAAGGCCGAGATTTTAATGGTTCCATCCGATACTGTTAATTCAATGCCTTCAGGTGTAGTTCTGCTTGAGATGAGCGACCGCTGTCCAAAGAGGACCGTTGAGATGAAGGTCAATACGAGAAGAAGGATGGCCGTGATAGGCAGTTTAACTCTATTGATCATACGCTTATATTATATTGAGAACACTGGCTTAGTGCTAGCTTTCAGACTACTTTGTTTCGCTACTTTCTTTGAGGTAAAAAGTTTAAAAAACTGATTTACTTTCCCATTATTGCAAATATACCAAAAAGTAGACCAATTGTCAGGCTATTTTTCATTTTAAGTGTATTGTTAACACTCAATAATTTTAATGGATAATCGACGATGTTTTTTTACTTAATTCTTACCAATGACCTAGATTTATAAAATAAAACAGCCATGACTGAGTAAAGTCATGGCTGTTCAATGGAGTAGTTAATTACTGTTATGCTATTAACTAGTAGGTGATAATCTTCCAGAAGTTAACCTTTCCGTCAATGGTGGATTTGAGGTAATAGGTTGCTTTTGGCATTTTTCGCAGATCAATGATATGTTCGTGTGTTTCACTCTCAGGAAGTGAAAGAACAACTTGACCAGCCATATCAATGATATCGATCTTAGCTTTAAATGCTTTATTGCTCTTGCTTCTTAAGGCAAATAGTCCGTTTGAAGGATTAGGATAGACTGATAGTTCATTAGTGATGACCAAATCAACTCCAACGGGTTTGCTTTGGCTTAATTGAACAACAACAGGAAGAGCTCCCGCAGCGGTTACGGTTATATTTGCGATTCTTGCTTCTCCTGTGTTTTCTTCGTATTGTGCTTCAATAGAGCCATTGCCAGAGCCAGAGGAGGTAACGGTTACCCATGTAGCATCTGTTTCAGCGAACCAATCGGTATTTGAGGATACGGTGTAGACGGATGTGCCAGCATTTGACGTTACATTTTGAATGGTTGGAGTTACGCCTAATTGCGGTAGAGCCCCGGCTTGTGATACAGTTACGACAACGTCAAGCGTACCTGCCGCACTAAAGGTGAGGTGCGCTGTTCTTGGGGTTGCTAATGTGTTTTCGGTATAAACAGCATTGAGCGTTCCATTTCCTGTTCCTGTTGCAGGAACGGTACACCAGAGCGCATCACTGGCGACATTCCATGTGGTATTTGAGGTGACATTAAAGGTGGTATTTCCTGCGGCAGGGGTCACGTTTTGATTGGAAGGGGAGACGGCTAATGTCGGCGTTGTTCCGCTTTGTGAAACGGTAACAATGACATCAGGAACACCAGAACCGCTAACTGTGATGGTAGCAATGCGTTGGTTAAAATCTGTATTCTCAGTATAATTTGCAGTTATCGTGCCATTGCCCGTTCCTGAAGCAGTTACCACACACCAAGTGCTATTACTTAGTGCTGACCAGTTAATATTGCTTGAAACGGTAAAGGTGGTTGAACCACTAATTGAAGGGACATTTTGATTTGAAGGAGTAACCACTAAAGCAGGGCCAGCGGCTGCTTGGACTACTGTAACGACAACAGGAGTAACTCCTGTGGCTGTTACGGTGATATTGGCTGTTCTTGGGTTTATGGTACTATTGTCGGTAAAGTTGGCTTGAATGGTTCCATTGCCTGAACCTGAAGCCGTAACGGTACACCAGGTTTGGTCTGAGCTTGCAGACCAGGAGGTGTTACTTGTTACCGTAAATGAGGTGGTACCGGCTATGGAGGCCACACTCTGCGAAGGAGGTGTTACAGCAAGTGCTGGAGCAGCAGCAGCCTGAGTTACTGTAACCACAACAGGAGTTAATCCAGTAACTGTAACGGTAATGTTTGCAACTCTTGGGGTAAGAGCCAAGTTTTCTGTATAGTTTGCGGTAATACTGCCATTACCTGAGCCACTCGAGGTAACTGTACACCATGTTTGATCAGATACTACATTCCAGTTGCTGTTAGAGGTAACTGTAAATGAGGTTGCTCCAGCCGGAGTCGTTACATTTTGATTACCAGGGGTGACTGAGAGAGTAGGAGCGACCCCAGCCTGTGATACGGTAACAATGACGGAGGTGGCACCGGGAGCAGCGACAGTGATGTTGGCTGTTCTGGCAACACCAGCGTTGGCTGTGTAGTTAGCCGTGATTGTTCCATTTCCTGTGCCTGAGGGGGTGACTGTACACCAGGTCTGGTCAGAGACAGCAGTCCATGTTGTGTTTGAGGTTACGTTGAATGAAGTACTACCTGCTGTAGTGTTTACATTCTGATTTGCCGGGGTAACAGAAAGGGTATTTGAAGAGGTTCCTGTAATAGAGATATTGTCAATAGCCCAGTAGTAAGCAAAGGAACCTGAATAATTCCATTTAAACTTAACTTGTGACTGGTTGGCAACTGCGGCGATGACCTGACTAAAGCTGGTCGGATTGGTGCTAGTCGTGCTTGACCAAGATTGAATAAGTGTCCAGGTGCTGCCATTGTTAATGCTATAATAGAGTTTGGCAGATGATGATCCATAATGTTTGTAGTAGTGACTAAATGCAAGTGTTACATTGGTCATACCCGTCATATCGATGGTAGGGGTTATTAGATCGGCATTTTGACTATTTCCTGAGCCATAGGCATCAGAGTTCAAATAGGCATAGTTTCCGGTAAGGGAGGGATTAGGTGATTGCCCTGTGATGGTGCCAAACTGCCATATCTGGCCATTTCCTTGATTGTCGAGTTGTGACCAGCAACCGGGGATAGAGGTGTTGTTAAAGTTCTCTGTAAAAGGAAGAGAATAGATACCGCAGAGGGTTGAGAAGGAGATGTTCTCGCCATAATAGGTGCCTGAGCTATTGGTTGCATAGGCTCTGACGAAGTAGGCGGTATTTGAGGAGAGACCAGTAAGGTTCGAAACAAAAGAACCAGTTCCGCTGCCATCGGTGGTGTGGTTACCAGCGATAGTGGGGTTTGTAGAGGTTCCCCAGCATACCCCGCGTGCAGTAATGGGGGATCCGCCATCACTAGTCACATTACCGCCGGAAGTAGCAGCAGTAAGGGTAATCCCAGTTACAGCAGTCGTAGTGACTGTAGCTGCGCCGGGAGTGAAGGTCATATCTGCACCATAGGTTGTTCCATCAGCATTGATACCTACGGCTCTGTAGTGATAGGTAGTGCCTGCTGTTAACCCGGTAAGAGGAGCAGTCAGAGCTACGGCACTGGTGCCGTTACCCATGTTTTGAACGGTGGTGGTATTGCCATAGCTGATCGTAGTACCCCATTCAAATTTAGCGGTTGTTGCTAAAGTATTAGGGTTAACGGTTCCATTTAAGGTTGCTGTTGTGGTGGTGACGGCAGATGCAGCAGTGGTGGTTACAATAGGCGCATTTCCTATCTTAAAAGAGGCGATCTTGGTTTTACGGCTTCCGCCAGAGCCGATATAGGCATTGGTATACCAGAAGGTTTCGTTATCGGAAGGGTCGACCGACATCTGTGAGTAGTCACCCCAGCGCTCTGCTCCGGTTTGAGAGTTTGTCCCGGTATAGATTATCTCTTCTGGCATGTCTAAAGTACTATTTCCAGCCGCATAAGCTGCCGATGACTGGCCGGTGTATCTGATTCCCGGGTAAACCGTTCCGGAGGAGATAGAGTAACCAAGACCCAGCTTCCCGCTAGCAGACATCATAATGCTGCCCATCCAACGAGAATGAGCATCAGGGGCGTAGGTTCCTTGTTGTCTGACAGTCCATGAACCAGCGCCTGTTTTTCTTAATTCATACCATCTTACTCCCGCATGGTCGGTAGCGTCTACATCGACTGAGTGGCAACAGACAATCGTTTGATAAGATCCAAAGTTGCGGTATTGAGGTACATTCATTATAACTTGTGGTACCGCATCCAGTTCTTGTGTAGTTCCTGGTTGCTTGATGTTTGTCCAGTTGTTACCAAAGTTGCTGTCGAATGCAGCTACATTAATTTGTTGTGATCGGGTAAAGGTAGAAGAAGAAGGAGTTGTCCAGTTAACGCTTAGTTCATAAATCCAGAGTTGATCACTCCCTCCTCCAATAGCATCATCATTGAGGCCAATGAATAGGCCTGGTCCTGTTGGGGCAGTGGTTCCATCGCAATCAACCGCAGGGATCATAGAGAACCCATCGATCGTAGTTGGCCTCCAGCTATTGTCAAAGCCGACCATTTGGGGGCTAGCTCCACCAGTTAGCATCACTGAGCGTTGGAAGACATATACATCTTTACCTGAGCTATTATTAACACCCATATAGTATCCGTCATGCCAGACACCAAATTTGGGGTAATCGGGAAGATCATCTACATCGAATGAGTATTTATACCAGGTTCCTGTGGGGTCATTAGTACTTGAGACGGCAATAAGCATATAATTATTAGATCCACTAATTGAGAACTCTGAAACAAACCATCTGTCAGCCATCTCATCATAAAGAACGATAGGATCTCCATCGTTGTATGTTGCACCTGTAACGCCGGTGAAAAGTGTGTTTAGGTTGGTTGGGCCAGCCAAAAGTGAACCGGTTTTACTATAAATGGCATAGGTACAGTTCACCGCTTGGAAGTAGTGGTTTGGACCAGCAGCACCACATTCGTCAGGAGGGTAATAAGGGGATGATTGTCCTTCGAAGTTTTGTAGAGGAGCCATAACAGCCATATCGGGAGCCCCCATCGTTTGCTGCCAAACAGGGTCTGGTCCCTGAGGTTGAGCTGTTGCGGCAAAAGGATAGCTACGATTTCTTAGTTTCTTGTTGAGTCTTTTTGATTCTGCACGGGCATTTTGTTGCTGAATCTCTTTTGGGGTTAGTCGAGCTAGGTCTCTGAGCGGAGGAGTCTCCCCTAAGAAGACGCCGGTTCGAATGACCGAAGGATGCTTTGGATCATTCTTTTGCGCAAAGACTGCTGATGCCAACATAACAATGAAGAAGATGGAAATGACTTGTAATGTTTTCATTATCAGAATTATTGTTTGTGTAGTAGATTTGTCTATCCCGATGAAATAGCAAAATCAGGATTTTGTTGAGTAGTTGTTTAATTTTTTTTTCGAATATCGCCTATTATTAGGTTGTAAAGATATGTATTTGGTTTGAATTTATCGGGCATAGCCGAATCAGCCAAAGAATTTTTCTATGGCTGAATCACGGTTTAGTATAATCTCGATTTTTAGACCAGATAAAGATTATCCGTTATTTTGAAGTTTATAAGCGATAGAATCGATGGCCATCATTAGGTTTCTAGTCAGGTCAGAATCTTTGGTATAATCTGCCGAGAGAACACCCGATACTCTTCCGTCCATCATGAAATTCCATGCTTTGCCCCAACGATCTTGCCTGTGTTTGTCATATACAGCAAAGGTAACTCCATTATAGCGTTTAATTAAAGAGAAGCAAGGAACATCAGTATAACCATCGCCAATAAAGATCATATGTTCCATTTTAATTCTAAAGTCTTTGTAATTTACTCGCTTATTTACCTCAAAAGGGTTATTTCTTGATTTTTCTCCAATGATGCCTTTTGATATTTGGAAAATATATCTGGTTTTATCAGTAAAAGAGATTACCTTTTTCGGGAAAGCGATTTCTTCGTTTTCTCCTTCATAAAGGAACTCACTTGCCCAAATATCGGTAAACTGTGAAGCGATTTTTGTGTTTCTAACAATCTCGCCTATTCCACTTGATATGATGTAAAACTCCAGGTTGATATCCGGATATTTAGCTTTAGTATATTGCTGTAATAGCTCCGTCATTTTTGTTACCCCAGGATGGAATTTCATTTTACGGGCAAATTCCTGAAGGATTCTTTTGGTGATAGGTCCTTCTTCTCTTCTTTTCGATAGTTGGACTAGTGCATATTGATAGGCAGGGATGGGATCCCAGTCTTGTTTATCGAGTAGTTGAACCTCCTCCTTCCAAAATTTATCGGCGTCAACTCCTAAGCTTTCAAGAAGCCGTGAGGTAGAGTCATGAGTCAGGGTATCATCAAAGTCGAAGATAATTGCTATTGGCTGCATTGTATATTAGTTATCTGATGGATATAAGCAATTATTACCTGAGGTGAAGAAGAAATATTAAAGTACATCATCAGGTTTGAATTCCAGCATTCTGTTTTTCTCAAAATCGAATAGAGTAAGTTTTCTTAGCGTGAAATAGTTTCTCCAATAAGTTTGGAGTTGTGAAAAATAGCTGTTTCTGGCATCATCTTTTTCTTTTTGAGCTATGTTTAGGTCAGTCACGCTAATTTTTCCAATCATATATCTAGCTTTAGCCACTAAAAAACTTTTTGATGCGATTGTATCACTTTTTGCGGCAATCACCATTTGATCAGACATCATGTTAAACTGAACCACCTGTAGGAATACCTCTTGATCGAAGTCTATTCGTTCTTGTTCGACCGAGGTTTGAATTAATTCTTGTTTACTTTCGGCCATTTTTATTCTGCCGCGGGCAAGACCCCAGTCAAGGATAGGGATTACTACTCCGAGGCTGGCTGTTGTAGATTGGTCAGGTGATTTATAGGCTTCGTCTAAATCAAAGGCTTTGCGAGAGAGTCCATATTCTGCATTCAGGGTAGCAGAGAATCTATTATCCGTTCTTGCTTGATAGACATCGCGCTGTGCTTCCATGAGTCTCCTTTCAAAGCCTAAAGAGGAAGCTCTGTTTGTTCTAGCTAGCTCAATGGCTTTTTTTGACTCAACCTTAAAGGTTGGAACATCTCCGGGAGGGACTAGGTTAATAGAATCAGATCCTTTAATTCGTAAGAAAGATTTAAGTCTGAAAAGGTTGTTTTCTACATCTATTTTTGCTGATTGTAGTTCAGTTTTTGATCTTAGTAGATTAAGTTCAAGTTGGAGTAGCTCATTTTCACTGATGGTACCCATATTATATCTTCCCTTTGCAATACGATAGAGGGTATCATAACTGGCTACATTCATCTTTGCGATTCGTTGTTTACTTTCTGATATTAGCAGGTTGAAGAAGTAGTTAGAGGCATTGAGGGCAACGGTTTCCATATCCTCTAGGAAGGTACGTTTTGCTTCTTCGTATTTAATAGGATCAATTTTTCTTGCCCATTTATGTTCATTATAACCGAAAATTTTCTGATTGATACCGATAGTCACGGGATGAGATAGGTAGGAAGTAGTTGTAGAATCAGTAAAATCATCCAATCGTTCTAAACGAGATGAGACATAGATTTCTCCTCCGGTTAGGCCTATGGTTTTTGAAAGTGCCATACCACCAACCATCTGGAGGTTATTTTCTTTTATGTATTGAGTTTGTCCTAGTTGATTAGTGTATTTTGTTAAAGAGTTGCTGTAGGCTGGTAAGGTTCCTGTAAAGGTAAGACGGGGCATATATTGTGCTCTAAAGGTTCGATATTCCCAGTAACTCTGTCTGAATTTGTGACGAGCAATGAGGGCGTCAGGTGATTGTTGTGAAGCCATATCAATCGCTTCTGAGAGAGATAACCTTAAGACACCTTCTTGAGATTCTCCAATAAAGGGGATCAAAAGAGCTAGAATTAGGATATATAATATTTTTTTCATCTTTTATTCGTCTGTTTTTTTAGAAGTCACAGTCATTTTCAAAGAGGTTATTCCTATTATTCATGGCGGAGAGAGGTAACGGGATCTTGTTCTGCTGCTTTTCTTGCCGGCATATATCCAAAACTTATACCCACAGCTGCCGAGACACCGAAAGAGATCAAGATAGATAAGGGAGAAATGATGGTCAGAATATCGGCAAACTGTGTAATTAGCTTGGCCAAGACAATGCCTAATACAATACCGGCAAACCCTCCAGATAGACTAATAAGAGTGGCTTCTGTAAGAAATTGAAGTATTATATCTTTTCTTCGGGCACCAATAGCTAGTCTGACTCCAATCTCTCTAATTCTCTCCATTACTGAGGCCAGCATGATGTTCATAATGCCAATTCCTCCTACCAATAGAGAGATAGAAGCAATAGCTCCAAGTACTATATTGAAAATATCTTTAGTTCTTTGCTCTTGTTTTAGTAACAGTTCAGGAACCTTCACATCAAAATCTTCTACCGAAGCATGTTTTCTGAGTAACATCCTTTTGATCACGTCGGCGGTTGCAGCTAGCGCTTCACTTTCTTTTACTTGAACTACAATCTTATCGAGTTGATTATATTGAGCCTTTGAGTTATCATCGCTGGTCATTACAAAGAAGTCACCTCCATCAAATCCACCTCCACTGATATTCGCCTTTGTGATCAACGATCGGTCTTTGATACGTAAGAAGACGGTACTCAAAGGCGTGAAGACTTGAGCATTGTAATCATTGATGCCTAAGTTTTCTGTAGCATTAGAGTTAACCGACATCCCCTTTATGACTCCAACAACAGTTAACCAAACTCCTCCAACTTTAACTGTTTGTCCGATTGGATCACTATCAGTGAATAGTCTGGCAGCTACCCCAGCTCCTAGAATACAGACCGCTTGTCCTTTTTCTTGGTCAAGCGCACTAAAGGCAGATCCCTTCTCCATCTCTAAATTGAAGATTCCAAAGAAGTCGTTGGTAACCCCAATTAAACGGCTATCAATCGATTTATCGCCACACGCAGCCGGGGCATCATATCCCACTTCCGGGCTGACCCTTGCAACCGTTGGAAGAATCTGTCTAATGGCTTCTGCGTCACGAAGAGAGAGCCCTGGAGAGAATTTCTCAGCTGCCTTTTTCCCATTACTGCTACTGCTATTACTATTATCAGAACTCTGGCTTTCTTGTTTCTTTTTGTCGCCTTTGTTAACGGGCATGATAACAATGTTGTTAACTCCAACGAGCTTCATCTGGTCAAGTATCTCTTTTTGGGCTCCTCTTCCAATGGCCATCATTGATATAACAGCAGCCACCCCAAAGATGATCCCTAAGGCAGTTAACATCGACCGAAACTTATTAGCGAATACAGCATCGAGTGCCATATTGAATATTTGAGCATATCTTTCCACTATTCCCGTGTTTTGTTATTCCTCAATTTTCTCAATAGGCCATTTTTCAGCACCTGTAGGAAGAGTCAAATAGACTTGTTCTCCCTCTTTTAACCCCTTCTTAATGACGATCTCATTCTCGTTTGTTTCACCTATGAGAACTTGACGTCTTTTTTTACCGGTTGCGACCCATGTAATGGAGTCTGAGTTATGAATTGCCTCAATAGGGATGTATAGTTGATTGGGTATAACGGCAGTGATAATGACATTTTTAGTAGTCATTGCAGGTCTGAGAATTGAATCAAATTCGTTCACCGCAATGGTAACTTCAAAGACTTTTGCTGATGCACCTGAAAGTTGTTCCCCTATGTTAGCTACCTCCGTTACAACGCCTGAGAGTTTCTTATCAGGGAAAGCATCAATAGATATGTCAACCTTTTGATTTACTTTAACCTTTGAGATGTCTATTTCATTGACATAAGTCTTAGTTATCATCTTTGAAAGGTCTGGAAGGGTAGCCACTACATTATCCCAACCAGAGATCTGGGCTCCTACTCCCATCTTTTTACCATCCCAATTTCGTCTATAGATTAGCATCCCTCTTTCAGGTGCTGTTATGGTAAATTGGTTTCTGACTTCTACAAACGACTCCAACTGACGTTTAGCCTGATCATAAGAGGCTGTAACATCCTGCATAGAGGCTCTGTTCTTTTGTAACTTTAGTTGATAGTTCTTTATCGCCTGTTCGAGCGCTCTTTCGGCTTTTTCAAAAGCAATTTCATTCTGTCTTATTGTGGCAGGTGGCTCATATTTTGATTGTTCGAGAATGATTTTTTTCTCTTCAACAGAATATCTCATGTTAAGAAGCTCATCTCGGGCAGCCCTCATCTCAATAGAAGTATCAATGCGGGTCTTTGTTACCTGAGTCTCCAGCTTTTCAAGCTCGGTCTCTTTGTCTTTAATTTTGTTCGAGATTTCGCTCATGTCTAGCCGTGCCACATATTGCCCTGAATCAACTAAAGTTCCATCCGGGATAATATCCTCTATGTTCACTCTCCAGATACCTACCTGTTGTAACCCTTGAGGCCCATAGATCTTAAGAGAGCTTTTTGCTTCAAGTTCTCCTGATGTGGTCACTGTAATTTTAAAATCTCCTTTCTTTGCCGCTACTAGTATGCTTTGAGAATCTGATGTCCCACCAGATGACAACCAGTAAATTAAGGCTAGTACGACTACTATAGTCGCCCCAATAATCATCTTTTTTCTTTTCATACAGACAGAGGTTGATATTTACTCCCTTGTAAAACAGGGGTTATACAAATGTAATAAATCATTGTTAAAACGGAGAAGAAATGGATTTGTTATCGTCATTTATTGAAAAAAGCAGATATTTAGGTTTGTGTTGCTCTTCTTTTTTCTTTTACCTCTTCGCTTCCTCTCCATATCCTGTCCCAAGAAGAGTGGAAAAATAGGTTTGGATGTTAGATTTTTATTTGATTTATTGATCTGAACAAAGAAGTTAGCTTTGGTATCTTATTTTCAAAAAAAAATTGAAAGAGCGAAGAAAGAGCGAAGAAAGAGCGAAGGGGAAGCGGAGAGCTCAAGTGGTGAAATGAATTTTTAATATTGAGAAATATATACGAAAAAGGGAAGACTATTGGTCTTCCCTTTGAATAGTCCTTGCTAAAGACTATATCGCAAATAGCTTTTTGAGATCTTCAACTAAATCCGTTTTCTCCCAGGCAAAGAAGGTCACTTTTGCTGCGTAGACTCTACGATTCTTGCGCTCTTCAATAAATCTGCTGGGAAGGTCTTTAGGTTCGTAGTAAAGCTCAACCTCTTGTTCATAAGGGGTTCTTCCGAAATGGCCATAGCTGGCAGTAGGAGCGAAGACAGGGAATCTTAAGCCAAGACGATTTATAATACTATAGGGACGAAGATCAACCAGACTTAGTACCTTCTCCCCAATCTCTGCATCGCTCAGGGTTTTGCCATTATTGTCTTTTGCTTTTGCTGTGCCATAAGTATTTACATAGATGTTAACCGGCTGGGCAACACCAATTGCGTAGGCCACTTGTACTTGTGCTTCTGTGCAAACACCGGCAGCAACGAGATTCTTAGCCAGATAACGCGCAGCGTATGCAGCTGAACGGTCTACCTTAGAGCTATCTTTTCCGCTGAAAGCTCCTCCACCGTGAGCAGCTCTGCCTCCGTATGTGTCTACAATGATCTTTCTTCCTGTAAGACCAGTATCTCCATGAGGACCGCCTATTTCGAATTTGCCGGTAGGATTAACCAATAATTTGATATCGTTCTTGAAGAGATTTCTTGTCTCCTCTTTTAAGTCCTTGATTACTCTTGGTAATAAGATCTTTTGAATATCCAGAGCAATCAGTTCAGGGGTTACCTCTTTCCCGTTCCAGAAACCATCATGTTGGGTTGAAACAACAATAGTGTCAATGCGTTGAGCCTTTCCTTCATCGTTATATTCAACAGTAACCTGCGATTTAGAGTCGGGTCGCAGATAGGTCATCTCTTTCCCCTCCTTTCTGATCTCGGCTAAAACCTGAACTAAACGGTGAGCTAATTCAATAGGAAGTGGCATCAGGTTTTCCATCTCAGTACATGCATAACCAAACATAAGCCCTTGGTCGCCTGCACCCATATCTTCAGGATTGGCACGGTCAACTCCTTGGTTAATATCTCCAGATTGATCATGTATTGAGTTAAGAATTCCGCATGAAAGAGAATCGAAACGATATTCAGCTTTGGTGTATCCTATCTTTGCGATGGTGTCACGAACAACCTCTTGTACTTCAACATAACCATTAGTCCTTACCTCACCAGCACATACTACTAACCCGGTTGTAACCAGAGTTTCACATGCCACGCGTGAGTTAGGATCAAGCCTTAGGAATTCATCAAGAAGCGCATCGGAAATTTGATCGGCCACTTTATCAGGATGGCCTTCAGAAACTGATTCTGAGGTAAACAGGTATCCCATGATTATAATGTTTAGAGTTTTTTCAAAATCTGCGCAAAGGGAACCGAATTGAAAGAAGCCTCAGAAAAACACTCTGCATTTAGCATTTTTTTGTGTGGTTGCAATCAGTCAAATCTTTCCACTTGCAGTGCAAAGGTAATTATTCTCTTTAAAATAGCATGCCTCAAAGGGCTCAAAGTAAGATTATTTAGTTAGCCATTGGAAGATCTGTTCCACGCTTTGTTGGTCACGTTGCAGGGAGAGAATGGTAACTTTGTTCTTTACGGCGAAATCGAAAAGGATGGGTCTGAGGTCTATTTCAGTAGCTGAAGTGATCTCCCAAAGGTTCCCTGAGGTGAGTTTCGCAGTTTGCAGTCCGCCTAACTTTTGAAGCTCCTGTTTTGTTACGGGTGCGCTGAATTCTACGTGATAGATTGATTTATCTCTAACCAGATTGTTGAGGTTTGCGGTGGCCTCATTGGCTATTACTTTCCCTTTATTGATGATGATCACACGTGAACAGAGTGCTTCTACCTCCTGCATAATATGGGTCGAGAAAAGGACTGTTTTTTTTGCCCCAACCTCTTTTATAAGGCTTCTGATTTCAAGAAGCTGGTTAGGGTCTAATCCGCTGGTAGGTTCATCGAGGATTAGCACACTGGGGTCATGAATCAGAGCCTGTGCGATACCTACTCTTTGCCTATAACCCTTAGAGAGTTGTCCGATCAACTTGTGCTGTTCGGGTCCAAGCCCTGTGAGCTCTATCATTCTTGAGACTTTTGCAGGAATATTATCCAGTTTATGAAGTCCTGCGGTGAATTTTAGATACTCTTTGACATACATCTCGGTATAGAGAGGGTTGTTTTCTGGGAGGTAGCCCACGAGTCTTCTTACTTCCACCGGGTTTTCATTGATGTCGAAGTCGTTGACGAGGACAGTGCCGCAGGTAGGAGGGAGGAAGCAGGTTATAATTTTCATCAGGGTTGATTTTCCAGCGCCGTTTGGGCCTAGAAGACCAACTATTTCACCGGTAGGTATCTCCACTGAGACTTGATCAAGTGCGAGTTGTTTACCGTAGTTTTTAGTGATATTACTGACTTTTACTGACATATCATGAAAAGGAGTAAAGATTGGGCGGCAAAGTTACGCAAAAAGGTTGGGGAAGAGCAGAGTTGGTATCGATGAAATGATCTGAAAATCGTTGGCATCAATAAAGGTGTGTTTGAGATTTGCAGGAGGGAGTCCGAATTTGAGATGGCTTTCGAAGATATGTTCTTTATACCATTGCGGTACGATACCCCATCGCAGATCGTTCTCTTTCCTTTTTAGAAACTCGTCACGAGAGATATGTAGATAGATTGCATCAGTGATCAGGTCTCTGATCTCGGGTTGCCAAAAGGGGAATAGCCCCTCTATGATGGCCAATGCACCGGGATTTACAAGAAATTGGGATAGATCGTGATGAAGTTTCGGGAAATTTGTTGACAGAGGGTGTTCCCAATCAACATAATCACGGATAAGGGGGATCTGCTTTTCAGGAAAGACATATTCATCGAGCGGGAAGAGTCTGATTTGTTGACTGATGTTATAAGAAATAAGGAGATTGGCTAGAGTGGTTTTGCCGGAGCGGCTGCAGCCTCCGATTGCAATACATCGCGAAGGTGTTGTTTGAAGTGAGATAGGCATGATGAGTTAAGAAAGTATGGAGAGCTGTAAAGATAGCTGATTTCGATTTAGCACAAAAGAGCTGTAGAAAGCAGATAGATTCAGGTGTGATAATAATTTCTATCAGAAATAATGAAATGGAGATACCATTAAAATGAAATGATATAAATTGTCGGGTGAGTAATTTCAAAAGTAGTCAGATAGGCGAAATCCAATTACGGATTTTATTACGGCAGAGGGTTGATAACTAATTAATAATGTGTTAAAATTTGTTGTTTCTAAAAGGAGATCTTTTGAATGGTTCTGTTTTTATAAAAAAATTACATATTTTGTTTGGTATTTTAAAAAAGGTTTTGTTTATTTGTAACCGTTCTGGTTTGCTAGAAAAAGTATCAGCAATCAGATAACCTGACCGAACCAGGTGATTTACTTAGGGCCCAAGTTGACACCTGAATTATTTCTCTTTTATCTTAATATTTAAGAGTGTTTTTGCGTATTTTTGTTTTTTATGTTTAATTGAGCAATAACAAATTGACCAATAACTGGTATGATAAAAGTATCAAGTAATACTCTTGGGTTTAGGATTGAAGTGTTAAGTAATGTTTATTTGACCGCTTTTTTGGTCTTGTTTTAATTTTTTTAATCAAACCTTTATTATGAAGAATTTTTTTCTGATTTTAGTTTTATGTGGGGTGTTTTTTACCTCCTTTGGCCAGATGGTTGAGCAGAGCCAGCTCATAGCCTCATCAGATGACAACATGGCATTGGTACCAACAACCAACAATGCTTTTCAATTCCCTGACCTTACTGATGCTGAGGCAGCTAAGATCAATCAACAATTTGATGATCAGGATGGGAAGGCTACATTTACAGTAGTTTTGACTCTAAATCCTGCATCAGACTCTTATTGCTTGAATTATGGTATCCATCGGGTTGGTGTAATGGCTAGCAATGGTGAGATTCACTATACCGATTATCACTATGGAACATGGGAATATACTTTTACATTTAATGCTCCACTTAGCGGTTGGCTCAGAGGAGGTCTATCCACTTATTCTGGTGGACTTTGTACGGGATTACTTTATGAAAATCCTCTCTCTACTGGGTCTTGGGGTGCAGGAGGATTTTGTAATGTAGTAATATATATTCCGTAGTGTTAAATTTTAAGTATGAGAAATGTAAAGTACTTTCTCATCCTTAATTCTAATGTGAAAGAATGATAAAAAAACTTTTTCTTACATTTGTCTTTTTAATGCAGTTTGTATTTCTAAAGGGTCAGACCAATAGTGATTCTTGCTTTAAGGCTATGCCCTTTTGTGGAGAGGAAATTGCAATACCGCGAGTTCCTCAAGGAGTTTATTGTGAACCCTGTGCTAACTATGGTTGCGTATCGGCAATACTAACCCAATTTACTTGGGTTTATTTCAGAGCATCAACCTCAGGTCAAGTATCACTTCACTTTACTAAAGATTGGAATATTCCAACCTTTGTGGCGTATATTATTTGGGGTGGTTTTAATAGCCAAAACAGTGCGTGTACCTGTGGATTAACTGAAGATAAAATTCTTTATTGTACTATGTATGCTGTTGTTCCTCATGATAAAATTATCAATGTCACAGCAGGACAGTACTACTATATGTATATAATCACCCCTTATATCGGCTCTTGGAACCCATACTACACCATTTTTCTTGAACAAAATAACCTAACCACTCCGGGTCATGCAACCCTTGATTGTTCGTTTGTGATTAATGAGCCTTGCCGGTTTAATTATGTAGTGGCTGATACCACAACTTGCGATCCTACAAAGGGTACTTTCTCTATTCAGGGGGTCACTGCATCTCAATATGCTCCTACCACCGGGTGGTTAATCGTAGAGGATGAAACTACAGGTCTTCGTGATTCCATTCCCCCTCCCTTTAATGGCATTGCTAATTATAGAATTGAGGAGATACCATGTGACGGAGCGAACCATATTATTAAAGCCTGGTTCACCGATGGAACCTGTGAGATCAATGACACGGTCTCAGCTCCCAGAGGCTTTCATGCGGTAGGGACTATCTCAGGAGGTGGCCATTATTGTCAGCCAAGTGGTACCCCGCCTCAGGTGGCTATCTCTATTGCTTCGGGTGTTCCTCCGTACTCTTTTTCGTGGGGAGTAAATGGTAATCCGACGGGCTCAGTAACAAACTATACCGGTCCGTGGCCATATCAGTTTGGAGCTACGGTACAGGGCACCTATGCGCTGTTACAAGTCTCGGGAAGTGATGGTCCCGGGACCTATTATGGGACAGCCCAGGTTACCAGCTCGGTTAGTCCGCAACCGGTGTTGAGTGATCTCTCTACCTGTCAGGGGGTGGCGGTAACATTAGATCCGGGGGCGGGTTATGCTTCCTATTTGTGGAGTAATGGTTCTACATCACCAACAATAATAGTATCTGTAGCCGGGATTTATACTGTAACCGTAACCGATGGCTTGGGTTGTACGGGAAGTGCCTCGGCAGCGGTGACAAACTTGCCAAGTCCGCCGGTGAAGTTGATAAGGCATCAATAAAAAGGTTAATTAGGTTGAAAATGCGATTAGTTAATTCAAAACAATAGAAAGAGACATAATTTCACTATTTTCGTTAGTCATTATCGAACCGAAGTGTTATTTTAGACAACCAAGTATAGATAGCATTTCATACAGTTAATACCAAAGTCTAGTAAAGGGATTCAATGAATGGTCATCACAAAGTGTAAAATACTCCTTGCTTTTTTTCTCTTCATTCTCTCGATTACTATGGTTGGGCAGACCAGCAGTGACTCTTGTTATAAGGCAATGCCCTTTTGTGGAGAGAAGATTGCAATACCGCGAGTTCCTACTGGAACAGGATTATCTTGTGAGCCATGTGCTAACTATGGCTGTCTTCCATCGGTTACAAATCAAATGACTTGGGTTTATTTCAAGGCATTAACCTCAGGTTCTGTTTCTTTACATTTCACGAAAGATTGGAATCAGATTACAGCTATTGCTTATCTCATTTGGGGCGGTTTTAATAGTCAGGATAATGTTTGTACCTGTGGATTAACTGCTGATAAAATTCTTTATTGTAATATCCATGAAAATGTCCCTCACGATCAAATAATTAATGTAACTGCAGGGCAGTACTATTATATTTATATTGTTACACCTACCATAGGCTCTTGGAATGCATACTATACTATCTTTCTTGAACAAAATAACCTAACCACTCCGGGTCATGCAACCCTTGATTGTTCGTTAGTGATCAATGAGCCTTGCCGGTTTAATTATGTAGTGGCCGATACTACTACCTGCGATCCTACAAAGGGAACTTTCTCTATACAGGGGGTCACTGCTTCACAATATGCTCCTACCACCGGGTGGTTAATTGTAGAGGATGAAACAACAGGACTTCGTGATTCTATTCCTCCGCCGTTTGATGGGATCGCTAATTATCGAATTGAGGAGATACCGTGTGACGGAGCGAAACATATCATTAAAGCCTGGTTCACCGATGGAACCTGTGAGATCAATGACACAGTCTCAGCTCCCAAAGGTTTTCATGCGGTAGGAACTATCTCGGGAGGTGGCCATTATTGTCAGCCAAGTGGCATTCCGCCTCAGGTGGCAATCTCGATTGTTTCGGGTGTTCCTCCGTACTCTTTTTCGTGGGGAGTAAATGGCAATCCGACGGGCTCAGTAACAAACTATACTGGTCCGTGGCCATATCAGTTTGGGGCTACGGTACAGGGCACCTATGCACTGTTACAAGTCTCGGGAAGTGATGGTCCCGGAACCTATTATGGGACAGCACAGGTTACCAGCTCGGTTAGTCCGCAACCAGTGTTGAGAGATGTCTCTACCTGTCATGGGGTGGTGGTAACGTTAGATCCTGGGGCGGGTTATGCTTCTTATTTGTGGAGTAATGGTTCTACATCACCAACAATAACAGTGTCTGTGGTCGGGATTTATACTGTAACAGTAACTGATGGTTTGGGTTGTATTGGAAGTGCCTCGGCAGCGGTGACAAACTTGCCAAGTCCGCCAGTGAAGTTGATCAGGCATCAATAGAGAGGGTAGTTAGGATCAAGATGCGATTAGACATTTGAAAAGCTATAAACAATAAATAATTTCACTATTTTCGTTAGTCATTACCAAGCTGAGATGTTATTTAAAATATTAAATGATAGATAGCATTTCGTACATTTAAAACCAAAGTCTTGTAAAGGGATTCCATTAATGGCCATCATAAAGTGTAAAATACTCCTTGCTTTTTTTCTCTTCATTCTCTCGATTACTTTGGTTGGGCAGACCAACAGTGACTCCTGTTATAAGGCAATGCCCTTTTGTGGAGAGAAGATTGCGATTCCGCGTGTTCCAGGCGGAATTGGTTTTTCTTGTGAGCCTTGTGCAAATTATGGTTGTCTTCCTCCGGTTACAAATCAATTTACTTGGATTTATTTCAAGGCTTTAACCTCTGGTTCGGTCTCTTTGCATTTCACCAAGGATTGGAATCAGTTTACGGGTATACTTTATCTCATTTGGGGCGGTTTTAATAGCCAGGATAATTTGTGTACCTGCGGTTTAACTGCGGATAAAATTCTATATTGTACAACATATGCAGTTGTACCTCATGATCAAGTTATTAGCGTCACTGCTGGACAATACTATTACTTATACGTTGTTACACCCATGTTAGGCTCCTGGAATGCATACTATACTATCTTTCTTGAACAAAATAACCTAACCACCCCGGGTCATGCAACCCTTGATTGTTCGTTAGTGATTAATGAACCTTGTCGGTTTAATTATATAGTGGCCGATACTACTATCTGCGATCCTACAAAGGGAACCTTCTTTATTCAGGGGGTCACTGCTTCACAATATGCTCCTACCACTGGGTGGCTAATCGTAGAGGATGAAACAACAGGTCTTCGTGATTCCATTCCCCCTCCCTTTAATGGCATCGCTAATTATAAAATTGAGGAGATACCATGTGACGGAGCGATACATATCATTAAAGCTTGGTTCACCGATGGAACCTGTGAGATCAATGACACAGTCTCTGCTCCCAGAGGCTTTCATGCCGTAGGAACTATCTCGGGAGGTGGCCATTATTGTCAGCCGAGTGGCACCCCGCCTCAGGTGGCTATCTCTATTGCTTCGGGTGTTCCTCCGTACTCTTTTTCGTGGGGAGTAAATGGTAATCCGACGGGCTCAGTAACAAACTACTCCGGTCCGTGGCCATTTCAGTTTGGGGCTACGGTACAGGGCACCTATGCGTTGTTACAAGTCTCGGGAAGTGATGGACCCGGAACCTATTATGGGACAGCACAGGTTACCAGCTCGGTTAGTCCGCAACCGGTGTTGAGTGATGTCTCTACCTGTCAGGGGGTGGCGGTAACGTTAGATCCTGGGGCGGGTTATCCTTCCTATTTGTGGAGTAATGGTTCTACATCACCAACAATAACAGTGTCTGTAGCCGGGATTTATACTGTAACCGTAACCGATGGCTTGGGTTGTACGGGAAATACCTCGGCAGCGGTGACAAACTTGCCAAGTCCGCCGGTGAAGTTGATAAGGCATCAATAGAAAAGTTAATTAGGATCAAAATGCAATTAGCCAATTGAAAAGCTTTAAATAATAAATAATTTCACTATTTTCGTTAGTCATTACCAAGTTGAGATGTTATTAAAATATTAAATGATAGATAGCATTTCATACAGTTAATACCAAAGTCTAGTAAAGGGATTCAATGAATGGCCATCACAAAGTGTAAAATACTTCTTGCTTTTTTTCTCTTTGCTCTCTCTGTAACTTTGATTGGGCAGACCAGCAGTGACTCCTGTTATAAGGCAATGCCATTCTGTGGAGAGAAGATTGCAATACCGCGAGTTCCTACTGGAACAGGATTATCTTGTGAGCCATGTGCTAACTATGGCTGTCTTCCATCGGTTACAAATCAAATGACTTGGGTTTATTTCAAGGCATTAACCTCAGGTTCTGTTTCTTTACATTTCACGAAAGATTGGAATCAGATTACAGCTATTGCTTATCTCATTTGGGGCGGTTTTAATAGTCAGGATAATGTTTGTACCTGTGGATTAACTGCTGATAAAATTCTTTATTGTAATATCCATGAAAATGTCCCTCACGATCAAATAATTAATGTAACTGCAGGGCAGTACTATTATATTTATATTGTTACACCTACCATAGGCTCTTGGAATGCATACTATACTATCTTTCTTGAACAAAATAACCTAGCCACCCCTGGTCATGCAACCCTTGATTGTTCGTTAGTGATTAATGAGCCTTGTCGGTTTAATTATGTAGTAGCCGATACTACTACCTGTGATCCCACTAAGGGTACCTTCTCTATTCAGGGGGTAACTGCATCTCAATATGCTCCTACCACCGGGTGGTTAATCGTAGAGGATGAAACAACAGGACTTCGTGATTCCATTCCACCTCCCTTTGATGGCATCGCTTATTATAGAATTGAGGAGATACCGTGTGACGGAGCGAAACATATTATTAAAGCTTGGTTCTCCGATGGAACCTGTGAGATCAATGACACAGTCTCTGCTCCCAAAGGCTTTCATGCTGTAGGAACTATCTCGGGAGGTGGCCATTATTGTCAGCCAAGTGGCACCCCGCCTCAGGTGGCTATCTCTATTGCTTCGGGTGTTCCTCCGTACTCTTTTTCTTGGGGAGTAAATGGCAATCCGACGGGCTCAGTAACAAACTATACCGGTCCGTGGCCATATCAGTTTGGGGCTACGGTACAGGGCACCTATGCGCTGTTACATGTCTCGGGAAGTGATGGACCCGGAACCTACTATGGGACAGCACAGGTTACCAGCTCGGTTAGTCCGCAACCGGTGTTGAGTGATGTTTCTACTTGTCAGGGAGTGGCGGTAACGTTAGATCCTGGGGCGGGTTATGCTTCTTATTTGTGGAGTAATGGTTCTACATCACCAACAATAACAGTGTCTGTGGCCGGGATCTATACTGTAACTGTAACCGATGGTCATGGTTGTACAGGAAATACCTCGGCAGCGGTGACAAACTTGCCAAGTCCGCCGGTGAAGTTGATCAGGCATCAATAGAAAGGTTCATTAGGATCAAGATGTGATTAGACATTTGAAAAGCTTTAAATAATAAATAATTTCACTATTTTCGTTAGTAAATACTGAGCAGAAATATTATTTAAATTAATCTGGTCAATGAGAAAGAATTTAAAGGCAGATCACATACGGAGATACCGATAGCTAATAGTGATCTAAAATCTAAAACGAGAGCCAGAGTAGAACATCTATCTCAATACAATTTAGGTTCGAATCAGAGCCTGATACTGGTTGGTAGGTCTTGTTGATTAAATAAGAAATAGACATTGAGCATGACTAGAAAAAAGAAACCTTTGCAAATCCGCAATAGCACCGTCGAGTTCCTCATTTTCACTAATCAGGCAAAGGAAGATGGAATAGAAGTACGAGTTCAGGACGAAACAATTTGGCTTAGTCAAAAGTTGATGGGTGTTTTGTTTGACTGCTCAACAGACAACATCTCACTACATCTTAAGAATATATTTAAAGAGAATGAACTGGAAGAAAATTCAGTTACCGAGGAATTCTCGGTAACTGCATCCGACAGAAAAGCCTATAAAACCAAACATTACAATCTGGATGCGATTATAGCCGTTGGATATCGTGTAAATTCCAAGCGAGCAACAGCTTTCCGTCAATGGGCTACATCTGTTTTGAGAGATTATGCTATACGTGGCTACGTTATCGACAAGAAACGTATGGAAAACGGAACATTTCTAGGCGAAGACTATTTTGAGCATTTGCTTGCCGAAATCAGAGAAATCCGCTTGAGCGAACGTCGTTTTTATCAAAAGTTAACGGATATTTACGCAACCGCAATGGATTACAACAAGGAGGCGGTTATTACAAAAGAGTTTTTTGCTAAAGTTCAAAATAAGTTGCACTATGCTATTCATGGTCATACAGCAGCCGAGCTTATAATATCAAGAGCGGATGCAGAAAAGAAACATATGGGCTTGACTACATGGGAACAAGCCCCTGATGGAAAAATTGTAAAAACCGATGTTGCTATTGCCAAAAACTATTTGACCGAAGTGGAACTAGAATCCCTAGGACGTATAGTAAATGCTTATTTGGATTTGGCAGAAGATCGAGCAAAAAGACATATTCCCATGACAATGGATGATTGGGCGAAACGTCTTGATAAGTTTTTGGAAGCTGATGAGCGTGATATATTGCAGAACAGTGGAAAAGTTACAGCGCTAATGGCAAAGTCCTTTGCAGAAAGCGAATTTGAAAAATTCCGGATAGTTCAAGACCGTTTGTTTGAATCTGACTTTGACAAAGAGATAAAACGTATAGAAGGCAAACAAAACAAATCGGACAATTAGAGTATTTTCTATCTTAAAGAAAATAGAATGCTTTCTCTGCACTCTTTTGATTGCTTTATTTGGGGAGATCAATATTGACTCCAGTTTTAAGGTAATACTTTTATTTATCTGTCAGGGGGTGGCGGTATCGTTAGATCTTGGGGCGGGTTATGATTCTTATTCAGGCATCAATAGAAAAGGAAAGAGAAGAGGAGTGAGGATGAGTTATTTTCTAACCAAAGTAAGTGGAGGTTAGTTAAGGATAAATTAGAAGTAAGTTTACATAAAACGGCTATAGACTATAAAGTAGAGTGATGGGAAAGCTTAGAGTTATGGGGTAGATTTTATGTGGTGATTAGAAAACAGACTAATAACGTATGAAAAGTAAAACAAAAAGAGTAAACTTTTGCTAACTATCTGAAAAATTTGTACATTTGCACCCCTTTTTAGGCCGATAATAGGATTAATTGAAATTACAAACATGGACACGTTGAGTTACAAAACGATCAGTGCAAACAAGGAATCCGCTAACAAACAGTGGGTTATTGTTAATGCCGAGAATGAGGTGGCAGGACGCCTTGCTTCGAAGATCGCGAAGATTCTCAGGGGTAAGAACAAAACGAGTTATACCCCTCACGCCGACTGTGGCGACAACGTTATTGTCATTAATGCAGAGAAAGTGCGTTTTACTGGCAATAAGTTAACAGACAAAGAGTATGTACGCCATACAGGATATCCTGGTGGACAGCGCTTTGCAACACCCGATATGTGGTTACGCAAAGGTATGTCAGAGCGTATAATTGAGGCAGCCGTAAAGGGTATGCTTCCAAAGAATCGTCTGGGACGTGCTTTATATCGTAATCTGTATGTATATGCAGGTACACAGCATCCACATGAAGCACAGCAACCCGTAGAAATTAATATTAATAATCTGAAGTAAGAAATGGAAGTAATCAACACAATTGGCAGGAGAAAGACCGCGGTTGCCCGTATCTATTTGAAAGAGGGTAATGGTAAGATCCTGGTCAACGGCAGGGATTATGCTGAATATTTCCCCACCGGTACCTTACAGTATGTGGTGCGTCAAGCCTTCGAAATTGTTTCAGTTGACAGTAAGTACGACGTGAAAGCAACTATCGATGGTGGTGGTATCACCGGACAGGCTGAAGCTCTCAGACTGGCCATCTCAAGAGCACTGACAATCATCAGTGAAGAGAATCGCAAGCCTCTGAAAGAAAAAGGTCTGCTTCGTCGCGACCCGCGTATGGTTGAAAGAAAGAAACCCGGTCAGAAGAAAGCTCGTAAGAGATTCCAATTCTCGAAGCGTTAATATCTTTCGCAATGCGTGTTTAGTATCTAAATCGTACAGACTACGGTGCTTGCGTGCTACTGTGCGGTTGATTTTAAGGAACGTAAACAACATTATTAAAAAATGGCAAGAGTATCATTTGAAGAATTATTAGATGCCGGTGTACATTTCGGCCATCTAAGAAGAAAGTGGAATCCCAACATGGCTCCTTATATTTTCATGGAGCGTAATGGAATCCATATTATCGACCTATATAAGACCCAGGCAAAGGTAGAAGAGGCTGCATCTGCATTAAAGCAGATTGCCCGCTCAGGAAAGAAAGTCCTCTTCGTTGCTACCAAAAAGCAGGCTAAAGAGATCATGTCAGACCTCGTGTCACGCGTTAACATGCCTTACGTAGTTGAGCGTTGGCCGGGTGGTATGCTTACCAACTTTGCAACTATTCGCAAAGCAGTTAAGAAAATGGCCTCAATTGACAAGATGATGGAGAATGAATCATTCCGCACCATGTCAAAAAGAGAAAGACTGCAAATCACGCGTGAGCGTGCTAAATTGGAAAAGAACCTCGGTAGTATCAGCGACCTTAACAGGCTCCCTGCCGCTCTGTTCGTTGTTGATATCCTGAAGGAGCACATTGCCATCGCTGAGGCTCGTCGCCTCAATATCCCCACTTTCGCTATCGTTGATACTAATAGCAATCCTTTGCTGGTTGACTTCCCTATTCCTGCCAACGATGATGCTTCAAAATCTATCGCCTTAATCACTAAGGTTATGGTCGAAGCTATCGAAGAGGGTCTCAATGAGCGCAAAATGGATAAAGACCGTAAAGATGAATCTGAAGAAGTCGAAAACGACGAAATGATCAATGAAGGCGAAGAGGACGTTCGTGGCCGTCGCCGTCGTGATGATTCTGAAGAGGATGAAGATGGCAACAAAAAACGCCCTCGTAAAGCAATAGCTAAACCAACTAAAGCTGCTCCTCGTCGCTCATAACTTCTGCAATGCATACCGAAAAGTTATATAAATATTAATAATTCAGGAGATACGTGCCCGTCACGTATCTTCTTATTTAAAATCCATAATAGTCATGGCTAATATTACAGCTTCTGAAGTAAACAAACTTCGTCAAATGACCGGGGCCGGTATGATGGACTGCAAAGCAGCTCTTATCGAAACTGATGGTGATTTTGAAAAGGCTATCGATTTTCTCCGTAAAAAAGGACAGAAAGTCGCCAACAAACGTGCTGATAAAGAAGCTAACGAGGGTATCGTTATCGCTGCTGTTAATGCTGACCATACCTTTGGTGTTGTGGTTCGTATCAGCTGTGAGACCGATTTCGTTGCTAAGAATGAGGAGTTCACCTCATTAGCTAACAAACTGGTTGCTGGTGCAATTGCTGGTTCTGTTAAAGAAAAAGAGGCAGCCCTTAACTTGGTTATCGATGGTCATACTTTCGCTGATCAATTAACTAATCTTATCGGTAAAACTGGTGAGAAGATGGAACTCAGCGGATATGAGTCTATCGAAGCTCCTGTGGTTTCTGCTTATAACCACCAGGGAAACCGCTTGGCTACCTTACTCAGCCTTAATATGAAGGTTGAAGGTGCTATTGAGGTCGCACATGAGATCGCTATGCAGGTTGCTGCTATGAATCCTATCTCTGTTTCTGCTGATAATGTCCCCGCTGATGTTATTGAGCGTGAATTGGAAATCGGTCGTGATCAAGCACGTGCTGAAGGTAAACCCGAAGCTATGATTGAAAAAATCGCTCAAGGTAAACTTAACAAGTTCTACAAAGACAGCACCCTCCTACAACAGGATTTTATTCGTGATGCTAAGAAAACCGTTGCTCAGCGTATCGCTGAGGTTAACAGTGGTCTAACTGCTACTTGCTTTAAACGCCTTCAACTTGGTGAATAAGCTTTAGCTAATTATAAATTAAGAGGCGGAGTAACCATTGGTTACTCCGCCTCTTTTTTCTAATCGGTTCCTCTTCTATCCAAAAAGTCTCTTTATTTGCTCTTCCCGATATTCGAAAATCTTATCTACCTGTGATTTGATAAAGTACTTCTCTAATAATAACCCAAACCACCCAAATCCTACTGAATAATGAATGACATCTGTCATCATGACCCCTTCATTTACTACTTCAAAATGGTGTTGATGTTGCCAAAACTTATAGGGGCCTTCTCTTTGGTCATCTATAAAGTATTTGTGCGGTTTAATATGTGTTATCTCGGTAACCCATCCTGTCCTGTAAAAAGGTAACGGAGATACGCTATAGGTAATAACCATGCCAGGGTACATCGACTCAGGGTCATCAATGGTTTTAATCTTAAACTTCATCTTAGATGGCGTAATCTTAACAAGATTCCTCGGTGATGTAAAAAACTTCCAAGCTTCCTCTATATCCGTATTTAATAGTGTTGAATAGACATGTTTTTTCATTGTTGTACTGTTTAAGTTGCTTTTAACTCTAGCTTCTATTAGTGGTCCTTAAAACTATTTAACCTAAAGTGACAGTTGTTTAAATATGTTAAAGTGCTTTATAGTGATGATAATTATCACCCCAAGGCTATAAACATCATCTTCAAATGTGAAGTATAATCCCTAAAGTCGATCTTTTGTCTTCCGATTATTCTAAAATACCTTTGTTAAAATACCTACGTTAATTATATCTTAATAAAGATATAACGAAATTCTAAATAAGGGTGATTTTTAAAGATATTCTTGCATCTCCTTTCTTAAAAGGCTGATAGCCTGATCATGTGCGATCTCTTGCTCGAATCCTGATAGTAAATCTAAAACACTTATTGAGAGTTCAATGGCCGCCCCTTGCGGATCTAAACCATTCGAGGCCTCTTGTATAAGCGTGATGGTCTGCTGTCTGGCTAACCTAATTAATTGCCAGGTGGCTTCTGAGATATAGATCTGCTGTGAGGAATTATGCTCATACTCTTGTCTGATCTCAGACAGAATGAGATTTGCTACTCCTCTAACCGTATTGGCCTTCTCACTGTTTCTAAGAATTAAAGACTCGGGTTTTGTCCTTTCTAATAAAAGGGTAAATCGCTCAATAGCCTGTATCTTTAGTGGGATAGTAATTGACTGATGCTGGAGCTTGCTTCTCTGTTCTTGGTTCAGAAGTTTTGCTTTGATCTTAAGCTTATGCTGCTCATCAGACTGGTCGTTTTTCTTTTCAGAAATGGGCTCGCTCTTTTTATTTTTTTGGAGGATAAAGGTAAGTATGCCAGCTATAAGTGCACTATTTACTATTACCAGGATAATTAACAGGTCGGATGATAACATGACAGTTCTTCTATGTGTTTTAACTCTACAAAGTTACGAATTAACTCTCTTACTCGTAATGTAAATAAAACCTTACTAAACTATCCGAAGATTCTACTTGATGATGTTTATACTGTATTTAATAGGAAAAATACATATTCTATGACTAAATGACTAAATTTTTCCCATACTGATTAATACATCACAACAAAAAACGACCTCAAACAAAGGGTTGATATCCGATATTGGAGAGGTGTATCCGAATACGGATGTTTTTGTTAAATGTGTGTTAATGGTAGATTAATGCTAGTGTTTCGGAGCTCTTCGCAATGGTAAGAGAGGTATTTAACCGTAATTGGATAGGTTACTTTCTAGAAATATGATAGATTGTGATAATAAAATACTAAAGATCAGTGTGTTAAAATGTTTGGTATATTGTTTGTTTACTCTATTACACCAGACAATTACTGCGTAGATTATGGCAATACAAACTGTTGTAGATTTGGTTCAGGCGTTTCATCGCAAGAGCGGATTTCCATGTGTTGAATCGAAGACTGTTCAAAATACTAATAATGAACTTGCCGGAAAAATCAGCCATAAAAAGGTTGAAGGGCTACGAAAACTCTTGAAAGAAGACAGAGTTGATCAGTCTGGAAAGTTTTTATAAACAACTTAATAAGGTGCGTTATGATTAAGCTCATGGTTGCCTTGGTACTGATTGGCGCATTCCTCGCCAGTATACTATACGAACTGAAACATGCTCCTTTAACAGAGGAACAAGAGGATAATTCCATCCGTTTCTTGGATGGCAGTTCAGATTAACTGGAGAAAAATATTTCGGATTTCCCATAATCGATCCGGTTTGTCCGGAGTGTCATTTAGACGCTCCGGACTTTTTATTTTAT
>Ga0209066_10000371_pt1 | contig 66666 bp, 62 predicted proteins | sample All_14_2_FD_187198 | JGI IMG/M metagenome (GOLD analysis project Ga0209066, IMG submission 187198) | Freshwater microbial communities in response to fracking from Pennsylvania, USA - Allegheny Zone_MetaG_DW_15 (SPAdes) (version 2) ...
CCGCCCATGGCGTTGGGCTGGCCGGTCAGGCTGAAGGGGCCTGCGCCGGGTTTGCCGATCTGGCCGGTGGCCAGGTGCAGGTTGATGAGCGCGGCGTTTTTGGCCGTGCCGCTGCTGCTCTGGTTCAGACCCTGGCAATACAGGCTGAGGGTGGGGGTGCGGGCGTGGCCATCCACGCCCGCAAACCACTTTGCGGCGGTGAACAGGTCGGCCTTGGGCAAGCCGCAGACGCCAGCCACGTGGTCGGGCGTGTGTTCGCGCACCAGGGCCTTGAGGGCGTCAAAGCCCGTGGTGTGGGCGGCGATGTAGCCGTGGTCCAACCAGCCCTCCCACAACATGATGTGCAACAGCCCGTGGAACAGGGCCACGTCCGTGCCGGGTTGCAGGGGCAGAAACAGGTCGGCGCCGGCGGCGGTGTCGGTGCGGCGGGGGTCGGCCACGATGAGCTTCATGCCCGGGTTGGCGGCGCGCGCGTCTTCGATGCGCCTGAACAGCACCGGGTGCGCCCAGGCCGTGTTGCTGCCCGCGATGAACAGCGTTTGGGCGTGGTGGACGTCGTCGTAGCAAGCGGGTGGTGCGTCGGCCCCCAGCGTGAGCTTGTAGCCCGCCACCGCGCTGCTCATGCACAGGCGGGAATTGGTGTCGATGTTGTTGGTGCCCAGCAGGCCTTTGGCCAGTTTGTTGAAGACGTAATAGTCTTCGGTCAGCAGCTGGCCGCTGACGTAAAAGCCCAGGGCATCGGGCCCGTGCTGGCGCACAAGGGCCCCCAGTTTGTCGGCGGCCAGGTCGAGTGCCGTGTCCCAGTCCAGGGGGGTGGTGGGGCCACCGCGCTGCAGGCGCTGCAGGGGCTGGCGCAGCCGCGCCTGATGGTGGATGGCAGCGGTGGCCGTCTGGGCCAGGGTGGCACCTTTGGTGCACAGACGGCCGAGGTTGGCAGGATGGTCGGGGTCGCCTTTCACGCCCACGATCTGTTGGCCCACGGACTCGATGATGACCCCGCAGCCCACGCCACAGTACGGGCAGGTGGAGCGGGTGGACCTGATGGGTCCAGTGTCTGCGGGGGCCATGGCGTTGTCTCCTCCGTGTGTCAGGGTGGGTTGCCGGTCAGGCGCAGGCGGCACGGCAGGGCTTCGGGCCGGCGATGGGGCGTGTCAGGTCGGTGGCCACGGTGGCCAGTTCTTCTTCGCTCAGGAACACTTGGCCGTTTTCCACTTTGATGGCAAACGCTGGTGTGCTGCCCTCGTCGGGTGCGGCGGCCTGGCCGTCGCACAGCCCGATGGTCCAGTTGTGCAGCGGGCAGGCCACGCTGGTGCCAAACACAATGCCCTGACTCAGCGGGCCGCCTTTGTGGGGGCAACGGTCCAGCAGGGCAAACACCTCGCCCGCTCCGTTTTTGAACACGGCCACGTCCAGCCCCACGGGGCGGGACACGCGGCGCGAGCCCAGGGTGGGGATGTCGTCAACGGTGCAAATGGCTTTCCAGGTGGTCATGGTGATTCCTTGTTTTTTATAGCTTGAAAGTGAATGCCATCAAGCGCCATGGGCATTTTTTTTGCTTTGTTATTTGATCGTTCAAGCTTTCACGGCGGCGTACAGGCCGGTGACCGCGTCCATCACGCTCAGCAGGTTTTCGCTGGCCACAAACACCTCGACCCCTGACTTGACCGAACGGCTGGCGTTTGGCATGCGTTGCAGGGCCGCGTCGAAAAACACCCACTGGCCGTCGGCCAGTTGCAGCGATTCTTTGATGCGCGCGGTGGCCTCAGGCGCTTGGCGCAGCAGGTCCTGTGCGACCATGAACTCGGTGCGGGCCTTGGTGATTTCTGCTGCGGCGGTGTCGGCTTCGACCGGCAGCGTGGCGGCCAGGTAAAACTTGGCCATGCGTTGGCTGAGCATGCGCTGGCGACCCGCGACGTTCACCAGCTTGCCCACGGGTTTGCCCAAGGTGGCTTCGTATTGCACCGTGCCCTGGTGGGCCAGTGCCAGCACTTTGGCGTCCGATGCCAGCAGGGCGGAGGCCCGGTTCTGGGTCGGCGCTGTGCCCACCAGCGCGGCTTTGTGGTCGGTCCAGGTGGCTTCCAGCTTCTGGTAGGTGTCGCGCAGCTCAGGCGTGGGGGCGTAGGCTTTCAGCTCCACCAGTTGGCGGTCGAACAGGGCCATGGACTTGTCCAGCACGGCCTGGGCCGCTGCGGGCTCGATGCCGTGCACCAGCGCCAGCCACGCTTTGCCCATCCGCTGGCTGAGCATGCGCTGTCGACCGGCTTTGTTGATGGCGTCGCTCAGGTCCTGAACTTGCGCCCGAGTGGGCAGGGCCAGTGCGGCGGCAGACAGAAGGAGGGCGCGGCGTTGCATGGGGGGCCTCACGCCGGAATGGCCGTGAACTGTCGGGTGTCCACGGCGGCTTCCTTGAAGTCGAACCAGGGATCGGGCTCACCGTCCAGCGCAAACTGCAGCTGTTCCCACAGGGCTTTGCGCCCGGCGTGGTCTTCGAGGATGCGCTTTTTCACATAGTCCAGGCCCACGCGGTTGACGTAGTGCACGGTGCGCTCCAGGTACCAGCCTTCCTGGCGGTACAGCTCGCAAAACGCGCCGGTGTACTCCAGCACCTCTTCGGCGGTTTTCAGCTTGGTGAAGAAGTGCGCCACTTCGGTTTTGATGCCGCCGTTGCCGGCCACGTACATCTCCCAGCCGCTGTCCACGCCGATGATGCCCACGTCTTTGATGCCGGCCTCGGCGCAGTTGCGGGGGCAGCCGCTCACCGCAAATTTCACCTTGTGCGGGGCGTACATGCGCCACATGGCGCGCTCCAGGTCTTTGCCCATCTGGGTGCTGTCTTGTGTGCCCATGCGGCACCACTCACTGCCCACGCAGGTTTTGACGGTCCGCAGCGCCTTGGCATAGGCGTGGCCGCTGGGCATGCCGATGTCTTTCCACACGGCCTGCAGGTCTTCTTTCTTCACGCCCAGCAGGTCGATGCGCTGGCCGCCGGTGACCTTGACGGTGGGGATGTTGTATTTGTCCACCACGTCGGCGATGCGGCGCAGTTCGCTGGCCGTGGTCTCGCCGCCCCACATGCGGGGGATGACGCTGTAGGTGCCGTCTTTCTGGATGTTGGCGTGGCTGCGCTCGTTGATGAAGCGGCTTTGCGGGTCGTCCTTGGCCTCCTTGGGCCAGGTGCTGATGAGGTAATAGTTCACGGCGGGGCGGCAAGTCGCGCACCCGTTGGGCGTTTTCCAGTCCAGCGCTTTGAACACGCCGCCAATGGTCAGCAGCTTGCTGCCGTCGGGTTGGACCGTGCGGATCGCCTCGCGCACGGCCTGGTGGCCGTGGTCTGTGCAGCCACACAGGGCTTTCAGCTTGGGTGTGGCCGAGTAGTCACCCCCTGCGGTGAACATGATCAGCTGTTCCACCAAGCCTGTGCACGAGCCGCAGCTGGCGCTGGCCTTGGTGTGCTTGCGCACCTCGTCCAGCGTGAACAGGCCTTTGTCCTTGATGGCCTTGCAGATGGCACCTTTGGTCACGCCGTTGCAACCGCACACCTCGTCGGTGTCGGCCATCGCAGCGGCCTTGTGGTGGCCCTGGTGGCCCACGTCGCCGATGTTGCTTTCACCAAACATCAGCTTGTCGCGGATGTCCTTGATGCTGCGGCCCTCGCGCAGCAGCTTGAAGTACCAGCTGCCGTCCACCGTGTCGCCGTACAGGCAGGCGCCTACCAGTTTGTCGTCTTTGAGCACCAGTTTTTTGTACACGCCGCCAAAGGGGTCGGACATGACGATTTCTTCGGTGCCTTCGCCACCCATGAATTCACCGGCCGAAAACAGGTCGATGCCCGTGACCTTGAGCTTGGTGGACGTCAGGCTGCCGGTGTAGCGGCCAATGCCGTATTCGGCCAAATGGTTGGCCAGCACCTTGCCCTGCTCGAACAGCGGGGCCACCAGCCCGTAGGCAATGCCCCGGTGTGCGGCACATTCGCCCACGGCGTAAATGCGGGGGTCGGTGGTGGTTTGCAGCGTGTCGCTGACCACGATGCCGCGGTTCACATGCAGGTTCATGCTTTCCGCAAGCGCCGTGTTGGGGCGTATGCCGACCGCCATCACCACCAGGTCGGCGGGCACTTCGGTGCCGTCTTTGAATTTGACGGCCTTCACCCGACCGTTTTCTCCACCGACCAGCTCCTGTGTCTGTGCGCCCATCAAAAAGCCCATGCCGCGTTCGGCCAACGACCGCTGCAGCAGCTTGCCCGCCACCGTGTCGAGCTGGCGTTCCATCAGCGTGGGCATCACGTGCACCACGTTGACGCTCATGCCGCGCTTCATCAGCCCGTTGGCGGCTTCCAGGCCCAGCAGGCCGCCGCCGATCACCACCGCGTGTTGGTAGGTGGTGGCCGCGTCGATCATGGCCTGCGTGTCGGCCATGTCGCGGTAGGCCAGCACACCTTTCAGGTCCTTGCCGGGGATGGGCAGGATGAAGGGGTTGGAGCCCGTGGCCAGGATGAGCCTGTCGTAGTCGGCGCTGAGGGTGTCACCGGCGGCGTTGGTGGCGTGCACCACGCGCTTGACGCGGTCCACGCGGGTCACGGTCCAGCCCGCGTGCAGGGTGATGCCATGGTCGGTGTACCAGGCCCAGTCGTTCAGGATGATCTCGTCCAGCGTCTGTTCACCGGCCAGCACGGGGCTGAGCAGGATGCGGTTGTAGTTGGGGTGCGGCTCGGCCCCGAACACCGTGATGTCGTACAGGTCGGACGCGATTTTCAGCAGCTCTTCCAGCGTGCGCACACCGGCCATGCCGTTGCCGACCATCACCAGTTTTTGCCGCTTCAGGGGGGGGGAGGACATGTCCATGATCAGGCCGCTTTCTCGACGTGGGCTTGACGGGTGTAGAGAAAATCGATCACCGCTTTGCGGTAACCCAGGTACGCCGGGTTGTCGGCCAGGGCCACGCGGTTTCGCGGGCGGGGCAGGTCCACGTGCAGCACCTCGCCGATGGTGGCGGCGGGGCCGTTGGTCATCATCACGATCTTGTCGGACAGCAGCACGGCCTCGTCCACGTCGTGCGTCACCATCACCACGGTGCTGTGGGTGCGGGCCACGATCTCCAGCAGCTCGTCCTGCAGCTTGGCTCGGGTGAGGGCGTCCAGCGCCCCGAAGGGTTCGTCCATCAGCAGCACCTTGGGCTCCATGGCCAGGGCCCGGGCAATGCCCACACGCTGCTTCATACCGCCGCTGATTTCGCCGGGGCGTTTTTGCGCGGCGTGGCTCAGGCCCACGAGGGCCAGGGCGGCATCGGTGCGCTCTTTGAGCTGGGCCTTGGTCTCGGCGGGCGCGCCGGGATTGCGGGTGCCAAACACGCGTTCCACCCCCAGGTACACGTTTTCAAAACACGTCAGCCACGGCAGCAGCGAGTGGTTCTGAAACACCACCGCACGCTCGGGGCCCGGGCCGGCGATTTCGCGGTTGGCGCACAGCAGCACGCCTTGGGTGGGGGTGGTCAGCCCGGCGATCAGGTTCAGCAGCGTGGATTTGCCGCAGCCCGAGTGCCCGATGAGGGCCACAAATTCGCCCTTGGCGATGGTCAGGTTGACGTTTTGCAGCGCGGTGAACGGGCCCTTCTGGGTTTTGAAGGTCTGCTCGACGTTCTGGACTTCGATGAACTTGGTGGTGAGGGCGTCGCTCATGATTTCACCTCGTCAAATGTGAAAGCGGAAGCCAGCTTGACCAAGGCAAATTCGAGCACCAGCCCCACCACGCCGATCACCACGATGGCGATGATGATGTTCATCACGTTCAGGTTGTTCCACTCGTCCCACAGCCAGAACCCGATGCCCACGCCACCGGTCAGCATCTCGGCGGCCACGATCACCAGCCACGCGGTGCCCACCGCCAGGCGCACGCCGGTCAGCATGTAGGGCAGCACGGCGGGGAACAGGATCTTGGTCAGGATCTTCCACTCGCTCAGGTTCAGCACGCGGGCCACGTTCATGTAGTCCTGGGGCACGCGCTGCACGCCCACGGCGGTGTTGATGACCATGGGCCAGATGCTGCAGATGAAGATGGTCCAGATGGCGGCCGGGTTGGCCCCCTTGAACACCAGCAGCCCGATGGGCAGCCACGCCAGCGGCGACACGGGGCGCAGCAGGCTGATCAGCGGGTTGAACATGCGCCCCAGAAACGTGAAGCGACCGATGGCAAACCCGGCCGGGATGCCCACCAGCGCCGCCAGGCCAAAGCCCACGGCCACGCGTTGCAGGCTCATCAGCACGTTCCAGCCCACGCCCTGGTCGTTGGGGCCGTTGCGGTAGAACGGGTCTGAAAACACCTGCACCGCCTGGCCCCAGGTCTCCACCGGGCCGGGGATGCTGGCCCCGGTGCTGATGGACACCAGCGCCCACAGCCCCACCAGCAGGCCCAAGCCCAGCAGGGGCGGCACCACGGTCAAGGCCAGTTCGCGCCAGTCCCAGCGCAGGGTGTTTTTGTATTTCATGTGTTTTTGGCCTTCAGCGCTTTTCTGTGAAGCGCTGACAGCTATGGAATTTGAATTTTTATGACGTGGGGTGGCGGCTGGCTGGGGCGCAGGGGCCCCCTCCAGCGGCGTGTGGAACACGGCGCTGACCATGGCGGTTCTCCTTGAACGGGGTGCGGGAGGGCGGGCCTCAGGCCATCAGGCTTTGACCTTGAAGCTGTCGGCGTACTTGGCGGGGTCTTTGCCGTCCCACACCACGCCGTCCACCAGCTTGTGACTGCGCATGTCGCTTTTCGGCAGCGGCGTCTTGCTGGCGGTGGCCGCGTCCTTGTAGATCGTGGTCTGGTTGATGGCCTTGGCCACGCCCAGGTAGTCGGGGTGGTCTTTCAGCAGGCCCCAGCGCTTGTGCTGGGTCAGGAACCACATGCCGTCGCTCAGGTACGGGAAGTTGACCGCCCCGTCGTTGTAGAACTTCATGTGGTTGGGGTCGTCCCAGGTTTTGCCCAGGCCGTTCTGGTAGCGGCCCAAGATGCGCTGGTTGATCGCGTCCACACCGGTGTTGACGTAGCTCTTCTCGGCGATGGTTTCGGCCATCTTCAGCTTGTTCTGCAGGCCCGCGTCGATCCAGCGGCCGGCTTCCAGGATCGCGGCGGTCACCGCACGGCAGGTGTTGGGGTACTTCTTGGCAAATTCACCGGTGGTGCCCAGCACCTTCTCGGGGTGGTCTTTCCAGATGTCCTGGGTGGTGGCGGCGGTGATGCCAATGCCGTCCATGATGGCGCGGTGGTTCCAAGGCTCGCCCACGCAGAAGCCGTCCATGTTGCCCACGCGCATGTTGGCCACCATCTGCGGCGGGGGCACGGTGATGACCTTGGCGTCTTTCATGGGGTTGATGCCGTGCGCCGCCAGCCAGTAGTACAGCCACATGGCGTGGGTGCCGGTGGGGAAGGTCTGCGCAAAGGTGTATTCGCGCTTCTCGCTGGCCATCAGCTTGGCCAGGCCTGCGCCGTCCACCGCACCCTTGTCGGCCAGTTTTTTGCTGAGCGTGATGGCCTGACCGTTGTGGTTCAGGTTCATCAGCACGGCCATGTCTTTCTTGGCGCCACCCACCCCCACGTGCACGCCGTACACCAGGCCGTACAGCACGTGGGCAAAGTCCAGCTCGCCGTTGACCAGCTTGTCGCGCACGCCAGGCCAGCTCGATTCTTTGGTGGGCACGATCTTCACGCCGTATTTCTGGTCGATGCCCAGCACGCTGGCCATGACCACACTGGCGCAGTCGGTGAGCGGAATGAACCCGATCTTCACTTCCTTCTTTTCTGGCGCATCGGAGCCCGCCGCCCACACGCCGCTGTGGCCCAGTGTCGAGAAAACCGCAGCACCGCTCAGGGCCGCGCCTTTTTTGATGAGTTCGCGGCGCGCAGGCAAGGCGGGGGCTACCGTGTTTTCGGGGGTGTGGGCTGTGCTCATGGGGCAACTCCTGAAAAAAAGCAGGCTGGAAAACAAAAACGGCGCCCATCTCGTGGCCTGCGCTGCAAGCCGGAGATGGACGCCGTTGTCCGTGTGTCTGGGAAGACCGTGGGTTCGGACCGCCGTTGGTCCAAACCTTGGTTCCGATCAAGCAGAAAGCATGCCAGCCAAAAACACCCGCAGATCCCTGAATCGGTGGGTTGGCAGACCGATGCGTGGGGTGACGGGTGTCCGGTGTGCACCCGTCGCGTGCGCGGTGCGCCAGCACGGTGCGCCGCGCACGCGAGACCGTCGGTGGGGCTCAGCGGGCTGTGGGGGGCAGCACATTGGCCATGGACAGCAGGGCCTCTGCCACGTCCACGATCCGGCGGTTCTGGGCCATGGCGGTCTGGCGCAGCAGTTTGTGCGCCTCGTCCTCGCCCAGCTGGCGGTGGGCCATCAGCAAGCCCTTGGCCCGTTCGATGAGCTTGCGCTCGTTCAGGCTGGCACGCACGGTGTCGAGCTCGGCGGCCATGGCTTGCAGGCGTTGCGACTGTTCGTGCACCAGCTCCAGCACCGATCGGCTGACCTGCGGGGCTTGCGGTCGGTCGCTCACCGCTGGGCCGCCTTGTGCCACGGCCTGCGGCAGTGGACCGAAAGGGGTGTGGTGGCCGTTGGACGGTGTTTCAAAGAAATCGCCTTGCGGGTTGGCCACCAGGTCGGGCGCGACATGGGGGGCGGCCTGCAGGGCCTCCCAGGCGCGCAGCTCGCGCTGGGCCGCCGCCATCTGGGTTTTGCACAGGGTTTCCAGGTTCTGAGCCAAGCGTTCTTCCAGTGCGCGCAGTTCGTCCATGCGCCGTGTGCAGCATTCGAACCAGGTGGGGCTGAGGGTCCTGTCCAGCGCACCGCCGTCGGGCGCGGTGCACACGATGCGCCGCAGCCGTTCCAGTTCGGCCAGGTCGTGGGCGTTTTCCTGCTGGCGGGCCAGTGCATGCACGTCCGGTGAGGCAAAGTCGCTGAACACTTGCAGACAGCGCTCCTGAGAGTCGATCAGGTGCAGCAGGTGCTGCTGCGCCGTGGCCTGGGCGCGTCCGGCGGCAAAAAGGGCCGATCCCGTGGCCCGTTCCTGACCGGCAAACTCTTTGCCTTGCATCAGGTTGAACAGGGCCACCAGGGCGCGTGACACCTCGGGGTCGTGGGCGCTGTCGGCGGCCTCGAACACCACCGACAGCAAACCGGCCAGCAATTTGACATAGGCTGCCGTCGCCTGCTGGGCGTTCCAGGTGCGCCCGGCCACCAGTTGGCGCAGGCGGGGCAGGGCGTCGAGCCCGTGCAGCACATAGGCAATGCGGCTGAACAGCCGCGCACCGTGGCCGCGCTGCAGGCGCTCGGTGTCGAGTTCGTTGAACCCCTGGCGCAGGGCCTGTTCCATGGCCCGGCTTTCTTCCACCTGTGTGGCCAGGGCCACCTGCAGGTGGGGGGCTGGCGGGGTGTCGGCCGCTGCCAGGTACAGGTTGGACAAACCCCGCTCGCGCTGCAGTGCGTGCACCAGCCGCCCGGTGGTGTTGACCAGTTCGCTGGTGCGGGCCAGCTGGGCCAGCTCGGCGATTTCGCAGCGCTTGGCCGCCATCAGAAAACAAAGGCCGGTGTTCATGGGGTGGTCGGTGGCTGGGTGTTCAGGGTTGGAGCAACAAGTGTTCCACAGCCCAGGCCCATCACAGACACCCCTTTAAACTCCCGGCCATGTGGATTCTTGGTATTGAATCGTCTTGCGACGAAACCGGCGTGGCCTTGGTGCAAACCCTGCCAGCAGCCCCTGGCACCCCGGTGGGCATGCCGCGCCTGCGCGCCCACGCGCTGCACAGTCAGATCAGCATGCACCAGGCCTACGGCGGCGTGGTGCCTGAACTGGCCAGCCGCGACCACATCCGCCGCGTCCTGCCCCTGACCGACGAGACATTGGCGGGTGCAGGTTGCACCTTGGCCGATGTGGACCTGGTCGCCTACACCCGTGGCCCTGGCCTGGCCGGGGCCCTGTTGGTGGGCGCGGGGGTGGCGGTGGCACTTGGCGCGGCGCTGCAAAAGCCGGTGCTTGGCATACACCACCTGGAAGGGCATTTGCTGTCGCCGTTTTTGAGCGAGGATCCGCCCGAATTCCCGTTTGTGGCGCTGTTGGTGTCGGGTGGCCACACGCAATTGATGCGGGTGGACGCGGTGGGGCAATACACCCTGCTGGGCGAAACCATTGACGACGCGGCGGGCGAGGCCTTTGACAAATCGGCCAAGCTGTTGGGCTTGCCTTACCCCGGTGGGCCCGGTCTGTCGCGTCTGGCGGAGCAGGGCGATCCCCAGGCTTACCGTTTGCCCCGCCCGTTGCTGCACAGTGGTGACTTGGATTTCTCGTTTGCCGGGCTCAAGACGGCGGTGTTGACCCAGGTGAAAAAGCTCTTGGGGGCAGACCTGTCGGGCCCGCTGGCGGCCCACGCCGCCGACGCATTGCGGCCTCAGGACCGCGCCGATGTCGCCGCTTCCACCCAAGCGGCCATTGTCGAAGTGCTGGTGAAAAAAGCCCTGGCCGCGCTGCGCCTGACTGGGCTCACCCGCCTGGTGGTGGCCGGTGGCGTGGGGGCCAACAAGGCCTTGCGTGCCGAATTGAACGCGGCTTGCGCCCGCTTGCGTGTGCGGGTGCATTACCCCGAGTTGCACCTGTGCACCGACAACGGGGCCATGATCGCCATGGCCGCTGCCATGCGGGTGCAGGCCGGGTTGTGGTTGCCTGGTGCATCGACCCATGCGTTTGATGTGAAACCGCGCTGGCCGCTGGCCGAATTGGCTGGTGTCTCTCAGGCGACATAATCCGCCCCCGCGCAGGTTCCCCGCCCCATGGCGGGCTGTTGTCAGGCCCTGATGGGCTGTTTTGTTTGCTCTCTTTGTTTGAGGATGTCCATGTCCCCCGTCATGTCTTTGGCCCGCCGTGGCCTGTTGGTCGGTCTCGCCGGTCTGTGCGTGTCTGCCCTTGCCCAGCCCGCAGCACCTGTGCCCCCCATTCGCGTGGCCTTGATCGAAAGCCTTTCCGGCCCTCTGGCCAACACCGGCGAGGCCGTGTTTCGCAACCTGGTCTGGGCCACCGAACGGGTGAATGCCCGGGGTGGCGTCGCGTTGCCAGGGGGCAAGCGGCCCCTGGCGCTGGAGCGTTTTGACAGCAAGGGCCAGACAGAGGAGGCGCTGTCCGCGTTGCGTTCGGCCATCGACAGCGGCATTCAGGTGGTGGCGCAGGGCAATTCGTCTGCGGTGGCCGCCGCGCTGATCGATGCCATTCAAAAACACAACGAACGCGACCCGGCCCGCCGCGTGCTGTTTCTCAACTACTCGGCGGTGGAGCCTGCCCTCACCAACGACAAGTGCAGCTTCTGGCACTTCCGTTTCGACGCCCATGCCGACATGCGGATGACCGCGCTGATGAGCGTGCTCAAAGACGACAAGGCGCTGCAGAGCATCTACCTGATCGGTCAGGACTACAGCTTTGGACAGGCGGTGCTGCGCGAGGCACGCCAGCAACTGGGGGCCTTGCGGCCCGACGTGCGCATCGTGGGTGACGAATTGCACCCCATGGCGCGGGTGAAGGACTTTTTGCCCTATGCGGCCAAGATCAAGGCCAGCGGCGCACAGGCCGTGCTGACCGGCAATTGGGGCAACGACCTCACGCTGCTGGTGAAGGCCGCACGGGAGGTGGGCTTCGAGGGCAAGTTCTATACCTTCTATGGCAACGCGCTGGGAGCGCCCGCTGCCATGGGCGACGCCGGTGTGGGCAAGGTGGTGGCCGTGGCCGAGTGGTTTCCCAACGTGGAAGGCGCGGAGTCCACCGCTTTCTATCAGGCCTTTCGCCAGCGCTTTCCCAAGCCCGAAGACGACTATGTGCATGTGCGCATGCAACTGATGGTGGAGGCCCTGGCCCAGGCACTGGAGGCCAGCGGCCCGCAACAGGCGGCAGGCAAGGGCGGCACCCTGGACGTGGGAGCCCTGGCCCGTGCGCTGGAAGGTGCCCAGGTGGGCATCGCCGGCCAGAGCGGGCGCATGCGGGCTGCCGATCACCAGTTCCAGCAGCCACTGGTGGTGGCAGTCATGGGCAAACAAGGCCAGCCCGGTGTGCGCTTTGACGTGGAAGGTTCGGGCTACGGCTTCAAGCCGCTGCGGCTGGTGAGTGCGGCCCTAGCCGAGCAGACGCACAGCTGCAGGATGGTGCGACCCTGAGCGGCTGATGGCTTCTAAAATGGCAATGAAATTGCCATCCAGCGCTTTTATTTCGGGCGGAAGTAGCTCTGCTTTTTGATTTCTGAATGGGGCGATTGGCTGGGGTTTTCCTGCACTTTTTCACTGAGAATGCAACCTAGGAATTCCATCGAAAGTCACTCAGGAAAATCGTGCGAGAAACCGTCAAAAACCTTCAAATTTCCCGCATCCGCGAGGTGGCCAACGCCGGCTTGGGGCGCGACGATGTGCTCAAGTTCTGGTTCGGCGAGAGCGATGAGGTCACGCCCGATCGGATCCGTCAGGCCGCCATGGAATCGCTTCGGTCCGGCGAAACCTTCTACGCCCACAACCATGGCCTGCCCGAGTTGCGCGATGCACTGGGCATTTACACCGCCGATTTGCACCCCAAGGCCACCGCCGCCGAGTGGGCGCAGCGGGTGGTGGTCACGTCTGGCGGTGTCAGCGGCCTGATGCTGGCCTGCCAGACCTTGCTGGATGCGGGCGACGAGGTGGTGGCTGTCACCCCGGTGTGGCCCAACCTGGTGGCGCAGCCCGTCATCATGGGGGCCACGGTCCGCACCGTCAGCCTGCGGCCGGGGGGCGATGGGCTGTGGCAGCTGGACGTGCGGGCCTTGCTGGATGCGGTGACGCCGACCACCCGCCTGCTGGTGCTCAATGCTCCCAACAACCCCACGGGCTGGACGCTGACGGCCGACGAACAGCAGGCGATCCTGACACACTGTCGCCGCACAGGCACCTGGATCCTGGCCGACGAGGTGTACGAACGCCTGTATTTCGATGCGCCTTGTGCCCCCAGTTTTCTGGACATTGCCGAGCCCGATGACCGGTTGGTGGTCGCTCACTCGTTCTCCAAAAGCTTCCTGATGACGGGTTGGCGCCTGGGCTGGCTGGTGCTGCCGCCCGCGCTCGTGGAGTCGGTGGGCAAGCTGGTGGAGTTCAACACTTCCTGTGCCCCGGTGTTTGTGCAGCGTGGTGCATTGGCGGCGCTGGCGCACCAGGCCGACATCACGCCGCGCCTGGTGGCTCACCTGCGCGAGTGTCGCGACGTGCTCACGCAGGCGTTGCGGGCATTGCCGGGGGTGGTGTGCGGTGTGCCCCGTGGGGGCATGTATGCGTTTTTCCGCATCCAGGGCCACCCGGACAGCTTGACCACTGCCAAGCGGCTGGTGAGCGAGGCGGGCCTGGGCCTGGCCCCGGGTGTGGCGTTTGCCGACGAGGCCGATGGCTGGCTGCGCTGGTGCTTTGCCACCCAGGACCCTGACCGGCTGCGGCAAGGGGTTGGCAGGCTGGCACGGTGGCTCGGCATATAATGGGCGGCTGTCCGCTTTTCGGCGGGCAGTTTTTTCACGCCCAATGCGGTGCCGGGGTTGTCGAAAACCCCGTGCTCTGACTGCGTCGGGTCGCTTGTTCAAAGGTATTCAAAAATGATCGCCAAATCTGTCAAAGCCGATGTGGTGGCTGCCAACGCCCGTGCAGCCAACGACACCGGTAGCCCCGAAGTTCAAGTCGCGCTGCTGACCGCACGCATCAACGAACTGACCCCTCACTTCAAGACGCATGCCAAAGACCACCACGGTCGCCGTGGTCTGTTGCGCATGGTGAGCCGTCGCCGCAAGCTGCTGGACTATCTGAAGTCCAAAGATGCCGACCGCTATGTGGCCCTGATTGCCAAACTGGGCCTGCGCAAATAAGCGCTCAATTGAACTGCGAAACGCCTGAGTTAGACACCTAGCTCAGGCGTTTTGCGCTTTGAAGGGGTTGAAATTTTAGCCCCAATTCGGCGCCAGGTTGTCTGGCGCCTCAGCTGGAGAGGCATTGTTCAGAGCGAAGCTGTGTCATTCCAAGCGCGTTCCACTGGGTGAGCGCGACTGGAATGGCATCGTGTTCTGAGGTAAGTCTCCAGGTTTTTTAAACATCTGCAGGAGTTACACATGAGCATGTTCAACAAAGTCACCAAGACATTTCAATGGGGTCAGCACACGGTTCGCATGGAAACCGGCGAAATCGCCCGTCAATCCAGCGGTGCCGTGCTGCTCGACATGGATGGCACCGTGGTCTTGGCCACTGTCGTGGCGAAAACCGATGCCAAGGCGGGACAGGACTTTTTCCCGTTGACCGTGGATTACCTCGAAAAGTCCTATGCCGCCGGCAAGATTCCTGGCAGCTTTTTCAAGCGTGAAGGCCGTCCCAGTGAATTCGAGACGCTCACCAGCCGCTTGATCGACCGCCCCATTCGGCCTCTGTTTCCCGAGGGTTTCTTCAATGAAGTGCAGGTGGTGGTTCACACCCTGTCGCTGAACCCCGAGGTGGATGCAGACATCGCCGCCCTGATTGCCACCAGCGCCGCCCTGTCGGTCAGCGGCATTCCGTTCAATGGCCCCATCGGTGCGGCCCGCGTGGGCTATGTGAACGGCGAATACGTGTTGAACCCCGGCCAAAACCAACGCTCCACCTCCAGCATGGACCTGGTGGTGGCCGGTACCGAGGCTGCTGTGTTGATGGTGGAGTCGGAGGCACAACAGCTCAGCGAAGAAGTCATGCTGGGCGGTGTGGTGTTTGGACACGAGCAAAGCCGTATCGCCATCAATGCCATCAACGAATTGGTGCGCGATGCGGGCAAGCCCGAATGGAACTGGCAGGCCCCTGCCCGCGACGAGGCGTTGATTGCCAAGGTGGCCGAACTGGGTCAGGCCAAACTCGAAGCCGCCTACCAGATCCGCAGCAAGCAAGCCCGTACCCAGGCGTGCCGCGATGCGTACGCTGCCGTCATGTCCGGCCTGAAAGAGCAAGGCGTGGAGTTCGACAGCGTGAAAGTCGAAGGCATGCTGTTTGACATCGAAGCCAGGATCGTGCGTGGTCAGATTCTGGCTGGTGAGCCTCGCATCGATGGCCGCGACACCCGCACCGTGCGCGCCATCGAAATCCGCAACGGCGTCTTGCCCCGCACCCACGGTTCGGCCCTGTTCACACGCGGCGAAACCCAGGCGCTGGTCATCGCCACACTGGGAACCGAGCGCGACGCTCAGCGCATCGATGCTTTGAGCGGCGATTACGAAGACCGGTTTATGTTGCACTACAACATGCCACCCTTCGCCACGGGTGAAACCGGTCGCGTCGGGTCTCCCAAGCGCCGTGAAATCGGACATGGCCGTTTGGCCAAGCGTGCGCTGGTCGCCGTGCTTCCCTCCAAGGAAGAATTTCCCTACACCATGCGTGTGGTGAGCGAAATCACCGAGTCCAACGGGTCGTCTTCCATGGCATCCGTTTGCGGTGGTTGTTTGTCCCTGATGGACGCAGGCGTGCCTTTGAAGGCACATGTGGCAGGCATCGCCATGGGCCTGATCAAGGAGGGCAACAAGTTCGCCGTGCTGACCGACATCCTGGGTGACGAAGACCACTTGGGCGACATGGACTTCAAAGTGGCTGGAACCACCGACGGCGTGACCGCGCTGCAAATGGACATCAAGATCCAGGGCATCACCAAGGAAATCATGCAGGTGGCACTGGCGCAGGCCAAGGAAGCCCGCATGCACATCCTGGGCAAGATGCAAGAAGCGATGGGCGAAGCCAAGACGGAGGTGAGCAACTTCGCCCCCAAGATGTACACCATGAAGATCAATCCCGAAAAAATCCGGGATGTGATCGGCAAAGGTGGTGCCACCATCCGCGCATTGACCGAAGAGACGGGCACGCAAATCAACATTGAGGAAGACGGCACCATCACGATTGCCGCCACCGATGGTGCCAAGGCCGAAGAGGCCAAGCGTCGGATTGAGCAAATCACCGCTGAGGTGGAAATCGGGAAGGTCTACGAAGGACCGGTCACCAAGATTCTCGATTTTGGTGCGTTGATCAACCTGCTTCCTGGCAAAGACGGCCTGTTGCACATCAGCCAGATCGCCCACCAGCGCGTGGAAAAAGTCACCGATTTCCTGAGCGAAGGTCAGATTGTCCGGGTGAAAGTGTTGGAGACCGACGAAAAGGGTCGCGTCAAGTTGTCAATGAAGGCGCTCATCGACCGTCACGCGGATGGCGCGGAACAGGCCCAGCAGCAATAAGACCCAGGGGGTGCCAGTGCCGTTGATGGACGCTGTTGTGATCAGTGCCTTCGGTGGACCGGAGGTGCTGCGCTTGACGCAGCTGCCACGTCCTTCGCCTGGGCGGGGGGAAGTGCTGATCGAGGTGGGGGCATCGGGTGTGAACCGTCCTGATGTGTTCCAGCGAAAGGGCCGCTATGCCCCACCTCCCGGCGTGTCAGACGTTCCGGGCTTGGAAGTTGCGGGCCGCATCATTGCTGGCGACGCCGATGCCATGGCCCTGTCGGGGTTTTCCCTGGGAGACCGGGTATGCGCCTTGGTCGCCGGTGGTGGTTACGCTGCTTTTTGTGTGGCACCGGTGGCGCAGTGTTTGCCCGTGCCCCACGGTTGGACCGATGTCCAAGCGGCAACGCTACCTGAAACGGCCTTCACGGTGTGGAGCAATGTGTTTGACCGCGGGCGGTTGGTGAAGGGTGAGACATTGCTGGTGCATGGGGGGAGCAGTGGCATCGGGGTCATGGCCATTCAAATGGCCAAAGCCATGGGGGCACGGGTGATCGTGACGGCTGGCAGTGATGAAAAGTGCCAGGCCTGCCTGGCGCTTGGGGCCGACCAGGCGGTCAATTACCAGAGCCGTGTATTCGAGGATGAGGTGCTGTCGATGACCCAAGGCCACGGCGTGGATGTGATCCTGGACATGGTGGCCGGCTCTTATATCCAACGAGGGTTGAGCTGCCTCGCTACGGATGGTCGATTGGTGGTGATAGCCGTCCAGGGGGGTGTAGAGGCCGGGTTGGATGCGGGGGTGTTGATGCGCAAGCGCTTGACGGTGACCGGGTCCACGTTACGAGCCAGGTCGGTGGCTTTCAAGGCGGCCATTGCAAACTCATTGCGCGCCAGCATTTGGCCCTTGATGGATGCGGAGCTCATCACACCGGTGGTGTACAAAGTGTTCGATGCGTGTGACGCGCACGAGGCACACGCGCTGATGGAGTCGGGGAAACACATTGGAAAACTTGCATTGCAATGGCCACAGCGCCTTGCAACATGACAGGAGATGACATGAACAAGCTGATAGTGGGCAATTGGAAAATGAACGGCAGTCTGACGGCCAATCAAGCGCTCCTGGAGGCCTTGAAGGCAGCGCACCCGATTGCGACAGAAAAATGCAGCGTAGCGGTGTGTGTGCCGTCTGTGTACCTGTCGCAAATCCAGACATTGCTGAATGGCAGTGCCCTGTCGTGGGGCGCGCAAGACGTGTCGGCTCACGAGCAGGGGGCCTACACCGGAGAAAACAGTGGAGCCATGCTGCGGGAGTTTGGGTGCCGATATGCCCTAGTGGGACACTCGGAGCGCCGTCAGTATCACGGAGAATCCGACATGGTGGTGGCGGCCAAGGCCCAGCGGGCATTGGCCTGCGGGATCACACCGATTGTGTGCGTTGGCGAGACGTTGGCTCAGAGGGAGAATGGCGAAACGATGGTTGTCGTCAAAAGCCAATTGGCCGCCGTTGTGCATGCGGTGGGGCACTGCGTGACCGAAGTGGTGGTGGCTTATGAGCCTGTGTGGGCCATAGGCACAGGTCGTACGGCAACGCCCGAGCAAGCTCAGGAAGTGCACCATCTGTTGCGAGCGCAATTGACAGCGGCTTGTGGCAAAGGGCATGCACCCAAAATCCTGTACGGAGGCAGCATGAACGCGGCCAATGCTTCGGCATTGTTGTCTCAGCCGGATATCGATGGGGGATTGATCGGCGGTGCATCTTTAAAGGCATCTGACTTTATGTCGATCATTGCCTCTGCGCTTGCCATATAACGTTTATTTGCTACTTTTTTTGGAGATATTGTGAACATCCTGATGACCGTGGTCCTGATCCTTCAAATCGTTTCAGCCATTGCTATGATTGGCTTAATCTTGATTCAACACGGTAAAGGAGCAGACGCAGGTGCCGCTTTCGGTAGTGGTGGCTCGGGCTCAGCCAGTTTGTTTGGTGCGAGTGGCAGTGCCAACTTCTTGTCGCGAAGCACGGCTGTACTGGCCACGGTGTTCTTGACCAGTACGCTCGTGTTAGCCTCCTTTGGCGGACAGCGCTCAGTGGGTTCAGGGAGCGTTCTCGAGGGGGTGGCTGCACCAGTTGCTCCTGCAATTGTGAATGAAGAGACTCCTGCCAGCGCGCCAGCGGCTGGCGCTGCTCAGATTCCGGGCAAGTAATCCAATTACTCCAAGGGGTATTGGGCGGCTTAATCCTCGTGCTCGGAAACCCGTAACTGGAAGGTTTTCCAGTTACAATGGAAAACTGTTGATCAGCGGGTAAATCCTCTTCCCTGTTTCAATTTGACTTTGCCGACGTGGTGAAATTGGTAGACACGCTATCTTGAGGGGGTAGTGGCGAAAGCTGTGCGAGTTCGAGTCTCGCCGTCGGCACCAATCTTGGGTAAAAACTGTGCCGCTGCTGGGCACAAGCGGAACCATCCAATGGAACTTGAACAATATCTCCCCGTTTTCTTGTTCATTTTGGTTGGTGTTGCCATTGGCATCATCCCTCAAGCGCTTGGGTACATACTCGGACCCAATCGGCCAGATGCAGAAAAAAATTCTCCTTATGAATGCGGTTTCGAAGCGTTTGAAGACGCCAGGATGAAATTTGATGTCCGCTATTACTTGGTGGCCATCCTTTTTATCTTGTTTGATCTTGAAATTGCATTTTTGATTCCTTGGGCGGTCGCATTTTCTGATATCGGCATGACGGGCTTTTTGGCCGGTGTCGTTTTTCTCGGCATTTTGGTGGTCGGTTTTGCCTATGAATGGCAAAAAGGCGCATTGGATTGGGAATAAGCCATGATTGAAGGTGTTTTCAAAGAGGGCTTTGCGACCACCAGCTATGACTCGGTGGTCAATTGGGCGAAGACAGGCTCTTTGTGGCCTATGACTTTTGGTTTGGCTTGCTGTGCCGTGGAAATGATGCATGCAGCCACCGCAAGATATGACTTGGCACGTTTTGGTGCGGAGGTCTTCCGAGCAAGTCCGCGCCAGTCAGATCTGATGATTGTGGCTGGAACACTTTGTAACAAGATGGCGCCAGCGCTCCGCAAAGTGTATGACCAAATGGCCGAGCCTCGATGGGTTCTTTCAATGGGCTCCTGTGCCAACGGCGGTGGGTACTACCACTACAGTTATTCGGTGGTTCGCGGATGTGACCGGATTGTCCCCGTGGATGTCTATGTGCCAGGTTGTCCTCCGACGGCCGAGGCGTTGCTGTACGGAATTATTCAGTTGCAGCAGAAAATTCGACGTACACACACCATCGCGCGTGCATAAATTTTCAAACATTTCCCATGGCTGATATTGCAGTTTCTCCAGTGGCATTACGAGCAGCTTTGCTTGAGGTGTTGGGTGATGTTGATGTGGTGATTGAGCGTGACGAGGTCACGCTGACCTTGCCATCATCGGGTTATTTGGCTTCAATGCGGTTGCTTCAATCACATCCCTCATTGCGATTTGAGCAATTGATTGATTTGTGCGGGATGGACTACCAAGAGCATGCTGAGATGCGTGAGAGAGGGCGCTTTGCTGCTGTTTCACATCTGCTATCCGTTTCGCTTAACCAACGCTTGCGCGTGCGGGTCTTTGCTGCAGACGAAGCTTTTCCTGTCCTTGATTCTGTCTCTGTTGTTTGGGCGTCAGTTGCTTGGTACGAGAGAGAGGCTTTTGATTTATATGGCATTGTTTTTGACGGTCACAGCGACTTGCGCCGCATATTGACTGATTACGGATTTATCGGTCATCCGTTTCGGAAGGATTTTCCATTATCCGGGCATGTGGAAATGCGATATGACGCTGAACGTCAGCGAGTGATTTACGAGCCGGTTTCAATTGAGCCACGCGAAAATACACCTCGAATCATTCGTGAAGAAAATTACGGGGGACTCCACTGAGGAGTGGTTGGTATTATGGCGGAAATTAAAAACTATACCCTTAACTTTGGTCCGCAGCACCCGGCTGCGCACGGCGTGTTGCGTTTGGTGTTGGAGTTGGATGGGGAAGTGGTTCAGCGCGCCGACCCCCATATTGGGTTGTTGCACCGCGCCACAGAAAAACTTGCGGAACATAAAACATTCATCCAATCCTTGCCTTATATGGATAGGTTGGATTATGTTTCGATGATGTGCAATGAGCATGCGTATTGCTTGGCCATTGAGAAGCTGCTGGGTGTGGATGTTCCGATAAGGGCTCAGTATATCCGTGTGATGTTTTCCGAAATAACACGGTTGTTGAACCATTTGATGTGGCTTGGTTCGCATGGCAATGATTGTGGTAGTTCAACAATCTTGATCTATGCATTCCGAGAGCGAGAAGATTTGTTTGATATGTACGAGGCCGTTTCTGGTGCCCGTATGCACGCTGCCTATTTTAGGCCGGGTGGTGTCTACAGGGACCTGCCTGAATCGATGCCCCAATACAAGTCCAATAAAATCAGAAATGCACGAGCAATTTCCGATTTAAACAAAAACCGGCAGGGAAGCCTGCTGGACTTTATTCAGGACTTCACACAAAGATTTCCCACCTATTTGGCCGAGTACCACACCCTTCTCACTGATAACCGGATCTGGAAACAGCGAACGGTGGGTATTGGTGTCGTGGAACCAGATCGTGCTCTCAACTTGGGTTTGACTGGACCTATGTTACGTGGCTCGGGTATCGCCTGGGATTTGCGTAAGAAGCAGCCATATGATGTTTACGGTCAATTGGACTTTGATATTCCAATCGGCAAAACAGGGGATTGTTATGACCGCTACTTGGTTCGTATGGAGGAGATGAACCAGTCAAACCGAATCATTGCTCAATGCGTTGAATGGTTGCGTGCGAATCCGGGGCCAGTGATCACTTCCAATCACAAAGTGGCTCCCCCGTCTCGCGAGTCCATGAAGTCAAGCATGGAGGAGCTGATTCACCATTTCAAACTTTTCACAGAAGGCTTTCATGTTCCTTCCGGAGAGTCTTACGCAGCTGTGGAGCATCCGAAAGGTGAATTCGGCATTTATTTGGTCAGTGATGGTGCCAACAAACCCTATCGTTTGAAGATACGAGCCCCTGGGTTTGCGCATTTGGCCACATTAGACGAAATGGCCAGGGGACATATGTTGGCGGATGCGGTTGCCATCATTGGCACCATGGACATTGTTTTTGGAGAGATTGACCGATGATCTCAGATGCCATCAAAGCGAGATTTGCCCGGGAAACAGCAAAGTACCCCGCAGATCAACGTCAGTCGGCGGTAATGGCTTGTTTGGCCATTGTTCAGCAGGAGTTGGGCCACGTTTCATCTGATAGTGAGCGTGAGGTGGCTGCTTATTTGGATATGCCCTTGATGGCGGTCCATGAAGTTACCACTTTTTACAACATGTACAACCAAGAACCTGTTGGGCGATTCAAGCTCAATGTGTGTACCAATCTGCCTTGTCAGCTCAGAGACGCATCCAAGGCCTTGTCCCATTTGGAACACCGTTTGGGTATCAAAATGGGTGAAACCACTTCTGATGGTGTGTTTACCCTCCAGCAGAGCGAATGCTTAGGTGCTTGTGCCGACGCGCCTGTCATGCTCGTCAATGATCGCCATATGTGTAGCTTTATGTCAAATGACAAGCTTGATAGACTGGTTGTGGAGTTAACGGCACTGGGGGGGGGAGCATGAGCGTAAGCAATGTGCTGGAACGATATGCCGCAACTGGTCAGGAGACATGTTTTCATGGCCGTCATATCAACCCCCAGATTTATCAAGGACTTGATGGCTCCAACTGGCACTTGGAGGATTATCAGTCCCGTGGAGGGTACCAAGCGCTCAAGAAAATTTTGGGTGTTGATGGGGGGGCCGGGCTTACCCAAGATGAAGTGATTGCTATCGTCAAGGAATCTGCCTTGCGGGGTCGAGGTGGTGCAGGTTTTCCGACGGGTTTGAAGTGGAGTTTCATGCCCCGGCAGTTCCCGGGCCAAAAATACTTGGTTTGCAATTCAGACGAAGGCGAGCCCGGCACTTGCAAAGACCGAGACATACTGCAGTACAACCCGCACGTTGTCATTGAAGGCATGGCGATTGCTGCATACGCGATGGGAATCAGCGTCGGGTACAACTACATACACGGGGAAATCTTCGCCACTTATGAGCGGTTTGAAGCCGCATTGGAAGAAGCCCGTTCTGCAGGTCTGCTAGGTGATCGCATTCTTGGGAGCGGATTCAGTTTTCAGCTGCATGCGGCGCATGGATTTGGCGCATACATTTGCGGGGAAGAGACTGCTTTGCTGGAGTCCTTGGAGGGCAAAAAGGGGCAGCCGCGTTTCAAACCTCCTTTTCCAGCGAGTTTTGGTCTGTATGGAAAACCGACCACCATTAACAATACTGAAACATTTGCCGCGGTACCTTGGATCATTCGCAATGGTGGACAGGCATATTTGGAATGTGGAAAACCAAATAATGGTGGTACCAAGATTTTTTCTGTTAGCGGCGATGTTCAGCGTCCCGGTAACTACGAGATTCCTATGGGCACTCCATTTGCCACATTGCTCGAATTGGCGGGGGGCGTTCGGGAAGGCCGCAAACTGAAAGCAGTCATTCCTGGCGGTTCCTCTATGCCGGTGTTGCCCGCGGACATCATGTTGGCAACCAATATGGATTACGACTCCATTTCCAAGGCAGGTTCAATGCTGGGATCAGGCGCAGTGATTGTCATGGATGACTCTCGTTGTATGGTCAACAGTTTGTTGCGACTGTCTTACTTTTACATGCATGAATCTTGTGGGCAATGTACTCCTTGCCGCGAAGGAACTGGCTGGTTGTGGAGGTTGGTCGATCGCATTGAGCATGGACATGGAAAGTTGAGTGACATTGAAATGCTTGACTCGATATCAGACAACATTCAAGGCCGCACAATTTGTGCACTGGGTGATGCTGCTGCAATGCCCGTCAAGGCGATGATCAAGCATTTTCGGCACGAATTTGTGCACCACGTAGAACACAAGACCTGCATGGTCCCGACGCAAGCCTGAGGTCATCGCAAAATGGTTGAAATAGAACTTGACGGCAAGAAAGTTGGTGTAGCGCCAGGTAGCATGATCATGCATGCTGCGGAAAAGGCCGGTACCTATATTCCGCATTTCTGCTATCACAAGAAATTGTCGATAGCCGCCAATTGCCGGATGTGTTTGGTAGATGTGGAAAAGGCTCCAAAGCCTATGCCGGCTTGTGCGACGCCCGTCACACAGGGTATGGTCGTTAGGACCAAAAGCGACAAGGCCATAAAAGCTCAGAAAGCGGTGATGGAGTTTCTGCTCATCAATCACCCGTTGGACTGCCCTATCTGTGACCAAGGTGGTGAATGCCAACTGCAAGATCTGGCAGTGGGGTACGGTGGTACCGGTTCTCGTTACGAGGAAGAAAAGCGCGTGGTCCCTCACAAACAGGTGGGTCCACTGATTTCCATGGAGGAAATGAGCCGATGTATCCACTGCACCCGTTGTGTGAGATTTGGCCAAGAAGTCGCAGGATCCATGGAGCTTGGGATGTCGCACAGGGGTGAACACGCGGAGATCGAAACTTTTGTTGGTTCAACCGTTGATTCTGAGTTGTCTGGCAACATGATTGACATTTGCCCTGTGGGTGCGTTGACCAGCAAACCTTTCCGCTACAGCGCTCGCACTTGGGAAATGTCTCGCCGCAAATCAGTGAGTCCCCACGATTCAACGGGTGCCAACTTGATCGTTCAAGTCAAGAACCACAAAGTTATGCGTGTGGTTCCCTTTGAAAATGAAGCAGTCAACGAATGTTGGATTGCTGACCGTGATCGATTCTCGTACGAATCGTTGAACGGTCAAGATCGTTTGGCCACCCCCATGCTGAAACAAGGTGGTGAATGGAAAGCGGTTGATTGGCAAACAGCTCTTGAATACGTTGCAAATGGGCTGCGTTCTGTCAACACGGAGCATGGATCGTCAGCTATTGGCGTATTGGCCAGTCCTCACAGCACCGTTGAAGAACTTGCCTTGGCAACCAGATTTACCCACGGCATTGGTTCCCAAAACATAGACAGCCAATTGCGTGCGGCTGACGCTCCAAGAACGCTCGGAGCTCGTTGGTTAGGGCGATCTATTGAATCCCTATCGCATGTAGACCGTGTGCTGGTTGTGGGATCCAACTTGCGCAAGGACCATCCTTTGTTTGCGCAGCGGTTGCGTCAGGCTGTTCGTAAAGGTGCACAGTTACACGCCGTGACCGAGACCGCTGTCGATTGGGCAATGCCCCTGGCCACGCAATCGATTGTGGGTTACGCAAACTGGGCTCTCGCCTTGGCTCAGCTTTCGAAAGCAATCGCTGAACACAATGGCTCTGCTGCTCCTGTCGAGATCGACACCAATGACGACTGGCGGAAGGTGGCCCGCTCTTTGTTGTCTGGCAGTCAAAAAGCCATTTTGTTGGGCAATGCGGTCGCTCATCACCAGAAAGCCAGCAGCTTGTTGGTTTTGGCCAATTGGATCGGAGACCAAACTGGCGCAACTGTCGGGTTTTTGGGAGAAGCGGCAAATACCGTCGGAGCTCAATTGGCAGGGGCCGAACCAGGTATTTCTGGATTGAGTGCCCGTCAGATGGTCGAAACGGGGAAACTTAAAGCCGTGATTTTGATAAACGTAGAACCCAGACACGACGTATGGGGTGGAATGCTCGCTGAGAATGCGTTTGCCAAAGCGGATATGGTTGTCACGCTGAGTCCTTTCAAGACCAACCTTGAATTCAGTGATGTCTTATTGCCGATGGCTCCTTTCACTGAAACCTCCGGCTCGTACGTTAATGCGGAAGGGCGACTTCAGAGTTTTCATGCTGTGGTTAAGCCTCTTGGGGAGACGCGTCCGGGGTGGAAAATTCTGCGTGCGTTGGGAGAGATGTTGGAAATCTCCGGTATGGCCCAAGAGACATCGCAAGAGGTTCTGCACGAAGCGCTGCCAGGTGTGGAGTCTGGGCAAGTGGTACCTGCAGCATTGCTGAGCAACGCTTGTGGTGCTCCGATTGATATGCGAGATGCCCACGAAAGGCCTTGCACTGCTGGCATTTACCAGTTGGATGCGTTGGTGAGGCGTTCCCCCTCCCTGCAAAGCACCGCTGACGCGTTGCTGTGCGCGAAGACAACAAAAGGAGTCACGCCATGATTGATGCCATCTATCATGCAGGCTTTGGGGTGACCTCCGCCAATTGGTGGACATCCGGAGCGTGGCCTGTCATCTGGGTGCTGCTGAAAATTGTTCTCTTGTTGGCCCCTCTTATGGGAGCGGTTGCATACTTGACGCTGTGGGAGCGCAAATTGCTTGCATGGATGCAAGTGCGGCTCGGTCCGAACCGTGTGGGCCCGATGGGGTTGCTGCAACCCATTGCCGATGCGGTCAAACTTCTGACAAAAGAAATCATTCAGCCATCCGCTGCTGCCAAAGGTTTGTTTGTCCTTGGGCCGATTATGGCCATCATGCCTGCGCTGGCAGCTTGGGTCGCTGTGCCCTTTGGTCCCGAAACAGTGTTGGCGAATGTCAACGCTGGTCTGTTGGTGATTTTGGCCATTACCTCAATCGAGGTGTATGGTGTGATCATTGCTGGCTGGGCATCCAACTCTAAATATGCCTTTCTGGGTGCACTCAGGGCATCTGCACAAATGGTGAGCTACGAAATCGCCATTGGCTTTTGCTTCTTGGTGGTTGTGATGGTTTCTGGCAGTTTGAATTTGGTTCAAATTGTTGCATCCCAAGGCAAGGGGATTGGCGCCGATATGGGATTGACCTTTTTGTCTTGGAATTGGTTACCACTACTCCCGATTTTTGTGGTGTACGTGATTTCAGGGATTGCGGAGACCAACCGCCATCCTTTCGACGTGGTAGAGGGGGAAGCAGAAATCGTCGCCGGTCACATGGTCGAGTACTCCGGTATGGGCTTCGCTATCTTTTTCTTGGCAGAGTACGCCAGCATGTGGTTGGTGTCGATTTTGGCGGTATTGATGTTTTTGGGTGGTTGGCAGGCGCCTGTTGACAGTCAATTGTTCAACTCGATTCCTGGTTGGATTTGGTTAGGCACTAAAACATTTATTGTCGTATCGCTGTTTCTATGGGTGAGGGCAACATTTCCTCGGTTTCGATATGACCAAATCATGCGGTTGGGGTGGAAGATTTTCATTCCAGTCACATTGACATGGTTGTTGTTGGTGGGCGCTTTGATGCAGTCTCCTTGGAATATTTGGAAATAAGTAGGCGGAAAGACATGGCTACAACAGCGGTTGCACCGTTTTCACTGCGAGATTTTTTTAAGAGCTTCCTATTGGTTGAGCTACTCAAAGGTATGGCCTTGACGGGTAAATATGCCTTCAAGAGGAAAGTCACGCTTCAATTTCCCGAGGAGAAAACACCTCTATCCCCTCGTTTTCGTGGATTGCATGCACTCCGTCGTTACGAGAACGGGGAGGAGCGCTGTATTGCCTGCAAGCTGTGCGAAGCGGTTTGTCCTGCCATGGCCATTACCATTGAATCAGATGTAAGAAAAGATGGAAGTCGACGCACCACTCGATACGACATCGACTTAACAAAATGTATTTTTTGTGGGTTTTGCGAAGAGAGTTGTCCAGTTGACTCAATTGTTGAGACTCAGATACTCGAATATCACGGGGAAAAACGGGGAGATCTGTACTTCACCAAAGATATGTTGCTGGCGGTGGGAGACCGCTACGAAGCCGAGATCGCGCAGGCCAAGGCCTTGGATGCAAAATACCGCTGAACGCAGCCGCTGACCAAAGTACTTCCATGGACTATCAGACAGGTTTTTTCTATTTCTTTTCTGCGGTGCTGTTGTTTTCAGCGCTGAGGGTGGTGACTTCTCGTAACCCTGTGCATGCGGTGCTTTACCTCATGCTTGCTTTTTCTCAGGCCGCTGCCATTTGGCTGATCCTTAAAGCCGAGTTCCTGGGTTTGACCTTGGTCCTTGTCTACTTGGGCGCGGTGATGGTGCTTTTTTTATTTGTCGTGATGATGTTGGATATCCGCTTGGAAGCTGTGCGCAAAGGTTTTTGGCGGCACGTTCCTTTGGCCTTGGTGCTGGGTGGATTGGTTGTGGCTGAACTTCTTGCTGTGCTGTGGACAGGGTTTTCCAATATTCAAGCGCACGCAGTCACCAGCACCAGTTCCGGTCTCGTTGGCAAGTCAAACACCCATGAGTTGGGCTTGCTGTTGTATACGCAATATCTGTATCCCATCCAAGCCGCAGCGGTGATTTTGTTGATAGCAATGATTGCGGCGATTGCCTTGACGCTTCGCCACCGCAAGGACAGCAAAGCTATTAGCCCTAGTCAGCAAGTACACGTGAACGCTCGCGACAGGTTGTTGGTTGTGCGCATGGCTCCAACACAACAGGCTGTTGACGTTGCGCCGGGCGCAGCCGCAGAAGGAGCAAAGGCATGAATTTGACCATTGGACATTTCTTGGGACTGGGCGCTATTTTGTTTGCTCTGTCAGTGGTCGGCGTTTTTTTAAATAGAAAAAACTTGATTGTTTTGCTGATGGCAATTGAGCTAATGTTGCTTGCTGTCAATATGAACTTTGTGGCGTTTTCGCATTACTTGGGCGATATGCATGGACAGGTTTTCGTCTTTTTCATTCTCACGGTTGCAGCTGCAGAGTCAGCCATTGGGCTTGCCATTTTGGTTTTGCTTTTCCGAAACAAGTCTTCCATCAATGTCGATGAGCTCAATGAGCTCAAGGGCTGATTTCAGGACCAACTTCAAATGAGTTCGACACTCTCCTCAGGAACGTTGCTTGCAGTTCCACTCGCACCCTTGGTTGGCTCTCTGCTGGCGGGCATTTTGGGTACAAAATTTGGTGGCAACTGGATTGGTCGCCGCCTGTCCCACACATTTACCATTTTGGGTGTCGCGATTGCGTTCCTGCTGTCGGCTCTGACATTGAAGTCAGTGGCTTTGGATGGCGCCCGTTTCAATGCAACCATTTATGAGTGGATGGTCGCAGGTGGTCTAAGAATGGAGGTGGGATTCATGGTGGATGGTCTCACCGCCATGATGATGTGCGTGGTGACTTTCGTATCTCTGATGGTGCACATCTACACCATCGGTTATATGGAAGAAGATGAAGGTTACAACAGGTTTTTTGCTTATATCTCGCTGTTTACCTTCTCCATGCTGATGCTCGTCATGAGCAATAACCTTCTGCAGTTGTTTTTCGGTTGGGAGGCAGTCGGGTTGGTTTCATATTTGCTTATCGGCTTTTGGTTTAACAAACCCACTGCCATTTTTGCCAATATGAAGGCCTTTCTGGTCAACAGAGTCGGGGACTTTGGATTCATCCTGGGTATTGGTTTGATTGCCGCATTTGCCGGAACTCTGAACTACACGGAGATTTTTGGTAAAGCATCTGAATTAGCTTCCCTTCAGTTGCCCGGAAGCTCTTGGATGTTGGTGACAGTCATTTGTATCTGCTTGTTTATTGGTGCAATGGGTAAGTCGGCCCAGTTTCCACTGCACGTGTGGTTGCCTGACTCTATGGAAGGCCCCACGCCTATTTCCGCATTGATTCATGCCGCTACCATGGTCACCGCCGGAATTTTCATGGTGGCACGTATGTCACCCTTGTTTGAATTAAGTGACGTTGCGCTGAACTTCATTTTGGTAATTGGCGCTATCACTGCGTTGTTCATGGGATTCTTGGGCATCATCCAAAATGACATAAAGCGGGTGGTGGCATATTCAACCCTCTCGCAATTGGGTTATATGACGGTGGCATTGGGGGCTTCGGCATATTCCGTTGCGGTCTTTCATTTGATGACTCACGCATTTTTCAAGGCTTTGCTGTTCCTGGCGGCTGGATCCGTGATCATGGGTGTTCATCACAATCAAGATATTCGCTGGATGGGTGGGCTGCGCAAATATATGCCCATTACCTGGATTACCTCTCTGCTGGGGTCGCTGGCTTTGATCGGAACTCCTTTGTTTTCCGGGTTTTATTCCAAGGACAGTATTATTGAAGCTGTCCATTTCAGTCAATTGCCTGCCGCAGGATTTGCGTATTTTGCAGTTCTTGCCGGAGTATTCATCACCGCGTTTTATTCCTTCCGCATGTACTTTTTGGTGTTTCATGGGAAGGAGAGGTATGGAGACAACCCCGAAGCTCATCACGGGCATGATGATCACGGGCACCACGGGGCGGATCAAAAGCCTCACGAGTCGCCTTGGGTTGTGACTGTACCGCTTGTTTTGTTGGCCATTCCTTCGGTGTTGATTGGTTTTCTGACGATCATGCCGATGTTGTTTGGCGACTTTTTGAAAGATGCGATTACTGTCAATACTTCGGCCCATTCTTCAATGGTCGAACTCGCCAAACTGGTACATGGGCCAGTGGCGTTGGCAATTCACGCTTTGGCCACCCCTGCTTTCTGGCTTGCAATTTCAGGTGTCGTTGTGGCTTGGTACATGTATTTGGTTAATCCAAGTGTCCCCGCGGCGTGCTTAAGTGCGCTCAAGCCATTGCACACCTTGTTGGTAAACAAATACTACTTGGATTGGTTTAACGAGAATGTCTTGGCAAAAGGCGCTCGGGGATTGGGGGTGGGCTTTTGGAAGGTCGGTGACCAAGGCCTTATTGAAGGAGCAGTGGTGAACGCCAGTTGGAAGTTGATTGGTCTGTTCTCTAGGTTCACCAAGTTGATTCAGACGGGTTTCTTGTATCACTACGCTTTGGTTATGCTGGCAGGATTGTTCTTGTTCTTGACGTATTTCGTCTGGCTTGCCAAATAAGGAGAAGAATTAAATGGGTTTGCTAAGCCTCGCGATTTGGATGCCAATTTTTTTTGGTGCGGTACTGCTTGCTCTAGGACGTGATGACCAAGCCAAAGCGGTCCGTTGGATATCGTTGATTGGTGCATTGGCCAGTTTGGCTGTTACCGTTCCCTTGTATTCAGGGTTTGTAAATGACACAGCTGCCATGCAGTTTGTGGAAAAAGCTTTATGGATTGAACGCTTTCACATCTACTACCATTTGGGTGTTGATGGTATTTCTTTGTGGCTGATCCCCCTGACGGCTTTTATTACCCTGATTGTGATTGTTTCGGCTTGGGAAGTCATCACTGAGCGCGTCAATCAGTATATGGGCGCTTTCTTGATATTGTCCGGATTGATGATTGGCGTTTTCAGTGCGCTTGATGGCATGTTGTTCTACGTGTTTTTCGAGGCAACTCTTATTCCGATGTATTTGATCATTGGTATCTGGGGTGGGCCGAACAGAATATATGCTGCGTTCAAGTTTTTCTTGTATACCCTCCTGGGCTCGTTGCTCATGCTGGTTGCATTGATTTATCTTTATAACACCTCTGGTGGTAGTTTTGATATATTGGCTTGGCACAAGTTGCCTTTGGGGTCTCAGGCTCAGACATTGTTGTTCTTCGCTTTCTTTGCAGCATTTGCTGTGAAAGTGCCAATGTGGCCTGTACACACATGGTTGCCTGATGTCCACGTCGAAGCTCCTACCGGTGGCTCCGCTGTATTGGCAGCGATCATGTTGAAACTGGGCGCATATGGGTTTTTGCGGTTTTCCATGCCAATTGCGCCTGATGCATCACACGAGTGGGCTGGTCTAATGATTGGTCTTTCACTTACTGCCGTTCTTTATGTTGGTCTGGTGGCGATGGTTCAGCAAGACATGAAGAAGCTGGTTGCATATTCCTCGGTTGCCCACATGGGTTTTGTCACCTTGGGGTTCTTCATATTCAATGATTTGGGTCTCTCAGGCGCTATCGTTCAGATGATTTCCCACGGGTTTGTGTCCGCGGCAATGTTTCTGTGCATTGGTGTACTCTATGATCGGATGCACTCGCGCCAGATTGCGGATTACGGTGGCGTGATCAATACTATGCCCAAGTTTTCTGCCTTTGCGCTGCTTTTCGTGATGGCTAACTGCGGTCTGCCCGGCACTGCAGGATTCGTTGGCGAATGGATGGTGATTCTTGCGGCAGTCAAGGCCAATTTCTGGGTGGGTGTTCTCTCTGCCACTGCATTGATATTTGGTGCCGCTTACAGTTTGTGGATGTTCAAACGGGTTTACCTCGGTGCGCCCGGTAATTCCCATGTCAAAGAGCTGGTCGATGTGAATTCACGAGAATTCTTCATGTTAGCGCTGTTGGCTATTTCGGTATTGGTTATGGGAATATATCCAAAGCCTTTCACGGATGTCATGAACACATCTGTTAGCCAGTTGCTCCAGCATGTGTCTGTATCCAAGTTGCCCTGACATCCTACATTGAGATAGCAATGATTGACAATCTTAGCTGGGTGGTCTCTTACCCTGAAATTCTTCTGTTGGTGATGGCATGCGTTGTCGCACTTGTTGACCTGGGTGTCAAATCCCCTTTGAGAGGGGCCACCTATGCTCTAACCCTCATGACATTGGCAACGTTGGCTGCGTTGTTGTCGATGTATGCGAGCACGGAGCAGACCGCCAGTGGGTTCGGCGGCATGGTCATTTCTGACCCAATGGGCAACTGGCTGAAGTGCTTTGCTTGTATTGCAATGCTTGCCTCCCTCGTGTATGGCCGTTCCTATTCCGGGGCGCGTGAGATGTTGAGGGGTGGCGAATTATTCTCTTTGTCGCTGTTTTCTTTGCTCGGTATTTTTGTGATGATTTCCGGGCATAACTTTTTGGTTATTTACCTCGGTCTGGAGATGTTAACTTTATCCAGCTACGCACTGGTCGCTTTGAGAAGAGATGACGGCAGGTCCACTGAAGCGGCGATGAAGTATTTTGTGCTGGGTGCTTTGGCCAGCGGATTCATGCTTTACGGCATGTCTATGCTGTATGGTGCGACCGGCTCTCTTGACTTGTCTCGTGTGTTTGAGGGCGTGCAAGGTGGTGTTGCGGACAAGCAGGTTTTGGTGTTGGGTGTCGTGTTTTTGGTCGCGGGTCTGGCGTTCAAACTGGGTGCAGTTCCTTTCCACATGTGGATCCCGGATGTATACCAAGGGGCTCCTACTTCTGTGACATTGTTGATTGGTGGCGCACCCAAGCTGGCCGCATTTGCCATTGTTGTCCGTCTGCTGTTCGAAGGGCTCATGCCTTTGTCTTTGGATTGGCAACAAATGTTGGCTGTGTTGGCTTTTGGCTCTCTGCTAATAGGGAACTTGGCCGCCATTGCTCAGACCAATCTCAAAAGAATGCTGGCTTACTCCACCATATCCCAAATGGGGTTCTTGTTGTTGGCTTTTGTGGCAGGGCGAGTGGGAGACGATTACAGCAACGTCGGTAACGCCTACAGTGCGGCAATGTTCTACGCCGTCACTTATGTGTTGACCACGCTTGCCACCTTTGGTGTCATTTTGCTGTTGGCCCGTAAAGGATTTGAGTCCGAGGAGTTGATTGACTTTGCGGGTTTGAACCAGCGCAGCCCTGTGTTGGCAGGCGTTATGGCAATTTGTATGTTTTCATTGGCCGGTGTTCCCCCGTTGGTCGGTTTCTATTCCAAATTGGCTGTACTTCAGGCGTTGTTGGCCTCCAGCCAGGCGGTGTACGTTTGGCTCTCCATTTTTGCCGTTGGAATGTCGCTGGTAGGGGCTTTTTATTACCTTCGAGTGGTCAAGGTCATGTATTTTGATGCACCTGTCCAGACCGCCGACATTGAAGCCCCCGCTCACGCCAAGGCCGTGTTGTATGTGAACGGGTTTTTGGTGTTGGCTCTTGGTGTGGTTCCAGGAGGACTTATGACACTGTGCTCTCAGGCAATCGCTCCGTTGATTCGCTGATTCCGATTTTTAAATGTCTCTTCAGACATCTGTATGGTTTGTGGTGATTCTGGCAATGTGTGCCGCAAACCTGCCTTTTGTTAGTGACCGTTACTTTGGCTTTTTTCCCCATGCCGGGAAAAAAAGCTTGGGATGGCGATTAATCGAACTTGTCACGCTCTATTTTTTGGTGGGTGGTATTGCACTGGCCATCGAGCACTCGGTAGGGCAGGTCTACCCTCAAAAATGGGAGTTTTACGCAACCACCGTTGCCTTGTTCATTACTTTGGCGTTCCCGGGGTTCGTCTTTCGATATCTGGCCCGGACTGCGTAGGGATGACTAGTTCGGTTCCCGTTCTGTTCCTCGCGCAAATGTGATTGGGTCTGGCAAATTGAATCTTCCGCCTCCTTTGAATTCCGTTGGGTGTCTCTCGCTTGAGGAGGTTGGTACCGCTCGCGAGTTGCTGGCGCGCGGACAGATGTTACATGTTGTTCGGGACACAGTTCAACTGCCTGATGGCTTGGCAGGCACACGTGAATTTGTCATCCATCCGGGTGCTGTGATGATTGTTCCTTTGCTCGACGACGGCCATGTGGTGCTTGAAAGACAATTCAGGTATCCCGTCGGACGTGTGATGGTCGAGTTCCCGGCTGGCAAACTGGATTCCGGTGAGAGCAGCTTGGAATGTGCCAAGAGGGAATTGCTAGAGGAAACCGGGTACACGGCAGAGGAGTGGGCTTACGCGGGCACGTTGCACCCCGTGATTTCGTACTCCACAGAACACATAGACGTTTGGTTCGCGAGAGGGCTCAAAGCCGGACCTGACGCTTTGGACTCGGGGGAGTTTCTGGAGGTTTTCACTGCGTCTGTGTCCCAGCTCCACACTTGGTGCCTAAGTGGTAAGGTCAGTGATGCCAAGACCCTCGCGGGCGTTTTCTGGTTGCAGAACGCCCTTTCCGGAGGCCTGTCATTGCGTTGGGCTGGAGATCTACCCGAGATGCACGTTTGCCCGGAGGGGCCGTTGGTTCCAGGTTTGAAAGTGGCTGCTTAATGAAGGTTCTGAACCTTCAGTGCGGCTTTGGACACCGCTTCGAGGGTTGGTTTGGCAATGAGGCCGAATTTCAGTCACAGGTGTCCCGTGGCCTGTTGAATTGCCCTGTGTGTGGAGAGGGTGGCATCATCAAGATGCCCAGTGCACCTCGATTGAATTTGCGGGGGGCTGAAAGTCTGAACGCTCCAGTGGGTTCCTCCTCCGCTGGGGTGGTGTCAGGCACTTCTGACCGATTTTTGTCTGATCACCGCCCAGATTCTTCCGGCGAAACCACTTCCCCGGGCGCTCCATCCTCAGATGCCAAGGCTGTTCTGGTGAATGCCTTGCGTGAGTTGATGGCGCGCACAGAGGATGTTGGCGATCGGTTTGCCCAGGAAGCCCGTCGCATGCATTATGGGGAGGAAGCCGTTCGCCCCATACGCGGACAAACCACTTTTGATGACGCTTTGGCTCTGCAGGATGAGGGGATTCGCATATTGCCATTGCCCAATTTATTGACTTCGAAGGATGACCTTCACTGAGGTCCTCTCTTCAAGGGTACAAACCCCGCATTTCTCGAGCGTGCAAAATGCGTTTGCACGCCACAATGAAGGTGGCGGTTCTCAGACTTACCTTGTTTTCAGCGGCGATGTGCCAAACTCCCGAAAATGCGTCACGCATGATCCGGACCAGTCGGGCATTGATCTCATCTTCTGTCCAGAAGAAACTTGAAAAGTCCTGTACCCATTCAAAGTAGCTGACCGTGACGCCACCTGCGTTTGAGATGACATCTGGCAGAACCAAGATATTGCGATCATTCAGAATGTCATCCGCCTGTGGGGTGGTCGGACCATTGGCACCTTCAATGATCATTTTGGCTTGAATGCGTCCCGCATTTTCAGCGGTGATTTGTCCTTCCAAGGCTGCGGGAATGAGAATGTCGCAAGGAATGTCCCAAAAGTCGTCATTTGACAAGCGGTCTGCCCCATCAAACCCGAACACGGATCCGGTAAGTGCCGTGTGTGCTTGAAGTTTGCCGATATCAAGACCTGTGGGGCAGTACACCGTTCCCGCGTGGTCTTGGACGGCCACGACACGCGCACCGGCTTGAGCAAACAACTTGGCGGCAACACTCCCCACGTTTCCAAAGCCTTGGACTGCAATGTCGGCGTTGCTCAGGTCAAGCCCCATCCGAGCGGCGGCCTCGCTCCCAACGGTGAACACCCCGCGTCCCGTTGCCTCTCGTCGCCCAAGCGAGCCCCCCAGGTCCACGGGCTTGCCCGTCACCACGCCCGTGGCGGTGGCCCCTTCATTCATAGAGTAGGTGTCCATCATCCACGCCATGATTTGCTCATTGGTGTTCACATCTGGTGCCGGGATGTCTTTGGAGGGACCGATGATGATGCCGATTTCACTGGTGTATCGCCGGGTTAGCCGTTCCAGTTCTCCGACAGACAACAGTTTGGGGTTGACACGTATCCCACCTTTGGCTCCGCCAAAAGGCACATTGACCGCCGCATTTTTGATGGACATCCAAGCTGACAGCGCCATCACTTCCGACAGCGTTACATCCTGGTGGAACCGCACGCCACCCTTTCCCGGCCCGCGTGAAGTGTTGTGCTGCACGCGGTAGCCTTCGAAATGCGCAATTGTGCCGTCATCCAGTTCAATCGGCACATCGACAATCAGCGCTCTCTTGGGCCTTTTGAGGGTCTCAACCCAGCGTTCCAACTTGCCCAGATAAGGGGTGACTCTGTCAATCTGCTCCAAGTATGTTCCCCAAGGGCCAAGATGGTTGGGGTCCAAATACGATGGCAAGGTGTGGCGGGATGTCATGGGCATTTCAACCGCACGAGAAGTGGACATGAGCAAGTCTCCTGATGGTTTCCACACTGTAGGTGGCCAGGGTGGGAACGTCCAAGGCACAGTTCATCTTGCGGTATGCAAGATGTGCATGATGTGAGACGGTGGTGGTCGCTGCTGTGTCAAGTGACCAAGTATTCGCCCATCACGTATTTGAGTGTTGGCGGTTGCAAGCCCATCAGTTCAGGGTGATCGCGGCACGGCTTGTCCAGGTGGTAGCCCTGTGCCATGTCCACTCCAAGGGTGCTGAGGACACTCAGGACACTGGCACTTTCCACAAATTCCGCCACGGTGAGTTTGCGGAGACCTTGGGCGACATCGACCATGGCGTGCACGAAAACCTGGTTTTCGGTGTCGGATGACAAGTCCCGAATGAATTGTCCGTCGATTTTCAACACATCGGCCTGAATGTGTTTGAGATAGGAAAACGACGAAAAGCCCGCCCCAAAGTCATCCAGACAAACGCGACATCCGGTTTCATGAAGGGACTGGATAAAGCGTTGCGCGTCTTGCAGATCGGAGACGGCCGAGGTTTCGGTCAGTTCGATGATCAACCGGGATGGATCCACGTGTGCGGTTGCCAGCTGGTTCCTGATGAAAAAGGGAAGGGCTGGGTCATCAAAACTCCGACCCGAAATGTTGATGGCGATATCGGGAAGTCTGGTGTCCTGCGCCAGCAGGCCTACCACCGACACAATCACCCACCGGTCAAGGTCCAGAATTTGCCCGCTGCGTTCAGCTTGGGGGATGAAGGTGCCCGGCATGATCAAGGTGCCGGGGGTGTCCGTGTCGTGCATTCGCACCAGAGCCTCCAGGTGGCTGACCGAGCCGTCAGACACGTTGTAGACGCCCTGGTAGTGGAGTTCCAGCAATCCTTCCTCCAGCGCACAGCGTAGCCTGTCCTTCCAGGTCATGTGGCTGACCATGGCCGTGGATTTGTCCAACTCAGGGTCATAGATAGCGTAAGTGTTTTTGCCGTGCTGTTTCGCTGCATACATCGCAGTGTCGGCGCGGGCCACCAATTCCTCGGTGGTCAGACCGTGGTCGGGATAGACGGCGATTCCCAGGCTGGTGGTCAGGCGCATGTTCTGGCCGCGGAACCTGAACGGAATCTGGGCCACGCTGCGCAGCACCCGCTGTGCAAGGGCGCGGATGTCATCTTCCGCTCTGCAGGGACACAGGATGGCAAATTCATCTCCTCCCAGTCTGGCGAATATTTCTCCGTTTCGCACCTGGGTGTTCAGCTCGCCTGTCACGCGCACAAGCACGGTGTCTCCAGCGCTGTGTCCGAAGGTGTCGTTGATGTACTTGAACTCGTCAAGATCGAAGTAGAACAACGCGAATTTGCTCCCTGCCCGTGAAGACATCTGCAAGGCCCGCTCCAGCTCTGCCTTGAATCGGTGCCGGTTGTACAGGCCCGTGAGCGAGTCGCGCTCTGCCAGGTAAACCAACTGCTGTGCGGTTTGCCGTTGACGGGTGATGTCCTCGTACAGCCACATCCTGCCCAGGCTGCGTCCGTCTGCATCGTGTACCGGATAAGACAGTTGGGTCAGCACACGTCCATCGGCCAGGTGAATCTCGTGGCGTTCGCTGACCTCATGGGTTCCCAGCACATGCAGCACATACTGTGACGCGTGTTCAGGCCGCGAAAACTGATGTGTCGAGTGGGCCAGAATGGTCGATGTCGGTTGCCCCACCAGGTTCAGTTTCGTGTCCATGGCCCAGATGCGAAGAAAGGCCGGGTTGAAAAACTCCACCCTTGCATCCCGTGATTCAAACAGGATGCCCACGTTCATGGCCGACAGCAGCGCCCCCATGCGGGCTTGCTCGGCCTTGGCCGCTTCCGCCAAATCCCGTTGGGTTGCCTCTGCCTTTTGAAGTTGTTCCGTTCGAGCGAGAACCGCTTGGCTCATTTGAGCAAATGCCAGAGCCAATTCGCCCACCTCGTCGTTGGCGCGGATGGGGGTCAGCTGGTCGTGCTGACCTTTGCTGACCAGTCGTGCATTGTGGGCAAGCACACGGATGTGCCGTGTCAGCATGTAGCCCAGAGTGGCCAGCACCAGCGAGGACAGCAGCAGTCCGATCCCTGCGATGCCTGCCGAGCGCCACAACAGGCGTTGTTTGTCTTCTTCCAGTCGACTCAAGTCATAGCCCACCTGAAGGGCTCCCACCGTTTGGCCCGCCAGGGTCAGAGGTGCCCGCACGTGATAGACCCCTGTATCCAGGGCATCGGCCAGCCGGGCATGGGTACGGGGCAGTGCGCCATTGCCCCCCAACTGGCCTGCGTGCACAAAGAGGCGGTTCTGATCGTCCAGCACGGCCATGTAGGTATAACCTGTTGGGACTTGGGCCAGAAAGCCCCGTGCGGCGCCGTAGTCCCTTGCAAACACGTATGGGGCCAGCACCCCTCCCACGGCATCCCGGGTCTGTTGCACCTCTTCCTGCACGTGTCCATCCAGTGTCTGGTTGGACAGCAGCATGAAATTCCCCAGCAAAATCGCCAGCGTCAGGCCTTGCGTCAGCAAGGCCACGAACAAAAGCCGCGTCAGGAGCGAACGCGTCAGCCAAGCGGGAAGTCGCCACGTCATGCGTTCAGCTTCCACGTTGGGGCCGTATGAACGCATCCATCTGGCGCATGGCCGCGTCGTTCACCGGCACAAATGCCTTCAACCCGGATGCTTTGAAATATGCCGGGCCCGTTGCGTGTGAGCTCAGGTCACGCAACACCTGCTGGAGGACCGAGACGCGTTCGGCGGACATGGCGGGGTGCGCCATCACCATGAATCCAGGCACGACCTCCGAACGCCCCAGAACGTGGAGTTTGGCCCGGACCGCATCGGTTTGCGATTCCCATGTGGGTTCACCAAAGGCAGCGGCGTCGCTCTCGCCTTTGAGGACCATTTCCAGTGCATTGTTGTGTGTTGACGTTTCCAGGATTTTCAAGTCTTTGACTGGGTCGATTCCTGCGTCTGCAAGGGTCTTCAACGTCATTTGGTGAATGATGCCGTGCCTGGACGGCATCACCAGGGTTTGTCCACGCAACCCGGCGAAGTTGCGCAGAGGGCTGGAGCGCAACGCCACCAGCATGGCACGCGATGTGTTGCTGGACATGGCCACCCGCTGCAGGCCCGCCAGTTTTTCGGCCTTGCGAGCCAGATGTGGGGCCGTGATCACAAGATCGTATTCCCCAGCACGCGTGCGTTCGTCAAAAATGCCCAAATCTGGGGCGGTTGCCAGGCTCACCGGTTGTCCCAAGGCCTCGCCCAGATAAACCTTCAGTGGCGTGAACACCTCCACCAGCCTGGCAGGAGACACATAGGGCATCACGCCCAACCGCAACGCATACACCGCCTGCGCCTGGCAAACCCTGGCCAGAACCGGCCCCAGCGTGGCGAGGGCACCCATTCGCAACAACATCAAGCGCCTGGTCATGCGGCGGTCCTTCGGAGTGAGTTTCGCTGGGGCGATTGCCACACAGCCAGTGGGGGAATATACCCACAGCGCTTCCGAAGTGCCTGCGGTAAGACCCTCAGCGTTCAGGCGTGAAACTGCAGTGCCGCCAGTCCTGCATACACCCCCCCGGCGGCCACCAGCTCCGCGTGGGTCCCTTGTTCCACCAGGCGGCCTTGGTCCAGCACCACGATCAGATCGGCCTTCTGCACAGTGGCCAGGCGGTGGGCTATCACCAATGTGGTACGGTGTTGCATGGCGGTGGTCAGGGCGGCTTGCACCATGTGTTCGCTCTGGGCATCCAGTGCACTGGTGGCTTCGTCCAGCAGCAGCAATGGGGGGTTCTTCAGCATCGCCCGGGCGATGGCAATGCGCTGACGTTGTCCGCCCGACAGGCGAACCCCCCTTTCGCCCAGAAACGTGTGATACCCCTCGGGCAGGCGGGCAATGAACTCATCGGCGTGTGCCGCCACGGCCGCCGCACGAACTTCGTCATCCGACGCCTCGGGGCGGCCGTAGCGGATGTTCTCCAACGCATTCGCGGAAAAAATCACCGGGTCTTGCGGCACGATCCCGATGCGTTGGCGCAGCGCCTCCAATGTCATGTGGTGCGTGGGCACCCCATCCAGCCGAATGCAGCCCGCCGCCGCATCGTAGTAGCGCAACAGCAGCCCGAACACCGTGCTCTTGCCTGCGCCACTGGGTCCCACCAAGGCCACGGTTTGCCCCGATTCCACGTTCAGGCTGAAATTCGACAAAGCCGCCTGTGTCGGGCGAGATGGGTAATGAAACGACAGGGCTTCAAACACCACCGTGCTGCCACCCTTCGGAAGAGGGGGGCTCTGCGGGTGTTCGGGGGACTGCACCGGCGAACGCATCGCCAGCAACTCCATCAACCGCTCGCTGGCCCCGGCGGCCCGCAGCAGGTCTCCGTACACCTCTCCCAGCACCGCCACGGCCCCCGCGAAAATCACCACATAAAAGGCCGCTTGGCCCAGTTCCCCTGCGCTCAAGCGCCCTGCCAGCACCGCTTGCGTGCCCTGGTAGAGACCCCAGAGCACCAGTGCTGCATTGGCGATGATGATGAACGCCACCAACACCGCTCGGGCGCGGCTGCGGCGGGTGGCGGTGTCAAATGCCTGCTCGGAGGCATCGGCAAACCGCCGCGCTTCGCGGTCTTCGGCCGTGTAGCTTTGCACCAGCGGAATGGCGTTCAGCACTTCGGATGCCATGGCGCTGGCGTCGGCCACGCGGTCTTGGCTGGCACGGGAGAGTTTGCGAACCCGTCGCCCGTACCACATGGCCGGCAGCACCACCAGAAACACCACGGCCAGCACCTGAACCATGACCCCGGGATGGCTCCACACCAGCATGCCCAGGGCGCCCAGGCCCATGACCGCGTTGCGCAAGCCCATGCTCAGGGAAGAGCCCACCACCGTTTGCACGAGCGTGGTGTCGGTCGTCAGGCGGCTGAGCACCTCGCCCGTCTGGGTGGTCTCAAAGAACTCTGGGCTTTGGCGCAACACATGGCGGTACACCGCGTTGCGCAGATCCGCCGTCACGCGCTCTCCCAGCCAGCTCACCACATAAAAGCGCGCCGCCGAAAACACGCCCAACGCCACGGCCACCCCGAAGAGCTCGGCAAAATGGCCGCGCAGAGCCATGGCTTGTGCGCTTTTGTCGGCGGGCAGAAGCCCGCCATCGATCAGATGACGCAACGCGACCGGGAACAGCAAGGTGGCCGCAGCGGCCAGCACCAGAAACAGGCCCGCCAGTCCCATTTGCAGCCGGTAGGGCCTCAAAAAGGGCCACAGCCCGCTGAGGGATTGGGGGTGGCTCGCTTTGGGGCGATCGGTCGTGTTTTGGCTCATGGGCAGTGGGGAGTGGGGGATCAATCCATTGCTCCTGAAAAAAGAGCTTTCTACGCTTTTCTGCTGGGCGTATAAGGCACTTTTCTTGTGATAAATGAAATCACTTCAGGTTGCCCGACAAAAACTGTCGTAACCGCTCGCTGCTGGGGTTTGCCAGCACCTCTCTCGGGTTCCCGTCGTCTTCCACCACCCCTTTGTGCAAAAACATGACGTGGTTGGACACTTCCCGGGCAAACCCCATTTCGTGGGTCACCACCACCATGGTGCGGCCTTCCTCGGCCAACGCCTTCATCACGCGCAGCACCTCACCGACCAGTTCGGGGTCGAGAGCGGAGGTGGGTTCGTCAAACAGCATCACTTCGGGCTCCATGGCCAGTGCACGGGCAATCGCCACCCGTTGCTGCATGCCACCCGACAGGTGTGAGGGGTAGTGTCCTTCCACTTTGGTTTTGCCGTCGCCGGCCAGGCCCACCTTGGCCAGGTACTTGTGGGCACGGGCCTCGGCCTCGGCTTTGGAAATGCCCAGCACTTGCACGGGCGCCTCCATGATGTTTTCCAGCACGGTCAGGTGGCTCCACAGGTTGAAGTGCTGAAACACCATGGCCAGCTTGCAGCGCATGGCTTGCAATTGCTTGTCGTGGGCGGCCTTGAGCATGCCGTCTTTGGCCATCACCAGTTCCAGCGGTTGGCCTGCCACGGCAATGCTGCCGCTGTTGGGGCGCTCCAGCAGGTTGATGCAGCGCAGAAACGTGCTTTTGCCCGAACCGCTGGAGCCGATGATGCTGACGCAGTCGCCTGCCTTGGCAGTGAGTGACACGCCTTTGAGCACTTGGTGGGTGCCGTAGCTTTTGGTGATGTCTTTGACATCCAGTTTGTGGCTCATGGGTGGACCGCAGTGGGGTGATCGGTGGGGCTGGTAAGGGAGAGCCAGGGGTCAGGCACTGAGCAGCATGCCGGTGCGAAACGGCTCACTGCCCGAAATTTTGCCGACCTCCAACCCGGTGGTGGCCCATCGGACGATGTGGCGTGCATAAAGCACGCCAGACACTTGCGCCACCACAGGACTGGTCTGGCCGGTGATGGGATGGATGACTTCTGCCACCACGTCGCCGGCGGCAATGTCATCGCCGGGCTCGCGCAGATAGGCCAGCACCCCGCTGTGGGGCGCTTCCAGCACCTGGGTGCCGGCCAGGGGGGTGGGTTGGCACCGAAGCGGTGGCACTTCCGGGGCGGGGCCTGCCACCGCCCCCAGCAGGGTGAGATAGGCCAGCAGCGCGGCGGCATCCGTTTGCGCCAGGCTGTGGTTCACGTCTGTTTGGCCGCGCAGTTCCACGGTGGTGCTGGCACACGCTTGCGGAAACGGGTGCTGGTCCACGAATGCCGGGCCGTGAGTGGCGGCCAGCTTCTGGCGCAGCTGCCACCACACGCCGCTCAGGGCCTCGTCGTAGCAGCGACCACCCGAGCCTTCGGCCAGCAACACGGCGCGTGCGCCGAGCAACGCCGCCAAGGGCAGCAGGGCATCGGTGCAATCGGGTTCCATGTAGAGGTGCAAGGCGGCCTCAAAGTCGCAATGCAAGTCCAGCGCCACATCCGCATCGCAGGCCAGGCGCATCAGCGTGTGGCGCAGGCTGGCCAGTTCGGTGCCGGGTGGGTGTCGGTCCAAGGCGGCGTGCAACGCCGCACGGATGGTGGCCACATTGGCCGCCGGGTCAGCGCCCAGCCGGTCGGCCACGGAGTGACCCTCTTGCGTCAGCCAGTCGGCAAAGGGCGGGTACAGGCGGTTGAAGTTCTCGGCGCTGGCCAGTTCAAATCGGCCCAGCTGGCTGTGCAGCACGGTCTGGTTCAGGCCAATGGGGTTGGACATGGGAACCAGCACCACTTCCCCTTCCACCAGCCCCTGCGCTTCTGCGGCTTCGAGCCGCTTGCGGAGGTGGTGCAGCACCAGCATGCCCGGCAGCTCGTCGGCGTGCAGGCTGGCTTGCAGCACCACTTTCGGGCGCGCACCCGGTGTGCCGAAGTGCAGGCTGGTGAGCGTGCGTTGGGTGCCGATGGCGGGTGAAATGAGGGGGTGTTCGATCACGCGCATGGGGTGTGGGGCTGGTCAGTTAGATAGCTGAGAAACCAATGCCATCAATCGGTAGGTGCCAAAAAAACAAGAAAAACTCAGTGGCGACGAGGCGCCAGGTGAACCAGCCAACGTCGCTCCGCCAGCTTGAACAGGCCCACCAGTGCCAAGGTCAGGGTGGCATAAATCACCCCGGCGGTGATGAAAGCCTCAAACGGCAGATAAAAGTCCGAGTAAATGTTGCGCGCAGCCCCGGTGATGTCCAGCAGCGCAGGCACGGCGCTGGCCAGCGAGGTGCTGTGCAGCATCATGATCACTTCGTTGCTGTAGCCCGGCAGGCTGCGCCGCATGGCCGACGGCAACAGAATGCGGCGCATGGTGGTCCAGCGGGTCATGCCCATGGCTTGCGCGGCCTCGATTTCGCCGTGCGCCGTGTCGCGGATGGCACCCGCCAGCAGTTCCACGGTGTAGGCGCAGGTGTTCAGCGCGAACGCCAGCACGGCACAGAAAAACGGTTCTTTGAACCAAGTCCAAGGCCAGCTGTCGTCCCATCGGGCCTGGATGTACTCCATCTGCCCCAGTCCAAAATAAATGAGGTAGACCTGAATCAGCAAAGGCGTGCCGCGCATCACGTAGGTGAACAGCCAAACCGGTCCGCTGAGCCAGCGGTTGCTCGACACCCGGGCCACCGCCAGAGGCAAAGACAAGGCGCCTCCCACCAACAGGGACGCCCCCAGCAGTGCCATTGCGTTCAGCGTACCTTCCCAGAACTGGGCCAGGTTCTCAGGGCGAAAAATGACGTCAAATTCCATGGCTCAAAGGTCCCCGCGCTTCACACCCATGGAGTAGCGCCGCTCCAGCACGCGCAACAGGACCAGGGACACACTGGTGAACACCAGATACAGCAGTGCGGCAAAGGCCAGGAACAGCAGCGGTGCATTGGCAATGTCACCACGGGCGGCGGCGCCTGCCTGTTTGGCCAGATAGGTCATGTCTTGCAGGCCCAGCAGTGACACCAGCGCCGTGGCCTTCATCAACACCAGCCAGTTGTTGGTAAAGCCAGGCAAGGCCAGGCGCACCATTTGGGGCAGGGTGATGCGCAGAAAAACCTGCAGCGGCTGCATCCCGTAGGCACGACCCGCTTCCATTTGCCCTGGTGGAATGGCCAGAATGGCGCCCCGGAAGGTTTCGGTCATGTAGGCCCCGTAAATGAAGCCGATGGTCAGCACGCCGGCCACGAACGGGTCGATCTCGATATAGGCTTCCGAGCCCAAGGCTTCCAGCGTCCAGTTCAGGCCGATCTGGCCGCCGTAAAAAATGAGCAGCATCAGCACCAGATCGGGGATGCCGCGAATGAGGGTGGAGTACACCGTTGCCAGCCAAACGGCGGGTTTGTGGCCCGAGAGTTTGGCCGTGGCCCCCACCAGCCCCAGCACCACCGCCACCGCCAGCGAGCCCAATGCCACTTCCAGCACCAAAACGGCGCCTTGCAAAATGCTCAGGATGTAAGAGGTCATGCGGTGGGTTTTCGGTCAATGGAAGGGGCGTGGCCGAGGCAGAAGGGAATCAATCACCCCAGATGTCGGTGCCGGGGAAATACTTGTCGCTGATCTGTTTCCACTTGCCGCTGGCGCGAATGGATGCGATGCCTTTGCTGAGCGCTTCTTTCAAGTCTTTGTCGGACTTGCGGACCGCAGCACCGGCGCCCTCGCCAAAGTATTTGGGGAATTTCAGCGGTTGGCCCACAAAGCCGAAGCCTTTGCCATCGGGTGTGTCCAGGAATCCACCCTTCACTTCCATGATGTCTGCCACGGTGCCATCCAGGCGACCAGCCTTGATGTCCAGGTAAACCTGATCCTGTGCTTCGTAGTTCACCACGTTCACACCGGCTTTCTTCAGCTCGCCCATGGCGTATTTCTCTTGCGTGGAGCCTTTGAGCACGCCGATTTTCTTGCCCTTCAGGCTGGCAGGAGAACCATCGGTCTTGATGTCGCTCTTCACGACGATCTGCGACAGCGTGTTGTAGTACTTGGTGGAGAAGTCCACCTGGCGCTTGCGCTCTTCGGTGATGGACATCGAGGAAATGATGGTGTCGTACTTCTTCGCGGTCAGCCCGGGAATCATGCTGTCCCACACCTGTTCGACGAACACGCACTTGGCTTTCATTTCGTCGCACAGTGCCTGTGCAATGTCCACGTCAAAGCCGGTGGGTTTGCCGTCGGCGGTTTTGAAGGTGAAAGGTTTGTAGGTGGGGTCGATGGCCACCCGCACTTCTTTCCATTCTTTGGCCAGTGCGGTGCCAGACAAGGCCAGGGCCACGGCGCCCAGCAACAGAGATTTCTTCAGCATGCGATTTTCTCCAAGGGTTTGGGGTTGAACAGGAAACACAAACGTTTGCGCAGCCCGTTTCTCGCATCAAGCGAGAAACATGCCGCATACCGTTTTCGCAAAGCAATCCAGCATAGCACTGCCGCTCAGCCCCGCGCACGCATGAGCGTGCTTTTGCCAAACAGGCTTTCGATCAGGTCCACGGCGAGCTCGGCGGTCTGGTTGCGCACGTCCAGCGCGGGGTTGAGTTCCACCACGTCCAGCGACGCCAGGCGCCCGGTGTCGGCAATCATTTCCATGCACAACTGCGCTTCTCGGTACGTGGGGCCGCCGCGCACGGTGGTGCCCACGCCGGGGGCGATGTCGGGGTCCAGAAAGTCCACGTCCAGGCTCACGTGCAGGTGGGTGTTGGCATCGACCAGGGCCAGGGCCAGCTCCATGGTGTGGCGCATGCCCATTTCGTCGATGTAGCGCATGTCGAACACTTCAATGCCCCACTCGGCCAGCATGCGCTTTTCGCCCTCGTCCACGCTGCGTATGCCAATTTGCCGGATGTCTTTGGGGCTCAGCCGGTGGCCGGGGCCGCCCATGTCCACCAGCTCGGTGGGGCCATGGCCACACAGGCAGGCCACGGGCATGCCGTGGATGTTGCCGCTGGGCGTGAGGGTGGCGGTGTTGAAGTCGGCATGGGCATCCAGCCACAGCACGCGCAGTTTTTTGCCCACCGCTTTGCAGTGGCGCGCCACCGCGCTGATGCTGCCCAGCCCCAGGCAGTGGTCGCCGCCCAGCATGATGGGCAGGCGGTTTTGTTGCAGCTCGGCCAACGTGGCGTCGTGCAGCGTGTGGTTCCACGCGGCCACTTCAGGCAGGTGGCGGTAGCCGTTCACCGCCGGTTGCCAGGGGTTGGGCGGGCCGTTGAGGTTGCCGCAGTCGCGCACGTCGTGGCCAAAGGCCTCAATGGCCTGCGCCAGCCCGGCCACGCGCAGGGCCTCGGGGCCCATGCGGGCACCGCGTGTGCCCGCGCCCACGTCGGTGGGCACGCCGATCAGGCTGACGCCTTGTATGTCTGAACGAATCATCGGGTTCCCCGGGAAGTGCCGGGAAACCTTACACCAACTCGGGCGCGGTTGCTGCGGCGGTGGCGGCAGGCGCCGCCGCTGGCGTCACCAGCGCAAACAGGTCACGCGGGTTGGCCAGCGCGGGAATCAGCGGCAGCTGGGTGCCCAGATCCAGCTGTTCGGCCACGCGGGCCAAGTAGCGCAGGGCGCTGTAGTCCTCCAGCGCAAACCCCACCGAGTCGAACACGGTGATGTCGGCCTCGCTCTGGCGGCCGGGCGCCTGGCCGCTGAGCACACGCCAGAGTTCGGTCACCGCGAACTCGGCGGGCATTTGCTGCAAGTCGCCTTCCACGCGGGTTTGTGGCTCGTATTCCACAAACACGCGGGCGGCAGACAGCACGTCGGCGTGCAGCTCGGTTTTGCCGGGGCAGTCGCCGCCCACGGCGTTGACGTGCATGCCCGGGCGCAGCAGGTCGGCGGTGAGGATGGTGGCGTTGGTTTTGTCGGCCGTCACGGTGGTGAGGATGTCCGCGCCTTCCACGGCGTGGGCTGTGCTGTCGCACACGGTGACGTGCAGCCCGGTGTGGGCCAGGTTGCGCACCAGTTTGGCGCTGGCGGCGGCATCCACATCAAACACGCGCAAGTGGGTGATGCCCACCAGGTGCTGGAAGGCCAGCGCCTGGAACTCGCTTTGTGCGCCGTTGCCAATCAGCGCCATGGTGCGGCTGCCGGGGCAGGCCAGGGCGCGGGCGGCCATGGCCGAGGTGGCGGCGGTGCGCAGCGCGGTGGTCAGCGTCAGCTCGCTCACCAGCAGCGGGGTGCCGGTGGCCACGTCGGCCAGCACGCCAAACGCCATGACGGTGGGCAGGTGGTGCCGGCCGTTGCCCGGGTGACCATTCACGTACTTGAAAGCGTAGTGGTGCGCATCGGCAATGGGCATCAGCTCGATCACGCCCACATCGGAGTGGGCGGCCACGCGGGCGGTTTTGTCAAAGTCGGGCCAGCGCAAAAAGTCTTGCTGTATGGCATCGGCCATCTCACCCAGACAGGTGGGCAGGCCTTTTTGGCCCACCAGCTCGGCCACGTCGGCAGGGCTCAAAAAGCGGGTGGGCAGGGTGGAGGCTTGGGCCGTATGTGGAGTGGGGGCTGCGGTGCGCATGGTGTTGTCTCGGTGTGAAGGGGTTCAAGCCCCGGTGAACCGAGTGTGCGGACACCGCCACACAATAAAAAGCCGCAGAATTTTGCAAATTCAGTCAAAAATATGGCGAAATGACAGGTATCGCTGTCGAAACGAGAGGTTAACCGTGGATGACACCGACCAACGCCTGATTGCCCTGCTGCGCCAGGATGCCCGCACCTCGGTGGCCACACTGGCTGCCAAATTGAATGTGTCGCGCGGCACCGTCACCAACCGCATCACCCGGCTGGAAGACACCGGCGTGATCGTGGGCTACACCGTTCGCCTGCGCCCCGACGCGCAGCCCAACGACATCCGCGCCTGGATGGGCATTGCCGTGGAGGGCAACACCACCCGCGCCGTGATCGCCAGCCTGCTGGGCGAGCCGGGCGTGGCCACCCTGCACGACACCAATGGCCGCTGGGATTTGCTGGCCGAACTCCGCGCCGCCAACCTGGCCGAGTTGTCCAAGGTGCTGGAGCGCATCCGGCTGGTCAAAGGCATCAGCAACACCGAAACCAGCATCCACCTGGAGACTTACCGAGGGGTGTGAGCCTTACCCGGTTTCCCCCATCGCCGCCCGCGTCTCCGCCGCCTGCACCAGCAGCCAAGTGCAAAACGCGTCCACCTCCGGGCGCTGGCTGCCGCGTGGGCCGCGCACCAGCCAGTAGGCCAGCGGGGAGTCCAGCCGGGCCTGGGGCAGGGGCTCCACCAGAGAGCCGCTGGCCAGGCTGTCGGCCACCAGCGGGGTGCGGGCCAGGGCCACGCCTTGGCCCGTCAGGGCGGCCTGCAATATCTGGTGCGCGTAGTTGAAAAACAGCCAGCGCTTGGGCTCCAGCCGGGCACCGGGTTGGCCAAAGGTATCGAGCCAGCGTTGCCAGGTCAGCCATTGCAGGTGGTTGGTGCGGTAGGCGTCACCCGCCTCGATCAGCGTGCAATGGGCCAAGTCTTGCGGGCTGTGCAGGGGTTGTGTGCTCAGCAGCCAGGGGCTGGCCACCGGGGTCAGGTGTTCGCCAAACAGCCTCTGCGCCCCGGCCGCCACGGTGTGGGGCACGGCGTAGCGCAAGGCCAGGTCCACATCGGCGGTGTTCAGGTCCACCGCGTTGTCGGTGGCGTCGATGCGGATGTCAATGTCCGGGTGCGCCTGCTGAAACGCCTCCAGCCGGGGAATCAGCCACATGGATGCGAACGAGGCCCAGGTGGTGATGGTCACGCTGCGCCTGCCCAGGTTTTGCCGGACCTGGCGCACCGCCATGTCCACCTTCTCCAGCGCCGGGGCGGTGCCCCGCAGCAGCACCGCCCCGGCGCTGGTCAGCTCCACCGAGCGGGTGTGTCGCAAAAACAGGGCGGTGCCCACGTCCTCTTCCAGGGCCTGTATCTGGCGGCTGACCGCGCTTTGCGTCAGCGCCAGCTCGGAGGCTGCGGCGCGAAAGTTCAGGTGGCGGGCCACGGCCTCGAAGGCCCTCAGGTGGTTCAGCGCAATGGGCCGTGTGCGCAGGCGGTGGGGAGCGGTGGTCATGGTGGATTGATGCGTGTATGGCATCAATATTCTGCGCCGATTTCATTGGATTCATGGAGAAAAAACGCGGAACATTCATTCCCGAAACGTTCCATTGATTGCCGCAGGAGAACACCATGGCACACCCCGAATTGCGTCCGTCCGCCCACCGCTCGGCAGCCAGCCTGGCCGGTTTGTGGCACCTGGCGCCCCGTCAGGCCCTGAGCCTTTACCCCGCCACCGACCGGGAACTGCGCATCGCGCAAGGGCGTGTCTGGGTCACCGCTGGCGAACACCATGGTCCCAAAGGATGGCCTGTGCCGGGCGACTGGGTGCTGCGTCAGGGCGACGTGCTGCGGGTGCCTGCGGGCGCACACCTGGTGATGGAGAGCTGGCCCGAGGCCGATGGCGCTGCGGTGCGGTTCGACTTTGCGGTGTGCGAACCGGCCCTGGCCACTCCGTTGCCCCTGCAGTCCAGCCGGTTCCATCGAGACGTGGCCCAACCCGCCCGCGAGCTGGGCGTGGCCCTGGGGCAGGCGTTGCGGGCCCTGGGGCGGCTGGTGGTCGGCATCGCCGGGTGCGCCGATGTGCTCGTCGCAGGCCGGGGCCGGGTGTTGTCACCCCTGGAAGGGGGCATGCCACCGTGAGCGCGGGTGGCTAAAATCGCGGCCATCACCGGGGGTGTCGCCGCACATGGGGTGCGGCGGCTGAGAAAGTCCCCAACCACCTGATCTGGGCAATGCCAGCGTAGGGAGCGTGAAGAGCCACCGGCCTGTGCCGGTGTGGGCCTGTTTGGGCCTCGGCTCTCAGGCTGCCCCCACCGGCCAAGGCCCTGCCAGGCCAGCACCCGATGGTGCCGGGAAGCACCAGGAGCCGCCATGTCCCACCCGTCTGTCCCCCGTTCCGTTTCCTCTGCGACGTTGTCGCGCCGTGCGTTTGCCGCCTGCGCCGTTGGCCTGGCGTGCGGCGGCTTGCCTGCCTGGTCTCATGCCGAGGTGCCGCTGCTGCGTGTGCTGACGCACAGCTCGTTCGACCTGCCCAAAGAACTGCTCACCGGCTTTGAAAAATCCGCCGGGGTGAAGCTGGGCATCGTCAAGGGTGGCGACGCGGGCGAAATGCTGAACAAACTCATCCTCACCCGCGCCAACCCCGTGGCCGACGTGGTGTACGGCATTGACAACGCGCTGGCGGGCAAAGCCCTGGCGGCCGGTGTGCTGGCCCCCTACTCAGGCCCGTCGGCCACCGCCCCGTCGGCGGCCATCCTGCCCGCCCCGTTGGTGCCGGTGGACCACGGCTGTGTCACGCTCAACATCGACAAAGCCTGGTTTGCCAAAAGCGGCCTGGCCCTGCCCACCAGCCTGCAAGACCTGACCTTGCCCGCGTACAAAAACCTGCTGGTGGTGCAAAACCCGGCCACCTCCAGCCCAGGCCTGTCGTTCCTGGCAGCCACCATCGCCGGGTTGGGCGAAGAGGCCGCGTTCGACTGGTGGGCCAAGCTGCGCGCCAACGGTGTGAAAGTGGCCAAGGGCTGGACCGAGGCCTACTACACCGACTTCAGCAAAAACGGCGGCAAACGCCCCATCGTGGTCAGCTACGCCAGCAGCCCCGCTGCCGAGGTGTTCTACAGCAAGACCAAACTCACCGAAGCCCCCACCGCCAGCCTGAACCTGAAGGGGGGCGTGTTCCAGCAGGTCGAAGGGGTGGCCTTGGTCAAAGGCGGCAAGCAGGCCGAGGCCGCAGGCCAGTTCATCGAGTTTTTGCGCAGCGCCCCCGTGCAGCAGGCCCTGCAAACCACCCTGTGGATGCTGCCCGCCACCCCCGGTGTGGCTGCCGCTGATGTGATGCGCCACGCCCCCACGCCCACCGCGTTTGACAACCCCAGCACCGAACAGATGGCCGCCCAGACCCCGGCCTGGGTCTCCCGCTGGACGCAGGTGGTGCTGAAGTAAACCCCATGCGGCTGGCCGCCAGGCTGCCCCGCGCCCTGCTGCTGCCCCCGCTGCTCTTTGTGGCGGTGGTGGTGGCCGCGCCAATGCTGCGCCTGCTGTGGGAGGGCGCTCACCCCGAGCCCGGCACGGCGGCGCTCACCGGCCAGCCCCCGCTCACGGTGTGGGGCGTGTGGGCCGATGCCCACTTGCGGTTTCGGCTGCTGTGGTCGCTGGCGCAGGCGGGCATCAGCACCGCGCTCACGTTCGCGCTGGGCCTGCCCGTGGCCTGGGTGCTGGCCCGCCACCACTTCGCGGGCCGCCAGTGGGTGTTGCGCCTGTTGATGTTGCCCTTTGTGGTCCCCACCCTGGTGGCCGCGCTGGGCGTGCTGGCGCTGTGGGGGCCCAATGGCCACTGGGCCGAACCTCTGGGCCTGGAACTGGAAGACACCCCCTGGCTGCTGGTGATTGGCAATGTGTTTTTCAACCTGTGTCTGGTGGTGCGTGCCGGGGTAGATGCACTGGGGCAGGTGAGTGCCTCACGCCTGGCAGCTGCCCGCACGCTGGGGGCCACGCCGTGGCGCGCCTTCTGGCGGGTGGAGTGGCCCGCCATCCGCCTGCCGCTGGCCGGTGCCTTGTGCCTGGTGTTTTTGTATTGTTTTGCCGGCATGGGCCTGGCGCTGGTGCTGGGCGGGCAGCGCTGGGCCACCGCCGAGGTGGAGATTTACACCCTGGTGGCCCACGAACTGCGCCTGGCCGACGCCAGCGCGCTGGCCTGGTGGACGGTGGGCTTTGGCACGCTGCTGGCCGGGCTTTATGCCAGCCTGGCCCGCCGCCTGGCCCAGCCCCGGCGGGCCGACCGCGTGCCCACGCGCCCAGTGCGCGGCTGGCGGGCGCGCAGCGCGGTGGCCGCTGCGTTGACCGTGCTGCTGGCCACCAGTGTGGCCCCGCTGGTGGCCACGGTGGCCTGGGCCTTGGCCGATGTGCCCGGCCTGTGGGCCGTGTGGACGGCCCCCGAGACCCTGGACGCCTTGTGGAACACGCTGCGGTTTTCTGCCATGGCGCTGCTGGCGGCCACCGCGCTGGGCCTGTGCCAGGGGCTGGCCGTGTTCCATTGGCGCGGAGCGGCCCAAGCCGGGCTGTGGGTGCAGGCCTCCACCTTTGTGCCGTTTGTGGTGTCACCCGTGGCGGTGGCGTTTGGCCTGTTGCTGCTGTACCCCGAGTGGACGGCCAGCCTGGGCCTGCTGGTGGCGGCCTACACGCTGTTGGCCTACCCGTTTGTGGGCCAACACGTGGCGCAGTCGCTGGCCGCGTTGCCCCCGCACTGGGCGCAGGCCGCCCGCACGCTGGGGGCCAGCCCCTGGCGGGTGTTTGTGCGCGTCACGCTGCCGCTGGTGGCACCCGCCCTGCGCCGTGGCATGGCCTTTGCCGCCGCCACCGCGTTGGGCGAATTTGCCGTGAGCCTGTTTTTGTCGCGCCCCGAATGGACCACCCTCACCACCTTGATTTACCAGCACCTGGGCCGCCCCGGCGCAGCCAACCTGTACGCGGCCCACGCGCTGTCGCTGTTGCTGATGGCCCTGGCGCTGGTGGTGTTTGTGTTGCTGGATGCGAATGTGGGGTCGGCTGCGCCCCACGCCCCACCGAAAGCCCGCCATGCTTGAGATTTCAGGCCTTTGCAAACGCTACCTGCCCCTGCCCGACGAACCCGCGCCGCCCGGAGAGCCCAACGCCAGCCCCCGCTGGCTGGCACACGATCTCTCGCTCACCGTGGCCCCCGGCCAAACCGTGGCGCTGCTGGGCGCGTCGGGCAGCGGCAAAAGCACGCTGCTGGCCATGCTGGCCGGGCTGGAGCCGCCCGACGCGGGCCGAGTGTGTTTTGACGGCGAAGACATCACCGCCTGGCCGCCCGAGCGCCGCCGCTTTGCGCTCATGTTCCAGGACTTTGCGCTGTTTCCCCACTTGAGCGTGCAAGACAACGTGGCCTTTGCCCTGGTGGAGCAGCGCATGCCCAAGGCAAAAGCGCGCCAGCAGGCGGTGGACATGCTCGGCCGCTTCGGGTTGGCCGACCGGGCGCACTCGGCGGTCACGCAACTCTCAGGCGGGGAACAGCAGCGCGTGGCGCTGGCCCGGGCGCTGCTGTCGGCCCCGCGCCTGTTGTTGCTGGACGAGCCGTTTTCCGCGCTCGACGCCGACCTGCGCCAGCGCCTGCGGGGCGAATTTGCCCAGCGCATTGCCGATGCGGGCATGGCCTGCATCCTGGTGACACACGACGAGGCCGAAGCCCGAGCCATGGGCCAGCGCGGCCACCGGCTGGTGGCGGGGCGGCTGCAGACAATTTGGTGATTTCATAGCTGACAAGGCAATCCAGACAAGCGCTGGAGGCACAAAAGGCTTTGAATTTGACGTGCCAGGCTTGTGGGCCGCTCAGGGCAAAAGCCGCAGCAGCTCGCCCTCAGGGCTGTCGGTCAGCACGTACAGCAGGCCGTCGGGGCCTTGGCGCACGTCGCGCACGCGTTGTCCCCGGTCTTGCAGCAGGCGCTCCTCTGCCACCACCTTCCCGTTGGCCAGCGTCAGCCGCGCCAGGTGGCCAAACTTCAGCGAGCCCACCATCAGGCTGCCCTTCCACGCCGGGCCGTAGCGGTCGCTGGTGACAAACGCCATGCCCGACGGCGCGATGGACGGCGTCCAGTGGTGCAGCGGTGGTTGCATGCCCGGCTTTTCGGTCAGCCCCTCGCCGATGGTGGCGCCGCCGTAGTGTTTGCCAAAGCTCACCACCGGCCAGCCGTGGTTTTGCCCGGCCTGCGGGCGGTTGATTTCGTCGCCGCCTTGCGGGCCGTGTTCGTGTGTCCACAGTTGGCCGTCGGGGCCCAGCGTGGCCCCTTGCACGTTGCGGTGGCCCCAGCTCCAGATGTCCGCCAACGCACCGGGGCGGGGAGCGGTCACCAGTGGGTTGTCAGGGGGCACGCCACCGTTTTTCAGCACGCGCACCACTTTGCCGTGGTGGTTGTCCAGGGTTTGCGCGTCGGCCGCTTGGCGAAAGCGGTCGCCCAGCGTCAGGAACAGGGCAGGGCCCGATTCGACGATGCGGCAACCAAAATGCAGGTGGCTCGCCACCTTGGGCCGCTGGCTGAACAACACGCGCAGGCCCTCCAGCCGCGTGCCGTCGTCTGACAGGCGGGCGCTGGCCAGGGCTGTGCTGTTGGTCCGGCCACTCAGGGTGTCGGGCTCGCTGTAGCAGAGGTAGACGGTGCGGTTTTGCGCGAAAGCGCTGTCGGTCACCACGTCCAGCAGGCCGCCTTGGCCCTGGGCCACCACAGGGGGCACACCGGCCACCGGTGCGCTGGTGCGTCCATCGGCCTCCACCACGCGCAAGCGCCCCGGGCGTTCGGTCACCAGAAAACGCCCGCCGGGCAAAAACGCCAGACCCCAGGGGTGCTCAAGGTCTTTTGCCACCACCTCGGGGCGCGGGGTGGCGGCATGTGTGGCAGTGAGGGCTGCCAGTGCCAGCAGCAGGGCGGCGCAGGGCGTGCGTGAACGCATGGGCAAACTCCCGTTTTGGGTACGCGCACGGTAGCGCAAAGCCAAAGCCCCCGTGGCCTGTGGGCCGCCAGAGCGCGCTGCGCAGCGTCAGTCGACCTTGGCGCCCGATGCCTTGACCACGGCGGCCCACTTGACGATTTCGGCGTCGATGAACCTGGCGAACTCCTGCGGGGTGTTGCCACTGGGCGTGGCGCCCTGGGCCAGCAGCTTGTCTTTGATGGCAGGGCTGTTCAAGGCCTTGGCTGCCTCTTGTTGCAGGCGCAGCACCACGGCCTCGGGGGTACCGGCGGGGGCCAGCAGACCGAACCACGAACTGGCTTCAAAACCCTTCAGGCCCGCCGCGTCTTCCACGGTGGGCAACTCGGGCATGGCGGCCGAGCGCTGGGCACTGGTCACGGCAAACGCCTTGAGCTTGCCCGATTTGATGTGAGGCATGGCCGAGGGCAGGTTGTCAAACATCACGTCGGCGCTGCCCCCGATCATGTCCAGCAGCGCTGGGCCAGAGCCCCGGTAGGGGATGTGCGTCATGAACGTGCCCGTGCGCGACTTGAACAGCTCACCCGCCATGTGAATGGACGTGCCGTTGCCGCTGGACGCCATGTTGAACTTGCCGGGGTTGGCCTTGGCGTAACGCACAAAGTCGGCCGCGGTGTGGATGTTCAGCTTGGCCGCCTTCTCGGCGTTCATCAGCATCACGTTGGGCACACCGGCCACCAGGGTGACGGGCGCAAAGTCTTTTTGCGGGTCAAAAGGCATCTTGTCGTACAGCGACTTGTTGATGCCGTGCGTGCCCACCGTGCCCATCACCAGGTTGTAGCCGTCGGGGGCCGATTTGGCCACCAGGTCGGCCCCCACGTTGCCACCCGCGCCGGGCCTGTTTTCCACAAACACGGTTTGGCCCAGGGCCTTGGAGAGTTCGGGGGCCAATGCCCGCGCCAGGATGTCGGTGGTGCCCCCGGCCGCAAACGGCACCACGATGCGGATGGGCTTGGCGGGCCAGGCGTCCTGGGCGTGGGCCCAGGGCAACAGCGCGGTGCAGGCCAGAGCGGTGGCGGTGGCCAGCCACTGGCGGCGGTGGGGGGAATGGGCAAGGGTCATGGCAACGGGTCTCCTGTGGTGTTATCGGGGTCGCGCGGTGTGTGTGGCACACCGCAAGGCACATGATGCCCCCCGAACGGGCCACCGCCCCGTCACCTGTGCTACCCGCGCGGGCCGTGCCGCTGGGCCAGCAACCCTGCCAACCGTTTGACCATGGTTTTGGAGATGAGCCAGTGGAACGGCCACACCACCGCCAGGTAGGTTTTGCCCGCCCAGTTGTGCGGGCGCACCCAGGTGCTGACCACCAACTGGGCCGCACCCGCCGCAGGCCCCGTGGGGCGCTCCACACGCACGAAGATGCGGAAGTCCAGGTGCCGGTCGTCCTCACCCATCAGCGCCAGGTCCGGCCCCAGGTGGCGCACCTGGAACATGCCCAGGTATTGCCCCACCCGCAACGGCCCTTGAAGGGCCCCGGGCATGGGGCCGGTTTTCAGGCCCAGGCGGCCCACCACGTGGTTGCGGGCCGCCATCAGAGCGTTCACCCAGGCGGGGGCCGAGCCCCCGAAAGCGAGCAGCAGGTCGCTCCCATCTAACGGGCCGCAACCGGGGGGCAGCGGTGTACGGTGCTCGTCCCGAAACACGTAGTCGGCCGCCTGCGGCCAGGGGAAGGCTGGCGCTGCGGTGTCCTTGGTAGGGGTTGGCATGGGTGGCTCCTGATGCTGTGGGCGTTGTGTGGTGGCCCACTGTAGGCAAGGCTTTGTCACCTGTCTTGAACCGAAACGACACGACCCCGCTGCGTGTCGTGCCGGGGCAGGTCAATACCCGTGCGGGCCGAACCAGCGTGGCATGACCTGGGGCGACACGTGAAACGGCCAAAGCGCTGGTTCTTGCGCGCGCACCCCGGCCAGCAGCGCCGCCGGGGTGTGGCCCGTGAAGCGCAAGACATCGCGGCTCAGGTGGGCCTGGTCGGCATAGCCCGCACTGGCCGCGATATCGGCCCAGGACAGGGCCTGGTTCAGTGCACCTGCTGCCTGCGTGAGCAGGCGGCTGCAGCGCGACTGCTGCCGGTACGCCCGCAGGCTTTGGCCATGGGCGGCCTGGAAGCGGCGCTCGAACTGCCGCACGCTCAAACCCCATCGCTGCGCCAGCGTGGGCACGGGCGTGTCCAGCCAATCGGGGGGAACCACCAGCCCCGCGTCTGATGGGTGGTATTGCCGTTGCAGGTTGCTCAAGAAGCCGTGCCACACGCTGGCCGCTGCCTGTGCGCGGGGGTGGGTGGCATTTGCCGCGTGCCAGGCCGCGTCCATGTGCCCGTGCAAGCGAACCAGTGGGGCGGCGGGCAGGAGCTCGGCAGCGTCCACCAATTGCTCGAACAGTTCTCTGGCAGGCAGGCCCAGCAGCCGGGTGCACTGGCCGGGGCGCACCGGTGTCAGCAGCACCTGGGTGCCGGGTGTGGCGTGCAGGCGGCGCACGCTGCGGGTGCCCCCACAAACGCTGAAGCGGGGCAAGGCTCGTGGCTGACAAGCCGTGTGCGCGGGGCGTTGCCCGGTGGCCGAAGCAGCTTCGGCCATGACCAGGCTGCCGGTCAGCACGTACAGCAGCATGGGGGCCAGCGTGGCGGGCACCACGTAAGGCTGGGCAGGCAGACACACCCACAGGCTGCCGGGCACCAGGTGGCCGATGTCGGGCGGCGGTGGGGTGTGGGTGGCTTGCAAACCCAGGCCCAGTGACATCACGCCTTGGGCGGGCGGAACAGGGCGCAGAGCTTGTTGCCGTCGGGGTCGCGCAGGTAGGCCAGGTAGAGCTTGCCCACCGAGCCATCGCGCCAGCCGGGCGGGTCTTCACAGGTGGTGCCGCCGTTGGCCACGCCTGCGGCATGGAACGCATCGGCCTGCTCGGGCGACTCCATGGCGAACCCCAGGGTGCTGCCGTTGCCGTGCGTGGCCGGCTCGCCATTGAGCGGCTGGGTGATGCCGAATGAGCCGGTGGGCGAGCGGTAGAAGTACCGACCCGCCACGCCGTTGTGGTTGTAGACACCGGGCTTCATGCCCAAGGTGCCCAACAAGGCGTCGTAAAACTGGCGGGATGCTTCGAGGTCGTTGACCCCGACGATGACGTGGCTGAACATGGATGGTCTCCTTTGATTGATGCCATGGGCGTGGAGGGTTCTACCAGAAAGCCGTTGGGGTTGATCGCATGGGAAATCTTCTGGCCCCAGCGCGATGCGCTGCAGGAGCTGCTGGAGCGGTATTTGCCGAATTTTCAAGCCAAAAAGTGATGTTTGCGCTTATCCCATAAGCGTGAACAGCTATGGAAAACGCATCCATCACGCCTGCGGCATGGGGCGCATCGGCTGAACCGGGCGAGTTCATGGTCAAGCCGATGGCGCGGCCGTTGTCCGCTTTTGGGCTGTCATGAAATACAGCAAAGGCCCAAATGCACCCGTCGCCAGGCTGAACACAGCCCACGGCACAAACGGGCGGCCATTGGCTTGCGCATCGCGCCGGATGCAGGCCAGCAGCAAACACATCGTGATCACCAGGTCTGCAAAAATCTGCCAGCTGGCCGGGTCACGCGTGTAAAACGCCAGCCACGCGAACAACCCGCCATAGTGCACCAGCGAGTACCCGGTCAGGGCACCCAAAACAATCAGTGCGGAGATCAACAAGGCCTTGTTCATGGGGTTTCCTTCTGTGAAGTGGTGTCGGCAACCAACGCTGACGGGCGCAAGTTTGCGCAGCCGTTGGCTTGCGCGCAATGACGTGACAGGTAATTGCCAAGGTGCAGCGCCGTGGTTCAATGGCCGCATGCCAACCCGCACCACCAGCCAGCCAGAGAGCCTGCAAGCCACCCTGCAAACCGCACGCAAGTCCAAGCGCCTGAGCCAGCTGGAACTGGCCTTGCGCATGGGCGTCAGCCAGCGGCATGTGAGCTTTGTGGAAAGCGGTCGTGCCCGGCCCAGCCGCGAATTGCTGCTGAGCTGGTTGCACGAATTGCAAGCCCCGCTCGCGCTGCGCAACTTCGCCCTGCAGCAGGCCGGTTTTGCCCCCGTCTACCGCGGCAGCGAACTGGCGGACGCCGTGCTCGCCCCGGTGCGCGATGCCTTGGGCCGGCTGCTGCAAGCACACGACCCCATGCCCGCCATGGTGATGGACGCGGCCTGGAACGTGCTGCAGATGAACCGCGGCGCCCAGTGGCTGGCCACCACCCTCATGCCCTGGCTGGCCGATTTGCCACCTGGCCAACCCGTCAACATGATCGACGCCATGCTGCACCCTGAGGGCATGACCAAGCACATCACCAACCTGGACGAGGTTGCCCCCGCCCTACTGGCCCACATGCGCGACGACGCCCGCGTGGTGCCCGACATCCTGCCCCGCGTGGAGCAGCTGGCGCAGCAACTGCAGCAGCGGCTGGGCAAGCGGATGCTCACGCCCTGGCCGCGCCAGATGGCCCCGGTGCTGACCACCCGCTTTGCCACCCGACACGGCGAGCTGGCCTTCTTCAGCATGTTTTCCACCTTTGGCACACCACAAGACATCACGCTGGCTTCCCTGCGCGTGGAGCATGTGTTCCCGGCAGATGAGGCCACGCGAGCGGTGCTGGTGGCTCTACTCAGTCAAAATGCCAGTTAGCGCTTTTGGGGATTGCGTGAGCAGCTAATGAAAATGTAGCAAATGGCCCATGGGCCTGGCCCCGGTATCCAGCGGGTGTTCCAGCACCTTGCGCTGGCGCCCGCTTGGATTCCTGCCTTCCGTCACGGGCGTGTGCAACACGTTTTTGCAGCATGTTGCTTTGGTTTTGATGGCTTTTTATGACAGTTAAGTCATTGTTTTTATGTAAATTTCGGTAAAAAATCATCTTATTTAAAAATATACCGATATGCAGGAACTCAGCCCCGCCATCACCCGCCAGAGCATTGACGCCATCGCCGTTTTTGAAGCGTTGGAGGAAGCCACGGCGGAGGCTGCGCAGGTGCGGGGTGGCATGTACTGGCATGCTGGCCCGGCATCCGCGCCCGACAGAAAATACTTGGTGCGCACCACCCCTGCCGGGGCCGAAACCAGCCTGGGGCCGCAGTCACCCGAAACGCAGGCCATCTACGACAAATTCACCCAGCGCAAGCAAGCCAGCGCCGCGCGACTGGCTGGCCTGAAAGCTGCACTGGACCAACAACAGCGCCTGAACCGTGCGCTGCGGGTGGGCCGTGTGGACCCGCTGGTGGTGGCGCTGCTCAACCGCCTGGCCAGCACCCGGCTCAGCGAACACTTTCGGGTGGTGGGCACCCACGCGCTCTATGCCTACGAAGCCGCTGCCGGGGTGCGACTGGATGCAGACGCGATGGCCACGCGCGACATCGATTTGCTGTGGGACACCCGCAAACGCATCGTCTTCTCCACCCAGCTCGCCCGGGTGGACAGCTCCATGCTGGGGGTGCTCAAAAAGGTGGACTCCACCTTTCGCATACGGCAGAGCCAAAAGTACACCGCTGTAAACAAAGATGGTTTCGAGGTGGACATCATCCGCCGCGAGCAAGCGGGAGACGACCCGCACCCCATCAAACTCAGCGACGCAGACGAAGACTTTTGGGTGGTCCAGGCGCACCGCGCCAACGTGCTGCTGGACGCACCGGGTTTCACGGCGGTGATCTTTGCCACCAACGGCTCCATGGCCCGCATGAACACCGTGCACCCGGCCACGTTTGTGGCGTTCAAACGCTGGATAGCAGGGCAACCCGACCGCGACCCCCTCAAGCGGCGGCGGGACGTGTTGCAGGCCGATGCGGTGCAGGAGCTACTGGAGCGGTATTTGCCGAATTTATAAGCCAAAAAGTGATGTTTTCGCTTATCCCATAAGCGTGAACAGCTATGGAAAACGCATCCATCACGCCCCGGCATGGGGCGGGCAGGGGGCGTCAACTGCTTTTCAAATCGGCAAACTTGCCCGCCATCGTCGGGTTGCCCCGCGTCAGCTTCTTGATCGTCACGTCTTGCGCCTTGTCGTTGGCCAGGCGCAGGTTCCGGTCGGTGCCCAGCAGGGCGTCCTTGGTTTTTTGCAGGTGGTCGATGGACTTGTCGATCTCATCAATCGCCTTTTTGAAGCTGTTCGATGCCAGGTCGTAGTTCCGCGCGAACGCGGTCTTGAACGTTTCGAGTTTGTCTTCGAAGTTCGTGATGTCGATGTTCTGCGCCCTCACCAGCGCCAGCTCTGACTTGTATTGGACCGAGTTCATCGCCGCATTGCGCAGCAGCGTGATCATGGGCAGAAAGAACTGTGGGCGCACGACGTACATCTTCGGGTAGCGGTGGAACACATCCACGATGCCGGTGTTGTACAGCTCGCTGTCGGGCTCCAGCAGGGAGACCAGCACGGCATATTCGCAGCCCTTTTCGGTGCGGTCCTTGTCCAGCTCCTTCAGGAAGTCTTCGTTCCGGTTCTTGGTGCTGGTGCGGTCGTTCTCATTTTTCATTTCGAACATGATCGAAACGATCTCGGTGCCCGACTCGTCCAGGTCGCGAAAAATGTAGTCGCCCTTGCTGCCGGTGCGCGCGTCGTTGTCTTTTTCGAAATAGGCCCGTGGAAACGCCGTGGCGCGAATGCGGTTGAACTCCGTTTCGCAGTGCTGCTCCAGCGTTTCGCCCACCATCTTGGTGGACAGGCGCGCCTTCATGTCGCGCAGGCGCTCGATGGCGTCGTCGCGGTCTTTGATCTGCGTTTCGTACTTGTCTTTGAGCGACTTTTCGGCCAGTTGCTTTTCCAGTTCGGCCCGCGCCAGGCCATTTTTCAACTCGTCGCGTTCGCGCTCGACCACCGTCACCGCCTGGGTGATGGCCAGCTGTTGCATCACGTCGGTGGACGCCAGCTTGGCCTTCAAGGCTTGGATTTCGGCATCCTTGTCCGCAGCGGCTTTTTGCAGCCCGTTGACCAGCTTGGCCTCGGCCAGTTCTGCCGCAGCCACCCTGTCGCGCTTGGCCTGCTGAAGCTCGTGGGCCAGTGCGTCACGCTCCTTTTGCACGGCACTCAGGGCCTCGGTGACGGCGAGTTTGCGCGCCACCTCTGCCGCATCCAGCCTGGCTTTCAGCTCCTGAATTTCGGAGTCTTTGGCGACAGCGGACTTCTGCATTTCGCCAGCGGCTTTGGCTTTCGCAAGCTCGACGGCATTGCGTTTGTCTTGCTCGGCCAATTCAAGGCGTTCGTGCAACTGCTGCTCGAATGCATCGTCGCGAACTTGCTTCAGGATGTCTGCGTACCCCGCCTCGTCGATCTTGAATGCTTTGCTGCAGTGGGGGCAGATGATTTCGTGCATAGTCGTACGTTTTGTTTCCATTAGATGTTGATCGGAGGGTGTTTGGTTAAATTAATTCGCACGCAATAGCTTCGATTGCCAGCCTATCATCAGGCAAGTCAAGAGAGTAAAAAATCGCTTCGTCTAATACTCTAACTTATAAAATAGAGCCAGATCCGTTTTGCTTGATTAATTAAATATTTTTCCAAATTTTTTGAATTGATTGCAGTTATCCGCAAATAACTGACTTGGCGTATTTGAGGTTGCTTTAAAATGATGCCAAGCCGACGGCATGGAATTATGCTAATTTGGCATCTTGATGGATTAAATTAACATACTAAATTAGACACTTTTCGCTTCAGTCATAAATATTTTAATCGTCATGCTCTGTTGAGCTTAAATTGCTAGACTAGATGCCAGGTCGGTTGAACCACATTTCGTGTGTTGCATCTTCAAGCATTTTGAGAAATTCGGCTGAGTCATCATAGTAATTCTTGTAACCAAGTCGAATCCCATCAATAGATTCACCAGTCACATATACCGTGTCTGAATAGGGGTCAGTGCTTTCCTTTTTCAGGAGAAATGCCATGGCGGCTTCAAATGTTACGAAGTTTGTAACTGTTAGCGCGCGACCTGACTTTGAGAGAACGACATGTCGATGAGGTGAGTCCTTAGTCTGATCAGGAACTTGAAGCGCCTTAAGTCTCAGAAGCAATCCAAGCTCTTCATCAAGTTCTTGAAAACGCCGAAGCACTTGCCATTTGGTCATGCCACCATGCGGTCCCGCGCGACCTTCCAGACCCCTTGCAAGTATTTCGCTGGCCAGTGCCATTGCTTCAACAAATCGTGGATCACCGCGATGATATTTCGGGTGACTATCAGTGATGAATCCTAGAATTTCATTGGTGGTGGCCCAAGAGTGCTGCACTAATGTTCGGTATTGAATTTCTACACGAAGTCCAGTTAAATTTTCATTTTTTCCAGTGATCTCGCAATACTCATACACATCGTGTATACCCCTGTATCCATCTTTTTTGGGTCGTCGGATATAGTTATATTTCTCAGGATCATTCTTCAAGGTGTGCCCGATCGCACCGTTGTGAAGACTTGCCCTGAACTCATTCAGAGTTTTTATGTCCGGAAATATTGCACGGCAACCCGCGATGTCCTCCATACGTGAAAGCTCCATCCTTTTATGTCGATTTAACTTGTCAAATATCGTAGATTTTCGCTTTAGGCGCTGGACCACACTACCCCCAAACTCCTTCGCTCGATTTCGCAGCGTGGCCCGAAAGGTGTTGAGCACAGTGGAATGAGCAGCACGCCACTCATCAATAATCCGCAGGTCTTCCGCTGAGGCGGAATTCACGCGAACAGCATCTCCAGCAGCGTTTACTCGACTCCTTGAACCACCTGGATAACTCATAGTGCATTGTGTCGTTATTTGCGCCGTTGCAATATAGGCCGTTCTATGTCATCGCAGATGGCAGTTCGGTCCAGTACTCGACCACGGTGATGCCGTCTTTGTGCATTTGCAGCAGCTCCACCTGTTCGCGGCTGGATTCGGCGCACAGGCTGAGACAGAGACCATGCGCTTTTGGCACTCCACAAACGCGAATCCCCGGCCCAGCTCCAGAATGAAGGCTTCCAGCTGGCGCAGGATGGCGGTTTCCAAATCGGCCTCGTCGTGGCCTTGGCGCAGGCCCAAAAAGTCGAGGAAGTACGGGTCTTTGAAGACTTGGGCGGGGTTGTTGGTGTGGATGGTTTCGACCAGTTCGGCCTGAACGGGCGTGTGGGTCTGCAAGGTGGCAAGTTCGGTGCGTTCGAAGGCCTTGCGGTCGATTTGGTGTGCCAGTTCGCGCACGCTCCAGCCGTTTCGTGCGGCCTGGCTGGCGTAAAACCGGCGGGCTTGCGGGGTTTTCAGCGCCACGATGGCGACCATATGGCTCCAGCTCATTTGTGTCGACAGCGTTGACACAAATGCCGCATCGGGGAAGTTCTCGGCAAACCTCACCATGCGGCGCAGGTTGCGCGACTCAAAACCCCGGCCAAATTCTTGCGCCAGTTGTTGGCCCTGTTGGTCCAGCTCCGTTGGAGGGGTGATGCCGGGCATGTGCGCACTTGTTGGGTCAAAGGCAGCCGGTATCGCGCCACTTAAAGTGGCACGAAAGAAGTATTGCGACACACAAGGTGGCGCAATTTGCTTGCCATGCGTCGTGCCACGCACGCGCCCAAAGTGGGAATGGGTGTTGTCATGAAAACCGCGCCGCCCTGACTGTTTTTATCGGTTGCGCAACATCATGCCACCTTGTCCGTCAACCCCAAACAGGCCTGACCCGCGCCGCCACCCGCTCCACCAGCCCCGGCGCGTCGCACGCCTCCACCCAGCGCTCGGGCATGCCGCGCAGCCAGGTCAGCTGGCGTTTGGCCAGTTGGCGGGTGGCGGCAATGCCGGTGTCTTTTATGTTTTGAATGTTTTTGGCATCCATCGCTTGCCTGGAAAGCGCTGATAGCTCTGCTTTTTGAATGGTTTCCCACACCTGGCGGTAGCCCACGCAACGCATGCTGGGCAGGTCGGGGTGCAGGTCGGGGCGGGCCATCAGGGCTTGCACCTCGGCCACCAGGCCTTGGGCCAGCATGGCCTCGAAGCGCTGGGCAATGCGCTGGTGCAGCCAGGCGCGGTCGGTGGGCTCCAGGCTGATCACGGGCATGGCCATGCCCGGGGTTTTGCCGCCACCCGCGTGGAAGCTGGACAACGCCCGCCCCGTGGCGTGCCACACCTCCAGGGCGCGGCCCACGCGCTGGCTGTCGTTGGGGCTGAGGCGCTGGGCGGTGGCCGGGTCCACCTCGGCCAGTTGGGCGTGCAGGGCGGGCCAGCCTAGCGTCTCGGCTTCGGCTTCGATGGTGGCGCGCAGCTCGGGTTGGGCGGGGGGCATGTCGTCCAGCGGCTGGAGCAGGGCTTTCAGGTAGAGCATGGTGCCGCCCACCAGCAGGGGGCGTTTGCCCCGGGCTTGGATGTCGGCGATCAGCTGCTTGGCGTCGGCGGCGAACTCGGCGGCGCTGTAGGCCTGGGCCGGGTCGCGGATGTCGATCAGGTGATGGGGCACCTGGGCCTGTTCGGCGGGGGTGGGTTTGGCGGTGCCAATGTCCATGCCCCGGTACACCAGGGCGGAATCGACGCTGATGATTTCCAGCGGCCAGCGTTGCGCCAGGGCGAGCGACACCGCGCTTTTGCCCGATGCGGTGGGCCCCACCAGGGCGATGGGTGAGAGGCCTTCGGGCGTCATGGCATGCGCTGGGGCGGGGTGCGGGGCGAGCCAAAGCGCGGCACCAGCACCCACACGGTGAAGGCAATGCACGCGGCCCAGAACCAGATGCCGTGGGTGAGGGGGTACACCGTGCCGTCCATGCGCCAGCCCAGCCAGCTGCCCATGCCAAAGGCCGCGAACATCATGAGCATGCCGCTGAGCGCCGATGCGGCCCCTGCCGCGTGGGGGAAGGGGCCCACGGCCCCGCTTTGTCCGCAGGGCTGGTGGATGCCGTGGCCCACCATGAACACGCAGTAGGGCAGCAGGATGCCCAGCGGGTGTGTCAGCCCCACGTGTGGCAGCAGGGCCAGCACGCTGGCGCTGCCCAGGCTGATGAAGCCGCCCAGCCACACCGTGCGTTGCACGCCCAGGCGGGGCAGCAGGCGGCGGCACAGAAAGGTGCCCGCCAGGTAGCTGCTGGCCATGGTGAACAGCATCCAGCCGTAGGCGACGCGGCTGACACCCAGCACGTCGATGAACACAAAACTCGACGCGCCCAGAAAGGTGAACAGCCCGGCATAGCTGGCGGTGGCCAGCAGCGAATACGTCCAGAACACGGGGTTGGACAAAATGTCGCCCCAGGTGCGCCACAGCACCGTGGGCCGCAGCGCGTGTGGGTTGGGCTGGGCCACGGTTTCCCGGAACCGCAGGGCCAGCAGCGCCAGGGTCAGCACACCAAACACCGCTGGCACGCCCAGCGCGGCCCGCCAGCCCCACTGGCTGGCCACCCATCCGCCCACGGGGGCGCTGAACGCCGCGATCAGCCCCAGGCCGCTGAGCGCTTTGCTCAGCACGCGGGCGCCTTGTTCGGGCGGGTACAGGTCGCGCACGATGGCGCGGCCCGCCATCACGACCGCGCCCATGGCCGCCCCTTGCAGCACGCGCCACACGACCAGCGCCGCCATGTTCGAGCTGATGGCCGAGCCCAGTGCCGCCAGGGTGTAGAGCCCCAGCCCGGCCAGCAGGATGGGACGCCGGCCGAACCGGTCGGACAAGGGGCCCCAGGCCATTTGCGAGCAGCCAAAGGCCAGCAACATGCCGGTGAGCGTGAGCTGCGCCTGCGACAGCGACGCGCCGAACCCGCTGGTGATGGCGGGCAGGGCGGGCAGGTAGAGGTCGGTGGTGATGGGCTGGATGCCCAGCAGCAGCGACAGGGCCAGCACCACGAAGCCGGGTGTCATGGCAGGGGCGGCGGTGGTGGCGGTGTCCGGGACG
>Ga0209066_10000372_pt1 | contig 66427 bp, 65 predicted proteins | sample All_14_2_FD_187198 | JGI IMG/M metagenome (GOLD analysis project Ga0209066, IMG submission 187198) | Freshwater microbial communities in response to fracking from Pennsylvania, USA - Allegheny Zone_MetaG_DW_15 (SPAdes) (version 2) ...
GGGTGTCGGTCATCAAGGTCTTCCGGTGAGCGCCAGATGGCGGCGGGGCGGGATTGCCCCCTGTGTAGCGACGGCGTCGCCGCTGATCCAGCGCTGCGGCCAAAGCGTCTGGCGTCGGCGGCCCGGGCGGGTCAGGATGGGGCCATGACCCGCTATGACCCCGAAGCAAAGAACGTCCTTGGCCAGGAGCTGATTCCCTGTTCGCTGGACCCGGTGACCGGCTTCTACCGCAACGGCTGTTGCGAGACCGGGCCGCAGGACCTGGGGCTGCACACCGTCTGCGCGGTGATGACCGCCGACTTCCTCGCCTACAGCGCCCGGATGGGCAACGATCTGTCGACGCCCCGGCCCGAGTTCGGGTTTTCCGGCCTCAAGCCCGGCGACCGCTGGTGCCTGTGCGCGCCCCGCTGGAAAGAGGCGCTGGACGACGGTTGCGCGCCGCAGGTGGTGCTGGCCTCGACCCATGAGGAGACGCTGGCCATCGTCCCGCTGGGCGTTCTCAAGGACCATGAGGCGGTCGCCTGAGGGTAGGAACGGGGACAGGTTGTCCGGGCCCCGTATGAGCGACGTCCTGCCCCGGCGGCGACCCGGACAACCTGTCCCCGTTGGCCACCGTCAGCCGAGCGGATAGTCGGCTTCGAGGGTGTAGCGGCTGCCTTCGCGGGTCTGGTGGCTGGCGTAGAGGCCGAAGCGGCTGACCCGGAAGGGCGGGCTGTGCAGCAGGTTGTTGCGGGCCTCCCAGTCGGCCACGGCCATCGGATCGGGGCGGCGCAGATAGGCCAGGGTGACATGCGGGCGATAGGCCCGGACCTCGCCGGTCAGGCCGGCCTTGCGGGCGGCGGTCTCGCAGCGGCGGGCCAGATTGCGCAAAGGCTGGCTTTCGGCGACCCCGGCCCAGACGGCGTGGATGTCGAAGCCGTCGCCGAAGTGACCAACCCCGGTCAGCTCCAGATCAAAGGCCGGCGGGGCGATGGTCGACAGCTCGGCGTCGAGGTCGTCGGCGATGTCCTCGCGCAGGTCGCCGAAGAACCGCAGGGTGATGTGCAGGGCCTCGGCCGGCCGCCAGCGAGCGCCGTCCAGGCCTGACTGGTGGGCGGCGATGCCTTCGACGAGATCGAAGGGAATGGCGATGGCGGCGAACAGTCGGATCATGGCTTTGTCCGTCTCGTGATGCCGGTCGGAGACTGGCGGGTCAACCGGGCCCGGCCGGGTTGGGCGTTGCTTCGCGGCGATGGCTGGTCCAGCTTCCGGCGGTTCAGTCCGGAGACCCGCCCATGTTCAAGGCCCTCGCCGCCGCCGCCCTGTTGCTTCTCGCGCCGCTGTCGATGGGGGCGGTCGCCGCCCGGGCGGGGACGGAAGCCAGCAGTCCGGCGCTGGACGCCCTGGTCGCCGACTATCAGGCCTGGTCGGACCGGGAAAACCCGATCGGCGCCGGGTCCAATGGCGACCTTGAGGCCCTGGGCCGTCTGCCGGATGTCAGCCGCGCCGCCGATCTGCGCCGGGCGAAATTCCTGGAGGGGTTTCAGGCCCGGCTGAAGGCCATTCCCGAGGCGGGTCTGTCGGAGAGCGACCGGCTGGACCGGGCCATCCTGATGCGGGTCATCGACGACCAGCTGGCCTCGATCCGCTTCGACCAGAGCCGGTTCGCCTTTTCCAGCGACGACAGCTGGGACGGTCTGCTGGCCTATCTGGCCGACAGTGCGCCGATGGGCTCGCGCGGCGACGCCCTGGCCTGGCTGGGCCGGCTGGATGCGGCCCCGAAATTCTATGCCGACTCCACCGAAAACGCCCGGCGCGGCATAAAGACCGGCTGGACCCAACCGGCCTCGATCAGCCGGCTGGTGTTGGCCCAGGCCCACCGGGCGGCGGATGCGCCGGTCACCGACAACGATCCCCTGCTGCGCCCCTTCGACCGGCTGCCCGCCTCGATCCCGGCGGAGGAACGGGCCGAGCTGAAGGCGATGGGCGCGCAAATCCTCACCGACCGGCTTCGTCCTGCCCAGAAGGCGTTTGTGACCTTTCTGGAGACCGAATATCTGCCGGCCTCGCGCAAGGGTCTTGGCGTCGGCTCGCTGAAGGGCGGGCGGGACTACTATGCCTGGCTGGCCCGTCGCTACACGACCACCGACATGACCCCGGCCCAGATCCACGCCCTGGGCCTGTCGGAGGTCAAGCGGATCCGCGGCGAGATGGATGCGGTGATGGCCCAGACAGGGTTCAAGGGAACGTTTCCCGAGTTCCTCGCCTTCCTGCGCACCGATCCGCAGTTCTACGCCACCAGCCGGGAAGACCTGCTGGAGAAGGCCAGCGAGATCGCCAAGCGGATCGACGACCGTCTGCCCGGTTACTTCGGGACCCTGCCGCGCCTGACCTACGGCGTGCGGGAGGTCCCTCGGGAGATCGAGGAGTCCTACACCACCGGACGCTATTTCCCGGGCAGCCCGCGACTGGGGGTCGCCGGCGGCTATATGGTCAACACCGGGCGGCTGGACCAGCGGGCCCTCTATGAGTTGCCGGCCCTGACCCTGCATGAGGCGGTTCCCGGCCACCATCTGCAGATCGCCCTGTCGCAGGAGCTTCCCGAAGTTCCGGCCTTCCGCCGTGACGCGGAAATGACCGCTTTCGTCGAGGGCTGGGGCCTGTATGCCGAGCGGCTGGGCGTGGAAATGGGCATCTATCGCAATCCCTATGAGGCGTTCGGACGGCTGTCCTACGAGATGTGGCGGGCCTGCCGGCTGGTCGCCGACACCGGCATTCACGACATGGGCTGGAGCCTCGAGGAGGCCCGGGCCTGTTTCATCGACAACAGCGCCCTGTCGCCGCACAACATCGACGTCGAACTGGCCCGCTACATCAGCTGGCCGGGGCAGGCGCTGGCCTACAAGATCGGCGAGCGGACCCTGGTGAAGGTGCGGGCGAAAGCCGAGGCGGCGCTGGGCGACAAATTCGATATCCGCCGGTTCCATGACGCGGTGCTGCTGGCCGGTCCGCTGCCGATGGACCTGCTGGAACAGCGGATCGACCGCTGGATTGCCAGTGAACAGGCCCGCAAGCCCTGATTTCCAAGGATTTCAATCGGTTGACCCCGCGCGGCGATGAAGTTGCGATGAAGTCAAAGTGAAGTTGGAATGAAGTGAACCTGAAGCGGCGATGAAGCTGAGGTAGAGCGCCGTTGAGGCCGCCTTGCCGCCAGCGGCGGTGGTCGAAGCGGCACGGTTATTATCGCACGAACGGCGATCTCGTCGACGGAAGGATGGGTCTGGAAGTCATGCTGTATCTGGTGATCAAGGCGGCGATTTCGGGGGTGCTGGTGGCGCTGATCTCGGAGGTCGCCAAGCGCTATCCGGGGGTCGGTGGGCTGATCGCCTCCCTGCCGCTGGTCTCGGTGCTGGGGATGATCTGGCTGTGGCGCGACACGGCTGACCCGGCGCGGATGGCGGCCCATGCGACCGGGACCTTCTGGTTTGTCCTGCCGTCGCTGCCGATGTTCCTGCTGATCCCGGCCCTGCTCAAGCGCGGCGTCGGGTTCTGGCCGGCGCTGGCCGCCGGCTGCGCCCTGACCATGGGGCTTTACGCGGCGATGATTGTGATCGGGCCGCGCCTTGGCCTGAAGCTGTAGCGCCGTCGCTCCTTCCTCGTCATGCTGAGTAGCGATCCGTCGGGGTCGCGTGTCGAAGCACGCCCTTCGCCAGCCGCGTCCGCAAACCAAGCCAGTCCCACCGCCCTTGCGTGCTTCGACACGCAGCTGGCGCCGCTCCTCAGCATGACGCTTGAGGGATTGGATCAGACCCCGGCGCCGGTCCAGTCGCCGTAGCCGGCGCCGTCGGGTTTGCGGCCGGTCAGGCGGGCGTTGAGACGGAAGATGGTCTGGCTGCCGGTGGTCTTGAACAGGGCCGGGCAGAGGCCGTGAACCAGGCAGGCGAGGCCGGCGCCGATCAGGGTCAGGCCGACGCCCCAGGAGGTTCCGAAATGCTGGCCGTAGCTCTCGCCGACGGAACGGGGGTGGTCGGTAAAGGGATTGGACATGACGGGCCTCGCAAATACAGCCACCTCAATGCCGCCTGGTCGGGGCGAGGGCAAGGCAGGCGTCAGGCCAGATCGCGCGACCGGGCCACGGCGGCGGCGATTGCCTGTTCCAGCAGCGGCTCAAGACCGTTTTCAGCCATCAGAACCTTGAGCGCGGCCTCGGTGGTGCCGCCGGGCGAGGTGACCTGACGGCGCAGGTCGGCGGGGGGCGTGTCGCCCGAGGCCATCAGGGCGGCGGCGCCGGCGATGGTCGAACGGGCAAGGGTGGCGGCGGCGTCAGGGGACAGGCCGGCGGCGACACCGGCGGCCTCCAGGGCCTCGACGAAGGCGTAGAGATAGGCGGGCCCCGAGCCGGACACGGCGGTGGCGGCGTGCATCTGGTCCTCGTCGGCGACCTCGACGACCCGGCCAAGGGAATCGAAGAGGGCGTGGGCCCGGGCGCGGACCTGGGGATCGGCGGCGAAGACGGAGGCGGTGCCCTGGTTGATGGCCACGGCGGTCGTCGGCATCACCCGGGCGACGCGGCGGCCGCCGAAGCCGGCCGACAGATCAGCGGCGGAGACGCCGGCGGCGATGGAGACAATGACCGCGTCGGGATGGAGGTGGTCGCTGACCTCGGCGGCGACGTCGCGCCAGATCTGGGGTTTGACCGCCAGCAGGACGGTGCGGCAGGCGGCGAGGGCCTCGCTTGGCGGATTGACCGCCATGCCGGAGAGGTCGGCCGCGCCCGGATTGGGGTCGCGGACCATGATCTCGGAGCCGGAAAACACCCCGTGTCGGCGCCAGCCCTCAAGGATGGCCCCGCCCATGCGACCAACGCCAAGGATCAGGATGGGGGTCATGGGGTGGTTCCGTTGCGGGTGCTGCTCCCGATAGCCGGGAGGCAGCTGTGCTGATGCTCACCGATGAGGCCGCATCGGCGGGGCGGGATCAAGGCGGTTGTCGCAGATTGCCGGCAGTCGTCAGGCGGCGGCGCCGCCCTCATCCGGCCCCGCGCTGCGGGGCCACCTTCTCCCGGCGAGCGGGAGAAGGGAATATGCTTCAGGCGCGGCCGACGGTTTCGAACATGCAGGCGGCCATGGCCTCTTCCGGGGTCTTGGCGCCGGCGATGAGGAAGTCAAAGGCCGGGTAGAAGCGGTCGGCGGCTTCCATGGCGACATCGATCATCGCCGCCGTCTGACCGGGGGTCGGGCGTTCGGCGCCGAACAGGCCCATGGCGTGACGGAAGATGACCTCGCCATCCTCGGCCCAGATCTCGAAATGACCCTGCCAGAGGCGCTGGTTCACCAGATTGGCCAGCTCGCAGGTCAGGCCGCGCAGGGCCTTGGCGGCCTTGAGGTCCATCGACAGGCAAAGCTGCAGGCATTCCGCCTCCGGCCGCCAGGCGAACCACAGCTCATAGTCCTTCCAGTCGCCGGCCAGGGAAAAGGCGAGATCGCCTTCCTCGGTGCGGTCAAAGGCGAGATTTTCGGCGGAAAGCACATGTTCGACGACCTCCAGCGGGTCGAGGGCCATGAAGGCTTCGTCGTCTTCGGGAGGTGAAATATCCATCGGTCGTACCGTCCTTTGGAGGGCGGGCGAAAACTCGTGGCGGCTACCCCGAATCGCCTGCACCCTCAGACCCTAGTCTGGTTCGGCTGTGTCGTCACAACCGCTTCTTTCGAGGCGCGAGCGCTACTCGCCCGTGTCGGCCTTGGGGGCCGCCTTGCGCGCAGGCTTGGCGGCAGGCTCTGCCTTCAGGGCGGCGATCTCGGCCCGAAGGGCGGCGATTTCGGCCTTGAGCGCCTCGAACTCGTCGCGACGGATCAGGTCGAGTTCGGCGGCGAAGCGATCGCCCTGGGCGCGGAACGCTGACTTGGCTTCCTCGCCGGCGGCCTGGGCGAGGCCCGCGGCAGCCGTGGTCAGCTTGGCGATCTCATCCAGAAAGGGGTTCTGAGTGTGCATGCCTCTTCATATGGGAAACGAATGGTGAAAGCGAAGGAGAATAGGGTAGACATCCCCAAGTTTTGACGCTGACGAGGTTAATGTCCGTGGAATTCCCCAATCTTTCGCCCTTCGTCGGCGGCTGGACCATCGACCTGCCCTGGGGCGGGGAGTTCGGCATCCGCTGGTACGCGCTTGCCTATGTGGCCGGCATCCTGCTGGGCTGGCGCTATGCGGTGCGGCTGGTCAAGAACGGCCGGCTGTGGGGCGGACAGACCCCGACGGCGACGCCGGTGCAGATCGACGACCTGATCCTGTGGGTGACCCTGGGGGTCATTCTCGGCGGCCGGCTGGGCTATGTGCTGTTCTACCAGCCGCAGATGATCTGGCAGTCGCCGCTGGAGGTCTTCCAGATCTGGAACGGCGGGATGAGCTTCCACGGCGGCCTGCTCGGGGTGATCGCCGCCCTGGTGCTGTTTGCCCGCACCCAGAAGATCGACCTGCTGCGGCTGGGCGACCTGGTGGCGCCGGCGGTCCCGATCGGCCTGTTCTTCGGCCGCATCGCCAACTTCATCAACGGCGAGCTCTGGGGGCGGCCGACCACGGCGCCCTGGGGCATGGTCTTCCCCGGCGGCGGCGGTTTTCCGCGTCACCCCAGCCAGCTTTACGAGGCGGCGCTCGAGGGGCTGGTGCTGTTCCTGATCCTGCGGTTCGCCACCCACAACCGGCTGTGGCTGCAGCGGCGGGGCGTCCTGGCCGGCCTTTTCCTGACCGGCTACGCCCTGTTCCGCCTGTCGCTGGAAAACGTCCGCGAGCCTGACGAATTCCTCGAGGGCTTCGTCGCCGCCACCGGCGGTCTGACCATGGGCATGCTGCTGTCGATCCCGATGCTGCTGGGCGGCGCCTGGCTGATCTGGCGTGGGCTGAAAGAGCCGGTGACCATCGTGCGCGACGCCCCCGCCGAGATTGAAACCCCCGGGACAGCGAAGTCCAAATGAGCCTCAAAGACCGGCTGAAGGCCGAGATCGCCCAGAGCGGGCCGATCCCGGTCGCCGACTATATGGTCCGCTGCCTGCATGACCCGCAGGACGGCTATTACGCCACCCGCCCGGCGCTGGGCGGGGCCGGGGACTTCATCACCGCGCCGCTGGTCAGCCAGATGTTCGGCGAACTGATCGGGCTGTGGGCGGTGGAGACCTGGACGCGGCTGGGCAAGCCCGCGCGGTTCCGGCTGGTCGAGATGGGGCCGGGCGACGGGACCCTGATGAGCGATCTATTGCGGGCCGTGCGGCTGGCGCCCGATTTCGTCGCCGCCGCCGAGCTGTGGCTGGTCGATACCTCCGAGCCGCTGAAGGAGGTCCAGGCCGAGAAGCTTGGCGCCTACAGGCCGCGCTGGTCGCCGCGTCTGGGCGGGGTGCCGGGCGGGGCGCCGATGATCCTGATCGCCAATGAACTGTTCGACTGCCTGCCGGCCCGGCAGTTCGTCATGACCCCCGGCGGCTGGGTCGAGCGGCTGGTCGGTCTGGGTGAGGACGGGGAACTGGCCTTTGGTCTGGCGCCGTCGGAGCATGGCAAACTGCCTGAACCGGACGCGATGATCCTCGAGGTCTCACCGGCCCAGGACGCGATGGCCGCCGAGATCGGGACGCGGATTGTCGCGGACGGCGGGGCCGCCCTGATCATCGACTATGGCCGCGGCGCGCCGGAATTCGGCGACACCCTGCAGGCGCTGAAAGGTCACGAGAAGGTCGATCCGCTGGCCTTTCCGGGCGAGTCCGACCTGACGGTGCATGTGGATTTTCCCGGCGTCATTGTCGCCGCCCGCGCCGTCGGGGCCGAGGTCTCCGGGCCGGTTCCGCAGGGCCAGTTCCTCGGCCGGCTGGGCATCCAGCACCGCGCCGACGCCCTGATCGCCGCCCGTCCCGACCGGGCCGAGGTGATCGGCCGCCAACTGGCGCGGATCGCGGCGCCGGACCAGATGGGCGAGCTGTTCAAGGTGATCAGCATCCACGCGCCAGGGTTCGAGGCGGCGGGGCTGGAAGCCTAGCAGGCGCTTAACGGGGACAGGTTATCCGCCTCTCCGCAGCACCATGTCCTGGCGCGACCGGGACTCGGATAACCTGTCCCCTTTGATCTTGTAAATAACTGACCGGTCAGTTATTAGCGGCTCATGCAAGCTGGCCCTCCCAAGTTCCAACGTCGCAAGGAAGACCGCCCGGGCGAGATCGTCGCGGCGGCGTTGGCGGTGTTTACCGAGAAAGGCTTTGCGGCAGCCAAGCTGGACGAGATCGCCCGGAGGGCCGGGGTCTCCAAGGGGGCGCTGTATCTCTATTACGAGACCAAGGAAGACATCTTCCATGCGGTGGTGAAGACCGCCGTGGCCCCAAATCTGGACATTGTGCGGGCCAGGGTCGAGGCGTTTCCGGGCGGGTTCGGCGCGCTGTTGGAGCTGCTTTTGCCGACCATGGCCCAGATCCTGTCGGTCTCGCCCATCGCCGGGATCGGCAAGATGGTCATCGGCGAGGGACGCAATTTTCCCGAGCTTGCCCGCTACTGGCACGATGAGCTGGTGACGCCGATGCTGGCCCTGATGGGCGGGCGGATCGCGGCGGCCCAGGTCAGCGGCGAGGTGCGGCCGGGCGATCCCAGGCTGTTCGCCATTCAGATCGTCTCCCCCTTCCTGATGGCCATGCTGTGGCGCGAAACCTTCGTGCCGATCGGCGCCGACCCCCTGCCGCTGGAGGCGCTGGCCGCCCAGCATCTGGCCGTGCTCAAGGCCGGCCTGCTTCTTCCCGGAGCGTGAGATGAAACGTCCCCCCGCCATCGTCCTGATCCTGCTGGGCCTCGCGGTGCTGATCGCCATCGGCGCCTGGGTGTTCTGGCCCAAGGGCGGGCCGGCGCCCCTGACCGGATATGTCGAGGGCGAGACCCTGTATTTCGCCGCCCCGTCATCGGGGGCGGTGACCCGGCTGTCGGTCGAGCGCGGCCAGAGGGTGGAGGCCGGTCAGGCGCTGTTCCAGATCGATCCCGCCGCCGCCGTCGCCCAGACCGAGCAGGCCCGCGCCGCCGCCCGGGCCGCCGAGGACAGGGCGGTCGACGCCCTGAAAGGCCAGCGCCCCGCCGAAATGGCGGTGATCGAGGCTCAGCGAAGCAGCGCCAGGGCCCGGCTGGATCAGGCCGAAGCCGACTTCCGGCGGGTGAAGTCCCTGGCCGACAAGGGAATCTATGCGCCGGCCCGGCTGGATCAGGCGCGGGCGACCGTCGAGACGGCGAGGGCGCAGTATCGCGAGAGCGTCAAACGGCTGGATGTCGCCGAACTGGGCGCCCGGACCGATCAGGCCAGGGCGGCGCGGGCCCAGGCCGAACAGGCGCGGGCCGGGGTGACCGAAGCGGATGTACGCGCCGCCCAGCTGTCGCCGACGGCCCCGGTGGCCGGGCGGATCGAGGATGTCTTCTATCGGCCGGGGGAGTGGGCCGCGGCCAACAGCCCGGTGGTGGCCCTGCTGCCGGACGACCGGATCCGGCTGCGCTTTTTCGTGCCGGAGACCGACCTGCCGCGGTATCGCCCGGGGGTCAGGGTTCGCTTTGCCTGTGACGGCTGCAAGGGCGGGACGGCGACGGTGACCTATGTCAGCCCGAGGCCGGAGTTCACCCCGCCGGTGATCTACAGCCGGGGCAACCGTGAGCGGCTGGTGTTCATGGTCGAGGCGCTGCCGGACGAGCCGTCGGTGATGGCCCCGGGACAGCCGGTGGAGATCACCCGGACCGGAGCGGGCAAGTGACGGCGCCGGCCATCGATGTGCATGGCCTGAACAAGTCCTTCGGCGACAAGCATGTGGTCCGCGATGTCGACATCACCGTCGAGGCCGGCAAGGTGACCGGGTTTCTGGGTCCCAACGGCTCGGGCAAGACCACCACCATGCGGCTGCTCTGCGGCCTGCTGACCGCCGACAGCGGCGAGGGGACCTGCCTGGGGCTGGATATCCGCAGCCAGTCGCGGGCGATCAAGCGGCGCACCGGCTACATGACCCAGAAGTTCTCGCTGTATGAGGACCTGACCATCGCCGAGAATCTGGAGTTCACCGCCCGCGTCCATGGCATGGCCGACCGGCGGGTCCGGGTGGATGCGGCGCTGGACAAACTGGGTCTGACGTCGCGGCGCAACCAGCCGGCGGGGGCCCTGTCCGGCGGCTGGAAGCAGCGGCTGGCCCTGGCTAACGCCACCCTGCATGAGCCGGACCTGCTGCTGCTGGACGAGCCGACCGCCGGGGTCGATCCCAAGGCGCGTCGGGAGTTCTGGGACGAGATCCACGCCCTGGCCTCGGACGGGCTGACGGTGATGGTCTCGACCCACTACATGGACGAGGCCGAGCGCTGTCACGACATCGCCTATATCGCCTATGGTCGGCTGATCGCCCGGGGGACGACGGCCGAGCTGATCACCCAGTCGCAGCTGATCACCTTCCGGGGCGAGGGGCATGACGCGGCGGGGATGGGCGCCGACCGGCTGTCGATCGAACTGGCCAAGGCGCCGGGGGTGGAGATGGCGGCGCCCTTCGGCTCTTCCCTGCATGTCAGCGGGCCCGACCGGGCGGCGCTGGAGGCGGCGATCGCGCCCTATCGCCGCGAGGGCCTGACCTGGACCGAGGTCTCGCCGACCATCGAGGACGTCTTTATCCATCTGATGAACCGGTCGGAGGACAATTTCTGATGCTGTCCTGGAGCCGGATCACCGCGGTGCTGATCAAGGAATTCATCCAGCTGACCCGCGACCGGCTGACCTATGCGATGATCCTGGCGGTGCCGATCATGCAGCTGTTGCTGTTCGGCTATGCGATCAACAGCGATCCGCGTCACCTGCCGGCCATCCTGCTCGACCAGGACCGCAGCGCCTTCAGCCGCTCGGTGGCCGCGGCCCTGGCCAACACCGACTATTTCGACTTCACCGCCGAGGCCCGGTCGCCCGAGGAGCTCGACACCGCCATCGAGGAGGGGCGGGCGCAGTTCGCCATCACCATTCCGCCGGACTTCAGTCACCGGGTGGTGCGGGGGGACGACGCTCAGATCCTGATCGAGGCCGACGCCAGCGATCCAACGACCGTCGGCGGCGCGGTGGCGGCGGTCAGCGGCCTGCCGCAGCTGGCGCTGTCGCATGATCTGAAAGGCCCGCTGGCGACCCGGGCGGCGGCGGCGCCGTTCGAGATCGTCGTCCACCGGCGCTATAACCCCGAGAACATCAACGCCTACAACATCGTGCCGGGCCTGCTGGGCATCGTGCTGTCGATGACCCTGGTGATGATGACCGCCCTGGCCCTGACCCGGGAGCGCGAGCGGGGGACGATGGAGACCCTGCTGTCGACGCCTCTGGAGCCGCTGGAGGTGATGATCGGCAAGCTGGCGCCCTATGTGGTCATTGGCCTGATCCAGACGGCGATCATCCTGATCCTGGCGCGGGTGCTGTTCGGGGTGCCGTTCATGGGCGGCTGGCTGGCGCTGGGGATCGGGGTGGTGCTGTTCATCATCGGCTCGCTCAGCCTGGGCTTCCTGTTCAGCACGGTGGCCAGAAGCCAGCTGCAGGCGATGCAGATGAGCATCTTCTATCTGTTGCCGTCGCTCTTGCTGTCGGGGTTCATGTTCCCCTTCGCCGGCATGCCCGGCTGGGCGCGGATGATCGGCGAGGTGATTCCGGTGACCCACTTTCTGCGCATCGTGCGCGGGGCCCTGCTGAAAGGGGTCGGGGTCGAGCATGCCTGGACCAGCCTGCTGGCCCTGACGGTGTTTGTCGCCGCCGTCACCGGCCTGGCCATGAGCCGCTATCGCACGACCCTGGACTGAGGCGGTCCAAAGGCGATTCACCGGCGGCGGAGGATCGCCTATGGTCGGGCCATGACCCTGCCTGTTGTCCAGTCGCCGCTGCTCGCCGCCCTGCCCGGCGTACGCCACGCCTTCTTCACCCGTCAGGGCGGGGTCTCGGGCGGGATCTATGACAGCCTCAATGTCGGTCGCGGGTCCGGCGATGAGGCGGGCGATGTCGAGGAGAACCGTCGGCGGGCGGCGGGCTGGTTCGGGGTCATGCCCGATGCGCTGAACACCTGCTACCAGATCCATTCGGCCAGAGCCCTGACCGCCGAGGCGCCCTGGGGGCGATACCGACCGGAGGGCGACGCCGTGGTCACCGCCCAGCCCAGCGTCGTCTGCGGCGCGCTGCATGCCGATTGCGCGCCGGTGCTGATCGCCGACGCCGAGGCCGGGATTGTCGCCGCCGCCCATGCCGGCTGGAAGGGCGCCCTGACCGGGGTGGTGGCCGATACGGTGGCGGCCATGGTCCGGCTGGGAGCCGATCCGGCCCGGATGAGCGCCGCCGTCGGCCCCTGCATCGGGCCGCAAAGCTATGAGGTGGGCGAGGAGTTCGAGGCGCGGTTTGTCGAGGACGACGCCGGCCACGCCCAGTGGTTTGCGCCGGGCGCCCCCGGCAAGCGGATGTTCGACCTGCCGGGGTTTGTCCTGATGCGCCTGGCCCAGGCGGGCGTCGCCCGCGCCGAGTGGACGGGCCACGACACCTGCACCGACGCCCAGCGGTTCTATTCCAACCGCCGGGCCTTCAAACAGGGCGAGCCCGACTACGGCCGATTGCTCAGCGCCATCATGCTGGGCTGAGCGGAACGGCGCCCCAGATCACGTCGAGTTTGGATTGGTTCAATCCAAACTCGAGAAGCGTGATCGATTCTAAATGTTCAGAGCGGGTTTGACGCGAAAAGCTGGTTCCCAATTTTTCGCAACCCGCCCTAGTCGATGGAATTCACGAAGGCCTCGGGATCGGCCATCATCCCTTTGAAGGCGTCGACGCACTGCAGCCATCGGCCGTGGTCGAAAACCACATCCTCGCGGGTGTTCGACGCCTTGGGCAGGAAGCCCATCTTCAGATAGGCGTGCCCGTCTTCGCCCTCGAACACGGTGCAGAAGTAGGTGACGTCGTTCCACAGGTTCATCACCGTCGGGGTCGGGGCGTCGACGTTCCAGAAGGCCATGTAATAGGCCGACTGGCACAGCCCGCTGGCCGCGATGCAGTCGCGGAACTCGACCGAATAGATGAAGTCGTCGCGCTTTGCGTCAAAGTACAGCTGGCCGGTCTCGTCGGTCTTGACCTCGCCGGTGACCCCGACGCCCTTGAGGATTTGCCCGAAGTCGGCTGGTCTGCGCGGGTCGAACGACGCGGCATGGGCCTGACCGGCCAGCATCAGGGCGACAGCCGACAAGGCCGCCGCGAATTTGAACTTCGCCATTTGAGTGCACCCCCTTCCAATCCATTTCTTCATTGGATTAGATGCCGGCCATGAGACAAGCCTCTGTTTCCGGTCGGGCCGCAGTTTTCGTCGTGGCGATGCTTTTCGCAACACCGGTCCTGGCCCAGGAGCGGACGCCGCCCGAGCGCCAGACCCTGGTGGACCTGGCCTATGCGATCGGCGAGAGCCACGGCCTGCGCCAGACCTGCCAGGGGGCGGGCGACCAGTTCTGGCGTGACCGGATGGTTCAGCTGACCGAGACCGAGGCGCCGGAAGCCGACTTCGCCGAGCGGCTCAAGCAGGCCTTCAACAGCGGCTTCGCCTCCCGTCAGGCGCAGTTCCCGACCTGCTCGCAGGAAAGCCGCAAGGCCGAGCTGGCCGTGGCCCGCAAGGGCGAGGGGCTGGCGAAAAAGCTGTCCGAGGTCAAACGCCAGGTCCAGCGGATGGGTCCTGATGATCCGGCATTGCAGGGCGACAATCCGGATTCCGTGGAAAGCGTCGAAAAGCCGCGCTAGACTCCGTCCTGCAACCTTTGGGAGGGACGTTCGTGGGTCTGATTTTCGGCATCGCCATCCTCGTGCTGGCGCTATTTCTGCTGTTCAGCGTCATCAAGATCGTCCCTCAGGGCCGGGAGTTCACCGTCGAGCGGTTCGGGCGCTACACCCGCACCCTGAAGCCGGGGATCGCCATCCTGACGCCGTTCATCGAGACCATCGGCCGGCGGGTGAACATGATGGAGCAGGTCCTCGACGTGCCCCAGCAGGAGGTCATCACCAAGGACAACGCCGTGGTCCAGGTCGATGGCATCGTCTTCATCCAGGTGATGGATGCGGCCAACGCCGCCTACCGGGTCGACAATCTCAACTACGCCATCTCCCAGCTGTGCATGACCAACCTGCGGACGGTGGTCGGCTCGATGGAGCTGGACGAGGTGCTGAGCCAGCGCGACCAGATCAACAGCCGCCTGCTGACCACCATCGACCACGCCACCAACCCCTGGGGCGTCAAGGCGACCCGCATCGAGATCAAGGATCTGACCCCGCCGCCGGACATCACCAACGCCATGGCCCGTCAGATGAAGGCCGAGCGCGAGCGCCGGGCGGTCATCACCGAGGCGGACGGCGAGCGGCAGTCGGCCATCGCCCGCGCCGAGGGCGCCAAGCAGTCGGCCATCCTCCAGGCCGAGGGCCGCAAGGAAGCCGCCTTCCGTGACGCCGAGGCCCGCGAGCGGGAAGCCGAGGCCGAAGCCAAGGCGACGGCCTTCGTCTCCGAAGCCATCGCCCGCGGCGACGTCAATGCGATCAACTACTTCATCGCCCAGAAGTACGTCGAGGCCTTCAGCAAGTTGGCCGAAAGCCCGCAGCAGCGGACGGTGATCGTGCCGGCCGACTTCGCCAGCCTGACCGGATCGATCGCCGGGGTTGGCGAACTGCTCAAGACCCTGACCGGAGACGCCATCGGGCCGACGCCGACGCCCAGGCCGCCGGCGGTTCCGCGCAGCAGGAGCTGATCCATGGACAGCCTTCTCAGCCTCTACTCCACCCATCCGTTCTGGATCTGGATGGCGTTGGGGGCGGTGATCCTGATCGCCGAGTTGTCGACCGGCAGCGGCTGGCTGCTGTGGCCGGCGATGACGGCGGCGGGGACCGGGGCCCTGACCCTGGTCCTGCCGGACAACGCAGTGCTGCACGTCGTGGTCTATGCGGTGCTGACCATCGCCGCGACGGTGACCGCCAGGCGCTATCTGCCGCGCAACGTCTCCGGCGACGGGCCGGACATCAACGACAACATCACCCGCCTGGTCGGGGCCCGGGGCGAGGCCGCCAGCATCTTCGCCGAAGGACGGGGGCGGGTGCATGTCGAGGGCAAGGAATGGGACGCCATCAGCGATGACGCCCTGATCCCCGGCAAGGCCGTCGAGGTGCTTGCGGTGCTGTCGGCCGCCAGCCTGAAGGTGAAGGCGGCCTGAGGCTGGCGTCGCTGCGGATATCAGGCGGCCGCAGTCACGAGGCCGCCTGACGATCAGCGCGTCTGTATCAGGCTGGATTGAGCAGTCGGCATGACCCGGTCGATTTGGTCAGGGTGAAGATCAGGTTGTTCCGGTCTTCGTCCCGATTCAGGTAGCTATAGGTGAATCCGCCATCGGCTGAACGACTTACCGACGTGCTGCGAACAGCGTAGTCCCATCGCGTCCGATAGGTGAAGCGCAGGGAAAAGCCCTGTGTGGTTATAGAGTTGTAGTTTCCGGGCGACCAGCCATCCATCTGCATTGATTCAGCCATGTCGTAGTAGCCGCCACCGCCTTCGGCCATCTCGACCCTATTGCGGGCAGGATCGATGCGGAACTTCTGGCTGAACTGTCCCGCCTTGCCCTGGTACGGGGGGCTGCGCTTTGCCGGAAACGCTGTGCCCGCGCCCCATCGATCCGAGGTCGTTGTCCCTGAGCACAGGAATTCGGGCTTTTCAGGCAGTGTCTGGGCCTGAGCGGAGGCCGCTGTGGCGCAGAGGCTTGCGCATGCCATCAGGACCGGAGTGGCCCTGAAGGCAGGATATCGAATGGACATGATCGATCCTGACCAGATGAATATGAAGTTCAATACAAAGGTTGCGACGCTCAGTCCTGGCGCAGCACGACCCAGTAGCGTGTCGTGTTCGGGACGATCTCGCAGTACCGGCCCTCACTTCCGGCTGGTACCGAGATGGTTCTATGGGTGGTGGGGTCATTGAAGGACGTCAGTCTGAACCCACCAGACCAGCGGGTTGAAGCGTCGTTGTAGAACAGCGCGCACACCTCATTCTTGTCGCCATTCACCCTGACCCGGTTGATGACGAGGTTTGTGCAGATGCCCTCGAAGCACTTCTCGGAGCTGGTGGCGTTGACCCCGACCCAGGTGAAGTCAAAGGGCCTGCTTGATGCGGCATAGGCGGCGGTGGCTACGGCCAACCCGGCAGCAGCAATGCCGCCGAATGCGAGTGTCTTGATGATTGAGTTTGCCATTGCAAATACCCCTGTGTCTGGCGTGAGCGCCGTGGGGGATCTGTCAGGACAAACGATCTCGCGCGTATCCCCATTTGAGGGGTCGCGCTGACGGCTGAACGCGGCGGGTCAGCCGGCCGGCCTCGCTCCTTCAACAAGAGGGGGGTGATCAACCTTCAGGGGGTCGGCCTAGCGGTTGTCGTCCAGCCAGATGCGTAAGGCGGTCAGGAAGGGGATGGCGGCCTTGAACTCGGCCTCGGTGAAGGCGTCCCGCAGGCCGTCCATGTGCGGCCGCACCGCGGCGATGCCGGCCTCATAGGCCTTCACCCCGGCGGGGGTGAGCGATACCCGCTTTCGGCGGCCGTCGCCGCTGTCTCCGGCGATGGCGACATAGCCCTGGGCCTCAAGGCGTTGCAGGGTGTTGGTCATCGCGCCCTTGGTCACCTGAAAGGCCGCCGCCAGCCGGGCCGGGCTTTCCTCGCCGCCGCGCCGCATGAAGTGGCTGAGCACGCCGAACTGGGCGCGGCTGAGGCCGTCGGGCAGACTGCGCTCCAGGGCGGCGCCGGAGAGTTGGGCGATGATGCCGATTTCGGTCAGGACCTGAACGTCCGGCCGCTCCCGGGCGCGGGAGGTCGTCAAATCTGGGCTCCGGTCAGGACGGCGTGCAGACCGCGACGGGGCGCCGGAGGACGGTCGGGGGCGTAGCCGATTCGCACCAGCATCTGCAGGCGCTCGTCGGGCGCAGTGGCGGTGAGGCTGTCCATCCGGGTCTTGAAGGGGGCCATTTCCGGATATTCCTGAAGCGCCTGACTCATCGGCTGCATCGACAGGCCCCGGGCGGTGGCCTCGAGGTTCATCCGGGCGTAGGCGCGGCCGGCGGCGATCTGGGTCGCGCGCTCATTGCCCTGGCTGATGATCCAGGCGAAGGCCGGGGCGCTGGCGTTCAGCGGATCGGCGTAGGCGCGGGCCTGTTTGAAGGCCGACGAGCCCGGCGTGGCCAGGGCCTTGCGGCTGATCAGCCCCACCGTCTTCATCGCCTCGATCGGGAAGCCGGTCAGAGCGATGCCGTCGCGCCAGGCGGACACTTCGGCGGCGCCGATCCGCATCAGGTCGACCGATTCCTGATTGGCCGCCGGCGTATCGACCTCCTGATGGAAGGCCTCGGTCGTCAGGGTGCGAAACGCCTGAAGGGACTGAGCCGTGGATGCGCCGGTGCGCAGGCCGGGGGCCGCGGCGGCGGCCAGGATCGCCTCGATGTCGGCCGCGGGAGGCTGGCGATCCTCAAAGGGATCGCGACTGGTCCGTCTGCGGAGCATGTGACGGAACAGAGGATCAGGCTGGGCGCCGGGGGTGAAGGTCACCGTCGCGAAAGGGCGGTCATCCAGCTGCTCGCCGGGCTCGCCCGCGGGGAAGGGGGTGATCACCGCCGTCTGGCCTTTCAGGGTCGCGGAGATGGCCAGAAGCTCGAGAAAGGCGCCGCAGCCGACGATGATCTGGCGGCTGAACGGATCGGTGGCCGGCAGCAGCCGGTCGCGATCGACAGACAGGCTCATGCCGCCGGCGTCATCCAGTCGCGCCAGCCAGGGCTGACGGTTGTGAGGGTTTGGGGCCAGCAGGGCGTGGGCCAGGGTGTATTTGCGGATATCCCGCTCGGAGGATCCCGGCGACACCCAGGCGGCGGTCGGGTCCGGTGGCTCGGCGCAGCCCGCCAGCGGCGCCGCCGCAAGGACCACACCGCCGCCGGCAAGGCGGATGAAGTTGCGACGATCCATGGAGCACCCTTTGGTTCAATCTTAAACTAATAGATAGTTTAATAATGAACCAGTCAAGGCGCCGTGCGGTCCAAACGGGGGTCAGGCCTCGCCGAGACCCTCCAGCATGCCCTGGCGGGCCAGTTCGTCGGCCCGCTCGTTCCACTCGTGACCAGCATGGCCCTTGACCCAGCGCCAGTCGACCTCGTGACGGGCGCGGGCGGAGTCGAGGCGGCGCCAGAGGTCCTCGTTCTTGACCGCGCCCTTGGTCTTGGTCTGCCACTTGCGGGCCTTCCACAGCTGCAGCCATTCGGTGACGCCCTTCTGGACGTACTGGCTGTCGGTATGGAGTTCGACGGCGCAGGGCTTGTTCAGGGCCTCCAGCGCCTGGATGGCGGCCATCAGCTCCATGCGGTTGTTGGTCGTGGCCGGATCGCCGCCCTTGATCTCCTTGACGTTCTTCCCGGACATCAGGATCGCGCCCCAGCCGCCCGGGCCCGGGTTCCCGCGACAGGAGCCGTCGGTATAGATCAGCACCTTGGGGGTCATGCAGGGTCCGTCAGGATGGACAGGCCGGCGCGATGGACGGCCAGCTTGCGTTCGTATTCGAGGGGATCCTTGGGCTTCACCAGAGCCCCGGCCGGGGTCGCGCCCCAGTCGGCCAGACGGGTCAGGAAGAAGCGCATGGCCGCGCCGTGGGCGAGGATCGGCAGGGCGGCGCGCTCGGCCGGGCTGAGGGGACGGCGCGACTCATAGCCGGCCAGCAGGGCCTTGCCGGCGGTGACGTTGAAGTCGCCGCCCGCCTCGAAGCACCAGGCGTTGAGGGTGACGGCCAGATCGTAGGCGAAGCTGTCGTTGCAGGCGAAGTAGAAGTCGATGGCGGCGGCGAACCGGCCTTCGCGGAAGAAGACGTTGTCGGGAAAGAAGTCGGCGTGAATGGCGCCGGTCGGCAAGCCCCGGGGCCAGTGCGCCTCCAGATGATCGAGGTCGGCGCTGATCACCGCGGCCAGACCGGGCTTCAGCCCCTCGGCGGCCGCTTCCAGTCCGGTGAAGACCTTGCGCCAGTCGGCCTGGCCCAGATCATTGGCCCGCTGCAGATCAAAGCCCACTCCCGCCTCATGCAGCCAGGCCAGACCGGCGCCGGCCTCGCGGCACTGGCTGATCCCCGGGCGACGGGCCGAGAGGCCTGACATGAACTGGGTCAGGGCGGCGGGGCGTCCGCACAGGGTCTGAAGCACGATGCCGGAGCGGTCGGCGATGGGGCGGGCGGACGGGAAGCCGGCGTCGGCCAGCCAGCCCATCAGGCCGAGAAAATAGGGCAGATCCTCAAGGCGGACGCGCTTTTCATAGAGGGTCAGGATGTAGCGCCCGGCGCTGGTCTCCAGCAGGTAGTTGGAGTTCTCGACGCCTTCGGCGATGCCCTTGAAGCTGAGGGCCTCGCCAAGGTCATAGCCGGCCAGGAATCCGGCCAGATCGTCATCGGTGATGTCAGTGTAGACCGCCATGGCGCCGGGATGGGCGAGCCGCCGCGCCGGGTCAAGAGTGGCGGGGGCCGAATGCCGCCTCGAATGTGTGGAGGAACGTCCAAGCCCGGCCTGTTCAGGCCGCTGACGCCTCAGTCGGCCAGAACCCGGGGAAGCTTGAAGCGGACGGTTTCGCGGGTCGGGGCGACTTCCTCGACGGTGAGGTCGAAGCGTGTGGCCAGGCGGTCGATCAGGCCCTGGACGAGAAATTCGGGCGCCGAAGCGCCGGCGGTCAGGCCGACACAGCCGACGCCGTCCAGCCATTCGTCCCGCAGGTCCTCGGCCTTGTCGATCAGATAGGCGTTGGCGACCCCGCCCTTCAGGCCAACCTCGACCAGGCGGACCGAATTTGAGCTGTTGGCCGAACCGATGACCAGCAGCAGGTCGCAGCCCTCGGCGATGGCCTTGACCGCATCCTGACGGTTGGTGGTGGCGTAGCAGATGTCTTCCTTGTGGGGCGTGGCGATGCCCGGGAAGCGGCGTTGCAGGGTGGCGACGATGTCGGCGGTGTCGTCAACCGACAGGGTGGTCTGGGTGACAAAGGCGGTGTTGAGCGGATCAATCGGCTGAAAGGCCTCGGCGTCGGCCACCGATTCGATCAGCTTGACCGCGCCTTCAGGCAGCTGGCCCATGGTGCCGACCACCTCGGGGTGGCCCTTGTGACCAATGAGGACGATTTCCTTGCCGGCCTTGAAGTGCCGCTGGGCCTCGACATGGACCTTGGAGACCAGCGGGCAGGTGGCGTCGAGGTAGAGCATCTGGCGATCCCTCGCCTCGGCCGGCACGCTTTTGGGCACGCCGTGGGCCGAGAAGATGATCGGCCGGTCGACGGGCGCCTCGCTGACCTCCTCGACGAACACCGCCCCGATGGCCTTCAGATGGTCGACGACAAAACGGTTGTGGACGATCTCGTGGCGCACATAGACCGGGGCGCCGTATTTCTCGATCGCCTTCTCGACGATCTGGATGGCCCGGTCGACCCCGGCGCAAAAGCCCCGCGGACTGGCGAGCAGAACCTTGAGGGGCGGCTTGGTGAGGGTGGCGTCCATGCCCTCTAGTTAGGGCCTGAGGGGCTCCGCCGCCAGCCCGTGTTTGATGCAGGCGCGGGCCGCCCTGCGTGGCCCAGCCGCCTCAGGGTCGGGATCGCTGTCGGCCGGGCGACAACGGCGCGTTGCGGGGCCACGCATATGCCTTTATCAGCATGAGGATAGAGAGCGCGCCCGGTGGGGGCGCCTCAGCCTTTCAGTTCGCCTCGGGACGTGACATGCGCCGCCTTCTTACCTTCGCCCTCGCGGGCGCCCTGATCGCCACCATGACCCCGGCCATGGCCCAGAACCGTCGGGGCGGCGACCAGGAACGCAAGCAGGAAGAGCAGAACGCCAAGAAGAAGGCGCGCGACAAGGAATGGAACCAGCCGGAAGCCCCGCTGCCCGCCCTGCGCAACGCCGGCCCCTGCCCCTATGTGAAGGTGCTCTACGACGCGGCCCGCTATGTCGAGTTCAAGGACGGCAAGGAAGCCGCCGGCAACGTCATCTACAGCGGCGAGATCCAGGGTCTGTCCTCGGCCTGCGAATACAAGGATGACGAGCCGATCCGGGTGTCGATGGAACTGCTGTTCGGCCTGGGCAAGGGGCCGATGGCCCGCGACAGCAGCAAGACCTACCGCTACTGGGTCGCCGTGACCCAGCGCAACACCGGCGTCATCGCCAAGGAATACTTCGATCTGCCCGTCAGCTTCGACGATGAGCGGGCCCTGGTGCGTGAAAAGGTCGAGGGCATCGTCATTCCCCGCGCCTCGATCGAAACCAGCGGCTCCAACTTCGAGGTCCTGGTGGGCTTTGACGTGACCCCGCAGATGGCCGAGTTCAACCGCGACGGCAAACGGTTCCGCGTCACCGCCGGCGCGCCCAAGTCCGAGTCCAACTAGAAGACACAATGACTGATCTGAAACGGACCCTGGGCGACGCGGCGGCTGCCGCTTTCGCCGAAATGGGGATTCCAGCCCACCTCGGCCGCGTCACTCCGTCTGACCGTCCCGATCTCGCCGACTTCCAGTCAAACGGAGCCATGGCCGGGGCGAAAGCCGCGGGCAAGCCGCCGCGCGAGATCGCGCAGGGCGTGGTCGAGCGGCTGTCGGGCAATCCGGCCCTGGCCTCGGTGGAAATCGCCGGCCTCGGCTTCATCAACATGCGGGTCAGCGCCGCCGCCCTGTCGGCGCGGGCCAATGAGATCGCGGCCGACGCCCGTCGCGGCGCGACCGAGGTCGAGGACGCCCGCCGGGTGATCATCGACTACGCCGGCCCCAATGTGGCCAAGCCGATGCATGTCGGCCACCTGCGGGCCTCGATCATCGGCGAGTCGGTCAAGCGCATCTATCGCTTCCGGGGCGACATGGTCCTGGGCGACGCCCACTTCGGCGACTGGGGCTTCCAGATGGGGCTGCTGATCGTCGCGGCCATGGACGAGATCCCGTTTATCCGGGCCCTGATGGAGCGGCTGGTCGAGGAGCCGCGCGGCTTCTCCGAGGCGGACCGCAGCCGCGTGCTGCAGGAACTGGGCAATCACATCACCCTGGCCGATCTGGACCGGATGTATCCGGAAGCCGCCGGCCGGGCCAAGGCCGACGCCGACTATCGCGACCGGGCCCGCAAGGCGACGGCGGAGCTGCAGGGCGGGCGCTTCGGCTACCGTCTGCTGTGGCGGCATTTCGTCAATGTCAGCCGGGTGGCGCTGGAGCGGGAGTTCCACGCCCTGGGCATCGATTTCGACCTGTGGAAGGGTGAGAGCGACGCCGACCCGCTGATCGCCGGCATGGTCGATGAACTGACCGCCAAGGGCCTGCTGGTCGAGGACCAGGGCGCCCGGGTGGTGCATGTCGCCCGCCCCGGCGAGACCAAGAAGAAGAAGCTGGAGGACGGTTCGGTGATCGTCCGGCCGAGCCCCGATCCGCTGCTGGTGGTCTCCTCGGAAGGGTCGGCCATGTATGGCACGACGGACCTTGCGACCATTCTCGACCGCCGCAAGAGCTTTGATCCGCAGCTGATCCTCTATTGCGTCGACCAGCGGCAGGCCGAGCATTTCGAGCAGGTGTTCCGGGCGGCGGTCCTGGCCGGCTATGCCGAGCCGGGCGGGCTGGAGCACATCGGCTTCGGCACCATGAACGGCCCCGACGGCAAGCCGTTCAAGACCCGCGAGGGCGGGGTGCTGAAGCTGCACGATCTGATCGAGATGGCCCGCGACAAGGCCCGGGAGCGCCTGCGGGAAGCCGGTCTGGGGACCGAGCTGGACCCGGAAGAGTTCGAGGAAATCGCCCATAAGGTGGCGGTCGCGGCGCTGAAGTTCGCCGATCTGTCGAACTTCCGGGGGACCTCCTACGTCTTCGATCTGGACCGGTTCACGGCCTTCGAGGGCAAGACCGGACCCTATCTGCTGTACCAGGCGGTGCGGATCAAATCGATCCTGCGGCGGGCGCGGACGGAGAAGGCGGAGGCCTCGAAGATCATCATCGGCGAGCCGGCCGAGCGCGAGCTGGCCCTGATGCTAGACGCCTTCGATGCGGCGGTGACGGAGGCCTATGACAAGAAGGCCCCCAACTTCATCGCCGACCACGCCTTCAAGCTGGCCCAGGCCTTCTCGAAGTTCTATGCGGCCTGCCCGATCATGAGCGCCGAGACCGAGGCCCTGCGCGGCTCACGCCTGCGTCTGGCCCAGGCGACGCTGGATCAGCTGGACCTGTCGCTGGACCTGCTGGGCATCGAGACGCCTGAACGGATGTAGCGGTGTTGCGGCCGGTCAGTGACCGCAGCCGCAGCCTCCGCCGCCCTTGGGCGGATGACCGCCGCCAGGCTTTCCGGGGTGACCGCCGCCGCCGCCGCGACGGCCGCCGATCCGGATGCTGACGCCGACGCTGGCCCGGGCCGAGGCATAGGCGCCGGACCCGGCGTTGGCCCCGCCGCCGACCATCACATACCCGCCGCCACCACCGCCGCCCGCGTCGATGTAGTCCGGTCCGACCCCGCCGGTCGCGCCATAGAAGAAGCCGTCCGACAGGCGGATTTCGCCGCAGGCTGAACGGTCCTGACGCTCATCGCGCGAGCGCGGGCAGCGGTAGGCGTCATCCCGCCGATCGTCGTAGCCTTCGTCAGAATAGTCCTCGCGGGCGTAGGCCCACTGGCCCTCCTCGACGTACCGGCGTTCGCCCTCCCAGGTGCGGCGTTCGCCGTAGCGGTCATCGCGGGCATGGGAGCCGTCGGTGTAGCGATAGGCGACGCCGGGATCGCCCTCAGGCCGGCCGTCATAGCCGGTGGGCGGCGGCGGTTCGCTGGAGGGCTCGAGGGTGTAGCCCGGGGGCAGGCAGTAGGCGCGGCACGGCTCGCCGCGGGCCTCGGTTGCGGCGTCCTGCCGCCAGGCGCCGCCGGATGTGGCTGTGCGCTGATCGCTGTAGGCCTCGCTGGACTGGCTGCGGGCGCTGGAGCTGTAGCGGTCCTGGGCCATGGCCGCGGGCGTCAGGGCGAGGCCGGCGGCGGCGAAGGCGATGAGGGCGGCGGCGGTGCGGACCGAAGTCATGACAGCAAGTCCCGGGAAGCTTTACCGGCCAAGGCTACGCTTCGGGACCGCTGCGGGCGACCGGCTACGCCTGTTGCGTGCGCAGCAGGGTTAAGGCGCCGCCTGTCGCGGGCGCACCCCGCTCTAGAAGTCGACCGCGATGCCCTTGCGTTCCCAGTCGCCATAGCGGGTCGGCTCCGGTCCGGCGGGACCGTCATCCTCGGCCGGCAGGGCGGCCGCGGCGTCGGCGGCCTTGCGGGCCGCGGCCTCTTCCAGCGCGCGACGGGCGGCCTCGGTCAGCACCTTGCCGGGGGCGGCGCCGGGCGGGGCGGCATCCTGACCAAGATTTAATCGAACACCGTCTTGAGATTGTTCATCCATGATGGTTTACGCGCGCTCCCAATCAACAACAGCAAATATAGGGAAGATTAAACTCATGTCACGTTGGCCTTATGTGTTTTTCGCCGCCGCCGCGACCTACATCCTGATCGGAGTCACCTGGGGCATCTACATGGCCATCAGCCACGACTTTGCAACGGCGCCGGGTCATGCCCATCTCAATCTGATCGGCTGGGTGAGTCTGGCGATCATGGGCGGCTACTACGCCCTGCTTGGTCAGAAAACCCCGGTCTGGCTGATCACCACCAATTTCGCCCTTAGCAACATCGGGGTGGTCGCCATGGTTCTGGCGCTGGGCCTTGGCCTGAGCCAGACGATTCCGATGGACCGCCTGCATCCGTTGTTCGCCATCGGCGCCTTCGCCACCCTCGGCGGCTTCATCAGTTTTGCCGCCGCGATCGGGCGCGGGCTCAGGCTCGCGAGCTCTTCGTTCTCAATCCGCCGCAGCCAGCCTGCAGCCGCTTGATCATCTGATCGAACACTGATCACTCTCGGGCGTCGCCCGTCCAGGCGTCGCCCGCTTTCATGACTTCGGGAGAAGACTCATGCCGCGTATCTCAGTCGTATTTTTCACCACCGCCGTGATCATCGCTCTGGTCGGTATGGCCTGGGGCTCGATGATGGGAGCCAGCGGCGATCATGTGATGATGCCCGCCCATGCCCACCTCAACCTGCTGGGCTGGGTGGGCCTGTCGATCATGGGCGGCTTCTATGCCCTGCCCGGCGTGCGATATTCCCCGATCATCGCCTGGCTCAACTATCTGCTCTCGACCTTCGGGGCGGTTGGCATGGGGGTGTTGTTGCCACAGGTCCTGACCGGCAAGATGTCGGGCCATCTGATGATGATCTCGGAGATGCCGCTGATCCTCGGCATGCTGGTCTTCGGGGTCAGCGTTCTGGGCAACTGGCGTAAGCCTGCCTGAGCCTTCCACCAGCTTGGGCGCCTGGATCGTGCGCCTTTCGGGCGCCCTCCTACTCTTGCATCGTGCGCCTGAAAGGCGCGCCCACACTCTTGCATCGTGCGCCTGAAAGGCGCCCTCCTACTCTTGCATCGTGCGCCTGAAAGGCGCACGGGGCGGGCGTGACTGAAGCTCCTCATGACGACCTTGCCGCCCGGCGCGCGGCCATCACCCTGCTGGAAGCGGCGCTGGAACGGCGTGGCGGCATCGACGAGGCCGCAGCCTCCGGCCCCCTGCGCGGACTGGATGCGCGGGACCGGGCTTTTGCCCGGGCCCTGACTCTGGCGACCCTGCGACGGCTGGGCGCCATTGACCGGCTGCTGGCGCCGAAACTGAACCGCGAGCCGCCGGCGCGGGTGCGGTCCCTGCTGCGTATCGGCGTGGCCCAGCTGTTCTGGTTCGACACCCCGGATCACGCCGCCGTCTCGACCAGCGTCGCCCTGGCCGATCGGGAAAAGTCGACCCGCAGCTTCAAGGGTCTGGTCAATGCCATCCTGCGCGGCCTGCTGCGCGACGGGGCGCCGGTGGATGATCCTGAAGCCCTGGCGCCGCCGTGGCTGTTCGCCCGCTGGACCAGCGCCTGGGGAGCGGAGACCGCCCGGGCCATCGCCGCGGAGATCGCCGGCGAACCGGCCACCGACCTGACCGCCCGTCGCAATGACGACATCGAAACCCTGGCCGCCGAGCTGGAGGCCGAGGCCCTCCCCGGCGGGACCCTGCGGGTGCCGCAGAGGGGCGACCTGACGCTGTGGCCGGGCTTTGCCGAGGGACGCTGGTGGGTGCAGGACGCGGCCGCCGCCATTCCGGCCCGGCTGTTTCACCTGAACGCCGAACAGACCGCCGTCGACCTCTGCGCCGCCCCGGGCGGCAAGACGCTGCAACTGGCCGCCTCGGGCGCGAGCGTCGTCGCCGTTGACCGTTCGGCCGAGCGGCTGAAGCGGGTCGGGGAAAACCTGACCCGGATGAGCCTGGCGGCGGAGATCGTGGTCAGCGACGCCGGCGACTGGTCCGATGAGCGCCAGTTCGATGCGGTGCTGCTCGACGCGCCCTGTTCGGCCACCGGCACCTTCCGTCGCCATCCCGATGTGCTGTGGGCCGCACGGCCCGGCGATATCGCCAAGCTGGCGGCGGTGCAGACGCGTCTGCTGGACAGCGCCGCCCGCCGCGTCGCGCCGGGCGGCCAGCTGGTCTATTGCGTCTGTTCGCTGGAGCCGGAAGAGGGCGAGCAGCAGGTGCGGGCGTTTCTCGAGCGCAACAGCGGCTTTTCCACCCAGCCGGTCGCGCCCGGCGAGGGCGGGGCGCCGGACGCCTCGATGACGCCGGAAGGCTGGCTGCGGCTGCTGCCGCACCAGCGGCCGGGCGGTCAGGACGGCTTCTTCGTCGCCCGGCTGGTTCGCGACTGACGAAGGACTTGCGGGGCAGCCTGCGGGTCCGGTCCTTGTCCGACTCCGCGACTGACGTTAAGCCTCAGGGCATGAGCAAGCGTCCGATCATCGCGCCGTCCATTCTGGCGTCCGACTTCTCGCGTCTTGGAGAGGAATGCCGCGCCGTCGAGGCGGCCGGCGCCGACTGGCTGCATATCGATGTGATGGACGGCCATTTCGTGCCCAACATCACGCTGGGGCCAGACATCGTGAAGTCGCTGCGGCCGCACGTGTCCATCCCGTTCGACGTGCATCTGATGATCGCCCCGGTCGATCCCTATCTGGAAGCCTTCCGGGATGCAGGCGCTGATCTGATCAGCGTGCATCCGGAGTCCGGGCCGCACCTGAACCGCACCCTGACCCGCATCCGTCAGCTGGGGGCGAAGGCCGGGGTGGTGTTCAACCCGTCGACCGCGCCGTCGGTCATCGAATACATGATGGACGATATCGACCTGATCCTGGTGATGAGCATCAACCCGGGGTTTGGCGGGCAGAGCTTCATGGCCTCGCAACTGAAGAAGATCGAGACCCTGCGGGCGATGATCGACGCCAGTGGCCGTGACATCGAACTGGAGGTCGACGGCGGCGTTAACCCGGTCACCGCGCGCCAGTGCGTCGACGCGGGAGCGACGGCCCTGGTGGCCGGCTCCGCCGTGTTCAAGGGCGGGCCCGAGGCCTACGCCGCCAACATCGCCGCCCTTCGGGGCGGCTGACGGGACGGCCATGAAGCCGCCCCGCCGCGACATCGTCGGTTCAGCCGCCATCGTCCTGCAAGGCCTCGCCGGCGCCGCGCGCCGTCAGGGCCAGAAGGAATGGTTCGGCAATCCGCTGCACCGGATGCTGCTGACCCGGCATGCGCCCGAAGGGCTGTCGGCCAATCCGCGTGATCTGCGCCCGGTCAATGTGGCCGAGGGGCGGCGGCTGCTGGCCGGAATCTTCGATCTGGCGGGGACGCGGCTCAGCGTCGGCGCGGAGGGCGATCCTTTCGACAAGCCAAGCCCTGACCGGGCCTTCGCCGTGGCCCTGCACCGGATGGGCTGGCTGGCCGATCTGCTGACCCAGGAGGCCGACGGCGCGCGAGCCGGCCTGCGGCTGGTCAATGACTGGCGACGGGTGTTCGGCCGCTGGAACGGGTTCTCCTGGAGCGGCGAGACGCTGGAGCGCCGGGTGTTCAATCTGGCCTGCGCCGCCCGCCGGCTGGCCGCCGTGGCTTCGGACGCGGAGCGGGTCCAGCTGGCGGGTGACCTGTCCCGTCAGGCCTGGCACCTGTGGGAGGTTTCCCTCCCCGCCGAGCGGGCGCTGCAACGCGCCATCGTCGTCGGGGTGGCCGGAGCCGCTCTTGCCGGCGAAGCGGGCGAGCGACTGATCGACCGGGCGATGGATGCGCTGAAGACGCTACTGCCGGCGGCTGTGGCGGCGGACGGCGTGCATGCTTCCCGTTCACCGGAAGCCGGGCTTGAGCTGCTCTATGACCTGCTGACCCTGGATGAGGCCCTGCACCAGCGCGGCCAGGCCGGTCCCGACGAGATGAACCGGGCCATTGACCGGCTGAGCGCGGCGACACGGTTCTTCGCCCTGCCGGACGGCCGGCTGGCCAGCTTTCAGGGGGGAGAGGTGGTCGGGACCGGGCGGATCGTCGCCGCCCTGGCCCATGAGGATGAACCGCCGCCGCCGCTGCTGAAAGCGCCGCACGGTGATTACCATCGGCTCGACGGAGCGGGGCTGACGGTGATCCTTGACGGCGGGGCGCCGGCCGGCGGGGCCTGGAGCGCTGTCGCCTGCGCCCAGACCCTGGCCATCGAGATCCTGGCCGGGCAGGACCGGCTGATCACCGGCTGCGCCTGGAGCCCTGACGCCGCCGCGCCTCAGGCCCTGCGGCTGACTGACGGGGCCTCGACAGCGTCACTGGCCGATGCGTCCGCGGGTGAGCCGCTGTCGGGATTGACGGCATGGGGGCTGGGTCCGCGCCTGGTCGGCGGGGCTCGCAGGGTCGAGGTGCGCCGTCACGACGCCGAAGCCGGGGTCTGGCTGGAATGCAGCCACGACGGCTGGGCGGCGCGCTTTGGCCAGATCCATGATCGCCGGCTCTATCTGGACCTGGCGGCCGGGGAACTGCGCGGCGAGGACGCCTTCCGGCCGGAGGTCGAAGGCCCGCCCGCCGATGGCCCGCGCCGGTATCTGCCCTTCCACGTCCGCTTCCACCTGCACCCCGACGCCCGCGCCAGCCTGGCCCGCGACGGCAAGAGCGTGCTGCTGAAGGGTCCGTCGGATCAGGGTTGGTGGCTGAGGAACGATGCGCTGGAGGTCTCGGTCGAGCCGTCGGCGCATTTCGAGAACGGCCGCCCCCGGCGGTCTAGCCAGGTGGTCCTGACCGGCCAGGTGCGGGACGACATCGGCGGGCGGATCCGGTGGAAGTTGAGCCGGGCCGAGGGGTGAGCGGCTAACTGTTCCTTCTCCCGCTTGCCGGGAGAAGGATCATTTGTGGCGACTCTTCCTCACTTCCTGTATGAGCGCCTCGTCTTCAGCGACTGGCGCATGAGGTGGGTCACCACCGGGGAGCCGAAGACCTCATAAGCCGCGCGCCTGGGCGAGATCTCCAATCCCCTCCCGGAGTCCGCCATGCCCGCCGCGCCTGATTTCCCCGCCTCGCCCGACCGCTATCCCGTCAAACGCGCCCTGATCTCGGTCTCCGACAAGACCGGCCTGATCGATATGGCCAAGGCCCTGAGCGATCTGGGGGTCGAGCTGGTGTCGACCGGCGGCACCAAGGCGGCCATCGCGGCGGCCGGTCTGGCGGTCAAGGACGTGGCCGATCTGACCGGCTTTCCGGAGATGATGGACGGACGGGTCAAGACCCTGCACCCGACCGTGCATGGCGGTCTGCTGGGCGTGCGCGCGGCGCCGGCCCATGCGGCGGCGATGGACGAGCACGGCATCGGCGGCATCGACCTGCTTTACGTCAACCTCTACCCCTTCGAGGCCACGGTGGCGGCGGGGGGCGACTTTGAAACCTGCGTCGAGAACATCGACATCGGCGGGCCGGCGATGATCCGCTCGGCGGCCAAGAACCATGGCTATGTGGCGGTCTGCACCGCGCCGGAGGATATCGCCCAGGTGGTCGCCGCCCTGCAGGCCGAGGGCGCCACCACCCTGGCCCTGCGCAAGAGCCTCGCCGCCCGCGCCTTCGCCCGCACCGCCACCTATGACGCGGCGATCAGCGGCTGGTTCGCGCGGCAGCTGGAGGTCGCCGCGCCGGGGCGCCGGGCCATCGCCGGGACCCTGCGCCAGACCCTGCGCTATGGCGAAAATCCGCATCAGTCGGCGGCCTTCTATGTCACGGGCGAAAGCCGGCCCGGCGTGGCCAATGCCCGTCAGCTGCAGGGCAAGGAACTGAGCTACAACAACATCGCCGACACCGACGCCGCCTTCGAGCTGGCGGCCGAGTTCAGCGAGCCGGCCTGTATCATCGTCAAGCACGCCAATCCCTGCGGCGTCGGCCTGGGCGCGGATCTGAAGGAAGCCTACAGCCGGGCGCTGGCCTGTGATCCGGTCTCGGCCTTTGGCGGCATTGTCGCCGTCAACCGCCGCCTCGACCGGGCCACCGCCGAACTGGTCTGCGAGACCTTCACCGAGGTGGTCATCGCCCCCGAAGCCGATGATGACGCCGCAGCCGTGTTCGAGGCCAAGAAGAACCTGCGCCTGCTGGTCACCGGGTCGATGCCCGACGCCTTCACCCCCGGTGAAGTGTTCCGCTCGGTCTCCGGCGGGTTTCTGGTGCAGTCGCGCGACACCGCCTGCCTGACGGCGGCGGACCTGAAGGTGGTGACCAGGCGCAGCCCCACGGACGATGAGGTGCGCGATATGCTGTTCGCCTTCACCGTGGCCAAGCATGTGAAGTCCAACGCCATCGTCTTCGCCAGGGGCGGCCAGACGCTCGGCGTCGGGGCCGGTCAGATGAACCGCAAGGACAGCGCCCGGATCGCGGCGATCCGGGCCGCCGACTTCGGCCTTGATCTGAAGGGCAGCGCCTGCGCCTCGGAAGCCTTCTTCCCCTTCGCCGACGGCCTGATCCAGGCGGCGGAAGCGGGGGCGACGGCGGTGATCCAGCCGGGCGGCTCGATGCGCGACGCCGAGGTCATCGCCGCCGCCGATGCGGCGGGGCTGGCCATGGTGTTCACGGGAACGCGCGTCTTCCGTCACTGATCGCGTCTTGACCGGGCGGGCCGCTCAAGCGACACCGCCCGGCATGAACGTCCTTCTCGTCGGATCGGGCGGGCGCGAACACGCCCTGGCCTGGAAAATCGCCCAGTCTCCCGCCCTCACCCGGCTGGTGACCGCCCCCGGAAATCCCGGCATCGCCGAACTGTGCGAGGTGCGGCCGGTCAAGGCCGACGATGTGCCGGCTCTGGTGGCGCTGGCCCAGGAGATCGCCGCCGATCTGGTGGTGGTGGGGCCGGAGATTGCCCTGGAAGCGGGACTGGCCGACCGGCTGGCCGAGGTCGGCATCGCCTGCTTCGGCGGCAGCGCGGCGGCGGCGCGGCTGGAAACCTCCAAGGCCTTCACCAAGGATTTCTGCGCCCGTCACGGCCTGCCGACGGCGGCCTATGGCGTGTTCGAGACGGCCGAGGCGGCGGCGGTGTTCCTCGACACCCTGTCGGCGCCCTTTGTCATCAAGGCCGACGGTCTGGCCGCCGGCAAGGGCGTGGTCATCGCCCAGAGCCGGGCCGAGGCCGACGCGGCGGTGGTCGAGATGCTGGGCGGCCGGTTCGGAACCGCCGGGGCCCGGGTGGTCATCGAGGAATTCATGGAGGGCGAGGAGGCTTCGCTGTTCGCCCTGTGCGACGGGACGACGGCGGTGCTGTTCGGTCAGGCCCAGGATCACAAGCGCGCCTATGACGGCGACCTTGGCCCCAACACCGGCGGCATGGGCACCTACAGCCCGGCCCCGGTGCTGACCGACGCCCTGCTGCAACAGGCCTTTGACGAGCTGATCGCCCCGACGATCCGGGGGATGGCGCAAGAGGGCTGTCCCTACGTCGGGGTGCTCTACGCCGGGCTGATGCTGACCGCCCAGGGGCCGAAGCTGGTCGAGTACAACGCCCGTTTCGGCGATCCGGAATGTCAGGTGCTGATGCTGCGACTGGCCGACGATATCCTGCCCTGGCTGCAGGCGGCGGCGACTGGCGGCCTGTCCAGGCTGTCCGGCCCGACCTGGCGCGAGGAGGCGGCGGTCTGTGTGGTGATGGCGGCGGACGGCTATCCGGACAGCCCGGTGACCGGGGCGGTCATTCGCGGCGCCGGCGCTGATTTCGGCGGCGAGGCGGTGGTCTTCCATGCCGGAACGCAGCGGGACGAGGACGGAACCCTGACATCGGCCGGCGGGCGGGTGCTGAACGTCTGCGCCCTCGGCGCCACCCTGCACGAGGCCCGCGACCTGGCCTATGCAGCGATTGGCGGAATTGATTTCCCGGGCGGCTTCTATCGCCGCGACATCGGTTGGAGAGCCCTGTAGGTCTGTTGGAGCCCTGAGAGTTTTGCCGCGTTAGTGGCGACCACGCCAAGGACCGCTGGATGAACCAGGACGACAGCCTTCTGATCCCCGGCGACACCTGCTGGCGCATTGATCGCGCCGACCAGGCAGCCTTTCTGGTCGATGGCGCGGACTATTTCGCGGCGGTGCGGAGCGCCCTGTTGTCGGCGCGCAGGACCATCTGGCTGCTGGCCTGGGTTTTCGACCCCCTCACCCGCCTGACCCCGGACCGTATCGAGCGGAGCGGCGATCCGCGGAATCCTGACCGGCTGGGGCTGATGCTGCGGCGGCAGGCGGCGCTCAATCCGGGGCTCGACGTGCGGATTCTGGCCTGGGACATGCCCCCGCCGATCGCCATGCCGCAGGGCTTTCCGGGCATCCGGGCCCAGCAGTATTTCCGCAATTCGCCGGTAAAATTCCGCGTCGACCACAGCCTGCCGATGAGCGCCTGTCATCACCAGAAGATGCTGATCATCGACGGGCGGCTGGCCTTCATCAGCGGCGGCGACCTGGGGGCGGACCGCTGGGACACCTGTGATCACGCCGATCATGATCCCCACCGGCGCCTGCCCACCGGCAAACGCTATCCGGCCCGGCATGACGTGGCCCTGATGACGGAGGGGCCGCTGGCGAGAACCTGCGGCGAGCTGTTTGTCGAGCGCTGGCGGCGATCCGGCGGCGGCAGTCTGGAGATTCCCGAGCCGGCCGAAGCCTCCCTCTGGCCGGAAGGCTTTGCGGCGGATCTGCAGGACGTCGATGTCGGCCTCGCCCGGACCGAACCCAAGTGGAAGGACGAGGCCGGCGCCGGGGAAGGGCTGAGGCTGCATCTGAAATGCATCCGCGCCGCCCGCCGGACGATCTTTCTGGAGAACCAGTATCTGACCTCCCCGGTCATCGTCGAGGCGCTGTGCCGGCGGCTCGAAGAGCCCGATGGTCCCGAGGTTATCGCCATCGGCCCGACCGCCAGCCCCAGTTTCTTCGACCGGATGACCATGGACAGCGCCCGGGCCATGGCCATCAACCGACTGGAGCAGTCGGACCACCATGACCGGTTCCGTGCCTTCACCGCCCGCACGGCCAGCGACCAGCCGATCATCGTCCATTCCAAGGTCTCGATTTTCGACGACCAGCTGATCCGCATCGGCTCGGCCAATCTGAACAACCGCTCAGGGGGTCTGGACACCGAACTGGACGCCGCCATCGAGGCCGGCGACAACGCCGAGACCCGGCGGACCATCGCCGCCTTCCGCACGCTGCTGATCGGCCACTATTTCGGGCGCGGCCTGACCGAGACCCGTGAAGCCATCCGCGAGACCGGATCAGTCGCCGGGGCCATCGATGCGCTGGACGCTCATCCCCGGCGACTGTCGCCGGTCGACCGAACGCCGCTTGGTCCCCTGAGCCGGTTCATCGGCAGCTGGAGCCTGGGCGATCCCCTGGCCCCGTCGGACGCCTGGCGGCCCTGGATCCGTCGCGCGCGGATCAGAGAGGCGCTGGAGCAGCTGCCGCATCCGGTAGCTGGATCTCCACAATCAGGGGAAGGTGATCCGACGCCACCCGGGCCTCGGGATCGAACGGCGACTCAACCCTGGTGACGGTGATTCCGCTCGAGACGAAGACATGGTCGATGCGCATGAAGGGGAAGGCTGACGGGTAGGTCGACATCGGAAAGCCCGGACCCAGGGTCTGGGCGTCGGTGATGACGGCGTTGAGCAGCTTGTAGGGCGCCTGGAAGGGCGTGGCGTTGAAGTCGCCCATCAGCACGGCGGGGGCGACGAAGGCTTCATCAGCCATCCAGTCCTCGATCAGGGCCAGCGCCTGCTTGCGTTGTTCCTGCGGCACCAGCCCCAGATGGGTGTTGATGATCTGGATTTCGCGACCGTCCGGCAGGGTGACGGCGATCCATACCGCGCCACGCGGTTCCAGCGCCCGGATGCGGGGATAGCCGGGCAGGGGTCCGGCCCGGACCAGCCGTTCCGGCAGGGCGGTGAGCAGGGCGTCGCCGTAGCGCTCTTCCTCGACATGCATGGCCGGGTTGAAGTGGTGGGTCATGCCGACCAGCTGGGCCAGACGATGGGCCTGATCAACGCTGCCCGTGCGACGCCGGCCGACATCCAGTTCCTGCAGGCCGACGATGTCCGGCTTCGCCGCGGCGATGACCCTGGCGCAGCGTTCGACATCCAGCTGCTTGTCGACGCCCACACAGCGGTGGACGTTCCAGGTCATCAGGCGGAGTTTCATACCTCGAAGAGATCGCGCGGAATGTCCGAAGGTTCCCCCCCGGGCAGGGAGTCGCGACGGCGGCTGAGCAGGAATAGGGCGCTTTCCGCCCGCCAGTTCTCGAAACGTCGCGCCGGGTCGATGGTCCGCGCCGGCCGGTCGCCGTCGAGGGCGGCGCAATGCTCCACCCGCAGGTCGAGATCCTCGGTCAGGGCCGAGAAATCGGCCAGGCTGCAGAGGTGGATATTGGGGGTCGACCACCAGGGTTCCGGCAGGGCCCTGGTCTCCGGCATGCGGCCTCGCGACAGCAGGCTCCAGCGGACCCGCCAATGGCCGAAGTTGGGGAAGGTGACGATGGCCCGGTCGGCGATCCGCAGCATCTCGCTGAGCACGCGGCGCGGGTTGCGGGTGGCCTGCAGGGTTTGCGACAGGACCGCATAGTCGAAGGCCTTGGTCGGAAACTGGTCGAGATCGCTGTCGGCGTCGCCCTGGACCACGGCCTGACCGCGGGCCAGGCAGGCGGAGACGTTCTCCGCCTCAAGCTCGAGACCCCGGCCCTCGGCCTGCTTCTCGCGGGCCAGAAGCTCCAGCAGGTCGCCGCGCTCGCAGCCGACGTCGAGCACCCGGGCGCCGGGGCGGACCAGCCGGAGGATCTCGCGAAAGTCTTCCCGCACGGTCGCGCTCATCGTCCGTTCCTCACCGAGGCGAGGAAGCCGCGCATGGCCCCGTCCATCATCGGCTCGTCCAGCAGGAAGGCGTCATGGCCCTTGTCGCTCTCGATCTCGAGGAAGCTGGTGCGGGCCCCGGCGGCGTTGAGGGCGCGGACGATGTGGCGGCTCTCGGCGGTCGGATACAGCCAGTCGGAGGTAAAGCTCAGTACACAGAACTTCACATCCCGCGCCGGGCGGAAGGCTTCCGACAGCACGCCGCCATGAGGGGCGGCGAGATCGAAATAGTCCATGGCCCGGGTGATGTAGAGGTAGCTGTTGGCGTCGAAGCGGTCGACGAAGGCGCCGCCCTGGTAGCGCAGATAGCTCTCGACCTGGAAGTCGGCGTCGAAGCCCCAGGACAGGCCGTCGTTCTGCAGCTCGCGGCCGAACTTGCGCTGCAGGGCGGCCTCGGAGAGGTAGGTGATGTGGGCGGCCATGCGGGCCACGGCCAGGCCCTTCTCGGGACGCACGCCGGCCGCCGCGTAGGCGCCGCCGCGCCAGTCCGGATCGGCCATCACCGCCTGGCGGCCGACCTCATGGAAGGCGATGTTCTGGGCCGAGTGGCGGGCGGCGGAGGCGACACAGACGCAGGCCTCCATCCGCTCGGGATAGTCGGCGGCCCATTGCAGAACCTGCATGCCGCCCATCGATCCGCCAACCACGGCGGCGAGGCGGGAGATGCCCATGGCCTCGACCAGCATTGCCTGGGCGCGGACCATGTCGCCGATGGTGATGATCGGGAAGGACAGACCCCAGGGCTTGCCGGTGGCGGGGTCGATCGAACCGGGACCGGTCGAGCCCATGCAGCCGCCGACGACGTTGGAGCAGATGACGAACCAGTCGGCGGGGTCCAGCGGCTGGCCGGGGCCGATGAGGCGGGTCCACCAGCCGGGCTTGCCGGTGACCGGATAGACGCCGGCGACATGCTGATCGAGGGTCAGGGCATGGCAGATGAGCACGGCGTTGGAGCGATCGGCGTTCAGCGTGCCGAACGAGCGCCAGGCGACCTCCAGTCCGGCGATCCGGGCGCCGGAATCGAGGCGCAAAGGCTGGTCCGGGCCAAAGCGCCAGACGCCGCTGTCTTCCGCTGTGATCGGGGCTGCATCGTCCATGCCGTCCTAGAGCGGGGCGTTGCAGGGATTGTCAACGGGTGAGCGCCGCTACACAAAGCGCCCATGAACCGCCTGATCCTCTTTCGCCACGGCAAGGCCGAGCGCAGCGCCCCCGGCGGGGACGTTGAACGACGGCTGGCCGAGCGCGGCCGCCATGACGCAGCCCTGATGGGTCAGGTGCTGGCCGACAAGGGCTATGCGCCGGATCTGGCGCTGGTCAGTGGCGCGGTCCGCACCCGGGAAACCTGGGCCGCCGCCCAGCCGAGCTTTCCGGACGCAAAGGTCGAGTTCCGCCGTGATCTGTATCTGGCCTCCGACAGCCTGATCTGGTCCCTGGCCGAGACCCTTGGCGAGGATCGCGGGACGGTGATGGTGGTCGGCCACAATCCCGGCCTTCAGGACCTGACCCTGATGCTGATGCGGCAAGGGGGCGAAGGCATGGCGCTGCAGGCGAGGGCCCAGGCCAGGTTCTCGACCGCCAGTATCGCGGTGTTCGACTTTGACGTGGCCGGCCGGCCCGGCTGCGAGGCCCTGCTGCACGCCAGCGACTTTGGCGGAGGGGCCGGGGAATGAGCCGGATCTACAAACTGGTGTCGAAGGCCGAATGGGTCGCGGCGATGGAAGCCGGGGTGTTTCACGGGGCGGCGGTCGATCTGGCCGACGGCTTTATTCATTTCTCGACCGGCGCCCAGGCCCAGGAGACGGCGCGGCGGTACTTTGCCGGGCTGGAGGATATTCTGATCATTGGCTTCGAGGCTGAGGATCTGGCCCCGTTGCTGGCGTGGGAGCCATCGCGGGGCGGCGATCTGTTTCCGCATCTCTATGGTCCGCTGGACCCGGCCCTGGCGGTCGAGACCCGGCCCGCGCCGCTCGGCGAGGATGGTCATATCCAGCTGGGGGCCCTGGCGTGATCCACGACCTCGCCGCCCGCGCCCTGCATCTGCTGGACCCGGAAGACGCCCATGGCCTGACCATCATCGGGCTGGAGGCGGGTCTGGGGCCGATCGACCGCGCCCGGCCTGATCCGGTGCTGGCCACCTCGCTGGCCGGATTGAGCCTGCCAAGCCCCATCGGTCTGGCCGCGGGTTTCGACAAGAACGCCCAGGTTCCGGACGCCATGCTGGCCTCGGGATTTGGCTTCGTCGAATGCGGCACGGTCACGCCTTTGCCCCAGGCGGGCAATCCACGCCCGCGCCTGTTTCGGCTGACGGCGGATCAGGCGGTGATCAATCGCATGGGGTTCAACAACGCCGGTCTGGAGACCTTCGCCGGACGTCTGGCGGCGCGGCCGCGCAAGGGCGTTGTCGGGGCCAATATCGGGGCCAACAAGGAGGCGGTCGATCGCATCGGCGACTATGTGACCGGGCTGACCCGGCTGTGGGGCCTGGCCGACTATTTCACCGTCAACATCTCTTCGCCCAACACCCCGGGCCTGCGGGCTTTGCAGACCAAGGCGGCTCTGGAGGAGCTCCTTGGGCGGCTGGCCGAGGCGCGGCGTGGGCTTTCCGGCCAGCATCCGGTGTTCCTGAAGGTCGCGCCCGATCTGGAAGACGGCGAGGTCGAGACCATCGTCGGCGTGACCGCCGATCACGGTCTGGACGGGATCATCGTTTCCAACACCACCATCGATCGCCCGACCAGCCTGACCGATCGTCAGGCCGGGCAGGCGGGCGGATTGTCTGGCGCGCCGCTGATGGCGCCCTCGACGGCGATGCTGGCGCGGTTTCATGCGGCCAATGACCGGGGTCTGGTGCTGATCGGGGCCGGCGGCGTCGCTTCTGGCGCCGACGCCTATGCCAAGATCCGGGCCGGGGCCGCCGCCGTGCAGCTCTATTCGGCCATGGTCTATGGCGGCCCTGGACTGGTGACGCGGATCCGTCGCGATCTGGCGGCGAGGCTGAAAGCCGATGGTTTCACCACGGTGGCCGACGCCGTTGGCGCGGGCTGATCACGGCCTGGTCATCCAGCCGTCATGTCGCCGACGGTGCTTTGTGACCGACAGGGGCTGGTCATCCTGCTCCGCAAGGACAACTTCTCCCGATGACTGACGAGACCGGCTGCGAAGAGGATGACCCCTTGCGACGACGCGACCTGATTGGCGGACTGGCGGCGACCGTGCCGGTGCTGGCCGCGGCGGGCGGAGCCGACGCCGCCGGCGGCCCGGCCGGCTTTCACCCCCGCAACCCCGGACGCGGAACCGCCGACCACGGCGACTGGACAGCCCTGCTGGCCCGCTATGTCCGGCTGGGCGCGGACGGTATCGACCGGGTCAATTACCGGGGCTGGAAAGCCTCGGCCGCGGACCGGGGAAAGCTGTCGGGTTATCTGGCCGGATTGCAGGCGGTGGATCCGCGCGGCCTGACCCGGGATGAGCAACTGGCCTACTGGGCCAACCTCTACAATGCCGAGACGGTGCGGATCGTGCTGGAGGCCTTTCCGGTCAAGTCGATCCGCGACATCCGGCCAAACCTGCTGACCATCGGCCCGTGGAAGACCCCGACCCTGAAGGTGGCGGGCGTGACCCTGTCGCTGGACCAGATTGAACACGCCATTCTGCGGGCCGGCTTTTCCGAGCCCCGGGTGCATTACGCGCTCAACTGCGCCTCGATCAGCTGTCCCAACCTGCGCCGCAAGGCCTGGACGGGCGCCGGGCTGGAGGGCGACCTCTCCGCCGCCGCCCGGGCCTATGTGAACCATCCGCGCGGGGCCGCCGTCGAGAGCGGCAAGCTGGTCGTCTCCTCGATCTATGTGTGGTTCAAAAAGGACTTCGGCGGCAGCGATGGCGGTGTGATCCGACATCTGTCGACCTATGCCGACAGTGATCTCAAATCAGCGCTCGGCGGGATATCGGCGATCGGTGGAGACCGCTATGACTGGTCTCTCAATCAGACGGGCGGATGATGATCAATTTTCTCAAACGGTTCGGACCCCTGCTGGTCCTGCTGGCGCTGGTCGCCCTGGCTCTGGCCAGCGGGGTGACCAATCATCTGTCGCTGGATGAACTGCGGGCCAACCGCGAGGCGCTCAACGCCTTCGTCATCGCCAATCGCTGGATGGCTCTGGCGGTGTTTGTCGGGGTCTACATTGCCGTCGCCGCGCTTTCCCTGCCGGGCGCCCTGTTCCTGACCCTGGCCGGCGGACTGCTGTTCGGGCCCTGGCTGGGCGGCGCGGCGTCGCTGATCGCGGCGACCACGGGGGCCAGCATCGTGTTCATGATCTGCCGCACGGCCTTTGGCGGGGTGCTGGCCAAGAAGGCGGGATCGGGCCTGGCCCGGCTGGAGGAAGGCATCGCCAAGGACGCCTTCTCCTATCTGCTGGTCCTGCGGCTGGTGCCGGCGGCGCCGTTCTTTGTGGTCAATATCGCCGCCGGGCTGGTGCGAATTCCGCTGGTCACCTTCATCCTCGCCTCGCTGATCGGCATGGCGCCGGGCTCGCTGGTCTATTCCAGCCTGGGATCGGGTCTGAACCACGCCTTCGCCACGGGCCAGGAGCCCAACCTTTCGATCATCTTCCAGCCGCAGATTCTGCTGCCGCTGGTCGGGCTGGCGCTGCTGTCGCTGCTGCCCATCGTGGTGCGGAAGATCCGCGGCAAGAAGGCGACCCAGGCATGAAGACCCTGAAAGCGGATCTGGCGGTCATCGGCGCCGGCTCGGGCGGCCTGTCGGTGGCGGCGGGCGCGGCCCAGCTGGGTCTGAAGGTCGTGCTGTTCGAACGCGGCGAGATGGGCGGCGACTGCCTGAACACCGGCTGCGTCCCCTCCAAGGCGCTGATCTCGGCGGCCAAGGCGGCGCACGACGCCCGCCACGCCGGACGGCTGGGGGTCCATGCCGAACCGACGGTCGATTTTTCGGCGGTGATGGCGCATGTCCATGGGGTGATCGAGACCATCGCCCCGATCGACAGCCAGGAACGCTTCGAGGGACTGGGCGTCACCGTGGTTCGCGAGAGCGCCCGGTTTGTCGACGCGCGCACCGTGGCCGGCGACAGCGTTTCGGTGAGGGCCCGCAAGATCATCCTCGCCGCCGGGTCCCGCGCCGCCGCCCCGCCGATCCCGGGCCTGTCTGAAACGCCCTATCTGACCAATGAGACGGTGTTCGGCCTGACCGTTCTGCCGGAGCATCTGATCATTATCGGCGGGGGTCCGATCGGCATGGAGCTGGGTCAGGCCTTCCTGCGGCTCGGCGCCCGGGTGACGGTGCTGGAGGGCGGACGGGCGCTGTCCAAGGACGATCCCGATCTGGCCGCCGTGGTCATCAAGGCGGTGCGCGCCGAGGGCCTGAACCTGCGCGAGGGGGTCAAGGTCGAGGCGGCTGAGAAGATGCCGGCCGGCGTCGCCGTGACCCTGGACGGCGGAGAGCGGATCGAAGGCAGCCACCTGCTGATCGCGGCGGGGCGCAAGCCCAATCTCGAAGGGTTGAACCTCGAGGCGGCCGGCATCGAGAGCAACCGCCATGGGGTGGTCACCGACCGTCAGCTGCGGACGACCAACAAGCGGGTCTATGCGGTTGGCGACATCTCGGGCCGGGCGGCCTTTACCCATGCGGCCGGGGCGCATGCCTCGCTGGTGGTGCGCCGCACCCTGTTCGCCGCCCCGATCAATGTCGAGAAGCTGACCATTCCCCACGCCACCTATACCCAGCCGGAGCTGGCCTCGGTGGGGATGACCGAAGCGGAGGCCCGCGCCGAGCACGGCGATGGGGTCAAGGTGCTGACCCACTCCTTCCATGACAACGACCGGGCCCAGGCCGAGGGCGACACCGTCGGGTTCGGCAAGCTGATCCTTGATCCCAAGGGGCGGATCATCGGTGCGGGCATCGTCGGCGCCCATGCCGGTGACCTGATCGAGCCGCTGGTTCTGGCCCTGGACAGCGGCATGAAGCTGAGCACGATTGCTTCGGGGGTTGTCGCCTACCCGACACGGGCGGAGATTACCAAGCGTCTTGCCGGCCAGTATTTTACGCCAATGCTGTTTTCCCCCCGCACGCGAACACTGGTTTCGTTGCTCAAGCGGCTGGCCTGACATACACCGGGCCTCATGGCCGAGGCCGCCCCGACAACGGTGCAGACGTCCGCACTTCCGAAACGCCGATGGCTCTGGCCCGGCGGGCTTTCCGCGCGCCTGCTGGTCCTGACCAGCCTGTTCGTCACCCTGGCGGCGATGTTCGTGGTGCCGATGGCGCTGGCGGCGTTCGAGGAGCAGTGGCTTCTGGACCGGGTCCGGTCAGCGGAACTGGCCAGTCTGGCGACGGAAGTCGCGCCTGACGGCAAGGTCACGCGGCAGCTCTCCAGCCAGCTTCTGGAGGGCGCCGGCGTGGTGTCGGTGGCGATCCAGACCGACGGCATGCGCCGGCTGGTTCTGGCCGCGCCCAGCTCCCTGCGTAGTCCCTACCTCGTTGATCTGCGCGAGCAGAATCCGGGATCGTGGATCGCCGCGCCGTTCCAGACCCTGTTCGGCGGCGAGGGCCGGATGGTGCGGGTGGTGTCGGAGCCGCGCCTGATCAAGGACAGCGAATTCATCGACATCGTCATTCCCGATGATCCGTTGCGGGCCGAATTGATCGCCTATCTGTGGCGGCTGATCGGGGTGACGGTGTTTGCCGCGATCGTCGTCGGCGGACTGGTCTATCTGTCGCTCAACGCCTTTCTGGTGCAGCCGATGCAGCGCATCACCCGGGCCATCGAGCGGTTCCGCGCCGACCCCGAGGACCCGGGCGCAAGGGTTGAACCGTCAGGCCGGAGGGACGAGATCGGCCGGGCCGAGGCGGAACTCGACCGGATGCAGGCCGAACTGCGGGCCGCCCTGGCCAGCCGGGCGCGTCTGGCGGCGCTGGGCGAGGCGGTGGCCAAGATCAATCATGATCTGCGCAACATGCTGACCAGCGCCCAGATCGCCTCGGACCGGCTGGCGGCCATCGGCGATCCCAAGGTGGCGCAGGCCCTGCCGCGGCTGGAACGGGCGCTCGACCGGGCGGTGACCCTGGCCACCAACGTCCTGGCCTATGGCCGGTCCTCCGAATCCGCTCCCGATCTGAAGACGGTCGATCTGGGCGCCGCCCTTGAGGCGGCGGCGGAAGATGCGGCGCTGGAGAAGGACGGCGTCTCCCTGAAGATCGAGGCGCCGGCCAGGGCCAGCCTGCTGGCCGATCCCGATCAGTTGCATCGCATCCTGATGAACCTGATGCGCAATGCCCGTCAGGCCATGGCCGGTATGGACCGTGAAGGCGGGGGGCAGATCACCGTCACCCTGGACCGTGAACCCGCCGCGGCGGTGCTGAGGATTGCCGACAATGGGCCGGGACTGCCGCCGCGCGCCCTGGCCAAGCTGTTCCAGCCGTTCGCCGGCTCGGCGCGTCACGGGGGCACGGGCCTTGGCCTGGCCATCTCCCGCGAGTTGGCTCAGGCGCATGGGGGCGATCTGGCGCTGGCCGGCACCGGTCCGGAGGGCACGGTGTTCGAACTGCGCCTGCCGGCCCCGCCTGTCGAAGAGGCGGGTTCCAGGCCCGGCAAGGCGCGGTCGGCCCCGCGCCGCAAGAATACGACGACAGCCTGAGCCGATCAGCCGTCGGTTCTGACCGGGAAGACGAGGCGGCAGACCGCGCCGTTGCCGCCCTCGATGGTGAACGATCCACCCAGCTGTCGGGCCATGGCCTGGGCGATGCTGAGTCCAAGGCTTTCCGATTGGCTGACATCGAAGCCGTCGGGCGGACCCTTGCCATTGTCCGACACCTGCAGGGTCAGGGTGTCGGCCGAGCGGGACAGGGAGACCCCGATCTCGCCGGCCTCGCCGGGGGCAAAGGCGTGTTCCAGGGCGTTGTTGACGCACTCCAGCATGACCAGGGTGACCGGCGCCGCCTGATCGGGGTGCAGGCCGGGCGCGTCGGGGGCGACAGTGACGTGGACGGTCTCGGCTCCGGCGGCGCTGATCGCCTCGCTGCACATCTCCTCGGCGAAGGCGGCGAAGGCTTCGGGTTCGCCCTCGGTGTTGATCAGTTTGCGCTGAATGCTGCCGATCAGGGCCAGGCGTGAGCCGGCCTGGGTCAGGGCGTGACGGGCGGCGGGGTCGGCCACGCGTCGCTCTTCCAGCCGCAACAGGGCCGAGACGACCTGCAGGTTGTTGGAAATGCGGTGCTGCAGTTCCTGGAACAGCAGTTCCTTGCGGTGAGCCAGATCGGTGGCGCGGGCCTCGCTGCGGGCGACGTCGCGCAGGGCCATGCTGATGCCGTGGATCAGGGCGATGTCGATGGCCACCACGAAGACATAGAAGCCGAGCGCCACCGGCGTCGCCCCGTCCACCGCGAAGGTGTGGATCGGCGGGATAAAGAAATACCAGGACGCCAGACCCGACAGGACTGCGCAGAGCACCGCCGGTCCAAGGCCGGCCAGCACCGCCGTTCCGATCACGGCTGGAAAAAAGGTCAGGTAAGGAAAGCCGGCCGGGAAGGGGATGATAAAGCGCAGGACCAGGGCAAGCGCCGTCAGACCGATGGCCAGCGGATAGCCGATCATCGGGTTCAGCGGATTGACGACCAGCCTCTTGAACATACTTCCCAGCGGCCCCTTTGTGCGCCTCGAATACTCCCATCGCCGACGACGCGGGTTCTCACAAGCGGCTAGCCGACAATCGCGATCATCTACCTCAGCCTGTGTTCAGGGCGTTACGTCAAGGCCCAGGCCTGTCTGGCCCGCTCCAGGGCCTCGAGCTTGGCGTTCAGCGGGGCCCAATCATCGGCCTCGGCGATTGGCGCCCAGAGGGCTTCGACCTCCTCGATCAGGAGCTCCTCCGGTTCGGACCGGGCGAACATCGCATCCGTCAGCCGCTCGGGCCTGGCCGTCTCGAACCCCGCGAGGCGGCCGCGGAAATCGGTGAAGGCCTCGCTGGCGTAGAGGCCGCCGCGGGGACCCTCCAGGGCGCGACGCTCCGAGGCCTCGCCGCCGAACCAGTCAAAGAAGAACGGCTCCCAGCGCAGGCGCTCGCCGCCCTCGGCCAGAGCCCGGAAGGCGCTGTTGACCAGATCGATATCGGCGTCGGCGTTCCGGCTCTTCAGCCCCAGCCGGCCCAGCATGGCGGCCCGCAGTTCGTCGCGGTAGGCCGGGGCGAAACCGTTGAGCGCCGCGACCAGATCATCGGAGGCGGCGACCAGGGTCAGGCAGCCGGCCAGTTGCTGCAGGTTCCAGAAGGCGGCCTCCGGCTGGCGTCCGAAACTGTACAGCCCCGTCTCGTCGAAATAGGCGGCGGTGAAGTTGGGGTCATTGCGCGGCAGGAACCGCCAGGGGCCGTAGTCGAAGCTCTCGCCGGTGACGACCATATTGTCGGTGTTGAGCACGCCGTGAACGAACCCGGCGGCCATCCAGCGGGCGGTCAGCCGCGCCGTGCGGGCGATGACCTCGCCCAGCATGGCCACGGGGCGATCCGGGGCGTCCGCCAGATGCGGGAAGTAACACTCCACCACATGGTCGACGAGAATGCCGATCAGATCAGCGCGTTCCGAATAGGCATGGCGCTGGAAGGAGCCGAAGCGGATGTGACTGTGGCCAAGCCGGGTCAGCACTGCCGAGCGGGTCGGACTGGGCTCGTCGTTGCGCTGCAGGTCTTCCCCCGTCTCGATCAGGGAGAAGGCGCGGCTGGTCGGCACGCCAAGCGCTTCGAGCATGGTCGCCGCCAGCACCTCGCGCACTCCGCCCTTCAGGGTCAGGCGACCGTCGCCGCGCCGCGACCAGGGCGTCTGGCCCGATCCCTTGGTGGCCAGGTCGAGCAGCCGGCCGGTCCCCGCCTCGCGCAGCTGGGCGAACAGAAAGCCGCGGCCATCGCCAAGGTCGGGATTGTAGCTGCGGAACTGATGGCCGTGGTAACGCATGGCCAGGGGGCCGGGCTGGTTGTCCGGCAGGGCGGAAAAACGGGCGAAGTGGCTGAGCCATTCGGCCTCGGTCAGGGTGTCCAGTCCGACGCTGGCGGCGGCGCGGTCATGGCGCCAGCGCAGCAGGGTCCGTGGAAAGTCCGCCGGGCGGACCGGATCCGAAAATTCCGGCCCAAGAGTCATGAACCGGGGGTCGGGCTGGTAGATCGCGGAAACGGGCATGGCGGGTCCTTGCCGGTGAAGGCGTCAATGCGCGACGGCGGCGGCCAGGTTGGCCGGATTCCAGCCCAGAACCAGGAGCATCACGGCAAAGCCGATGGCGTAGGCGACGGGCACGAACCAACCGGCCCTGATCCAGTTGAACACCGACCGGGCTTCGGGGAAGGCGTTGCTGACGGCGACCCCCGCCGTCGAGCCGAACCAGGTCATCGATCCCCCGAACCCGACCGCATAGGCCAGCACCGCCCAGTCGTATCCGCCCTGCTGCAAGGCCAGGGCGGTCAGGGGGATGTTGTCGAAGACCGAGGACAGGAAGCCCAGCCCGAAGACGGTCAGCATGCTGGGGGCAGGCAATTGATCGATGGGCATCAGGGTCGCCGAGGCCACCAGGCAGACCAGGAAGATCGCGCCCTTGATCGCCCCGCCGGCCTCGGCCCATTGCGGCCTGCGGATCAGGGCGGTCAGCAGAATGGCGGTCCACATGGCCAGGCCCAGCACCGGCAGCTTTTCCTCAAGCCCGGGCGCCAGGAGGTTGGCGGCGACATTGGCCGAGACGACGCAGGTCAGGATGAAGACGACAATGGCCAGTCGCATCCAGTGGATCTTCAGCCCGACCGGCGCATGCAGCACCAGCGGCGCGTGTCTGGACTGGGCCCGGGCGGCAAAGAAGGCCATGACCGCGAAGGCCGGCACGCTGCCGACAAAGGCCATCAGCAGGACAAGGGGCGAGACGCCGGAAATCCACATCATGGTGGTTGTGGTGTCGCCGATGACGCTGGCGGCGCCGCCGACATTGGCCGAACCGACCACGGCGGCCAGATAGGCCAGACTGACCTTGCCGGCGAAGACGTGGCGGGCGACGACCGAGCCGATGACGGCGGCGGCGATGTTGTCGATGACCAGGGAGGCGATGAAGATAAAGCCCAGCAGGACGATGCCGCCGGTCCAGTTGTCGGGCAGGGCGGCCGGCGCCCAGTCGGGAACCTTGCTGTCCTCGAAGTGCGCCGAGAGGAGCGGGAAGCCGGTCAGCAGCAGGAACAGATTGGCCAGCAGCGACCATTCATGGGTCACCCGCCCGAGGAAGAAGGCGCCGTCGTATCCCCCCAGCAGCGCCTTGTAGAGGATGACCAGAACCAGACCCGTGATCGCCACAGTGAAGGCGCGCTTGTGGAAGAAGGCGACCCCCGCCAGGGTGGCGGCGAAAATCAGGAATTCGATGGGCATGGGATCACTTTCGGCGCGACGTCGCGGGCGTTTGTCGCGGGACGAACAGGGCGGGAGACGTTTGACTAGCCCAGCCGAAAGGCGCGGACAACCAAAGTCGGACCGTGATTGTAGGCGTCCGTTCTGAAGCTCGGAAATCGCCGGTCTGTCGATTATGCGGGGCCGGCCGCGCGGATTTCTGCCCGATCAGAAAAAGAACCATGTTTTTTGACGCCGGGACTGTCACATAGGTGACACGAGACGGCCATTTTCCTTATGTTACAAGGGATTAATCTTGCCTGTGACCCCTCCTGGACTCTAGGTGACACGCGTCACGTTGACAGGGCTTCCTCGGTCCCGTCGGCCTCCCCAAAAACAACGCGCGAGTGACGCCCGCGCCAAAAACCCAGGAATGGACATGCGTATCCGTCAGTTGCTGAGCGCGTCGGCCTCCGCCGCCGTGCTCTCGGGCCTTATGGCCACCGCCGCGTTCGCTCAGGCTGAGCCGGCGGCAGAACCGAACACCATCGACGCCATCGTCGTCACCGCCAACAAGCGCGAACAGAACCTGCAGGACGTCCCCGCGACCGTCACCGCCCTCTCCGGCGAGCTGATGCAGGACGCCGGCGTCAAGGACATCAAGGATCTGCAGATCCTGACCCCCGGCCTGACCGTGACCTCGACCTCGAACGAGACCGTCACCACCGCCCGTATCCGCGGCGTCGGCACCGTCGGCGACAACCCCGGTCTGGAATCCTCGGTCGGCATCGTCATCGACGGCGTCTACCGTCCCCGCAACGGCGTCTCCTTCGGCGACCTGGGCGAACTGAGCCGCGTTGAAGTGCTGAAGGGTCCGCAAGGCACCCTGTTCGGCAAGAACACCTCGGCCGGCGTCATCAACATCCTGACCGCCGAACCGAAGTTCACCTTCGGCGCCAACGCCGAACTGACCGCCGGCAACTACGGCCAGCTGGGCGGTTCCGCCTCGATCACCGGCCCGATCTTCGGCGAGAACGTCGCCGGTCGCCTGTTCGTGGCCAAGCGCCAGCGTGACGGCTACCTCGACGTGCGCACCGGCGACGGCCCGCGCACCAACAACGAGGACGTGGATCAGAACTTCTACACCGTCCGCGGCCAGATCCTCGCCACCCCGACCAACGACCTCAGCATCCGCCTGATCGCCGACTACACCGAGCGTGACGAAAACTGCTGCCTGGGCACCCAGCTGCAGGTCGGCAACGCCGCCAACAGCCGCGCCGTGTTCGTCAATCAGGTCCAGCCCGGCGGCATCGCCACCGACGAGCGGCCCTTCAGCCGCGTCGCCTACGGCAACCGTTCGACCCGCCAGTTCATCCAGGACAAGGGTTTCTCGGCTGAAGTGAACTGGGATATCACCCCCGACATCGCCCTGACCTCGGTCACCGCCGCCCGCAACTGGCGCGCCGAGACCGGCCAGGACAGCGACTTCACCGCCGCCGACCTGGTCTACCGTCCCGACACCGGCGACAACTTCGTCGAATTCGGTCAGTTCTCGCAGGAACTGCGCGCCACCGGCGTTGCGGGTCCGGTCGACTGGCTGGTCGGCGCCTTCTACGCCAAGGAAGACCTCGATAGCCGGTCGATCCTCAAGTACGGCTCCGACTTCTACGCCTACTTCGACAACCGCGTCCTCGGCGGCGCGCCGTCGCTGATCGGTCTGCTCCCGGGCACCATCCACCAGGCCGGCAACGGCTCGGATGACCGCTACAAGCAGGAAGATGAAACCTTCGCCATCTTCACCGACAACACCTGGTCGATCACCGACTCCCTGAAGCTGACCGCCGGCCTGCGCTACACCTGGGCCGACAAGTCGCTGATCACCGACTACACCACCACGGGCGCCTCCTGCTCGCAGGCGGAAGCGGCCTTCAACGGCCTGGCTCTGGCCACCAACGTCGCCACGGCGACGGCGGTTGTCGGCGGTCTCTGCCTGAACGCCGAAAACACCGACTTCGACGCGCTGGGCGTCTACAAGCAGCAGCGCAGCGAAGAAGAACTGACCGGCACCATCAAGCTGGCCTGGAACATCAACGACGACATCATGATGTACGGGTCGTACGCTCGCGGCTACAAGTCGGGCGGCTTCAACCTCGACCGTCAGGGCATCGCCTGCCCGTTCGGCGGCCGTACGACGACGACCGCCGCCGGTCTGGCCTGTGTGAACACCACCAAGCCGGTCGACTTCCAAGCCAACCCGGACACCAGCTTCGAGGGTGAACAGGCCGACAGCTACGAAGTCGGCATCAAGACCAAGTGGCTGGACAATTCCCTGCTGCTGAACGCGACCGTGTTCTACCAGAAGTTCACCGACTTCCAGCTGAACACCTTTGTTGGCACCGCCTTCATCGTCGAGTCGGTTCCGGAACTGATCTCCAAGGGCGTCGACGCCGACTTCGTCTGGTTCACCCCGGTCGACGGCTTCACCCTGCAGGGCGGCATCACCTACGCCGAAACCCAGTTCGGCGATTTCACCGCCTCCGACCTGAAGGACCCGAGCAAGTTCAACGGTCTGTTCCGTCTGCCCGACTCCACCGCGCCGTTCGCGCCGCGTTGGTCGGGTTCGATCTCGGGCAGCTACGAGCGTGATATCGGCTCCTCGCTGACCTTCCGCTCGAACCTGTCGATGAAGTACACCACCCACTACAACACCGGTTCGGACCTGCACCCGTCGAAGGACCAGGAGTCCTTCGCTCTGGTCAACGCCCGCGTCGGCCTGGGCAGCCAGGACCAGATGTGGACGGTCGAGCTGTTCGCCAACAACCTGTTTGACAAGGACTACCAGCAGGTGGCGTTCAACGGTCCGTTCCAGACCGATACCTCGAACCCCTACAACAAGGCCGCTGACGACAACATCAGCACCTACGACACCTTCCTGGGCGCTCCGCGCACCTGGGGCGTGACCCTGCGCAGCAAGTTCTAGTCCGCTAGAACCCTGCAAGACTGAAGAGGGCGGTCCGGAGCAATCCGGGCCGCCCTTTTTCTATGCGCATGAGGTGAGCAGGCGGGATATCCGCCTGCTCACCGCCTCAGGCCAGGGCCGACTTCAGCTTTGCCGCGGCCGTATCGATGGCGTCGATCACGGCGGGGCTGACCGAGGCCATGATGTAGAAGTCATGGACGAAGCTGGGGTACTCGATGTGCTCGGCGGCGACGCCGGCGGCCCTCATGCGCTCGGCATAGACCCGGCCCTCGTCCTTCAGCGGGTCGAACCCGGCGGTGGCGACGAAGGCCGGCGGCAGGCCGGACAGATCCTCGACATGGGCCGGCTCGGCGCGGCGGGCGTCCTTGTGGGTGATGGCGGCGAAGTGGCTGGCGAACCAGTCCATGACCTCGGCGGTCAGCACATAGCCGGTGGCCAGGTCACGGCGGGAGTCGGTGTCCTGCTGCATGGCGGTGGCCGGATAGGCGAGGAACTGGAAGGCCAGGCGATACTTTGCATCGCCGCGCAGCTCGAGCGCCATGCAGGCGGCGAGGTTGCCCCCGGCGCTGCAGCCGCCGACGGCGATGCGGGCCGGGTCGACGCCGATCTCGGCGGCGTGGTCAAAGGTCCATTTGACCGCCGCCAGGGCGTCGTCATGGGCGGCGGGGAAGGGATGCTCAGGGGCCAGGCGATAGTCGACGGCCAGCACCCGCACGCCGGAGGCGGCGCAGAGGCGGCGCATGAAGTCGTCGTGGGTCTCCAGATCGCCGATCACAAAGCCGCCGCCGTGGAAGTAGACCAGGCAGCCGGTGGTCGCCGCGGCGTCCTTGGGGACATAGAGCCTGGCCTTGATCGGACCATCGCCGCCGGCGACCTCCAGGTCGCGCACGGTCAGGTCCTTGGGGGCGCCGGCGTCGAGGCCCGAGCGCTGGGCGACATAGCCCATGCGGACCATCTCGACCGGAAGCTGGGCCAGCGGCGGCATCTCGATGGCGGCGGCGGCGTCAAGCATGGCGCGGAAGTGGGGGTCGAGAGTCATTCTGGTTTCCTTTTGGTCCGCCCATCCCGGCGAATGCCGGGACCCAGCCGCGTGATCTCGCAATCAGGGGGATGAAGAACCCGCCAGGATACGAAGGCAAGGCGGTGGTGGTTTGGAACGGGCGGCGCTCTGGCGAGTGGGTCCCGGCATTCGCCGGGATGAGCGGGTGAATGTGCGGGTCTAGAGGGAAACAACGCCCGGCGCGGAGCCGTCGCCGTAGAGGGACTGGACCAGGGCGTCGCGGCCCTCCAGCGTCGCGCGCTGGTTGACGTAGCCCTTGTCGGTGATCTCGCCGGCGTCGATGGACGGCGGGTCGAGCATGATCGTGAACCGGCCGACCCGGCGCGACAGACCGCCCGCAGAGGCGTTGAAGGCGGTCAGCTTTTCCGTCAGCAGGGTGGTCAGTTTTTCGATCGGCGAGCCGGGGCCCTCGTCGGCGGCAAGGGCCTGCATCCCGGCCATCGACGGCCAGACCAGAAGGCCGATGAAGGGCTTGTCCTGACCGGCGACCACGGCGTCCATGATCCATGGGCTGCAGGCGGCGACCAGTTCGGGGCGCAGGGTGCCGACGGAGACCCAGGTGCCGCTGTCGAGCTTGAAGTCCTCGGTCACCCGGCCATCGAACATCAGACCCTGGGCAGGATCGTTCTCATCAATGAACTTCGCCGCATCACCCAGCTTGTAGAAGCCTTCCTCGTCAAAGGCGGCGGCGGTCTTTTCGGCGTCGCCGACATAGCCGGTGGTGACGGTCGGACCCTTGACCCGGACCTCCATCTTGCCGCCGTTGGGGACCAGCTTGAGGGTGATCCCCGGCAGCGGCAGACCGACCAGCCCGACCGTCTCGGTGGCCCAGTGGGTGACGGTGATGCCTTGCGTCTCGGTCGCCCCGTACATGGTGGTCAGCGGCATCCGCTGGCCGGTCTCGGCGATGGCCAGGGCCTGCAGCCGCTCGTTGACGTCATTGCTGAGGGTGGCGCCGCCGTAGCCCATGTAGCGCATGTTCCGGAAGAACGACTTGCGCAGCACCGGGTCCTTTTCCATCGCCTCGGCCAGCATGCCAAAGGCGATCGGCGCCGAGCCGAAGACCACCGGCGAGACCTCATAGAGGTTCTTGATCGTTGTCTCGAACATGCCCGGCAGCGGCTTGCCCTCGTCCAGATAGACGGTGCCCCCGGCCCAGAGCACGCCGTTGAAGCCGATGTTGCCGGCGCTGATATGGCTCCAGGGCATCCATTCCAGGCTCTCGGGCACCAGATCGGGATCTGGGTCCTCGTTGCGCAGGCCATCCTGTCCGGCGATGACGCCAGCCATCATCCCGAAGGTCTGGGGCGCGGCCTTGGGCAGGCCGGTGGACCCTGAGGTGAACAGGTATTTGGCCACGGTGTGATGGCCCAGCGTCTCGCGCGCCGCCTCGACCGCCGGGGTCGGGCGGGTGGCGGTCAGTCGGGACAGCGGGATGGCCCCCTCTCCGGCGCCGTCGGCGGTGACCAGAACCATGTCGCGGCCGAGGCCCTTGAGGGTCTCGAAGGCGCGGGCGAACAGCTCGCCGGACTGGGCGAAGATGACCTTGGGCTTCACCACCTCCACGCAATGCTTGAGCTTGGCGTGGTCGGTCGAGATCAGGGAATAGGCCGGGCTGATCGGGGCGACGGGAATGCCCGCCGTGTAGCAGCCGACCATGATCAGGGCGTGTTCGATGCTGTTGGACGACAGCACCATGACGCTGTCGTCGGCGGTCAGGCCGGCGTCGAGCAGCCACTGGGCGATGGCCTCGGCCTGATGCAGGGCCTCGCCATAGGTGACGGTGCGCCAGGGGCCGTGGCCCGGCTCGCGCTGCTTCATCCACGGCCGGTCGGGATGGGCCTTGGCCTTTTCCTGCAGCAGATGGGCGATGGAGCGGGGGCCGTCTCCGGGCGCGTGATTGGAGCGGATCAGCACCGAGCCGTCATCGCGGCGCTCGACCGAGACGTCAGGCCCCTTCATCGGCAGGGCCTTGAACGGGACTTTCGACACGCCGGCAGGCGCAGCGGCGCCATCGTGCGGGGTCATGGGCGGTTTCCTCAGGGCAATATTATCGTTGTTCCCTTGAGCGTATCGCAGGGCTCAAGCGCCCGGCAAGGCTGACCGCGGGGAAGTCAGAGCCCCTTCAGCCAGTCGAGCAGCAGGCGGGTCACGTCCTCGGGCCGTTCCTGCTGGGTCCAGTGGCCGCAGCCTTCCAGCACATGGGCCCCGCGCAGGCCGGGGAGGTGGGGCTTCATGATCGCCAGCGGGTCGACGCCGGGGATCATCTTCAGGACCAGATCGCGGCTGCCGCCGATGAACAGCGAAGGCTGTTCGATCCTGCGATCCTTGAAGCCCTGCTGCCATTCGAAATCGCGGCCGTGGTTGCGGTAGCGGCTCAGCGGCCCGAAGAAGCCGGAGCCCGCGAACTCGGCGGCGTAATAGGCGATATCGGCGTCCGACAGCCAGGCCGGGAAGGGTTTGGGATCCGGCAGGCGGTCGAGCAGGGTCGCGCCGTGCGGCTTGTCGTTGGGCCAGGTCCCGTCGGGGGCGTCGCCGCTGATCGCATAGTAGAATTTGCGGATGGCGGCGGCGGGGTCGGCCTCCAGTTCGGCCTCGGCGACGCCGACGTCCTGGAAATAGACCTGATAGAAGAACCGCCCCTTGTCGGTGAAGGCGACCTTCACCAGGTCGAGGAAGTTCATGGCCGGAACCCCGGTCCAGGGCACCGACAGCCCGGCCACGGCCCGCACGCGGTCCGGGCGGGTCAGGGCGGTGTTCCAGACGATGGGCGCGCCCCAGTCGTGGCCGATCAGCACGCCGGTTCCGTCCTCCGACAGGGCCTCGATGACGCCGGCGACGTCGGCGGTGATCTGCTCGAGACTGTAGTCCTCGACCTTCTCCGGCTTGTCCGACCCGCCATAGCCGCGCACGTCGATGGCGCAGGCGGTGAAACCGGCCTCGGCGATCGGACCGATCTGATGGCGCCAGCTGTACCAGCTCTCGGGAAAACCATGGACCATGACCACCAGTGGACCAGAGCCTTGAACGGCGGCGCGCAGCTTGATGCCGTTGGTCTCGATCATGCGGAAATCAGGGGTCATGGCGTTTCCTCTTTTGCGCAGCAGACTACGGCTGTCGTCAGGGAAGGAAACCGACAAATTCCTCCCCCATCGGGGGAGGGGGACCATCGCGCAGCGATGGTGGAGGGGGTCCTCAACCCGGGCGGCGGCTGAACCTGAATCCACTGCCGGCAGGGGGAGCGGACCCCTCAGTCAGCCTTTGGCTGACAGCTCCCCCGGAGGGGGAGCAGCGCCTACCCGACCATGCGCTCGCGGCCTTCCCAGAAGGGGGCGCGGAGTTCGCGGCGCAGGACCTTGCCGGAGGGGTTGCGGGGCAGGACCTCGATGACGTCCACCGACTTGGGGCATTTGTAGCCGGCGATGCGGCTACGGCAGTGGGCGATCAGCTCCTCGTTGGAGACCGCCTGTCCGGCCTTGATGACGACGATGGCCTTGACCGCCTCGCCCCAGCGCTCGTCCGGCACGCCGATGACCGCAGCGTCGGCGATGGCCGGGTGGCTGAACAGGGCGTTCTCGACCTCGGCCGGATAGACGTTCTCGCCGCCGGTGACGATCATGTCCTTCACCCGGTCGTGGATGTAGAGATAGCCCTCGTCATCGAAGAAGCCGGCGTCGCCGGAGCTGAACCAGCCCTCGGCGTCGATGGCCTCGGCGGTGGCTTCGGGGCGCTTCCAGTAGCCCTTCATGATGCCGGGACCGCGAATCTGCACCTCCCCGACCTCGCCGGGGCCGCCGGGGACGCCCTCCCCGGTGATTACCCGGATCTCGAAGCCTGGCCAGGGTTTGCCGCAGCTGCGCAGCTTGTCGCGTTCGGCCACATGGTCTTCCGGCGGCAGATAGCAGGCGCCGCCGATGGTTTCGGTCAGGCCGTAGAGCTGGGTGAAGTCGCAGGCGAAGACGTCCTGGGCCTGTCGGAGCACCGATTCCGAGATCGGCGAGGCGCCGTAGAATATGCGCTGCAGGGCCGAGAAGTCGGCGGTCTCGACGCCGGGGGTCTGCAGCAGCATGTTGATGATCGTCGGGGCGAGGAAGGCGTAGTTGACGCCCATTTTCGGCATCAGCTCGACAATCTCGGCCGGATTGACCTCCTTGAGGATGATCTCCCGCACCCCCTGCAGCAGACCCAGCAGGCCGCAGTTGACGCCGGCCACATGGAACAGCGGCATCAGCACCAGATTGGTCGTATCCGGCTCATAGCGCGCCCAGCCGGCTTCCAGCGCCAGGGAGAAGAGGGCGAGGTAGTTGGCCTGGGTCAGCTGGACGCCCTTGGGCAGGCCGGTGGTGCCGCTGGTGTAGAGCTGGATGACGTCGTCGTCGGCCTGGCAGGACAGCTTCGGGTCCTCGGCCGGATGCCGGCCGATCCACTGGCGGAAGGACGGCCAGCGGGGGTGCCCCTCCTCGAACTGCACCAGCCCTTCCAGGGTCGGCACGTCGGAGGCGATCATGTCGACGACATCGGCGAAGTCGGCGCCGCAGACCAGCAGCTTTACCCCGGCGTCCTTCAGGATGAAGCCGACTTCCGGCGCGGCGAGGCGCCAGTTGACCGGGGCGATACAGACCCGGGCCTTCACCGCCCCCAGCCACAGGGCGAAGAAGTCGTCGTTGTTCTTCGCCAGCACACCGACCCGGTCGCCGGGCTTCAGGCCATGGGCCAGCAGGGCCTGGGCGCAGCGGTTGGCCGCGTCATTCCACTGGCTGAAGGTGGTTTCCCGGCCCTCGAACCACAGGGCCACGGCGTCCGGGCGCGCCTCCGCCTGGATGCGGGGGATGTCGGCGACGCTGGTCAACTGGCTCATGGGGTCTCCTCACGGGGCGGCGCCTCTGGCGGGCGCGTCTGCTTTACTGGAGCAAAGCTGCGCGGCGCTGTCGAGGGGGCGCTGCTCCTCCCCCAGGCGCGGAGCGCCGGTTCGGGGGAGGTGGCGGTCGCGCAGCGATCGTCGGAAGGGGGGGCGTCCACTGGCGTTGGAATGGTTTGAGGGCTGCCCTCGCCGGTGGAGGACCCCCTCCACCACGCTTCGCGCGGTCCCCCTCCCCCGAGGGGGGAGGAGTTGATACAGAAAAGGGGCCGACCGGCCAAAGCCGGTGCGACCCCTCATCCGTCGGCCTCGCCGACACCTTCTCCCGCAGGGGGAGAAGGATCGGTGATTGGACTATTCGGCCGCTTGCGGGGCCGAGTAGCCGAGGACGGCCTTGGTTTCGAGGAACTCGCCGAAGGCGTGATCACCCCATTCACGGCCGTTGCCGCTCATCTTGTAGCCGCCGAACGGGGCCATCATGTCCGGGCCGGCGCCGTTGATGTTGACCTGACCGGCGCGCAGCTTGCTGGCCACGGCGCGGATCTTCTCCGGGTCGGTGCCCGAGACATAGGCGGCCAGACCGTATTCGGTGTCGTTGCCGACCTTCACCGCCTCGTCGACGCTGCCGTAGCCGAGGATGGAGATGACCGGGCCGAAGATCTCTTCCTTGGCGATCGACATCTCGTTGGTGACGTTGGCGAAGACGGTGGGCTTGACGTAGTAGCCCTTGTCGAGGCCGTCGGGACGGCCGGTGCCGCCGGTGACCAGGGTGGCGCCCTCGTCGATGCCCTTCTGGATCAGGGTCTGGATCTTGTTCCACTGGATCTCGGAAACCACCGGGCCCATCTTGGAATTGCCGTTGGGGTCGCCGACGGTGTGGGCTTCAGCCGTGGCCTTGGCGATGGCGATGACCTCGTCCATCTTGCCCTGCGGCACCAGCATCCGGGTCGGGGCGTTGCAGCTCTGACCGGAGTTCATCATCACCGAACCGACGCCGCCGGACACCGCCTTGGCGAAGTCAGCGTCCTCAAGAATGATGTTGGGGCTCTTGCCGCCCAGTTCCTGGTGAACGCGCTTGACGGTCGGGGCGGCGTTCTTGGCCACCTCGATGCCGGCGCGGGTCGAGCCGGTGAAGCTGACCATGTCCACGCCCGGATGGCTGGAGATGGCGGCGCCGACGGTGGGCCCGTCGCCGTTGACCATGTTGAAGACACCGGCCGGAACGCCGGCGGCGTGGAGGATCTCGGTCCAGATGTAGCCGCTGAACGGAGCCACTTCCGAGGGCTTGAGCACCATGGTGCAGCCGGTCGCAAGCGCCGGAGCAACCTTGGTGGCGATCTGGTTCACCGGCCAGTTCCACGGGGTGATGAAGCCGCAGACGCCGATCGGTTCCTTGACCAGACGGGTGGTGCCGCGATCTTCCTCGAACTTGTAGTCCTTCAGCACGGCGACGGCCGTCTGCAGGTGGCCAAGGCCCATGGCGGCCTGGGCGCGTTGCGAGAGCCAGGACGGAGCGCCCATTTCCTCGGTGATGGCCTTGGCCATGTCCTCATAGCGCTTCTGGTACTCGACGATGATCCGCTCGAGCAGCTCGATGCGCTCCTCGCGGCTGGTCAGGCTGTAGGTCTCGAAGGCCTTCTGGGCGGCCTTCACGGCGGCGTCGACATCGGCTTCCGAGCCGAGGGAAATCTTGCCGGCGACGTCTTCGGTGGCCGGGTTGATGACGTCCAGGGTCTTGGGCGTGATCGGATCCACCCATTTGCCGTCGATGTAGAATTTCAGATAATCGCGCATGGCTCGCTCCCTGGGCTGGCCGCTGTCGGGCCCGTTCAAACGATAGTTTAGTTATCGCGGTTCATATGGGGAAGGGGGCTTGGCGAAATGATGACCCCGGCCGGATCGCCCTAGCATATGTCCCCGGCGCTACCCATCTTGCCCGTGGGCCGCAGTGCGGGGAGCTTGCGTGAGCGACATTATTGAAATCCGGGGCGTGTCCAAACGATACGCCGGGGGCCACGCGGCCCTGAGCGACATCAACCTGAATATCCGTCAGGGGGAGCTGTTCGCCCTGCTGGGGCCGAACGGGGCGGGCAAGACCACTCTGATCAGCCTGATCTGCGGCATTGTTCGGGCCAGCGAAGGCACGGTGATCGCCGACGGCCATGACATCGCCCACGACTTCCGCGCCGCGCGGATGAAGATCGGGCTGGTGCCGCAGGAGATCAGCACCGACGCCTTCGAGACCGTCTGGGCGACGGTGAAGTTCAGCCGCGGCCTGTTCGGACGCGCCCCCAACGACGCCTATCTGGAAAAGCTGCTCCGCGACCTGACCCTGTGGGACAAGAAGGACGCCAAGATCATGACCCTCAGCGGGGGCATGAAACGCCGGGTGATGATCGCCAAGGCGCTGAGCCACGAGCCGCGCATCCTGTTCCTCGACGAGCCGACGGCCGGGGTCGATGTCGAGCTGCGCCGCGACATGTGGGAGATGGTCCGCGGCCTGCGCGAGACCGGCGTCACCATCATCCTGACCACCCACTACATCGAGGAGGCCGAGGAGATGGCCGACCGGATCGGGGTGATCAGCAAGGGCCGGATCATCCTGGTCGAGGACAAGACGGTGCTGATGCGCAAGCTCGGCAAGAAGCAGCTGACCCTGCATCTGCAGGCGCCGCTGACCGCCCTGCCGCCCGAGCTGGACGGCGAGACGCTGGAGCTCAGCGAGGACGGTCAGGACATCATCTACAGCTTCGACGCCCAGGCCGAGGAGACCGGCATCGCCGCCATGATCCGGCGGCTTGGGGCCCTTGGCATCGACTTCAAGGACCTGCGCACCCACCAGTCGAGCCTCGAGGAGATCTTCGTCTCCCTTGTCCACGGTCAGGACGCCAGGAGCGGACAATGAACCTTCACGCCATCCGCGCCATCTACATTTTCGAGCTGTCCCGCACCCTGCGGACCCTGATGCAGTCGATCGCCTCACCCGTCCTGTCGACCAGTTTGTATTTCGTGGTCTTCGGCTCGGCCATCGGCAGCCGCATGGGCCAGGTCGACGGGGTCTCCTACGGGGCCTTCATCATCCCCGGCCTGGTGATGCTCAGCCTGCTGACGGAAAGCATCTCCAACGCCAGCTTCGGCATCTATATGCCCAAGTTCTCGGGCACCATCTACGAGGTGCTGTCGGCGCCGATCTCCTGGATGGAGGTGGTGGCCGGCTATGTGGGGGCGGCGGCGACCAAGTCGATCGTGCTGGGGGTCATCATCCTGGCCACGGCGCGCCTGTTCGTCGCCTATGAGATCCAGCACCCGTTCGTGATGATCGGTTTTCTGGTGCTGACGGCGATCACCTTCAGCCTGTTCGGCTTCATCATCGGGGTCTGGGCCGACGGGTTCGAGAAGCTGCAGATCGTGCCGCTGCTCATCGTCACGCCGCTGACCTTCCTGGGCGGCAGCTTCTATTCGATCAGCATGCTGCCGCCGATCTGGCAGAAGATCACCCTGTTCAACCCGGTGGTCTATCTGGTCAGCGGCTTCCGCTGGAGCTTCTACGGGGTCTCCGACGTCGGCGTCGGGATCAGCATCGCCGCGACCGTCGGGTTCATGGTGCTGTGCCTGACGGCGATCTGGTGGATTTTCCGGACCGGGTATCGGTTGCGGGCATGATCGCTACTGAATGATCCGCCCGAAGTTTTCCTGCCCAGCAATGTTTCTACTCTCGGGTGGAGGAAGGGCGGATTCAAACGACTTCGCATTTTTGCGGTCGATTACTCCGACGACAATGTCCCTTTGTTTTTTTGCTAGTGAGATGTCGCTGCGAACTATCTGCAGCATGCGAACAAACACAAAGCTAACACTCAAGCCAAGTATTCCAGAATAAACGGACTCAATATAATTGGTTGCGCTATCACTAATAATGCGCTCGGCTATGACTTTTTGAAGTGGCGCAGACAGAACTAACAGGGCCATGCAGATTAGAACGATGTATATCAACCGCTCTAACGCGCGAGCTATCTTGATTATAATGTCTGCAGTTTCTTTTGCCTCTTTGCGATCGGCAAAATGATCGGGGTTATTAAAGGGAAGGCCCCTAGCGAGTCTGACGAAAACGGCGGCACCCACCACTGATATGCATGGAAGTAAACTGGATGTGAGTCCGCTCCAGACGTGAAGGGGCACGGCGGATGCTGCGAGCAGCCCCACTCCAACCGGAATAACGATAGGGGGAAGCGTGAGTCGCATATGTTCTCTATATGTTCACTCTTCAAACACGCCATCATACAGGAATCTTCTGTGAACTTCCAGCATTTGATCGCGAGCGTGACTGGGATCAAGAAGGCTGCTCGTGTCTGACAATCGCCTCACACCCATGTCCATCGAGAGCCTTGCATCATCCCCTAGGACTCGCCCCTTGGCTCCGATCGCCCGGATTTCACCATCGGGAATGTTCCGGAGCCCGGCCTCCAGATTATTCATGAATTCCTTTTTGATTTTCCGCTTTCTTGACCTGTATCCAATGTTCACGGTGACCTCTAGAGCCGCCTCTGGCGGCACTGAGGCGATAATTTTGTCTGCCTCAACATCCCCCACCAGCTCACTAATAATGTTTCTGGCGCGAGCGAACGTTTTTGCTGCGATATCACCGATTGAGTCTCTGACCTCGAAATCGATAACCTGCGGCGCTGCCCGCGATTGAGGTTGCTGAGCGGGATCGGCAGCCTCTTCGTGAACGGTCTCAGGGACAAAGCCGCCAATCTCAATTGATTGAAGGTCGGATCCAATCTGCGACCGATCAAACAGCGATTTTAACTCTACGTAATTTTTCGCACCAATTATGCTCGTTTGATCTCGCAACAGCCAAGTCAGATATTCCTCTACGGCCTTCGCTTGAATCGACATGTGCTGAATTTGATAGAAATGATCATCAATCGCGAGCCAATACGACATGCCATGAAGATATTCATGGCCGGTAGGCGCTTTCGTTTCAGCTATAGAAAAGGCCTTTAGAGCCTCCTCAAGTGTATCATGCTCCGAACCTCTGCTTGTTTGAAGTAGAGCTTGCATTTGACCGGGCTCAAGCATGCAAAGTGTTCCAAAGGAGTATTCTCCCTGAACCTCAAAATTATTCAAAAGGCGTTTGAAGCTCTCATTTCCCGGAACAGAAGTAATCCGGTTGATGGGATTCTCAGAAATTTCGGAACCGTCCTTTGCCTTTGCGGCCAATGCGGACCCGATCGCTTTACTTAGTGTTGCGGCCGGAAATTGACCATTGTCCCGTCTCAGGGACCGGTAATGAATCTTGACTCGCCGAGTTGACATTTTTTTCTCCCCTTGCTCGTCATCCTAGCCAGCAAATTGCTATTGTCGATTGTCAATTTGAATTTCACAAGGCTTGCGAGAGAGGGCTCAACGCGTTGCTAAGAAGCGGCGAAGGGGCCCCATATGAATCACGCGCCCCGTTCGCGCCCTGAGCTACCCGACCGACGGCTTGGTCTCCGCCTACCGCGCCATCGTCGCCGAGACGCCGGCAGGAGGCCACCTATTGGATGCACCGGTCAGTTGCAGGTCTAATCAGAAGAGCGATGACGGCCCGAGCCAAGCCGGATAGATTGGCAATCTGCCCCACTGCGAGAGTTCACCTGTCCAAGTCTCCGCCCGATGCGCGTCTGGAAGCGATCTTGGAGTCGATCTCGGACGCCTTCTATGCGGTCGACGCCGACTGGACCTATTCGATCTTCAACGCCGCCGCCGAGGCCTATTTCGGGATCTCACGCGACGACGTCGTCGGCCGCGACATGTGGGAGGTGTTTCCGCAAGGGGTCGGCACGCCGTTCGAGGGGGTACTCCGCCGGGCCATGGACCAGCGCAAGGGCGCCCAGTTCGAGTCGCCGTCCCGCTGGCGCCCTGACCGCACTGTCGAGGTCCGGGTCACGCCTCTGGTCACCGGCGGCATCGGCGTCTCCCTGCATGACGTCACCGACCGCAAGCGGGCCGAGGAGGCGCGGGAACTGCTGGCGAGGGAAGTCGATCACCGAAGCCGCAACGTGCTGACCGTGGTGCAGGCCATCGTGCGGCTGACCGAGGCCCCGGATATCGAGACCTACAAGGATGTGGTGTTCGGCCGGGTCAACGCCCTGGCCCGGGCTCAGGGCGCGCTGGCGGAACGGCGTTGGGATGGGGCGGCCCTGCGTCAACTGATCGACGAGGCCATGGCGGCGATGAGTGCGCCTGACCGCTACAGCCTGACCGGCCGGATGGTGCGGCTCAGCCCGGTGCAGACCCAGGCGGTCAGTATGTTGATCCATGAACTGGCCACCAACGCCTGCAAGTACGGGGCGCTGTCGACGTCCGGCGGGCGGGTGACGGTCGACTGGACCAGGAACAGGTCGGGTGACATCGACCTGACCTGGCGGGAAAGCGGCGGCCCACCGGTGACGCCGCCGACGAGGCCGGGCTTCGGCAGCCGGCTTATCAACCAGCTCTCGCGGCAGATCGCCGCTACATTGACCCAGACGTGGGCGCCGTCGGGGCTGGTGGTGACTCTGGCGATGCCGGCGCCACAGGTTCCGACCGACTAACCGTCGCCATGTGAACCCGCCCGCGCGGCAGCCCATGCCCGGTGTCCGGCGGCTCGCCCGCCGCCGGGCGGCCCTCCTCCAGCATGTGGGCCTTCTTCCATCGGCCGAGGCGATAGTAGGCGGTCGACAGGATCAGGGCGACGCCGGAGCCGAAGGCGAAGCTCCACCAGACCGCCTCGGCGCCCCAGTCGGGCTCAAGCAGCCAGGCAAACGGCAGGCGGACCATGACGATCGACAGGGTCAGGATGATCAGCGGCGGCCAGACATCGCCCGTCGCCCGCACGGTGGCGAACAGGACGATGGTCACGCCGAAGGGGATGAAGGTCCAGACGACGATCTGGTTGATGTGGACTGCGATGGCCACGGCGGCGCTGTCGGTGGGCAGGAACAGGCCCATGACATGGCGGGCGACGACATAGAGGACGGCGACCATGGCCCCGGTCAGCAGGATGTTGAACAGGACGCCTGCCCGGGTGATCCGCTCGACCCGGTCCCAGCGGCCGGCGCCGACGTTCTGGGCGGCCATGGAGGAGACCGCCGCCCCGATGGCCAGGGCCGGCATCTGCACATAGGTCCACAGCTGGGCGGCGACGCCGTAGGCGGCGGCGGTGCGCGAGCCGAAGGAATTGACCAGGCTCATCATGATCAGGGCCGAGCCCGAGATGACGATCATCTGCAGCCCCATCGGCAGGCCCTTGGCGACCAGGGCCCGGAGCAGGGCCGGATCGGGCTTGAGATAGGCCAGGTCGGGACCGGCCAGCCGCAGGGGGTGCTTGCGCAGATAGAGCAGGGTCAGCAGGGCCGAGAGGCTGACGAACTGCGAGATCAGGGTGGCGGTGGCGGCCCCGGCGATGCCCATCTGCGGGAAGGGACCGAGCCCCAGGATCAGCACCGGGTTGAAGCCCATGTCGAGCACCACCGACAGGCCCATGAAGGCGAAGGGCGTGCGGGAATCCCCCGCGCCTCTCAGCACCGTCATCAGGAAGGTCAGGAAGTTCATGAACGGCAGGCCAAGGAAGATGACCTTCAGATAGGCCGTGGCCAGAGGCAGGGCGTCGGGCGGGGTGCCGAGGGTGTTGAGAATAGCCCCGGTCGCCAGCCAGCCGCCGCCGGCGAAGATCACCGAGATGCCGAAGAAGAAGGCGGCGCTGGAGCCGACGACGCGCTTGGCCAGCACCTCGTCGCTGCGTCCCATGGCCTGACCGACGAGGATGGTCGCCGCCATGCCGACCCCGAAGATCGTGCCCAGCAGCAAAAACAGCACCAGATTGGCGTTGGAGGTCGCGGCCAGGGCGGCCTCGCCGAGAAACCGTCCGACCCACACCGCATTGATCGAAGCGTTCAGCGACTGAAGGACGCTGGAGCCCAGAACCGGCAGGGCGAAGACGGCCAGGGTGCGGGCGATCGGCCCCTCGGTGAGAAGCCCGCCGCGATGGGGCGGCGAGGGGGGCGGTCGATCCGTCATGCGCCCAAGTTAACGCAGACTGGCGCCGGGGCCACCCCAAATGCTCAGGGTCGGGCTTTCGCCCTGGCCCGCGGGGCGGCTCAGCCGCGCCCGTTGGGCGAACGAACCGGCACCTGACGGGCCAGGATCAGACGCTCGGAATCGACCCGCCGCCCGCCGGGCTTCATCACTTCCAGATGCACATGGTCGGTGATGCCGGGGTAGTGGGACTGCAGGCTGGCGACCGTACCGATGGCCTGGCCCAGCCGCACGGCCTGGCCGACGGCGACGCCGGGATCGACGTAGAAGGCGCGGACCACATAGCCCAGCGCCGGGTTGCTGATCTCGACGAATTTCAGGCTGGTGTCGGCGGAATAGGCATAGCCGATGCGGGTGACAAAGCCGCTCATCGGGGCGGCGACCGTTTGCTCTGCCCGGGCGGCGTAGTCGACGCCCTCATGGCGGCGGGCGCCGCCGTCTCGGGAGGCGCCGAAGGCGCCGTAGCCGAAGTTGTCGTGATCGCGGGGCGCCTCACCGGTCGGATTGACGAAGTCGGGGGCGCCGTCGCCGTCGATGTCGCGGCCGCTCCAGACGGTGCGATAGACGACCGGGGCCGGCGGTGCGGCCGCGCCCTGTATCGCCTTGATCATCCGCTTGACCGGAGCGCTCTTTGTCGCCGCCGCCTGACCGCCAGCCAGGGCGAGGGCCGCGACCGGCGTGAAGATGAGAACCAGACCGACCGCCTGGGGCAGGGCCAGACGCCAGCCTGAAAACTGTTTACGCTGCAATGGGGAACCAATCTCGGAGAAGGGTGTTTCCTGAGGTTGGCGATAGAGCCCAAATGCGGCGCCGATCAGGCGCCGGGGGCGGCAGGTCGTCGCAGTTCCAAATAAAATCAGCGCCTTACGTTCGGTGACGCTGGCTATTCGAGCCCGGAATAGTGGTTCACAGCGATGCCCCCGGCTGTTGTTGAGCGGGAAATCACCCTTACGTTCCGACTGTAGCGCAAGGTCAGAAGATCATTCCCGGCCCAGGACATCTCAACAGCAGGACCGCGCCCGGGACCTGAAGGCCCGCCGTGTCCCATCTCGGCGACAAGAGCGTTGCCGCCCTGGGTCGCAAGAGCCTCACCTCTTCGCAGGACCGAGACCTGTGATGCAAAACCTGTCGTCGCCCCGCAACGCCTCTCAAACAGGACCGCATCGTGCAATTGGTCCGGAGAGACGAGTCGGCTCACTTCGGTGCTGGCGCAGTCGGGCTCCAGCACTGGGTGGCCGCCAAACAAAGGCGCAACACTCAAGACCGCCAGAACGGTCGTGACGACCAGAAACGTCAGGAAGACTGGCCGGGCCTTCACTGCTGATGCAGCATCGCCAGCCCCGCGACCGGACTGCGGGCCTTGAGCACATAGTCGGCGCGGATCGAGCCGATGTAGAGGTCCTTCAGGTCCTCGCCGCCCCAGGTGACGTTGGTTGGATGATTGATCAGGTCTCCGGAGGGGTCGTGACAGACCGTCTCCACCGCCCCTGACGGGGTGATGGCCACCACCTTGTTGGCCGCCGGCAGGCAGACCCAGAGGTTACCGTCCGCATCCATGCCGACGCCATCGGTGTAGCCCAGATCGTCTTCATGACCGCCCTCGGCGGCGGCCTGGACCACAGCCTCGGCCCCGAGCAACCGGCCCAGTTGCGGGCCGTACGGCATCGCCGGTCCCAGCCAGCCGCCGGGGAGAATCTCGAAGCGCAGGACGTTGGCGGCGCTGGTCTGGGCGCAGTAGAGGTAGCCCTCGCCCGCATCGATGGCCATGCCGTTGGGAAACTTCAACCCGTCGGCGACAATGCTTGAGGTCCCGTCCGGCCGCAGCACGAAGATGAAGCCGTCGGCCCGGCCGTCCAGGGCCTGGGGCCAGGTCTCGGCATGGGTGGAGTTGGCGCACCAGATGTTTCCGGCCAGATCGATGACCGGGTAGTTGGCGCTGGTCAGCCTGCGGCCCTCGACCTCGGTCAGCAGGGTCTCATGCAGGCCGCATTGGGGATCAAACCGCTGCAGCGGGCCGTCCTGCTGGTCATAGATACCGAAGTTGGCGATCAGGATGCGGCCCTGAGCGTCCATATTGATGCCGTTGGGCGCCCCGCCGGCCGGTCCCAGTCGGGTAAAGCTTCCGTCGGGATGGATCTGGGCCACGGCGCATTGATGGTCGCTGGCGAAGACCTGCCCGTCCTTTGACACCACCACATCCTCGGGCCGGTCGATGCCGACGGCGATTTTCGAAAAGGCGGCGGTTTCGATCCAGGCCATGGGCGGGTCCTCGCGGCGTCTTGTTCTGATCTGCGCCGATTAAACGCGCTCGTTGCGCCCCGGGGAAGGGCTGTCGTCAGCGAGAGTCTACCAGTGAGGCTCGACCGGTCTGCCGGCGAAGACCTCCTCGATCCGGCGGCGATGCCCAGGCCGGATGCCGTCCGGCAGGGCGTCCGGTGCAAACCAGCCGGTGCGGGCGATCTCGCCGCGGCTGGTCGCCGGGCAGGGGGTCCAGTCGCGGCACAGATAGACCAGGACATGGTCGTTGGGGTGATGGGCGTGGTTTGAGTGGACGCTCACCAACTGTCCCGGGGCGGTCAGCCGCACCCCGGCCTCTTCTTCCAACTCGCGCTCCAGCGAGGTGGGGGCGGCTTCGGCCTTTTCCACCCCGCCGCCGGGCAGGTGCCAGCCTTCGACATAGGTGTGCTCGACGAGCAGCACCCGGCCCTCCGGGTCGATGACGATGCCGCGCACGCCCAGGGTCATGCCCCGGGCCAGCTTGAACCAGGCGAAGACGAAGGGACGGGCGAGGGGTTCGATGCGGCGGCGCCAGGTCATTGGTCGACGATGACGC
>Ga0209066_10000373_pt1 | contig 66347 bp, 45 predicted proteins | sample All_14_2_FD_187198 | JGI IMG/M metagenome (GOLD analysis project Ga0209066, IMG submission 187198) | Freshwater microbial communities in response to fracking from Pennsylvania, USA - Allegheny Zone_MetaG_DW_15 (SPAdes) (version 2) ...
ATAAATTAAGTGTTAAGCAAAAATCTTTTGATATAATAAATAAATTATCCATACAATATGGATCATCTGCTATTTCTAAAATACTTAATACTCCAAAACATATGATTGACCATGCTAAAAAACAAAAAATAGTCAAAAGATTGTATAAAACAGATAATTGCGAAAAATTTGATGTATGGTTAAATAAAAGATTAGATCAGTCAAATCCTTCATGTTTATTTATAGAAATTGTAAATAAGACTTTTATCAGAACAGATGCTGTATATAACCTTTCCGTTGACTCAATCGATCATTCATATCTATTGGCAAATGGCATAAGAATATTCAATTGTTTTAGTTCGGATGGAGAGGGAGTATTCCAAAGACAATTTATTGATGCGGCTATAAAAAAATATGACTACAGTGATCTTACCTATGATCCAGAATGGTTTTATGGATTGGGCGTAGACTGGAACGACGTGGAAAATGGTACTCAGATATGTGTGGTAGGATATCATCCCAAAGAACAAAGATATAAGGTGTTCGCCAAAGAGTCCGTTTCCATAGAGGGATGGCAACAGTTGGGAGCAATAGAAAAAGTAAAACAAATGAATAGATTGTGGAAACCAGTAGTCATGTATGTAGACGAAGGTCATGGTAGCGCGGCAATAGAACTGTTACATAGAGACGGTGGTTACGCTAGTGTCGGAAGCATAGATAGAAATTTGACAAAGATTAAAGGGGTTAACTTTTCGAGCAATTTTGAGATAAGAGATCCGTTTACAAAGCAGAAAGTTAAGAAACAGGCTAAACCATATTTGGTTAATAATTCTGTTAGAGTATTTGAAAATCTACAAATAGACATATCAGACCAAGACTATATGTTAATAAAACAACTAGAAGGATATAAAATAGATCATATAACACAAAGAGGCGCCCCTGTCTATGCAAGCGACAAACGATACGGTGATCACGCACTAGACGCTCTTATGCTAGCCTTGCTAGGATTTCATATGGAATATTCGTCTTTGGTTAAACCCAGAATAGCAAATAATATGTCATATGGACAACCATATTCTATGCAGAAAACAGCATCTATCTCCCCATTTGACAATGCAGCACAAAGAGAAGTAGACAGAGCGTTGCAAAGAGATAAAGACAAGGAAAAACAAGAATATGAAGACGCCCACTATAAAGGATTTGCTAGCCGCGGTGGCAATATAGAGAGAAGAACACAGCCAAACATGATATCCATATCTCGTCCAAACACTACACATAAAAGATATAATCGATCAAAATTTTAAGGTAAAATTATGCTACAATTATACTATGAATCAATAGAAAATAAAGATTTGGTATTAATCACAGAAAGTGATATGGCTCCTATTATAATGAATAATTCTGGGATTAGCAGCACTGTGTTTCTATTAAAAAATATATCTAACAAGATATTATGCAACATAGAAATATCTGCTGGTTCTATACCAGTCGAATATAATCTTAAGTCTGCTATAACCGATATATATACGATCGTTACAGATGCAGATTTAGCCGATGGTATAGAATACGACAAAACTATTGAACCTATCTTGACAGAGTTGTATCCTGGCGAAACAGTAAAGATGACTATAAAAACCAATTCTGGAACCAATATTGGAATCGATTTTAATTCTTTCTCACTTGACATAGGATATATATATAGCGATATTAGTATATCAAATATTTTGGCTTATTATTTGTTTAAAGAAAGCAAAGGAAGTTTGGTTGCCGCCAGCTCTGTTGGAGTGGTTAATGCTACTGTATCCAACTCTGATATTATAAAGGGTAATGGAATAGCTTATTTCCAAAATGACACAGATTCAATAAGCTTCTCTATAACAAGTAGCAATAATTTATCCCTATTCCTCCGTGGTATTTTTGATGAGAAGAGCAATAATGTTATATTCACAAATGGAAATATGACGTTTGGTATGAATGCAGATAGAAAATTATATGTTACTATAGGTGGGTCGACGGTTGTCTCAGACTATTCATTGGTCGATTATAATCAGGAATATATAATTGGCATATCTGTATCTAGTACAAAAGATCTATTGATAACTGTCAACGGAGAAGCTACGGATTTACTTGATCAACCCAGCACACCAGTTTTACTATCTGGCAGTTCATCGTGTTCTATAGGACCCAATCTTAGTGCAGAAATAGAAACGCTTGCCCTATATTCAGAATATAAATCCTTGGCGTTTCACAATGAATTTTTTATAAGGATCTCTTAATGAGAGATGTAAAAAGTATAGGTATTTGGAATCCTTCTATTGCCACCGACCCGACAAAATTTGGTCAGATAAACATAACGGCTACGGAAATTGCCAAGGATCAATTAATACAATTATATATTATGCTATATCCTTTTATAGCAACTGAGTTTGCGCATAGAAGTGACTTGCAAAATTGGGCTTCGACTATGAGAGATCAATTCAGATCCAATATAGACGAGACGAATATTAAACTGGATTTATTGACACAGGAAGCTAAAAACCACTTCCATACTGGACAAGGCGCGGTACCTAGCGCCACAGCTAAAGCATTAAAAACTCCATCTATTTCACTGTGGAAAGCATTACCAGAGGACAAAGACTTTAGAGAAGGCGAACAGTTTATAGTAGATAACAGTAGCTATACCAAGGCAATAACACATAGGAATCCTAGTGTAGATGCTAAACATAGTAAAACGAAACTATTTATAAGTAAGTTATTCGCTGTTATATTAAAATTTACACCATATGATGTGAATAAAAATAATATTAATACTGGAGACGATGATTTTGTCAATAGATAAAGATAATTCAAATCGTCTATTTTATAGACCGTCTATAAAACGAGAGGAACCATTTGTTTCTCCGGCGGATAATATAACTTATTCTTCTATACCAGAACCACCAGATAGTAATTCTTCGGCTTCTGATACTGCCGATGAGATATTATATATATATGATAATTTGAATTTTATAATAGATGATTATGCAAAATTGCTAGACGTTCTTATAAAGAGAGCGGATATGCGTGGATTAGAGTTGTTTTTATATGATTTGCTTAGGTCTGACAAAGATCTGTCTTCGGCTATATACTCTATATTTGGAGAGCAGAAGTCTAGTTTAAAATTCGGAGACTATTTAGATTTATTAATATATGAAAAAGAATTAGTCACGGCATCTACGATAGCAGAGATTAACCAAGTATCAAGTGGAGACTCTTCTATAAAATATAATATAGGCAAAATAAAAGGTTTGTTTATAACCTATATATATGAAAAGGGCGCCGAAGATTTACTTATGTCAAATCTTATAGTCAATAGAATCAGTGAAATAAATAGTGTTAAGAGTGCACTTGCAGAAGTAGATAAAACTGCGGATGGTGGCAAGCTTACAAATAAAATATATGACAAAGACAAAAAGAATAAATTAGACAAATGGATCCAAGACTGTGTTCCGTGCCAAAATCGCTCGTTTGGTATATATGAAGATTTCAAAAAAATGCAACCATTCAAAGCATTTATAGATATGACATGGAAAAGATTATTGGGAGAATTAAGATATTTAGCTAATCTTAGACTGTCGATATCTGGTGTATATTTCTCTCAAGATATATGCCGCCTAATAGATCAGCTAACTCCTAGCAAATGGAGATGCGTTCCAGACATCCAAGCTATATTGAACCTGCTTCAAATGTCATCATTTAGATTGAAAAAATTAATTAGAACAGAATTTTCTAATATAAACATATCTGTTGATAGCATACCTATCTCTATAGCTACCGGCGCGGTAGCAGATTCGCTTGTTGCTATGTTATCTAAGATAGTAAATAACGTATTCTCTGCAATAGATTGCTACCTCACGTCTATAGAATTACAGACTGCCAAATTGGACGACTCAGTAAGAGAATTTTATGTAGGTCTCAAACAAAATTATGATGATACATATTCATGGCTAATGGGTTTAATAGGTGAATTAAATAAAATAATTAGGCAAGATATTACTTTTGGAGATAGTATAACGAAATTATATAGTGAGATAGATAAGATAGCAGGATGGATTTCGTTAACACAAGAGATATTGTCCACGTATAATAATTACAAAGGCATAATAGATCCTAACGAATGGAAGAGAATTGGCAAATCTATCTGCGCAACCGCATATGGCAACACTCATCCATGGCTAGAAGCAATCATAGACATAACTATTGACAACGATGATACCGACGATAGGACGCCAATTGGTAATCCGCCAACAAATACAGATCCTAAACCAAAGCCGAAACCGAAACCTATATCTAAGCCAGTTATCATAAAAGATAATACTTTGCCAAGCGATTTTTTCTCAAACGATCCTTTAAATATACTCAAGGATCCAAAATTTAAACAATATTATTCAAATATAGATTTTGACGACACATTAGAAAATGGCGACGATATACTTCGCATAGATGATAGTATAATAAATAGATACACGTCTATATCAGAAGCTATAGAGCCATATGCAATAGAATTGGATTTTCTGCCAGTTAAATTCTTTACGTTTGATAATTGTATAAGCGCAGAAGGGTTGTCGGATTATACAGAAGAACAAATTAACGAATGGATAAATAAAGTAAAATGAGTTTAATATGAAAGTTAAATCTATTACCAATATGCAAGATTTAAATATCTTTGCTATACCAACTAAGAGTCCTACAAACATACAATCTAGTATACCAGTTAAGACTCTTACGTATAAAAAATCTCATGTTCTTCCATATCGTCGATCGTGGGATTCTGAGGGCAACTACCAAACTCCAGAGTATAATCTATCGGAGATTTGCGCCGCAGAAGATGCCGATGGTATTATCAGAAGAACCATTCAGAAAAAGAGAGCGCTAGCAGACAAGGAAGGCTGGACTCTTACTGGCAATAATAACAAAACAATTGCCTATATAGAGCAAAGATTAAAAGAGATATCTCTATCTCAGAATTATCCCATGCAATTGTTGATCAAAGATTCTGTGGGAGATTTAGTAAGATTTCACAATTGCTTCTGGAAAAAAGCTAGAGACAAAAGATCTTCTAGTGGCAAAAGAAGATTGGTGCGCACATACAATGGCGAAAAAGAGATGGAACCAGTTGCCGCTTATTTTCGTATTCCAGCAGAAACCGTCTCTATATTAACAGATAAATATGGTAATCCTAAATGGTATATGCAACAAATGCCAGATGGCAGATATGAAGAATATCCAGCTAATGATGTAATACATTTCAAATTCAATAGAAGAGCTGGTTTCAATTTTGCCGCTCCTGGACTTCTTCCGGCGGTCGACGACATACGTTCTCTTAGAAGGATAGAAGAAAGCGTGGAACTATTAGTAGATCAACATCTTTTCCCATTGTTTACACTTACCATAGGTAGCGAGGAATGGCCAGTTGAACAATATCCAGATGGTACATCAGAAATAGATCTGTGGGCTAATAAAATAAATAATATGCCCTCTAGTGGCGGTATCATAGTAACGCATCGTCATAAGTTCGATATATTAGAAGCCAAAGATGTTGTCCCAGTCGAGGAGTATTTAGATTATTTTAAGAAGAGAGCTTTTACATCGGCCGGCGTGTCTGCTATAGATATGGGCGAGGGCGACGGGATGAATCGCTCAACAGCAGACAATGCGTCAAAGATATTAATCAATGATGTTAAAGATTATCAAAAAGAATTTGAATATCAATTTGAATTCGAGGTTATATATGAGTTATTATTAGAAAGATATAATCCAACATGTCTGATGGAAGAGAATGTAGTTCATCTTCAATTTAACGAAATAGATATTGAATCTATGATTAAATTAGAAAATCATAGCGCACTTATGTATAACATGAATTATTTATCAGAAGACGAAAGTCGTTTACGCGCTAAGTTCAAAAAGTTAGATAAAGAAGAAGATCAACAAAAGATGTACCTACATAAAGTAGAAAAACCTAAAATTGATTGGACGGCAAAAGCTAAGCTTGGCATGTCAACTGGTTCATCTACTAAGAACGCAACTAATAGAAGCACTCCTACAAATCAGCATGGAACTAAGAGCGCTCCGACGGGCAGAAAGTCTTCTATGGATATAGAACAATTATTTTTATCTTCGATAATTGACGATTTCGATATAAAAGATAGCGATTTAACTAAAATTCAAGTGAAAAACTGGCTATTCTCTATTGATTTGGAGGATAATAATTCCGATATTAGTAATAACTTATTTTTCTACATAGACACAATTGTAGATCATGGCACAGAAATGTTGGAAAACAAAGAAGTTAGCACGGAAGATGTAAAAGATTTTGTTAAGAGAAACATTTTAAAACTAATTGAAAAGGAAGATATAGACGCATGAGTGAATTAGCTAAAGTTCCATTCTACGATCATATATCTATCAAACAATATTCTGTTCCAACTGATGTAAGGAATAAATTTTTTGATTCTATAATGTCTAGTATGGACAAACAGAAAGATGAAAAAGAATCCGATTCTATAACTGGTCTCCAAATCACAGCTAAAGTTACACATGCTGGAAGGTTGACTGGTCATTATCATTATTACTCTCCTAAAATGGTTGCTAAGGGCGCTGACACGTTATTGACCCCATTCAAGAAACCGTGGTTAGTAAATCACGATATGGATTCAGATCCTATTGGCCGCATACAAAACGCTTATTATGTCTCCACGCCACCAGCTATCCTACCAGAAACATTTATAGATTCAATAAATAATATATCATATCATGATAAGAAAACATTATCCTATCTTAAACGCTTTAAGCCATTTCTATACGATAATAAGTTTGAAGGTTTGGGTTATGTGGAAGTTTCAGCTAATATTACCGATGAAGAAGCTATTAAAAAAGTTTTAGATGGCAGATACCACACTATATCAGTTGGATACGATACCAATTCTCTACATTGTTCTGAATGTTTTCAAGACTTAAAGAAAGACGGTTTATGCGAGCATACGCGCGGTCATGATTATGGCAGTGGTAAAATGTTCTATATATTTGGAGATATGACATATAGAGAATCGTCATTCGTTAATGCTCCAGCAGATAGTTTAGCCACCATAGTGGAAGCCAAGAAAATTACTATTCCATCTCTATTAGAATTAAAAGATTCGATATCGTCTATAGATAATAAAATTGAGAGAGCAGAAATGTCAATGATGGCCGCAGCCTACGATTCAATGACGGTTGCTGATCCTCTTAGAGTTTTAAGCACAAACATATCATTTTATACAACTAATGACGAAGATTTACAGTCATTAAATAATATTGGAGAACCGATGGGAAAAAGAAAACTAAAAAAAGAAGCCGATCTATATGTAAAGTTATGCGACTTCATTCCTGAAGAAAATAGACTTACAGAAGATCAGATAGCAGAGTTGGCAGATACGGATTTTGTTGGAGCAAATAGAATGTTTCCTGCTCATGATTTAGTTCATATCGAAGCTGCTAAGAGTTATCTCAATACACAAGAAGACTCTGATGAAAAGACTGAGTTAATTTCTTTCTTAGATGAAAGAGCTACAAAATTTAATGTTGCGCCGGCTACGGAAGACTCAACTGCGACAGCAGAACCAGTTGTAGAGACGCAAGATGAAATATCGTATTCATTTTCTTTATCGGCTGGCAGTTGGGGATGCCCAGAGAATAAAAATACTGAATATGAGAAAGAAATATTACAATTGTTACTTAAAATAGTCTCTGCAGAAAAAGAAGGCGCAATGGATGCTATTAATTCAGTTCTATCATTTATGACAGACGAAGACAGAGTATCTGCAATCGCCGAACTAAGCAAAGATTATGTCGAAGATTTAAGCGCTAGGGTCGAGAATTATAAGAATGAAGCTGCTGTTTGGAAAACCGAAAAAGATTCTCTTATTTCTGCTGTGACAGAAGCACATAGTGAACTTAAAGGATTTTATGCTGATTCATTATTGTCATTCATGGACAAAGAAGATCCAAATAAAACCAAAGAAGAATTGGTCGACAGTCTGAAGACACAGACATTAGATCAATTAAAAACATCACTTGAAAATTTCAAGATTATCTTAGGTAAAGATAATATGCTCCCTCCTGTTGTGCCACAGAATATACTTACGCATAAAGATGGCGAAGATAGTGTAGAGATTACCGCGGAGGACATTGCCAAGCTGAAAGCTAATACACAGAAAACATTCCAGAAATTATATAGACGCGATAGTGCAATGGCTAACAAATTCTTGGTAGATCAAGAAGATAAAATTTCTAAATTAGAAAAGAAAATCAACAAAAACAACAATAATAATGTTGATTAGTAAATAAAACAATCTCAATCAATTAAGGAGAAAACAACATGACTTTCATGCGTGCTCAAGTAAACACTGGCTTAACTACTCCTACCGTAGAAAAAAGTGCCGGTGTACGTCCAGCTCAGCATTTCAAACCAGCTCATTATTTACCGCTGGTAAGATTAGACTCGAAGACTGGCGCGTACAAAGTTGTTTCTACTGGTAAAGTATTAGCAGTAGACAACAATGGATTGCTAGTTCCTGCTGGTCTAGCTCTAGATATCGAAACAGCCCTTGCCGCTACATGGGATGTAGATGGAACAGCTACTAGTCTTTTAGCTCAAGCTAAAGCTTTAGAAGTTGCTACACCTGGCACATTCGGCTTAGTATATTCCGCAACTGACGTTTCCAATGGCGTAAAGAACTGGGCTGGCGACGCTGCTTCTGCTGGCGAACCTGTAGTAGCATCTATGCTAAAATCTGGTGCCGTTAACTATAAGACTGCAAATCCTGCAACAGCAGTAACCGTTGCTACTGGCGCCTACGTAGGCAAACCAATCGGTATTGCACCTTATGATATCTGGCAAAATAATAGCTTAACAGCTAATATTGCTAACAATCCTAATAGTTTCACATATACCAACTTCAATATGCAGCAAGGTGCATCTGTACTTACTAGATACTTCATCGAAGTACCAGTAGTAGCAGATACGTCTGGTTTAGTATTGGCTGGTATGACGGTATTTGAAGGAACTCCATATAATGGTTCAATCGTATCCTTCAACAAAAATAGTAACTTTGTAGTTCACACAGATTTAGCTCTATCTAATGCAGATAGCTATACAACTGCAGATCCTACAGATGCAGAATTGAAAGCTGAATTTGACAGAATAATTAACCATATCAATAAAACTAATGGTCGTATTCTAGGTAAGGTAATCTACGTAGATACCACTTTCCCTAAAGATTATCTCGACTATGTAAAAACTTGGACTCCAAGTATTAGCGGTGCCTCAGCTTTAGACAAAGCTCCTGGTACATCTACTGCTGGTTTACCAGACAATCTTTCTCTTGCTGGCATCACTAGTGCTGGAAGCGCAAAGGTAGCTAGAATCAATTTATGGATATAATCCCTTCCCTCCATGGATGTCCCTCTCTTCGGGGAGGGGCGTTTGTGGTACAAGATTATGTCACACTAAAACAAATTAAATAATCAAGGAGACTCCACTAATGGATAAGAAGTTATTCAGATTTCAAGACGATGCGAAAGAACTTTCGCTTCAGGATTATGTTAGTGTGTGGAGAAGCGGTGCATATCAAACAGAAGACGGCGATTTATTCGACGTACAGATGGAAGATGCCCTTGCTCATCCAAGCAGCACTACATTTTTCCCGATTACAATCGAAACGATGGTTCGCGAAGCCATTGAGCCTTTGTTAATCGGAACTTCTCTTTTACAGAGAATTAATTACAAACCTGGTATGCAAATCAGTTTTCCGTCTATCGGGGCTATCACAGCAGACGATATCAACGAAGCTGGTGAGTATCCAGAATACAGCCTAAACTTTGGACCTGGCTCTCAGATCATCACAATCGGAAAAAGTGGCGTTGCCATTAAATATACCGATGAGATGAAGAGATATAGTCAGTACGATATGTTAGGCATTTATCTTAAAGCTATGGGTCGCGCGCTTGCTCGTCATAAAGAAAGTAAAATCTTCTCTATGTTCTCTGGTCTTGGCGTAGTTACTCACGATAATACAACTCCTGGTTCTTCTATCTATGGTAAAACAAGAGCTCGCGCTCTTGATGGAACTGCTAATGGCGGTTTGATTGCCGATGATATTTACGAAGCTTATGGCACAGTATTACAAAATGGTTTTACACCTAACGCTATTATAGTTCACCCACTTACTTACACTATGTTTTTATCCGATCCAGTCATGAGAGCTTTTGCTCTTAATCATGGTGGCGGAACATGGTTTAATGGTTGGACTGGAAATGGTCAATCAGAATATCCGTGGTCACGCGGTATTCAGGGTGCTATGGGACCTGGTCCAGGAAGAGTAACATCTTCTACAGATCCTAAAACAATCAACAACCCAACTGCTAAGATGAAGCTTCCTGATTATTTAGGTCTTTCTCTTAACATTATCGTTTCGCCGTTTGTGCCATATAATCATTCAACAAAATTGACTGATATCTATATGGTTGACACAAATAACATCGGCGCTCTTATTGTTGACGAAGAGCCTACCATGGAAGAAATTCCTGATAGATTGCGCGATATCACTAAGATCAAAATTCGTGAACGTTATGCAATTGCTCCTTTTAACGAAGGCAATGCTATTTCAGTAATGAAAAACGTTAAGGTTATCGCTAACGAATTAATAGTACCTGCTCAGGCTACTGTAGCTGATGTTACTACACTTTCTAGAACATAATAGATAGCATATAGAAAAAGATAGGGGGCTTTGCGCCCCCATCTTTTAATAATTCGACAACGACAAAAAGGAGTTGAGATGTTATCAAAGAAAAAGAAAAAAGGTAAACGCTGTTAAGTAATTAGTTTTTAAAAGGGAATAAGGGAAGGAAAATTTAATATGAAAACTACTTTATCACTAGAAATATTACAGATGAAACCAGTCGTGGTAGTTAATCCATTCTGGTTTACGGTCGACGGAAGCCTCCACTTAGGTGGAGATAAAAAATCTATGGAAGTAGATTTATCTACTGTTGGCAATCAAAATATATATGAAATAGTACGCGGTCTAAAGAAAAAGTTGATTAAGTCTGATATACCAGTAGAAGAAATAGAAAAGTTGCTTGCGCCACAAGAAGTATCTCAGCCTAACGTAGAAAGACCAGTAGAGACAAAACAAATTGAAAAAAGACTGGATATAAAAAAGAAAAAAGTTAATAAAGAGACAGCCGAATTACTCAGTAAAGGAGCACAAAAGGTAAAAGAGGCCGTCGGCTCTGATGTCATAGAAGATGGCATAATCTCTCCTGGTATGAATGATATTAACATGCTGAACTCAATGGTTGAATATGAAGTAGCCAATGCAAATAGAAAAGGCGTACTCTCTATATTGAACGCTAGAATAGATGCTGTGAAAAAAGTTGGAATAGATATAAATCCAGAAGTATTTGAAATTGAAGAAGTGGAAGATAAGAAACTGAAATATGATCCTAACACACAGACCCTTAACGAAGTTAAAGATCAAGAGAATAACTAATGGTATTGCTTTCTAGTAGTCCTACGAATAATAGTATAAACGTTGCTTTGTCATCTACTATATATGTAGATTTTGATCTAAATATAGATGATTCTTCTATAGACAATTCTACTATTACAGTGGCCACTAATAATGCTAAAGTTATAGAGACTAAAAATATTCTGCAACCAAATGATTTATTTCAGATAGATACATTTTTTAAAGATGGTGTCACTGGTTTTGTCGACGGTGTTGTGACGGCTTCTGGTAGTAGACTTACATTTACGCCCAAAAGGCCTCTTCAACCAAATACCAGATATATGGTATCTGTCGCCTCTACGGTAGCTGGCGAAAATGCTTCGTTATTAGGAAAGATAAAAGTGTTCTATTTTACAACTGCCGAAGCAGATGTAAACATAGAGGAATTGCCGGCTCCATCTAATCTTACAACTATAATAGGTTCTTCTTTAATAGAGCAAACTCTAGCTCCTGGTGTATTCTCTTTCTTGAGTATATTTCCAGACTGTAATAAAATTATAAGAACCACATCTACAATATCGGTGGAATTCAGCGAAGACTTAGACGCTGGTAGCACGGCTGAGGGATTAAAGATATATGTATATGATCCGATGTCAGACGAACCTGTGGATAAGCTTACAGAAGACACTGATTATACAGTTGTTGTCGTAGATGGTATGATGGATATAAGTTTCTCCTCTGGTGTACTCGTTGCTAATAAGATATTGTCTTTGCGGCTAACGTCTACGCTCAGATCCACAAGCGATACGATAACATATCTTAGTAATCCACAAGATTTTATGTGGTTTATAAGTCTATCGCCATACTATTCTTCTACTAGAATGCTCAGACTAAAAGCTGGGACAATCTTGACATCTATGTCAGACGCTGATCTCTCTTATGCCATATGGACAGCATCTATGGATGCCGATAGCAATCTAGCCAATATAGAATCTTCAAATATGGATACGCTCAAACAGAAATATGTTTTATATTTTACATTAGATACGTTATTGATGAATAATTTTTCATACGGATTAAGCGATTTTGTAAAAAAACAATTGGGCGACTTTAATATAACTCTATCTAATAAACACAAGATACAGTTATATAACAAATTGCTAGATGAAATAAAACATTGGAAAGATGTAATAAAAGAATATATAAATCTAAAATCATCCACAGGATATTTTATGCGCGGTGTCAATAATAGAAGCGTTGATATAGGCAGACTTTGGACAGCCGGCAGTGGATATCCAGGGTTGAATTCCTACGATCAAACTAGAGAGCGCTTGCTTAAGACCTGGGATGATATAGTTGAATACAATGAGGAAGGTTAATGATGAGCGATAATTTTGCACCTTATATTGTTTCACAAAATTTTGATATAGACACAGATATAGATCTAAGTGGTGAAGTAACAAATATAATATACGGTAACGGCAAAGAAAGACCAAGGGGAGTCTTAGTAGTGTTACAAAAAATTCTCAGAGATACTAAAGGTTTGCCAATAAAATCTCCATGGACACATAAAGTTACAAAAGAGGGACAAGCTAATAATAGAGGGCCAAATACAACTAGAGAAGGCTATCTCTGTGATGAAAAATTAGTAAGAGTTCTTTATCGGCCGGCTAGTCGTATGATAATGGATGAGCAGATGTCGCAGACTGGCATGCAACCAGTAACCAGAGACGTAATGTATTTTGCTAAAGAGGATGTGGTAGACGAACATGATTGTGTGGTATTTGTAAAATTGAATTCGGAAGGTAAGATTACAAATCCAGTGACCGCCGCAAAAGAAGTTGTAGTTACAAAATTATATCCAAAACATTTAGACAATGGTCAAATACAATATTATACATGTATAGTGGAAGAACAAAAGTAATATGAGATTCGTCGGACCACAAAATAGAGATCCTAAGATAGGGCAGATAATAACACAGTGGCTAGATAGCATCGCTCCAACAGTCAATGAAACTCCTATGGAAGAAAAATATGATTCTATGACTGGATATGACGTAATGGAATTTATCGACGATTTATATGACTTCCTAAATGAATACCAGACTAAAACACAAAGTTTTCAAGATTTTTCTTTTCAACCAAGCTTCACATATGCTCTTCCTAATCCAGATGAACAGAATGCTTTTCGCTACACTTTACATATGAGAACAGATGCGTCTCTTGAGCAGGGTGCCGGCCAGCATAATGGTAGAAAAAGTCAAAAGTGGATACTATATAATGTAATGGAAGATAAGTTTAATCCAGGATATAAAGTTCTAGTTTATATAAAACCATTTGACAATACAATAGATTTTACATCTTGGTCCAAGAATTACACAGATGCTAATAAAGCTGCGTTTGAATTTGAAAATTTAATGTCAACATATGGCTACATGTTTAAAATGAAAGGTCTGCAAGATCTACGTTTTGAAGGCAGACAAAAGGATATGTTCCACGAAAGAGGAAATGTAGCTTGGTATGGTTGTCCTCTAAGATATTATGTAAAAACATATAAGATTAAACTAGTATACGAAAAAATGTTAGAAGAAATAATACTAGACTTCACAATAAAAAACAACTAATTAATTAATTAACACAATAAGGAGATTCCCAGATGCTTAGTGAATTTAACAATTTACCTGGGATTTACGTCAATAAAGATGACGGCAATCTTAGAATACTTGAGACTATTCCTGGCGGAGTTACCGTAGTCCTAGGTACCGCTCCTGATGGTCCACTGGGTAGACTCTATTTAGTAACAGACACTGGAGCAGCAGAAAGAGTATTTGATCCAGATTCAGACAAAACTGGCACGTTGATGCGTGGAATGTTTGAAGCTTTTGAATCTGGCGCTCAATATGTGGCTTTATATAGAGTTGGTGGTTCACCGCTAGCTTTAGATTTTGTCAATGGTTATACAATAGTAACTAACGACTCTAGTGAATCTGCTGGTACTAAATACAAACTGTACTATACTAACGACAGTAGTGGCGTTGAAGTAATTCGTATTTACGATGCTTCGACTGGCGCTATCCTATATGACAATGTCGCTGATATAGACAATGGTCAGTTTACCGTATACGGAACACAGGTTAATAGTTCTTCAACTCCAATTACAATTGGTGGCACAACAGCCGCTACTTCGCCTACATTTGCTGCTATAATGGATTTTACAGATTCAGATTATGCAATTGGCTCGGCTGTAGTAGTAACTGCAGTTGCTTCTACAAAAACATTTACAACATCTTCATCTATTTTCAAAGCTGGGCAAGTAGTGGAAATTGCCGCTCTCGGTGGCACTGGAAACACTGGTCATTTTGTGGTTAGTCACGTTACCCTTACCTCTTCTACTTATACAGTAACTCTTTCTAGTAAAGTAAGTTATTCTAGTGGTGTCATTAGTGAAGTAGCATGGACTGGTTTCGTCACCGATGCTGACTTGGCTGGAACAGCACAAGTTAAAGTTAAATACGTAGGTCAAACAACTGGATTAGATCTTTCGCTTAATGAATTATTCCAAGCTTATGCTCGTGCATATTGGGAATTAGAAGCAGCTAAAGTAGATATGGTTGTGCCGACTGGAGTATTTTTCAACGAAGCCAACGTAGTTAATAACGAAGGTCAATGGAAACAAGATCAAGCTGGTTATACTCAGCCGTCCGGTTCCTATCTTGGCAAAGGTTATGAATTTGAATATAATGGACAATTATACTTCGCTTTCAAAGATTCATTTACTAGCGCCGCAGATCTTACAGCTACAACCGTTCCTACTCCGTATGAATTAGGTATTGATGGTTGGGCAGCAGCTGCTTGGTTAGAAAAAACACACTCATTTGACACAGCAGTTCTATGTTCTTCTTCTGCAGATGTATCTGCAGCCGCAGATGACATAGCTTATCAAGAATTAAACTTTGGATATCAACTGGCCGCTTATCTAGATGGCTTAAGCGCAAATGATAACGAAGCTAGTGGTGTCATAGCAATGAAGAGTCCTCAAAACTTTAGTAAAGCAGCTATTTCAAATTGGTTAGGAGTTAGTCCTACTGTTGACGCAGCTGATGGAACTATAGTTAGAAGTGGAACTGGTTTATTAGGCTATAAGCATATGGCTGGCTCTCTAGGAGTAGCAAAAGGTCTATTCCGCACATCTAATGGATACTTCTCTGGTACAGCGGTGTTAGATAGAAATAATATGGCTATAGATATTGGAAAATATATCGACGTCATATCTACTCCTCTATTGGTCACATCTGCTTACGATGGCACTTCGACTGGATATCTTTCGCCATCTGCTGGCGTATATAGCGGCGTATTGATGGGATTAGAGCCAAATCAGTCTCCTCTTAATCAAAAGGTTAAGGGTAATGTAAGACTTCCTTTCCCATTAGCCAAGAAATATCTAGATTCACTTGTTGCAACTAACTACGTCGCTTTTTCAACTACTCCAGAAGGAACAGTAAAAGTAGTCGATGCACCAACAGCAGCTCTTACAACATCCGACTATAATAGACGAGCCGTATGTCGTATAGCATGGGCAACAGTTGATGCAGTTCGCGCAGTGTCCGAACCGTATATTGGCAAGATGACCTCTGCTGTTATATTACAACATCTAGAAGATCAAATAAATGGTTTACTTCGCAATCTACAAGCTCCAGAAAAAGGTTGGTTGATCGCTGGTATGGCTCAACTAAAACAAACTAGAGCAATGTCTATACGCGGCGAAGCAGCCTTAAAGTTGACGCTTTACACAGCTAACGAACTACGTAGACTAACAATCTATTTAGGCTTACAAAAATAATTAACAAGGAGATAGATCAATGGCATTACCAAACATTAATAACACAAAAAGTACACCGTTTACCTCTTTTAGTGGTAGCGATATAACTTGTGTCATTGGGAATACTATTGTCGGTACTCTCCAGGCTATTAGTTATTCTGTTACTCGTGAAAAAGGTCCAATATATGTTATGCGTGGCTCGCCAAATCCTAGAGCTTTTGCAAGAGGAAAAAGAGCAATTGCAGGTAGTTTAGTTTTCGTTACTATAGATAGACAATCTTTTCTTTCGCACATGGAGGAAACTTCAGGCGGAAAGGGTGCTAATTTCTATGGTAATGTTACCGATATCACATATGACTTTAATGATAAGCTCACACCAGAAGATGTCTTCGGATTGTTTGAAGCTCAGTTAACCGATGAGAATGATTTCTCTTCAGTAACTGCTGGCGCTGGCGCTGGATACGAGAGACAAGAAGTAAAAGCCCGGTATGCCGATCAAGTATTACCATTTGATATCAATATTTCAGCTTCTAATGAATTAGGTCAAGCAATGAAACGTTCGTTTATCGGAGTAGAAATACTTAACGAAGGCGGCGGAGTTTCGATTGACGACTTAGTTATAGAAGAGCAGTATACATTTATTGCTAGAGATATGACAAAATGGGTTAAAGTATTAGATGCTGGACAAATAAAAGTCAGCTAATACACTTTAATATAATCGATTTACCTAGACCCCCTACTGATTTAATCGGCTGGGGGTCTTTTTTTAGTTGACTTAAGAAGTGTTTTTTCGTTTATTTGATATATTAATATTTTAGATTAAGCTGAGAAAAATGGGCAAAACTAACGTAATATCATCGACTAAAGCAACCGATTATTCTGGATCATACGCTGGAGTAGATATAAGAGTATTCGCTATAATAAGCCATACATACTCCATGGAATATCAAGAATTCTTAAAGAAAATTAATAATCATTATGATACTCAACTTATAGACGTAGCTAGTACAGACGGTATATATGATGAGCAAGAAATGCTTAGGTCTTCTTCTGAAGAAATGTCGTCTATTAACAAGGAGAAAGATAGTGTATTAAGTTATGCTCAGTCTTTAGCTGATATAACATATAAAGAGTTAGGCGAAGTGCAAACTCTTTCTTATTCTATATATAGAGATAAACAAGCTGTTAATACGTTGGGGAAGAAATATCCGAAGGGTATTACGCGCGGAACAGCAACTATAGCTGGCACTATTATTTTTACAGTAATACACGAAAGGATATTGCACGAATTACTTAATACATCTCTTGGCACTGCTAGTGAAAATCTTAATTTAGAATTTATGACAATAGATGAATTGCCTCCGCTTGATATATTTATAACTTTTGAGAATGAATATGGTGATAAGTCTCGTCTTGGTATTTTTGGCGCTGAGTTTATTAACGAGGGACAAGTGATGTCTGTATCGGATTTGATAACAGAAAATTCTGTAAACTATGTAGCGCGTCATATATCCCCTTTAAGAAAAGTAGATACTGCTTTTCCAGATGCATCCGACTTTATAGCAAGTTCTGTTCTTGCTGGAGTACCAATGCTAGACAGTGATTATACAAAGGCGTCTAAAGAAATCCAAGCACTTAAAAATAGGTGGCTATAAGTTATGTATACACCACGTTATAATAGAGTTTATTTTACTGGCAGTCAATGTCAGATATATATCGGCGCCGCGTTAGTTGATGAGGCTATAGAGATAGAGGGCACGTATGACGTACCTATGTATCCTATATATGGATATAAATCGCAACACTTTGATACTATAGCACAGGGCAGAGTTATAGCTATGGGAACAATGACCATCAATTATGTATTCGACGGATATTTATATGCTCTTATGTCTAAAGGATCAGATGGAATAGGCGCTGGCAAACAAGAGCCAACCACTTCATATCCCGAAATAGTATCGTCTGCCATTAAACCATCCGATGATTATAACAAAGAATTACTATCTAGATATGAAGTAGAAGACGAACTATTTTCAAATACAAACAAAGAGATACAAGATTTGAGAGATGCTATTTGGACTAAACCAAATGATTTTGACGATAAGGTAAGACCAGAATTTACCAAAGGGCCAGTAAAGATAATTATTAAAGATTTTAAATTAGGTTATTCAAAACCATCCATAGATGGTACTGCCATTAAAGAATCTTATGAAGAGAAAATATTCTTTGATGTATTTTTTACTAAATATTCTACGCTAAGAAATACGTCAGCCGCCCCAGTAGCCGAAGCATATCAGTTTATAGCAAGAACATTTGTTTAATTAATAACATAATATAAGGGAAGTAAAAAATGGACAAGAAAGCTAGTTTTAAAGATGAGATGAAACAATTGCAAGAAGATTTAAATAATTCTGATTTATTAGAATCAGAGACTATCGAGAACGCCAAAAAAGACGCAGTCGACACAACAGCCGCCAAGGAGAGAACTCTTTTAGATCTTATTAAAGAAGAAGAGAAATTGACCGACGAAGAAGTAGATAGATGGAAGGCTATGTATGGAAAAATATATGCTGTGCGTTTTGATGAAAACGAGACATACATCTATAGATATCTTACTCGCTTAGAAATGAAAGAATTAGCTAAGAAAATAGGTGGTATCTCTGGTAATGTAAATCTTGCAGAGATGGAAGACGAGATGATAGTTGATAAGTGTGTATTATATCCTAAAATTACACCAGACTTTAAGCTTACAATTAAAGCTGGAACAGTGCCTACATTAGCTTATCAAATTAGAGTATCGAGCAATTATCTTCCAGACGCGGTAGCTTTAGATCTTATTACAAGGATATAAATTATGGACGCCTTGGTAAAAGCCAAGAAAGAACATAAATATATCTATATACTAAAATTTGACGACAAACACGTAGCTGTATTTCGCGCGTTAACTATTAAAGAATATAATTCTTATCAGTCTTTGATAACTGCTTTTCCTAAATTATATGAAGATATAAAAGATGATATATTGGAAGATTGCTTAATAGAATATGGATCTGAATTTGTAGTATATAAAAAAGGATTAATAGATGATTCTCACATGTCGTGGGAAGCTACGATGGACACTATGGATGCTGGCGCCGCTGAAACTTTGGTGTCGGCTATCCTAAATGTATCTGGAGTCAATAGTGCAGATAAATTTATGCAAGATATAGACGATAGAAGACAGTTGGCATTGTCTAATGCGTACGAAAGAATACTCTATTTAATATCGTCTATATTTAAATATGACATAGACAAACTAGAAAATATGTATTGGGAAGATGTGTTGAAATTAATTAATCAAGGCGAATTAATTATATCTGGAAACATACCTAGCGCGCCGTTTACTATAGAAAAACGACCTCAAAGTTCTACTAATTTTGAAGAAGAAAATAAAAAAATAAACGAAGAGTATAATTGAGATTAGCCAGCGAAATATATAGTTCGCAAGAAGAATCCTATAAAAAAGGACTGCTAGAAACTTCCGTAGGATTGACGGCTAAACTTACTGCGGCTTGGACGGTCGATCAAGTATTATCTCGCGTCGGCACTGGTAGAAGCAGAGATAGTTTAAGATATCTTAGAGAGTATCAAATAGAAGGTACTCCTTGGTTTGCTCATCCTGGTGTGCATAGATATACTAAGACTGCATCTGTAAAAGAAATGATATGGAATTCTATAAAAGCATCAGAAGAGATGCTATTTAAAATTCCTCGTTCATTTTCTCTTTCTGCTTTATATGGCAGGGGTATTGTCGGCGTTGGCAATGTTGATTTCGCCGCAGATGGTAAGTTTTTACAAGATAAAAATAATATTAATTATCTGAATAAATTAACCGGCGGCAAACTCACTCCAGAAGTTATAGCTCGTGGATTGAAGTACGAAAGATCGTCGAGTCAATTATTTGGACGTGGCAAACTATATGGCTTTGATGAAGCTGGCAACAAAATATTATTGCTAAATAAAGCCGATTTATTTCCTGGATATTGGGGAGAAAATTTATTTGCATCTGGCAAGCCACAAGGCTTCATGCCTAGATTTGGCAGATCTCTTTATGGACAACATGGTATTAAAATGGGACGTCCAGACGTATTTATGTCTGGTGGTAAGAATTTCTTTTCTGCTATAAAAGAAGAATTTGGAGCTCTGTCTACTGTAGCTGTAGAAAACTATGTTAAATTACTAGATGATCCTTTTGAACTTCTAAGAAAAGGAATAGATAATTCTATCGGTAGAAACATAGGCAATGGCAGGCTATTTTCCCGCGCCTATTCTATGTTTAAAAAGGCTGGACTACAAAACCAATTTGGTGTTGGTGGCAGACAATTTATGGAAGGCAAGGGCGCCGCCGAATTACTTAAGCGTCATTCTCTTCGCGGGCTAAGTAAGCTGGCTGGTATTACGATGGCATACAAAGGAGTAGATTCTTTATTAAGAATGAGTGGCATACCAGGATTTAAAAGTGGAATTAAAGGTGTTGCCGCTAATTTATATCAAAAATTAAGCAGTGGCATAACTACGGCGTCAGATATAACTGGCATGACATGGCTTACTAAAAAACAAGAAGATAAGGCTCCTGGCTCTACGTCGCTAGTTGGACTTTCATCGTTTGCAGCGAGCGCAGCTATAGCTGGCGGAACATTAGGAAAACTGACAGATATTATACAGCGAGTGCCAGTAGGAGAGAAGGGTCCAGCGCCACAATTTTTCTCTGATTTCATATCTTCTATGCAGAGTAAAGGTGGCGCGCTAGGGAATATAATTAAAAGAAGCAATGCATCTAACTTTGGAAGAGTAGGTGCATATGCAACTATGGGCGCCGCGATAGGAGCCGCCTTAGTCTTGCCATTTATACCAGGTGCTCTAGGATCGAATAAAAGCGCCGAAGAATTAGACGCTATATATTCTGGTAAAGAAAAAGTCGCTATAAGACGCGGTCGTTTTTGGGAGGCTAGCTCTTCAAGTTTTCAGGGTGAAGATATAGAATTCTTCGCTCCTCACTGGACGGTTAGGGCTATGAGCGACGCGGGTAAGAGAGGTAGAACACCAGAAGAATATTATAAAAATCCTATTAGAGGTTTTTTAGCTAGGATGATTGATCCATATGCTTATGATAAGAAATTAGACGAGGAAAGACCATATACTTATTGGGGTCCAACAGACTACGGATTCGGATTTGTAGAAAAATTATTTGCTCCTCTTAAAGAAGCGTGGAAGCCAACTATCCTTGCGCATCCAGAAGCGCTCGCTGGTGTTCATCCGTCGCAGATGTTGAGATATGGTCCAAACGTTCCGCGTAGTCTAGATGGTAAAGACGCCGGCACAACGACGAGTGGCTATCTACCAGACGTAACAAGACCAGATGCATTACAAACATACGCTAGTGAAGCTATGCAATCTCTTAAAGATGTATTCGGCTTACAAGGTTTTGTTATCTCCTCGGCTACCGATGCGCTCACTGGTGGACAATCATTTCTTACTCCTAATTCTATCTATGAAAGCAGTGGCAGAATTAACTCTGCTCAACGTGCATTTTGGGATGCAAGTATTGGCGGTGGCGGATCCAACACTGAAGCATATCGCCGTTTAAATCCAGACAGAGAATATTCTACTGAGTACATATCTGCTCCAATAAGAAATAAATTGCCATCCTGGATGGAGGGTACTCCTTATGTTTTTGGAGATCCGTTTAGTCAAATTAAGATGGGTGAATATAGGATGCCGGGTAGAGGTTATCAAAGTCTTCACCCTGAACTAGAAGGTGTCGATCCAGAGGAATATCCGCTTGTTCATAGGCTGTCCATCCTTGGCGACGTGGCTCCTATGTCTCCTAATTATTATAAATACAAGGGATTAGTAGAGGAACAAATAGCCACTGGTAAACTTAATCAAGCTGGTATAGATCTATATAATGAATCTATGAGACAAAGAGAGATGGTTAGGAATGACGATAGATTTGATTATGGCGACGGAGCTATTGGTTCTTATTATCTTGCATTGAAAAAAGCTGGGCGCGCGCTTCCGACAGAATCACTCTATCCATTCTCTCCAGTGCATAAGTTTGCTGGCAACGTAGATCCACTGACTGAATATAGAGATAGATATGTCCTTGATAAACCATTTAAATTATGGCAAAATCCGTTTTCTGATTTTATTAAGCCAGCGTATAATAAAACTATAGATATGTTTTCTCTTCACCCTTTTATGCCTAAAGAAACAAAAGAATTATACGGTATAAATACATATTTTGATGCTTTACAGCAGAGTAAAAACGCCATACTGCAAGAACAGGCCGATGCTGCCGCTCAAGACGGTAAATTAGACGAAGCAGCTTTTTATAGATCTGGAATAAGGAAAACTCTACAGGGTACATCTGTATTAGAAGCTCCTGAAGTATTGGAAGGTATGTTGCCACAAAGAGATCAAAGATTTCTTAAGCAATTTATAGGGGCGCCAGCTAGCGCCAGAGAAGAATTGCTGTCTTCTGTATCGCCAGAAATGGGACAAATACTATCTGGACAATGGAAAGCAGACGCTATGTCTCTTGCTACAGATGCCGAACATATGAGAAACTTGCGTCAATCTAAAATAGATACCAGCCAGCAAATGGGATTCTCTTCATCTATGCCAGATAGAGACTTCATAGGATACGCGGCTGGAGTAGATTTGAATGCTGTAAAAGTAAAAACAGTAGATCATATGGGAAAGAATATTCGCGATTTTGGATTATGGAGAGAAGACGAGAGACAAGCTCAAATATTAGATGGCATAAATAATACTCGCATATTTAATAGTGGAGACTTTGATAAAATAAATCCACCTAGTCCAGAATTATCTAAAAAAGCATTAGAGGATTATCTTAAAAAAATAGGTATGCGTGGCGCTAGAATTATGGCCGTCCCTATAAATGGAGCCACAAGTGTGTCATTTGTCGGATCTGAGAGTAGAAAAAATAAATTTAGAGATAATATGAGAGAGCGAGGAGAGTATAGTGGATAATGAAAATAGACGTTTGCGTAAATTTATATTGACAAATAAATTATTAATTAAATTACTTAATGGTATTCTTAGTCATAAATTACCTAAAGATTCGCTAATAGTAGAGATAGGCGTTAATCATGAACACGATGCTATATCTTTTATTATACACAGCGATCAATTTGAACCATTGCAAGAGGGAGAATCTGTTTTATGAAAAATTATAATGTATTATTAAAAGATGATATATATGGATATCCAACACTTCTTATAATTGGAGATTTTGAATACTATGATAGTGTATTAAAAAAAGATATGGGATGCGTTGGCGACGTAGAGCAGAAATATAACCTTGGCTTATGTTCGTCTTTTGTATTTACTCCTAAAAGCAATCCTAATGCAAAATATTATCGTAATATAATATGGATAAACACAGGAGTGTGCGACGATTTCAGAAGTATTATAAGCACTCTTGGACACGAAGTAATACACGCCGTATTTAATACATTCGACATAATCAAGTTTACTCCAACTGCGGAAAATTCAGAACCATTTAATTACTATTTTGATTACATATATGATCAATGTATGACGGAGATTATGAAAACATTTAAAGTAGAAGAAATAGTTTCACAAATAAAAGTTAAAGCTAAAAAGTCTATACAAAAAACTAAGAAGAATAATAATAGATAATATGGCAGAAAATAATAGCATATTGGGCACATTAGGAACAGTATCATTTTGGGCCGCCGCTGGTACTGCTGGGACACTAGCCTACAGACGCGCTAAGGAAATGCAGGGTTTCGCCAAGGCTACAAAATCTGTAGTAACTCAAGCTGTCAGACCTACGCAGACAATAGTAAACAATCTAAAGTCTACTGGATTTGAAAATATGAAGTTTGTTTCTACTAAGACAAGTCCTATTTTTACTGCTGCCTCAAATGCAACCGAATTATTTAATTTACAAAATAATCTTAGTGCTTTTGGAATATCCGCCGCTGAAACACAAGAGTTAAATGAAATAATATTAAAAGCTAATCAGTTAACTAATACAAAGTTTCATATACAAGCCAAACCAAACAACACTGGCGCCGCCGCGACAATCACCTTGCAAAGTGAGATGGGTCACTCTATATCCTTGGGTAATAGAGCTATAAACGGACAAATAGTGCACGCCTCATCCTCGTCTATACATAATAAATATGTTCCTAGCTATATGGATAGAAGCCAAGTAGAATCCGTAATAGCTGGATCGTTTAACGACATAACTAGTATATCTACCGTTGATCATAATCTAGCGCAACTCAAAACTATTAAGCAAGAGCTATCTGGATTTAGCAATATGCATCCAAGAGAGCTAAAGAAAAGAATCGGCAATGTGACAACGTGGTTTGCAGCCAACGAAGAAGAGATATCTAGCAACCTTTCTATGATAGATACTAAACTAAACACAGTGATCCCTATTATATATGACGAAAATAATAGATTGATACCAAGAAAGAATAGTGTATTTAATAAACACGTTAATGTATTTAAAGATAACCTATATAAGGCATTTAGAAAATCTGGATTTAACCAAGCTGGATTTATGCAAAGCATAGATGATATAGCCAGCGGAGCATTCTTAAACCCAAATACACCGACCAAACAACAATCTATGTTTAATGCAATGGTTGGGCACGATCAGTTCCAGGGTTCGCATGAATTTAATCAATTATTCCAGAGAAATACTAGATTCGCAAATCCTACAAAATTTGCCAGTAAAGAACTGCAAGCTATGCAAGGAATAGCCAATATAGAATCTCTGAATATGTATAGGGTGGCGAAAGATGATAAGATGTGGAATACTATCTTAGCTAAAGGATTCGGCTCCAATGGTATACCAATGCCAGGTATGTATGACGACGGCATATTAATGAGTGTTAGAACGGCGAATAGGAAAATTAGATCTCCGCATGGTTTCAGTTTAAATATGGACAGCGGTGCGGCTAATATATCTAACGAATTAGAAAACTTAGTTAACACACTTGTGGCGCATCACGTAGGCAAAGCCAACTATTCTGTCTCTCCGCTGTCTTCTAATAAATCTATACAGCTTAAGCTTATTCATTACAACAAAAGAAGATCTCTTGGCAAAGATATGACGCAGATTAATCAAATACGCCAAGATATAATACAGGATATAGTATCTGAAAATAATGGAATGTCTAATCTGATTCAGGATTATACAAAAGACACTTATGGTGGAGGAGAATTTAGTTTTAAGCGTTTCTTTGGTAAAAAGAATGTCAATTTCATGACCGACAAAGTCGGCAAACATGGATTTGATAAAAATGTTAATTTTATAATGAAGGACATAGCTCTTACTCCTACTGGTATGTCATTTGGCGGAGAAATAGAATATCCATTTTCTCAAGGCGCTGGTAAAGTATGGGGCGCCGCTAAAGCATTTATGAGTGGTCAAATGGCCAACAAAAATGCTGTGTTCGTACATCGCATAGCTAGTGAAAATCCAGCTATAGCCAATGAGATAATGAACAATAGTTTTACGCCAAAACAAATGAAATCTAAAATTAAAGCTTGGAGAAAAGCATATAAAAATATATACAATGCTATACCAAATGATATAAATGTAACCAATATGAACTTTCGCCAACATAAATTAGGCGATCCTAGCTATATGAAATTTATATCAGAATTAGAAACGGCAGCCATAGGAAAAAATAATCCATATTTTAATCCAGATAATAACTTTTATTCTTATGTGTCTTCCATTGGACAGCCAGAATCTTTCTATGGTTTCGATATGAATAGAATGCATACTATTAATAGAATACAGCCAAACCGTCTTCGCGCGCAGGGAATAAACTCTGCTGCTGATTTTATAGAATCTAATTTTGAAACTTCTACGCTAAATAATCTATTGGACACATTTCAACCTATGTTCGGCGATCCATCGTCTAATCATTATGCTATTGATATAAATGATTTTAGACTCAGAGACGAGAAAGTAATGGGTAGACTGTTTGGCGAGAATATGCAAGAAGCAATAGAGCAAGCCAGGCAACTCACTATCAAACAACTAAGCAAAGATAATGTGTCAGCACAGACTAGATTCTTCATAAAAATAAATGAAAAACAATCTATACCATTGCCATTTGTAGATAGTAATTATTCTTTTGCTATGAACGAGAATCGCTTCGACGAAGCCGGCGAACCACTCTTAAAAGGCATATCATCTAAAATACGTAAATTAATAAATAACACATTAGGAGATAATGCCGAGACTTTTAATGCTGACTACGCAGAATTGTCTAATCAAGTAGCTGAGATATTAGGTAACCCGAATGCTTTTACTCACACGTATGGCATAGATAAAAGTGGCAAAAGTTTTGTATCTCAGGCATATGCTCAGAATGAAGGTATACTAAATAAAAATTTCTTAGATTTATACGAAAGAGAATTAGGCCCTGGTGGCAGAGATAAAATTAGTAAATTATTTGCCGAATATGGAGTAGATTATAATACGATGCATTCTGAAATATTAACTGGCGTATCAAATAAAAGATATGAATTTGAAACAAATAGGATGGGTATAAAAGGCAGTTTTGCCGAAAGAGCTAAGACGAGTTATAATGTAATAGGTAGAGAGCCGGCGTACGCTCATCAGGGAATGACTGTTTCTCATCTTTTGCCAATTGAAGAAATAAATTCTAGATTACTATCCATGCATCCTAATCTAGCTGGCGCAGATAGTCAAATAAAAGATTTCCTTAAAACACAAATCTCTGATAACGCTATCAATATTAATGAAGCTGGCAGAATGGCGGCTGGTATAGATTTAGACTTGGATCCAGTAAAGCTAATATCTATAACAGATGACGCAACTAGACTGAAGATGATAGACGAATACAAACATATGAATAGATTTATGTCTTCTATTTATACTGATAAAGGTATTATGAAATCTGATACAGCCACGATGAAACAATGGTTAAGAGAAGCGGCCGACGCAGAGAAAACTGGCATATCTCAGTCGTATAACAAAGCCTTAAGATATCAAATGCCATTTAATAACTACGAAGGCATATTAACTGGAAATGATTTGATGATTGCCAATAAAAAAGCAGCTCTAAATTCTTTCTTTACTAATCTACCAGAAAATTTTATCGGTGGAAAAATGGCTCAAAATATGGAAGACACAAATAGAATTATGTCTATATTTGACGAGAATCTTCCTATAAAAGATAGAGTGGCCAATATGAGAACTATAGCAAAAGATATGAAATTTAGACGCTCTCTATCTGAGTTTGGAGTTACAGACGATATGATTGGCCAACAAGTATTCGGTAGTTATTTCTCAGAAGAAGAATTAGGCAAAATATTACAATCTGGGCAAGACGTGCCAGAGATAATAGTAGACTATCTTACTGGAAGCATAAAAGGTCCAAAAGCAAAACAAAAATTTATAGATCTACAAGCTGCAATGAGGGAACATCCATTTGGTAGCAAAATAAGATCGTCAGAGATAAAGAACATAGAAATGGCCATGACTAATTATGATGTTCCTGGCAAATATATGAATACCATAGCTGATATAGCAGAAGATGTTATACCTAAGGTATTAAAAAATCGCACAGTACAAGGATTGGCTGCGGCGAGTTTAATAGCTGGTGTGTTAATGCAGTCTCCAGATACCAATATGAGAAATCAAGATGTAAGAGAAGAATCTCAGCCAAAAGGTGTTCCTGGTGGCGCGCAGGCCATAGACCCTCCTGTTGGAATAGTAGCCCAGCCACGTCCAAAAGGACTAAGATTTAATATAAGAGGTAGATTACCAGAAGGAGTATCTGGCGCTTCTCTTAACAGAGGCTTGAGCGATATGGGCATGGCAAGCACAACGACTTATATAGATAAAAACACAAGAGTAGACGAAGGATACGTAAAACAATTAAACGAAGAAGAAAAATATAATAAATGGAATATAGGATAATACATGGCTGATTCCAAAGATAAAATCAAACTTGTTGGCGATACAGAAATAGAATGGTACAATAATGTTTCGTCATATCTATATAAAAATGATAAGAAAGATTTTAGAGATGATACACTTGTTGGCAAATATAGAACTTATAATGATAAATTTAGAGACATCACGTCGCAAAAAGATCATGGCGCACTAAGGATAAATGATCTGTGGTTCTCTATCCCTCCGCAGTCTATATCTATACAAATGACAGAAAACTCAATAGATGTACCACAAATAAGAAGTAAACATAGTGTAAAATTAAACACTGGATATGGAGAGGTTGCTGTATCTTTAGATCTAGTTTTCACAGATAATCCAATATTGGGATATTCTGTTGACGAAGAGATAATGTATAAATTGCTCCCTCTTATGACACAATTGAGAACTATGCCATTTGTACAAGTGGAGAATGAATTCATACAAGAAAGACTACTTGATATAGCTAGGAATCAACTGCAAGTATCTCAAAAAGATATAGATGCGCAAACGGCCATTCGCGGCAAAGATAGCGACATTATGCTTACGTATATAAGTCATTCAATATCTACAGTGCAAGAATCGCCGAGAATAATACAGCTATCTCTTCAATTCTCTCTATTTAACTATTTGCCATTTATGTCTTCTGTTCGATATGTAAAAGATTATGACAGAGATGGCTCCAATCAATTAATTAGAGATCCTCAATATGATAAATTGATGCGACCCAAAGAGTTTGTATATGATCCATTTGAGAGTAAGCCATTCTATGAATTCTATGCTGGAGAAATGAAGCGCAGTCAGTTGATATTAGAACAAAATGATTTTTCATCATATAGCCATTCTGGTCATAGTCAAAATATAGAATTGACATATTTTACATATACAGAATTACGTCGTAGTCTTGTTCCAGCCAAATATGGTGTGCAATTAAAAACTGCTAAGAAAAACTATGGCGCCACTACCCTATTACAAAATAAAACACAGAATCCGTCTACATATAGCGGAGTGTATCCTACCAATGGTAAACTTACGTCAAAATTTGGAGAAGACAGAGGAGACCATAAACACAATGGCATAGACATAGCAGCCGAAAAGAACACTCCTATATTCTGTGTGTTTGGAGACGGAGTGATTGATTCGGTCAAATATAACAATGGTAATGCTGGTAATTCAATAAATATCAAACATGCAGATGGATATATGACAAAATATTTTCATATGAATTCATTTGCTGATGGTATGAAAAAAGGTTTAGTAGTAAAAAGAAATACTATAATAGGATACGTAGGGAATACTGGTCGCTCAGATGGCAATCATTTGCACTATGAAGTTTGGCAAAATAGTATTCCTATCAATCCAGTCGGCAAACAAATGGCTGGCGTATCCGTAGCCGAAATAGCTAAGATATCAGAGGCCGCAAAAGCTTCAAAAGAAAAACCAGTAGAATCTACCACTACTTCAAAAGATAAAATAGAAGCAGATAATACTAAATTATACTTAGAAACTTTAGAAAAAGAATATTCTGGTCGGTGGGAATTTGCCATACAAGATTTATATTCTGATATTATATATGTAAGAATTAGTCATACGCATAGTTTAGATCTAGATATATTAAGCAATGGAATGAAATTGATTTCCGTGGAAAACACTGGTGGCAATGATATTCCGCGTATTCCTATAAATGGTTATCAATATGCCACTCATCAATTCCTTGGCGGCCACATAGAGAAACTGCGTTTGTCTTTTGCTGTAACGGATGAGATGGGCAAAGCCACGCTTAGCGATTTTCAAAATATCATAGCTGTCAATAATGACAATAGTATAAATTATAAAAACGTAGCTTATTTAGATGGTATAGGTATTAAAAATGATTTTATTAATACAATAACCGCTAGTCAATGGTTCTCTGTGGATAGCGTAGGGATAGCTACGGATCCAAATATACCAGACGCTATGAATGTCGTAGTTGAATTAACAGATTATAGTCGAATAAAAGAATATATAAAACGTAGTTTTGAATTCAAGATGGATAGTAGGAAATATGAAGCTGCTTTTTATAAAGAATTTATACATGACTTTTTTGGTCAAATACAATATACTTTAAAAATAATAAAAAATCCCAACAATGATATTAGCGGATACACAGACACCACAACCGCCACTGCATCAACTTATAAGACGGATATATTCTTAGATTTTCATTTGACGGGCGCCGCCAACGATGCTTTGGCTAATGCGGCTAAAGATTTATTTAAATATTTAGAGCAAGTTGAATTTAATGCTACGCCACAGAACAATATATATAATATAAGATCTATATTCGAGAAACGATTAGATAGTGATGGTTTAAAAGATATATATAAAATGATTTGGACTGGCGCGCCAGGCGTTAAATTAGAAGATATACTGAGAGATTTTGCACTATCTAATTATTCATCTCTATGGGCATATTTACCAAACTTCAAAAAGATATATACTAAAGATGCAATAAATGAATTAGAACAGATAGTTTCACCAGCATATGTCGATTTTGATCTTCCGCCTACGATAGATCCTGACTATTATTGGTATCAACCTCAAAAATATAATTACGTAGATGTCAAACATGAAGAATTTCTCCGTAGTCGTTTTTCTACCGCCCAAAAGACTATTGGTGAAAGATTCATCAAGTATAAAGAACAATTGAAATATGCTAAAGTGAACGATCCACAAGATAATACAGCCAATATATTATATAAGCTATATGGTGGATATAATAATGGCGAAGATTACAACACTATGAAGTTCGACGATAACTATGGGGAAACCGCTAGCAACTCTTCCTATGAGAATGTCAATATATCTATGGTAAACAGTGGAGAAATGGGATATGACATAAGAAATGGCGAAAAAAAGACTGATAAACTTAATGATATATATGGTGTAAAAGATGGTTTGGTTAATGCCGACAGAGATGCGAACATAGAAGAAGGATTAATGAATAATGTAACGAAAACATTTAATTTTCATTATCAACAGCCAAGTTATCTAGAAGCTCTTTTCCGTGTTCATGGTTTTTTGAATTCATTTAGAGATACCACTATGGATATGTCTAGATGTTTTCCAGTATTTAAAGTATATATTATAGAAGAAGATGATATAGAAGTATTAGCTCCAGTACGATCAGATATAAATGAATACTATGGATTAAACTGCATACAAGAAATACGTCTTGCAGAGCACGACGACCAACCAGTTGACGTACTTACTCTTCGATTTTTAGATATCACAGGTAGATTCACTTCTACCAGATTTAAAGATAAACCATTTACAGAGAATAAACGTCTTGAAAACAGAGATACGGAGAGAGAGAATCCATTTGAAGGCATTATGCTAAAAGAAGGATCTCGCCTACAGTTTCGCTTTGGATATAGAAATAATATAAACGAACTTCCTATTAAGTTTAATGGTCAAGTGGTATCTATAGCTGGAGACAGAAATGAATTTGAGATAATATGTCAATCTTTTGGAGCCGAATTAGTATATGAAAAGAAACATAGTGACAGTCCAAAAGAAATAGCTACTTTTAATGCTGAGACTAAAGAAATATTAACATGGGCTATTTCTCATCCAGAAATAAAACATTTTGGCAGATGGAAACTTAGATCGTTGGATAATCTTCAGTTTTCTGAAGGCACAAGTGGTTTAAATATAGATACTCAAGTTATAACTGGCAATAACTATTATTCAAGACTGCGCCCAGATGGCACGCAACAAAAAACGTGGAGATTTGTTAAGAATCAAGCCGATCTTAATTTTGTTGCGCCAGATGAAAGTAATATTGCTGGCCTAGATGCTATGTTTGGAGATATGAGAGATAATTTTCTAGATCATCTACTTTCTACTATTGGCATAGGCATAGACCCAACTTTTACTATAAAAGTTCCTATCTTAGCAGAGTTAATCCGCATAATACAAAGCGTGTTCACTAATTATTACGTATATAATATGACTCCTTGGGAAGTGGCAGATGAGATGACATATCGCTATCCTGGATATATATTAAAGGTGCTTCCTTATGAAGATAGAAATACTCTTTATTATGGGCCGGCGGATGGAAACTATTTTGCTCGCGCTATGAAATTAGGTGAAAAATTAGAATATCATTCGTGGATGAAAGAACACAAAGCAGAATATGACGCCGCGGTCGCTGCTATGGGATATGGATACACAGAATATGAATATAGAGATGTGTTTACTAAACAAATAAGAAACGATGCGAAGATATTAAAAGAAGGAAATAAATATAGGTTAAAAACTCTTAAACCTGTACGTCAATATATCAATGCTAGATCAAGTGTCAATATAATAGCCAATAATATTAAAGCCGACTACAGAGATGTATATACTCGCGTTCAAGTTCCATATGCCAGACCAGATGGAGTTGGAGATAAGGAAGGATGGAAACTGCAAGATTGGGGCGGTAACTTTATTACTATGCAGATGAATGACTTTTTAGCAGATGAAGATATAAGAAGTACTCAATTGAATTTTCCTAATTGCGTAGGCAAAGAAGGAGAGGCTACTGGCGCATATAGATATGGAACACATGAACTGTGGAGACAAAGTAAAAAACTATATAAAGGAAATATACAGTTGCTCGCCGAACCTACGCTGAAACCATATGATTATATTATATTGGACGATACACATTCAAATACTTTTGGACCTGTAGTTGTCAGAGAGCATATACTATCTATAGCTCCTGGCGAAGGAGCCGTGTCAAGTGTTGTTCCTGGAATGGTGTCGGATGTTACAAATATGGTTTCTATGACAATGTTAGATACTGTTCGTTATTATATATCTTCAAAAAATAATATAGATGATACAGAAAGAATAACTGGCGGATATGCCCCAGCGGCATTAGCTGCTGGTAGTGTTTATGGTATAGGTAAAACAATTGCTATGACGGGTGTTTTAGGTACTATGAGTATAGCATCTGTTCCTATTACGCTGGCTGCATCGCTTGGATTAGCTTCGCTAGCAACCAAACTGGTCTTTGCCGCTAAATATAGAGAACCAGTATTTCTTTCTCCATTAATTAGGAATGGAATACCATATCTTGTCGGGATGAATCATTATAAAATAGGCACAATGATGGAATGGGTAGACCACGAATGGAAATTATTCGGAGATGGATTAAGTAATTTTTACGAATACACTGAAATAGGTATGAAAGAAGCATATAGAATGTGGAATGGAGAAAGAGGACTATAGTTATTGGCATTGATTTTATATAATAAATACTTGATTGTAAATAGTTTATTTATTACTTTTATAATTGAAAATTAAGGACTATATCATTTATGTCAAAAAATAATGGTTTTTGGCTATATACTGAATTATCACCATCTGAGTATGTAGCAAATGGTATTCCTAAGATAGGAGATCCTGTCAAGTTAGATTATGACACTAGATTTCAACCTTGGGTAGGTACTGTAACTCCAGTAGGCAGTTCGGTAGAAACAGCCAAAAAAGGATACGAAGCCAAGGAATTCGGCGCAAGTTTTATATTCTCAGGAAATTTTTAATGATAGAAACTATATATGGCAAGATAATAAATGTAGATGTAAAAGAAAATGGCAATGTCTATGTGAAGATAGTTGTAGACGGCAATGTAATAGGTGAGGGAGAGAGGAGCGGCGAACAGCAAAAGGGTGTGCTTAATTTACCATCTATAAATCAAAATGAGATTAAATATAAATCTATGAAGATGGGACAAAATTCCCCATCTATGGTAAAAGCATCTTATAATTATTCTAGTCTAATAGGATCGTCTGTTAATAGAATAGTATCAAGCGAAAAACATGGGAATTTCATCCTCGGCTCAACTACATTTACATCGCATCCAGAAAACATAAGAATAAGCGGAGTCTATAGGTTGAACGGATTACTCACATCTACGATGCCAAGTACTATAGTCACACCTATACCAATGTTGGTTTTTGATTTTCCACTTACACAAGCTGTGTCTAGTGTAAAAACTATGTTAGAATCATATAATGAAATGATAAGTAGTGTGGTATTATGAATACACCAGTAAGAAGAATAGTGGATTTAAAAGAAACGGTTAATGGCGATCTAGTAATTGTCGCTGGCGACCTATCAGACACCGGCAGCGATTATCCTCTCGCCACAGAACAATTATTTAGAACAATACTAAATACTAAAGTTGGCGAATCACTTCTTTTCCCATATATGGGATTTAATGCAGATACATACGAAGGAAAGAATAATACAGAAAAACTAGGCTATCAGATCGCGCGCGCTGTAAAAGAGACGCTTGTAGACCACTCTCCTTTCTATGCTAATGAAATAACTACAGACGCTTATCCATTAACAAAAAATTCTATAGCTATAAGAATAGTTGTTCACACTGTTGGAGAAAGATTAACTATGACGATGGTATACGATACATCCACTAATATGATAAAAAGCATGGTGGTATAATGGGTGTGCAAAGTTTAATATTTAATATACGCAAATTAATACGCTATGTGTATTTGCGTGATTATAATAACGAAGTTTTATATGATTCCAATAACGAAATTTTACAAGCAGAAGAGGAATAGCGACTATGTCTTTTAAATTAAAATACACTGGTTCTCAGATAGACGATCTATTAACCAAAATAGATTCTATAAGTAATCCAATGTCTCTTATGGGGACAATATCTTCTGCAAGCGACTTTCCAACAGTAGCAGATGTCTTTGCTGGCGCTATTTATATAGCTACGGCCGCCGTAACAGATAACGATGTAAGCAAGACGAATACTGGTCTATCGTTTTTATCTGGAGACGAGATAATATGGGATGGCACTACATGGGTAGAACTTGGCCCATATCAATATTGGGCGCTGCTCGGCAATAGAATAATTCCAGTATCTAATCGTCAACTAGCGATGCACAATGGCGACAAAACCTATCCAGCATACTCATTTTCAAATTTTGTATCGTCTGGTATATTTGCTGGCTCAGATGGCTCTTTACATATATCTCTTGCCGACACAGATTTAATACAAGTTGCTACATCTGGACACTTTACTCCGGTCACAGCCGCACAGGATTTAGGCTCTTCGTCTATGCCATGGAGAAAAGTATATGCGCTGGAGATAGTGTCTACCTCAAGTGCTATAACCGCAGAGACAGGTTTGGTCGTCGGCAAATCCGGCGGAATAAACGGTTCTATTACTTTCGTGGCTAGTGATAATGATCAAGGTACTATATCTATTAATACAGCAGACTCTTTAGTCTTGGCTGGCTTCGGTGGTGGATATAGTTTTGATTCTAAGATTTATCCCGCAACAGACGACGGCGCCGCCTTGGGAGATGGAACGCATAACTGGTCGGATTTATGCCTAGCCTCTGGCGCAACGATTAACTACGCAAACAGCAACGTAATTCTAACTCATACCTCTGCAACTCTTACTCTTGGAACTGGAACATTAAAAATTACCACCCCAACTAATACAGCTAACTCTGTAGTGACGATCGACGGCACGCAAACTCTGACGAACAAAACATTAACCAGTCCATATATAAACGAAGCAGTAGCTTTAACCACTACAGCCACTAAACTTAACTACCTCACCAGCGCGGCGGGCACGACTGGAACTACGTCTACCAATCTAGTTTTCTCTACCTCTCCTACTTTAGTTACACCTATCTTAGGAGTAGCTTCTGCTACTTCATTGGCTACATCTGCTGCTATTCCTTTATTAATGACTAATGGTCAATTAGTAAATATTTCTTTAACTGCTCAAACTTCTGGTGCTACGACTTTAACAATTCCAGATTTTGCTGGCGTAGTTGATGAGTTTACATTCAAAACAAAAGCGCAAACATTAAGTAACAAAACATTTGTTGCTCCCGCTCTTGGCGTTGCTACTGCCACCTCTTTATCCATCGGTGGTGCAACGATTGGAAGTAATGTTCTTGCAATTACGGGTGCTTCGGCTTTTAGTGGAGTTAACACAATGGTTGCTACTGGCGCTAATGTAACGTTAACAGTAACAGGCGATGATGCTCAACAACCTTTTGTTGTAAAATCAACAAATGGAGTTCTTGGTTTTAAGACCGGAGTAAGCTCTAATACAAATTATGTTCGTTCATTAAATGGTGCTCAAAGTAGTTATCAGGCGTTAGTTTTTGAAGCATCTTCTTATACTTTTGGGCAAAACGGCGGAGTAAGTATTGGTGGTGCAACAATAGGCACTAACGCGTTAGCGGTAACGGGGACAGCATTGTTTAATAATAGTATATCAATCGCAAACGCTCAATCAATACAACTAAGCGGTGGTGATGTTATTATATCATCAACTAACGGCGGTTCATTCTCTGTTACTAACGGCGGTGTATTGACGAACGGCAACACTATATTAGGAGCGTCCGCAATCGGGACATTATTTTTGAAGAATGGATCAACAAATTCTGTTTCAATAACCTCCGGCAACGCCACTTTTGCGGGAAGTGTAACGATAAATAATTCCGGCTATAATAGCTCTTTGAGCATAATGTCAGACGGGGCAAATGTTAGTAAGATTAAAGAATTAAATAGCGGACATATTGAATATTGGGGATATACACATACATTCAAATCTCATACAGGAACGACAAAATTAACTCTTGATGCTACCGGAACAACTACTTTTGCTGGTTCTATCCTTGCTGCTGCTGGTAGTGCTGCAAGTCCTTCTATTAGTTTTAGTGGTGATACTAATACTGGTTTATATTCTGTTGGCGCAGACTCTTTAGGTATAGCAGTTAATGGTACAAACGCAGTTACTGTTACTACTACTGGTGTCGGCATCGGGACGACGGCACCGGGATCATATAAGTTAAATGTAAATGGTTCTCTTTCTACTCTTGGTGGTAACTTTACCGTTACAGAGAATTCTTCAAATGTTTATTTGCAAAGTTATAGTTCTAAACCTCTTTATATAAATAATGATGGAAATACTATTACCACGGGGGCAGCGTTAATATCTGGAGGATCGATTCGTCCATCAGTAGATAGTTCTTATAGTTTAGGAACGAATACATATTATTGGTCAAGTACTTATACGGATAATTTATATACCACCGGCAACGTCGGCATCGGTCTTACTAATCCTTCTCTTACTTGCACAATATCTTCTACTGGTACTTTTGGTTGGGATAATGGTAGTGGTACTGGTGATGTAGTACTAAGAAGAGAAGCAGCAAACACATTGGCGCTGCGTAATTCTACTTCTGCTCAAACCTTTAATATATATAATACATATACTGATGCTTCAAATTACGAAAGGACACAATTCTTATGGTCATCAAGCATATTTAAGATAAATGATTCTTTTTTAGGAACCGGTGTTACAAGAGCTTTTGAATTCTCTAACTTCTCAAGTTATACTTTTGATAAAACTGTAAAGACAACATCTCTTAATCTAACTGGTATACAAGAAATTAGCGCGGCGACATATACTATCTTGGCAACAGATAGTGTTATAAGAGCTAATGCTTTAAGTAATTCTATTACGCTTACTTTACCTCCTGTCGCAACAAATTTGGGAAAATTAGTAATAATTAAGAAAACAGATACGAGTTCTAATCAAGTTATTTTAGATGGTAACGCAAGTGAATTGATAGAAGATGCGTTGACGTTGACGATGTATGACACTTTTGATAGTTACAGTTTAATAGCTACTTCAAGTGGTTGGATAATTGTATAAGAATAATATGCGCATAAAAGAATAATAAAATTTTGTTAAGGAATTAAAAATGAGCTACCTCTCAAAATCAGGAACGATTGCGCTGAGCGAAAGAGATCAGGCAATGAAGGCTTGTGGCGTATTTAACGGAGTGGATAATTATATTGCAATTTCACCCGACCCGACAACCACGACATATAATTTTTCAAGCGACACTGTTGGGCAGGCTCCTATTGACTGGGAAATAACTTCGGGAGCTTATACTGTTCAATCAGCTTCCCCTTCTCCTTTTGGTTCTGCCGCGAAATATTTAAGATGTGATACCGCTGGAGTAATTAGTATTCCTTCTACTTGGGCATTTGGTACAATAGAAATGGATGTGTATAAAGCTCTTACTGGTAATTCGTTAAGGACAATACCAATAGCATCTGCAACAAGTGGTTGGGCAGGGTATTCTCTTAACATTTTTGATACCGAAGATATAAATTTAAGCAGGGCAGTAGGTGGAGTAAACAACGAAAGTAAATTAAATTCTGCTGCTTCTTATATCGCCAACGCTACTTGGTACAGATTAAAAGTAGTTCGCAATGAAGCTGGTGTATTTTCAGTTTATATAAAAGCTAATGTAGGTGGTAATTACGTTCTCGTAAGTACAAGTGGAGGAGGTGGTCAGAATCCAGTCACCGACTTAACCTATACTACATCAAAATATTTTGTACTTGATCTTGATGCGGGGGACTGCATAAGTGAGATTGTATTAAACTCGGCAGTAGGACAATTCGATTTAAATGGTTATGAACATATTACTGATAGTCAGAATAGAGATTTTGAAGAAGTGTTAGGACAAGAATTAATAACGGTTACGGCTGACAGGGATTTTAGTGGCGCGAATAATTGGGCTAATGTAACGTTAAGTGCTTTTGATAGTTCTGGTGATTTGACTATATCTTCAACAGCAAGTGGTCAGTATTGTGGGTTAGCAGCTACTTATGCTCCTTTAGTAGTAGGTAAAACGTACAGACTAACTGTTACAGGCAGTGCTTTGTCTGGGAATTCTTTTTCTATTAGAGATAGGGATGCTTATATTTTCGATGGGGTGTCTGATAATGTTTTAGTAAGTGGTACAAATACATTTACATTTATATATAATCCAACTGGCGGTTCTAAAATAGGTGGATTTGCATTAAGAGCTTCTGGAACTGGAAGTATTACATTAGATAATGTTTCCGTTAAAGAAGTAGGAACCCATTTTGGTAGTGAACTTGTAACAAATGGAAGTTTTGCAAGCGATACTGATTGGGCAAAAACTGCGTCAGGTTCTACAATATCAGGTGGAATACTAACATTAAATAATTCTGACGGAACCATTGCAGATGTTTTTGCTTATCAAGATATTACGACAGTAGTAGGAAAAGTCTATAAAGTTTCTTTTGATATAACAGCACTAACATTTGGAAGCTCGCAGTATTTACTTGTTGCGGATAATGCTAACGCTGCTTTTTATAGAAGCTATCGCACCGCTGGGACGCAAAACATATTTACTTTTGTGGCTAATGCCGTAACGACTCGCCTTATATTTAGAAGGCTTTCCGCTGGCAGTGGTACTGAGTTTAATCTAATAGCTGGTATCGACAACGTCTCCGTCAAAGAAGTCCTATCAGAAACTAATGTTCTTCCAGCTCAAGATTTTACAAGTGGGTGGGCTACTGAATCACTGACAACAATAAATAGTTCTACTAAATTCACTACATCGGCAAATGGTTATGGTATTTATAAAACAGCTATATTTACAATAGGTAAGACGTATAAAATGAGAATTGCTGGTTATACGACTTCATCCTTTGCTATTGTAAATTCAGGTAACGGCACTAGTTATTCTGGGCTTATCGGTACAGGAGCTTTTGATAATAGTTTCGTTTTTACTCCACAAGGTAATCAGACGTTGTATTTACAAAATTCTACTGCTGGTGTCACAGAAATCTTCAAAATGGAACTCTATGAAATCCAAACTACCTTTAACGACAGTTATTTGGCGCATAGAAGATCGGGAAGTTTTAATGGAACAGATAATTATGTTTCAGTAGCGGATAATGATAACTTAGATTTTGGGATTAATGATTTTACGATTTCTTTTACTATTAATTTTGCATCTTTAGCAAATGCACCATATTTGTTTAGAAAAATTGATGGTAGTGGTGGTTATTTCATATTAATGAATTCGGATGGAACTGCTAGAGTGTATGTAGGTTTAACAGAATTTAATAATCTTAATATTGGAACAGTTTCGTTAAATACAAATTATCATTTTGATTATGTTTTCAATCGTTCTGGTAATTTACTTATTTATAAAAACGGAGTACTCGCTAATACTACGAATATTTCTGGTGCATCAGCTCAGATTTGTTCTTCTCCAACTGCACTAAGCCTATCTATAAGTTCAGTTTATACGTTAAATGGTAAAATATACCAATCCCGTCTCTTCAACCGAGCATTAAGCGCAGCAGAAGTTCTCACATATTACAACGGGGGCAGACCAGAATTATATAGAACTCCAGTAGCAGACTTTGGTGCTAGCCAGACAGAATTGATAACAGTTGCTGCTGATAGAGATTTTAGTAGTGATACTGGATTTTGGGTCAAAGGAACTGGTTGGACTATATCTGGCGGTACAGCTAATGTAAATGGAACATTAGATCTCGGCACTGGTACTAGTCTTTGTAAGGTAGGATTTTTAACAATTGGTAAAACGTATAAACTCACATATACTATAAGTAATTATGTTTCTGGCATTCTCGGATTACAAGTCCCAAATGTGAATTTAGGTTCTTCAAATGGAACGTTTTCAGTTACATTTGTTGCTACGAATACACAATTAGGTTTTAATAAGTTAAGTGGTTCCTCAAACCCAACAGTTTTAAGTATAGACAATGTATCAGTAGTCCAAGTCGGTGTCGTAGCAGAATATAAATTCAATCAAGTAAGTGGAACTACAGTACATGATTATTCTCTTAATGGTTTACATGGCACTGTTAATGGAACGACTACTAATTTTTGGCAAAGAGAAAACTATGGTAATCATTCAGTTGAAATATCAGATGTAGATAAAAAAGCTGGGACATACAGTGCGAAAATAATTTCTACTGGTGTAGGCGATGGAACAAGTAATTATATTCAACTTCCTTCAACTTCTCTTAACCCATTAGAATCAGCTAAAAAATATACTATTGAAGCTTGGGCAAGAGGAACTGGAGTGTTAGGTTCGGATTTAGCAAGTGGATGGAATTTTACGAGTGGATGGTTGGTCGGGAGTGGTGCAACAGTAAGTGACAATAATACTTTTGTAACATCATCAGGCACAAACAGTTGGATATTCAAGGCTTATTTTACAACTGGTTTAACTTATCAAGTTTCTATTTCTGGAACTGTTTCTGCCGGTAATTTAACTATTTATGATGGCAATGTTACATCTGGCGGTTATAAAACTGTAACAGGAACTTTTAATGAAACATTTAATTTAGTAGCTCTGAATACTTATATCCTTCTCAAAACATCCCAAGCAGCAACAGTAGACATTACTACTTTAACAGTCAAAGAAGTAACTCTCCCAACAACTACTCTTCAAATAGGTTCTCAGTCTAAATCTATTAGCTCAATTTCTTGCGTTCCGGGTACATTCACTAAACTTGTTTGGAACTTCCTCGCAACATCAAACGAAGTTGCACAAGCGTTAAAAGTCTGGGCTAATCAAGCAGACGGAATATATTTAGACCAAGTAAGTGTAACACAAGCTTATGATATGGTAATTACAGGGCAAGTCAGAGTTGGAAGTGCCTATACAACTGGCGGACAGTATATCTATTCTAGAAGAAGTGGTGGGGTTCCATATGTCCAATTTGGTTATAACAATACTTTAATAGCAGTAGAAATATATGATGCTAATAGTTCAACATCTATTAGTTATAGTACACCTACTGTTTCAGATAAACGTAATCATACTATATATGCCTTATTAGATAAAATAAATGGAATAAAAGTAGGATATGATGGTTTATTAGGGACATCTAACTCTTTTAATATGTACGGGAATATGAATAATACACTTCCCTTGCTGTTAGGTAAGGACGCTATTTCAAGTTATAATAACGGCAACATCTCAGACGTTCAACTAATCCGTTTCTCAGATATCGCATCATCTAATTTTAATGCTGCTACTGCTTATAACTACTATATACAGTCAGGGAAATATCCTCAAGTAACTGGTGGTGGTGCTACGATTATTTTTGATAGCGCAATTAATGATGGTCACGCTTATCAAGTTAAAGATAAGTCTACTTATAAAAAACATGGTGTATTAAATGGAACTATAACTGAGTTCTGGAATAATAAACCTTTATACTTTGAGCAAGAATATACTTTCAAAGCTTCTCAAATAAGTGCTTCTGCTGCTACCACTGCTCTGCTTAAACTTCCAGCTAATGTTAAGGTAGTAGAAATAAGTGCTGATATAGAAAAGTTTTCTTCTGATGTAACTTTAAGCTTAGGTTATAGTGGAAGTGATGCTTGGTTGGCTACAATAACTGGAACCAATGTTAATGATAGTAAAGGTGTTACTGTTGATAAAGCTTATTCTTCCTTAACAGAGAAACAACTTTATATTAAGAAGTCTGCTGCTACTACTTATGGTAGAATTAAATTGAGAATTAAATTTGAATATCTAAAGGAAGTTTAGCTATGAATAAAGAAGATAAATTATTGTTGATTAAGACCATTGTGCTCGCCGTCATACTAGCTTTGCTCCTATGGCACGCTTCTACTATTGTTCCAAGAACACATTATAATCCAGAATTTTTTAAATAATAGGGAACGAATATTATGAGTTATTCAATAGGAAGAAATGCGCTAAAAGAATTTGATATAAATAGAGCAATCTATGGAAAGTTTGATGGATTGACTAACTATGTATCTGTACCTGATAATGTTAATTTGAATTTAGTAAATAATTTTTCAGTTGAAATATTTTTTAGCACAAAGAGTTTTACTAATTGCGAATTATATAATAGGTATTCAACAACCGGTTCTAACAGACAAATAATAATAAGAATTGTTAATTCTACAAATGTCAGAGTTATTTTGTCGGCTGATGGCGTGAATACCTCGATTTATGATATAAGTGTGCCAACTATAACTTTGAATTCTTTATACCATTTATTTGTTATTAAAACAACGACAAATATAGCTTTATATTTGAATGGCGTGTTTATTTCAAATACTACTGTAGTAGATACGATTTCGGTATCTGCGTCGTCTTACATAGGAGGGTATTTATTTGGCGGTTCTCCAGTCTTTACGCTTAGTAATATCTATCTAACCCGTCTTCATAATCGAGCACTCTCAGCAAGTGAAGTCTTAGCTTATTATAATCAAGGTCGTCCAGACCTCTATCAAATTCCATATGCTGATAGATGGGGAAGCCAAACAGAATTGATAACAAATAGCGCCAATAGAGATTTTAGCAGTGATACTGGATTTTGGACAAAAGGAACTGGTGTAACTATCGCAGATAATGTTGCACATTTCGTTGATGTTCCTGTTGGAGTAAACGGTCTCTTAAGAGCGACATTAATGTCTACAGGAAAACAGTATAAACTAACATTTACAATTAGTAATTTCGTTAAAGGTTCATTAACTATATTTTTTGGTAGTACACAGGCAGTAGCCCTATCTGCAAATGGAACATATTCTATAACAATGGTTTCCTCAGGAAATAATTATATTTATTTTGCTTGTGGTGTTATATCTACATTTGATATAGATGATGTTTCTTTAGTACAGGTTGGCGCAGTAGCAGACTACCGTTTCAACGAAGGTTCCGGTTATCAAATTAAAGACTACTCAACTAACAAGTTACATGGTACATTAAATGGTACTTATGATAACTTCTGGCAGAATAATAAACAATTCTTTACAGCAGAGCTTACATTTTTACATAGCGCAATTAGTTCAACTGCTGCTACTACAACATTATTCAAACTTCCAGCTAATGTAAAAATAAAAGAGCTAATAACTGACCCAACAGTTGCTTTCGATACTGATAATACAATAAGCTTAGGTATAAGTGGTAATGATACGTGGTTAGCTACTTTAACTGGAACTAATACTACTACTCCTCAATATGCTAATGTTGATAAAATGTATTCGCCTAATAATGAAGTACAATTATATATTAAAAAATCTGGTGCTAGTTCTGCTGGTTCTATAACTTTGAAATTTAGATTTGAAAATATGAACTACAAAGGTGGTACTAATTGCAACCCGATATTATAAAAGGAATTAAATAAAATGGAAATAATTACTCAGAATAGTTTCACTGTTGGTGATAAAGTCAGAATGCACTATGACCCAGTTACGGGTGAACATGGGATGCAGATAAAAGTGCAAGTAGGAGAAGCAGTAGTAAAAGGAAGTCCTTTAGCTGTAAGTGCTGCCGCTAATAATAAATATATAAAACAAACGTCTGGATACGATGTTGTTTGTATAGCGTATGAAGCTGGGTCTACTGATGGGTATATTTGGGGCTTGGGATACCGGTGCAGTTTGTAAAGTATTGTTCAAAGAAAACACAGGTTCTACAAGAGGCTTTGTTGCTTTAAGTAGTTTGACTGATGGTTATTGTGAAGATATTGATCTTGCTACTATTGGTGGTTCTCCTGCGACTGATGCTCATTTCCGTGAAATAGGGCATGTAAAAGAAACAGTAGCTGCTGCTGGTGCTGGAACATACCAATTAGTGCTAATTCATTTTCATACTTTATAAAGGAGTAAATAACAATGATAGTATTAGATAATGTAGCAAAACAATTTGGAGTAAATGAAAACTTCCAACCGTTTACTGAAAAAGTGCAAGTATTATTTGATGAATTAAAGGAGGAATTTCCTGGCATTATACGTCTGCATATATATGGAGATATTACTACCGTGGAAAAAGAGATAGACGGTCTATCTGGCGTGATTGAACAGATGGCTACTGGCGAAGGGTTATTGAGTAAAGTCGAGGCCTCTTTTATCAACGATGTAATTAACATAGAGGAGAAAAGCAATGATCTTTTGGTGGAATAAAAGAAATTGGGACAAAGTTAGCGAATACGATAAACATATTTATAAATATTCTGATTTCATCATTTGTGATCCAGATAAAGATCTTGACATATATCTAGCTGTCGGCTGGCCGAAGGGTAATATCCTCGGCACATACGCTGGCAAGAAGGGTATGTTTGTTAGAAATAATGAAGATCCTATATCTGTAAGATCTACTATACAACATGAATATATTCATCATAAATATAGATTGGAGTGGGATAGAAGATATGGTAAGATTCTTGGTTTTATCCTCTATTGGGGATGGGCCGGAGCCAACTACCTCGGCGGCTTTCTAGGTATATATACGCATGATACTATGCCATTTGAAAGAGAAGCTGAGAAAGCAGAAATTAAACGTCAATAATAAATTACAAGGATGCATTATGTGGACAATTGAAGTTGAACCGAAACAAATTTATGTAGATGAGAATAAGCCTAGAGTTAGCGTGGTGCAAATATATCCAGTTAATTTCGAGCCAGAGATCGGCTTAACATTCAGAGTGGCCGGCTGCACTGGATTTAAGCAATTGATATTCGAGGATGTAGAAAAATTGGTGGAGACGACGAAAGAAGACGGCTCTACTGTTTTAGAGCATGTTACTGAAAGAGTTTCCAGAGAAGTTATTCATTCTGGCAATGAGTTATCTAGTGATTTAGTAAAAATTGAGGGCGAAGAATACACAAACTGGACTGGCGGCGACCTGCCCTATCTAGAAAACATCATCTTGTCGTCTTGCGGATATAAAAAAGCATAAAACGAATAGCCGAACACTATATTTTACGCTAGAACTGGCTCTGTAATGGAGCCTTTTCTTTTTTGATAAAATCGATCTATGTGGTTTTGAAGTTGACAAAAGAACTAGCAAATATTATATTTGTATTTATAAAATGAGGTAGTTTGTTATGGCTCTTTTTTCTAAAGATAGTGAACAAATAGTTAATGATGCGATAGCATTTATGAGGGCCAATACCGTACTTACGGCAGATAGTCCTGGCGCCAAATTTCGTACTTTAGTAGAGATAATAAGAACTGAATTAAACGATGCATATGCTACGTTTGATGCCAATACTGCTATTGCTATGATATATGGTGCAAGAGGTAAATATCTAGATTTTCTTGGTGAGATGTTCAAAGTTTATCGCATTAAATCATCTGCCGCTGGTGTAGATAGCGAGCATGAGAATATAAAGTTCTATACTAAGAGCGGGGCAACATTTTCATCTATAAATAGTAATTCCAATTTTACTATTCCGAAAGGCACAAAAGTGTGGGCTCAAAGAGACGGCAATAATTTAGAGTTTATACTTACCCAAGATCTACTCGTCAACAAAACTGTGACAGAAGCTTTTGCCTCGGCCAAGGCGTTGCGTAATGGCGTAGAGTATAACGTGGCTACCGGCGCTATAAATCAACATAATTTTACTTCCTATGCAGATAGCATTAACTCGTCTCTTTTGGTTACAAATGTACAGGCTGTGGATAATGGTATAGATACCGAGAGTGACGAAAACTATAGATATAGGATAATGAATAGTCGGTTGCAAGACTTATCGGCTAATAAAACTGCTGTAACTATGGCGGCTTTGGCCGTCCCAGGCGTAGCTGACGTGGAAATACTAGACAAATATTTCGGTATAGGCACGTCTGCCGTGTTGATAAAATCTACTACTCCTACGGTATCAGATAATTTAGTAGCTGAAGTTCAAGTAGCAATTGACAGCGTCAAGGGAGAGGGCATAGATTTACTAGCTATGAAGCCAGTATATAGCACTATGAAGTTCGTTATAGGCTTAAATTACAAAGAAGTGCTCAGCGCTCAAGAAGAGTTAAATATAGAAAATGCAGTAAAGCAAACCGTTGTCAATACTGTAAATAATCTAGATGTCGGCCAAGGCTTTTCTATTAATGAGCTCGCAAATGCTATATTGCTGACGGATAGCAGGATAAAGAGTATTGGTACGCCAAACAAATTCTTTAATAGAATATATGTAATAAAGACCACTAGAAGTGGCGCGACAATCATTAATGAGATACAAAGAGATTATTCAGTGAGCCAATTTAACAAGTTGATCATTTCTACGGATATAGACGCCGTGAGTTTTGTATAATGTCTATAGCACAATATAGAAATACCGTCAAAAATTATATATATAGCCCTTCTACCATAAAAATGGGTAACTGGCTGTCTCCATATATGTATGGAAGACAATATAAATATTCAGTATATAAACAAATAATCTCTGTCTTCGCTGAGCAAATCGACGAGGTTAATTCAGCTTTGGAGAGACATAATCTCAACCAATTTCCACATACACATTTAGATGATACTATGGACGTGGTGTACGTAGCTCCATATACTGGCGGCGTGTCCTCGGTTCAGTTTTCTATTGGAGATGATGATTTTACCATAGAGGAGAGTCCTTATTCTAATGTGGAAGATTGGTGGTATAATTTTGTACCTAATAGAATAATAACTACTAGTTCATGGAATAAGAATAGCTTAATATATGAAAATGTCCTCCAGAAGACGATCAATATCAACTCGTCCCTGGCGCCGGCAGATTGTATTTTCGTAGAATTAAGTGGGGATGCTAAATATATAAAAGATGAATACGGCAAAGATATATCGCCTACAGTAATAACCGTGGTCGGTCAAAATGAATTTGGTAGAAATATAAAAGAAAACTTCTTATTTACATTTCCAACATATATAACATCTAATAATAAATGGTCTAGGATATATAGAATAGACGCTGAATACTACGACGATCCATCTCTCATAACCGTAAAAATAGATACTGCTTATGGCGATGTTATAGATGGCTTAGTCGAAGATAAGCATTTACAAATAGAAGATGTAGACGGGATAAATCACCCGATGTTTTGGTATTGGGATAACAATAAACTACAAAAGAAAATAATGTCTGCTAATTCCCTGCTGAATTATTATAGCGGTGGAAAGACTCTAGATTTAGAAAATGAATACGATTTGCTGTATAAGAACGACTTAGGCGAATGGGTGGAGTTAGAAAATCCAGAAAGCTTAATCCCTACTAATAGCTTTAATAACTATATATATGCCCTAAAAGATGGTAATTTATTATGCTACAATAAATTGGATGCTATACCATCTATAATTTCCAGAGCTACAAATCTAAGGACTGAAGAAACGACAGTAGATTTATCGGTTTTGGTGGAGAGTGGCAAACTTACCATAAAAGGCGTTTATAATATATTATATCCTAAAAAAAGGATACATAGTTATAGATTTTTAATAGAAAATACTAGCGGAGATATTGTCTACTGTAGCGATCCATCATTAACAAATACTGCCACCGCGAATAATTCTTGGCTACCATTTACAGACGAGGGTTATTGGACGGAATACACTTTGCAAAATACCATAGGTTTTCATTCTCCAGATATAGAATATGGCGACGGAACTCCATTTTCAGAAGATTTATTCGTAAGACTTGACGTACGTCTGTCGACTGGCGTGGTAGAAACCACTACTTTTATAATTGAGAAACAGTCTAAACAGCCGATATTTCAGTTGCCTATGTCAACTAATATAATAGCGAATTATTCGTCCGCCAAATTATTCTTTGATAAAAACCATAATCTTTGTGTTACAGACGGTTCTCTAGTAAGCATCGTAGATTTCGCCAATGACTCATATCTAAAAGATGAAACCACAAAACAATTGATCTTTGCACATAACTATGGAGTTGTGCACACAGTAGACAACGCTGTGAGCGTAGACAAGACTTTGCAGCCATCTAATGTCATAAATACATTAGACAATTATGGCGCGTGTATCTCTCTGGGCCGCAAGCTAGGAGAAAAAAATAGAACATATAGACAGCGACTATTGTATGCTATGAATAACTCTTTCGGCTCATCGAGAAAAGGATTAACCAATGCTATAGGTTGCGAGCTAGGGCTACTCACGGCAAATATCGCAGACGTAAGTTACGCAGATCCATTCTCTTTATCTATAGAAACAGAAGGAGCAACTTCTACAACCGACTTAAATGCTTCATCTATAAATCTGTTTGATTACGAAACTATTTCAGACATATTAACAGATCTAGTGACCGCTGGATTAACAGTAGATAATATCGATACAAATTTTACATCTCTACCAGCAAGATGTTTAATTATAGACACTAACATTAAAACGTATTCTAATCTAAATAATATAAATAAAAAGCGTATAGTGCCAGAATTATTGCCAGAAGAATATATATATGCCGTAGAAATAGACGGATTAGATTTTGTAGGTCAATTAAATAATATTGGTGAATTAGATGCATACACAGCGCCAAGTTGCGCAGTTGTATCTGGCAAATTTATAATTTCAAACATAGAAATGACAGAAGATAATTTAGGGTATTACAAAACAGTGACCAATAAGATGACATTGCGCGCGAATCCGATAATTATATCGTCTCTCCATGCTGGACTAGATTACCATTTCCAATACAACAATATATCTGAATATGGTCAATATATCATGCAACAATCAGATAGACTATATCCAAACAAATGGAGTAATTAATGTCTTTCATTATGAGTATAAATGGTAAGAAAAAATTTCTAGAGTTGGCACTGAAAGATAGTTCGCCGTCTCTCATAAATATACGTCTATTTGTCAACAATATTACACCTAGTTCTAGTAGCGCTGTTGCCGATTTTATAGAGATGACTGAACATGCATATGTATCTAAATCGCCAGCCAAGGCTACGTGGACCACGAGTACCATAGCTGAAACAGAAAATGTAACGATAGAAAATGTTAACCAAGTTTTCGTATTAGATGGCACTGGAGATTCTAAAACAATATATGGATATTATATAGTAGTAAATGATGGGACACTGAAATTGTTGGGCGCAGAGTCTTTTGCTACACCTATAGTTGTCGGCGGCTCTGGAGCCACCATAACAATTAAACCTAAGTTACAATATAATTAATAAACAAAACAAAAAGGGAAAATATGTCTAAGTTAAAAATGAAAGATATTCTTGAATTGACACCAGTTGTTACTAAAATAGTAAACGAAGAAAACGTATCTGGTGCGGCTAAGTTAAAATCTGCAGATTTAGTAGAGCCATTTCAGAAAAAGGTAGAATTATTTGAGAAAGAAAGACGTAATATCGTCGTTAAATATGGAGAAAAACAAGGCGACAGAGATGAATATAAAGTCGCTGTTGATAAAATCGACGATTACTCTAAAGAAATCGACGAGATGCTAGAAGTAGAGTATGACATTACGGAAACTAAATTCACTAAAGAAGAGTTGAAGCTTGATGTTACCAAACTTACCGGCCTAGATTTAGCTGCTTTAAAAAAATTCGGACTATTAGACTAATTACAATATTAAACAATAAGGAGCGGCGTTATGAATGAACAGTGGAAGTGGAGTGAGAACTCCCCGTCCTCACCAGAAAACTGGTCTATAGTAGCGCCATCTTATTATGATGCCGAACCTATAGACGCCAACAATAAAAGTGCTGGTATCGTAGGAGATGGACTGCGGACAAAAGAAAACGAAGATGAAACAGTTATTGTAGAATGCGGAGATTATTCATTTCGCAATACAAAATTTTCGTTATTCCCATCTGAATCCATATCTATCAATATACAACAAGAAGAAACAGTCCTGGCCTTGGCGCCAGACAATAAACTACGACCAACTTTGTCTTCCTATAAATATGAAGATGGGTACATCGTAGCGCTTAGAAAATACGTTTATTCCCCTGGTGAAGCATGGGGTAATTCCATAGATTACAAATGGAAATTTGCAATATCAGACGCTGGCGTATATACGCTTACTTTGAATGCAGTTCCGCTCGTGAACTATTCCAATATAGAATTATCACCTATAGCTACTTTGTCGCCTAGCGGAGAGAATATATTTGTCTTACCAGAATTCCCAGTAGTCAATCTATCTATCTCTGCGTATGGAAGTATAGTAGACAATGTTAGAGGTTTGATATATAATGCTGCTTCTACTCTTACTGTATCTTATGACGCGGCGCCAGTGTTTAATTATATTCCACGTGGCAATGTGAGCAAAAATAGGATTGTGTTTGATAATATAGAAAATGAAAAATTTGGCATATTAAACACAAAATTGGTAGGGAGACTATAAAGATATGCTCAATATAAAAAATGTGCTTAATTCTATAAGATATAAGATATCATACTTAAAGAATGGTCACTGGCATTTATATAATTATAATGGTAAGCTTTTGCCGAATTCAACCGTCGTACTATCTGCTTTAGATAGCAATATAAGTATAATAAGAGATTTTATATATTCTCTGCCAAATCATAGGAATATAGAGAAAAGAAAAAGCGAAATAGATGTAGTTGCCTCGACATACAATATTGGTATATATAGTAATCATAGCAAAGAAAATTTTGAGTCTATTACTGCTCCAACTATATATGATATACCTCTATGTGTAAAAGATGAGAATGATAATATTATAGACGCTAGAGTCTCTGGTGGCGGAGTTACAAAACAGTATGTTAATGATATGATTGGAACAGATAAGTTTATAAATAGCTACACAGATATAGGTAGATGGGACGGCTTGCCCACCGCGGCCTCGACTGCTGTAATGATCGAATTGCCATCATCTATTAAAGATATATATACAGAGGAATATATACTCTCTGTTGTAAAAAAATATATGGTATTAGGTACTCATCCGGTCATAAAATATTACGATGGAAACTCACTAGCTTCGTACGGATATCTCTTTGCATAATATTCCAAAATATGACAACACAGCAGAAGTACTACTTTCGTCTAAAGACACTTACGCGGTATTATCCAATATATCAAATGCAAATACTGGCGACGTATATTTCACAGCAATAGAAAACTCTGATAAGAAACTCACAGATAGGAATGGCAACGACTATTCATATGTTGATTTTAGTTTTTTTAATTTACATCAGTTAAAAGATTTAAAGAAGATAATAATATACTATGATTTTGGTGATGTAATTCTTCCTAAAAATCCTAATGCGCTATGGATACAGACTAAAAATAAATTAATAGACGTACAGATATTAGAGCAGACAAACTCCACGCGCTCTTCTTCTAGAGTGCTACTTAGCAATGCTGTCATAACTAAATATTCATTCTATGCTATATATATAGATAAGTCAGACAATATAATATATAAAAATGGCAGACAATTAATAAACTATGTTACAGACGTAGTGTTTTCTGGCACAGATATAAACTCTACTATATTTGGAGTCAAGGATTTAAAAATAGAAGAACTAAAAGATTACCAAGATTTAGACGGAAGCGGATTTATACCTACTCCAACCTTAGATGGATTAGATGTGACGCTATCTTGGTTTCCATTGTCTATATTTAAGACACAAGGCGTTATCAACGACTATACAAATGGCAATATATTCTACGATATACATGGAAAACAATATAGTCTGACGCCATTAAATTTTGCCAATATAGAATATTATTTAATATATATGTGGATAGCAGATGGCAATGTTGGTCCATCGTTTAAATATCCATTATTATTAGACGAAAGAAATAGCTTCATTCCTAGTCTACGCGATAATGGTCTATGGAAATTAGTCGGCCAGACACAAAATAGTTCAATTAAAATAACTGTACCAGAAAATAAAAAGATAGGTTTTTTCGTAGGATTCAAAATTAGATGATATTAAAAGATAGTTGGATAGGAATAATTCAAACACCGCAGATAACAGAGGCTGCGCCAAAGATTAATCGTTGCAACACTAATATATATGAAATATATAGTGGTTCGGGCGAGTATTCTCCTGTGGCCAATGCGCGTTTTGAGATATCTGATTTTGATATAGATTCGTCATCTTTAACTGGAGTTTATTCTATCAATGTAGATATGGCGACATATGAAGATAGAGAATTATATTTCAATTCTTCCGATCGATTGCCTAATTCTTGGTCTAGGGTAGAGACCATAACTATAAGTAAGACTACATCTGGTTTGGTCGGAGATAATAATTTGTCTTCTTTTATATTAAGAAATATACCTACTCATCCTAATGGATTCAAGCATAAATTCCGTCTACAGTTTACTAATAATAAATTTACACCAGCTATTACAAATTATTCTTTTCCATCAACTATAAGTGGCGCGATGGCGGCCAATATATTTACTACTGATTTATCTTATTTATTCATAAATGACATACATGGCTTTTCATTTGATCTACTAGATTCTAATGGAAAAAATATATTAATAGAGCCTGCTGTAGCATATAAAGCAGACGATGACGATATATACTTTTGCAGCAATATATCTTACATAAACGGTAAAAATTCAAGTGATGTAGCGTTTATCACTCCGGCTCAAACAAATTATATATATAGCCTTGGATTAGATGGTTTAGGCGAAGTATTTAATGGCATAGATGATATGGGCGAAATTGCTGGCGTATTAGACTTACAGGCAGAGCCGATGCGCGATACGTGGATCGGAGATACATTATCTGTAGTGCCAATATCGACAGATACAATAAGATTGAGATGGAAAAATATGTGGGATCATCCCACAATAAATAACGTCACAATGGCAAATGGCACAGAGGCTACCATCACTAACAGTCAGTATAAATCTGGTGAATATTATGTGGTCTATATGGGTATCTCAGATGAAGACGATAGGCCGACAAATCTATGGCCAGATAGGAATGATACCACTAGAAAATGGTATAGAGTACAAGAATTGCCTGTAGTAAATAAAAATTATAGTGAATACCCATTGATTACGACTACTATTTATGGTTTGCCACGTGGTAAATATATAGTATTTTACGTTGGTATAATGACTAGATTTACTAATAGTAGTTCAACTAATGAATCACAAGAAACAAACAACTTATCATATAAACATGATATGCTATCTACGATGGAGATTACATGGCAACCAGTAGTTTCGTAGGTACTTTCTATGTGCCAACTGTTAGCGAACAAGAAAATATTGTCCGTACATATATGGGATACGGCGATCCTAATCTATTAGATGTAGATTATTTCCAGCCACATCCAAGAGTCGGAGACAAATATTTGCAATTAGATGCCGATCCAATCGTAGAATGGGTATATACACAATATGGTATTTGGATTGAAATAGGGTTAAGATATGATTCACTACCGCCGGATAATACAGATATAATGGATATAATATAATGAATATACAAAATCAAATACATGAAAAAACATATATTATACGTATTTATAATACCACAGATAATTTCGACAATGGATTAGGTGGAACGAAGATAGGAAGCGGTGTAGAAAATCTATACGTCTACGCGCAAGCCACTCCTACATTAGATGATACTAAAAATAATTTTGTCTCTCCAAATTTTACACTGTCAACAATGATAGGCAGGGTATCTTCTGTTGATAGTAGGCCGTCATATGCTGTTTCTGGCAGACCAGATGCGGATAAGTTAGTGTTGCGCGACGCAGCGGGTATACCATTAGACCATGAATTGTTTAATGGAAAAGTACAACATGGTCCATATAACTTATATCCATTTGAATTTAATACATATATAAATGGAAATTATTATTATATATGGGTATTAGCCGAAGACAAGGCTGGCAACTTGGAATTGATAAATAGCGATGATGATACTTTTGGAAAAAATACAAAAAATATCCCACTCATAACGACAGCATTATTAACAGACACTACTGCTCCAGAATTCAATGGCACTGAATATGTAGGAGAAACAGCGGTGTTGTCCGCTGGAAGATACACTATAAATCTGCCAAATTATATAAATATTTCTAATTTTGAAGCATGGTTTAATAATAGAAATATATTAGCATTCACAGATGATAATGTCATCCATTATAGATATATAATAGATGCCGCATATTCATCTGGCAACCTCTCTTTTATATTAAATGAACAAAGCGATTTATCTTCTACTATAACTGATTTATATATAGTTCCAGAAACAATAGCAACGGCTGGCATAGGTACAATCACCTTAGATATACCAGAATCAGATAGCGTAAATTTGGCTGGTTATTTAATAGAATTAATATCAGAAGCATCTCCAATTTTACTTACCGACGATGGCAATGTGTCTTATGAATACATATCTGGATTGACATATAATAATAAATATATAGACACTGGGATAATATTTGACAGAGATGATTTCTTAGGTAGTGGTCAAAAGTTTCTATATAAGATAACACCTATTAGTAAATTCACTTCAGATGGTTTAGTTTTGAATTCTACGTATAGTAATGCTATAAAAGGTATGCCATCTTTTTCATATTCAACAGATCTAGAAGATCAATATTTTCCGTCGTCTGGATTCATACCGTCAGCCCTAATACTCAAACGAAGCGACGATACCTCTACAGATTGGTTCGACAACAGTAGTAACGACGGTAGTATAATCCTCAAGTGGTGCAAAAATACTGGCGTAGAGGCCGATGGGCTTCAAGACGAAGATACGCTAGACGCAAATAATGATCTACGTGGATATATAATACAAAGAATGAAAAGACGTTCTGTCGCCGGCGGCGCTTGGGAAGAAAGTAACTGGGAAGACTTAATATATACAGACAAAGAAGATTTTGTTTCGACTACAAATTTTGACAGATCATATATAGATTCTGGATTGGATTCATATAATGTAAACAAAGAGCCCGATACTCTTAGTCCTAACTATGTATTGGTTAATTATAAATATAGGATAGCAGCGTTTGATTATGGCGGGAACCAAAGCGTTTGGTCTTATTGGAATAATGGAGATCCGATTAATGCCAGCGACACTACTCCACCAGAGATTTCTAATTATTCATTAGAATGCACTGGTAAGATTGGTGGATGGCACTTAGAATTTTTAGACACAGCAAATTCTACAACTGAAATAGATGTAAAAAGACAGCGCACAGATGCCGATGGACTTGATTTATCTGGATATGGCGAAGTGTTTATAGGCAATAGGATGCTCATATCGCCGGATGGTTCTGCTTCTTTCTCTGATATGTCGGCTCCAGATAGCGAAGTGCAATATGCAAAATTTGCCGTCCGAGGCAGAGATAAAAATGGCAACTGGACAACATGGTCTTCTTGGACTAGTAGATTTGGCAGCAAGACTCCAAATATGGCTATGGATAATTGGGAACCCAAAGAACCCACTAATGTCGTAGCGACTTTTACAGAGATAGATGGAAAAGTCAATATATCTTGGACTAAGCCAACAGAAGAGCAGATGCTACACCCAACCGCTATTGCATCTATGACAAACGCAAATCTTACAATAAATACCGCAACCAATATAGGTCAAGATAATGAATTTGTTGTAGCCGGTAGTTTCGTAAGAGTAATAGAGACTAGTGTTACTGGTTCGATAGAGTCTAATTTAGTTAATTCTGTAACCGTAAGTTCTTGGTCTGGCGTGGCTCCTACATCATCGAATACTTTTGAAATAGTAAATACTTTGTCTGATGGAGATGGATTTATTATATTTAAAAGATTGATAGACGAACCAAATAATTGGATATTGGTACACGACACAGATTCATGGGGAACCACATCGTATGATGATTTTGCTCTATTAACTGGAGAATGGTATTATGGTGTTGCCGCATATGACTTATCTGGAAACGAGAGTAGTATAGCAGAAGCTTCTCTTAGCGTAGATATAGCAGACACCACTCCGCCAGTCGCTCCAGCTTTAAGAAATACCATAGGCGACACTGGATTAATAGTTTTACAATGGGATCAGACTGCAAATGATATAGATGAATACAACATATATATAAAAGATAAAACTGGAAAATATGTATTAGATATTAACGGAGAATTCATCTCTGATCCAACGAGTAGAACCACAACGCCTACTTTCGCGTCTTCTTTAATAAATACACTTTCCGTATATGATGTCACAGATACATTGGAAGATGTGAAATTGTGGGAAGTCGGCATAGTAGCTATAGATACGTTTAACAATGAAAGCGCATTAGAATACACTACTGTTATAAACGTGTGGGGAAAATATGAGCCCGCCGCACAGGAAGAGCCACCAGTATTATTGCTTTCTAGTTTAACGGCAGATATTACAAATAAAGATGGTAGTATAGAATTTGCATTCGCAAATACTAATATATTAATAGGCGGTATATACATAGAAAGAAAGTCTAAAATAAGAGATGGCTCATATGGTTCGTATTCTTATGTAGATACAGAAATTTTTAGTTCTTCAGATGATTATACGTCTATGAAATTTAGACATACAAATCTAGGCAATAGAACATATAAATATAGGTTTCGCTCTATATCTAAATTTGGAAACATCGGCGAATTGATTTCTGCTATAGAAACCGCAGACCTAGAAGTTGTCGATTACGCTGGCCCAGGAAATATAAACAGTATGGCTTCTTTTAGAGATAACTGTTGGGCATATCCAGAGGCTGGTTTTATTAATATAAAATTCGACGATGTATTTGATAATAAATTGGTAAAATATGAAATATGGAGAACTCCATATAGATATATAACTGGCTCTACTCCATGGGATATAAACAACTTCTTCAGCAGCATAGTCGGTGGTTATAAAACCATAAATACAAAATGGGAAAGAATAACAACAATATACTCGACACTATCGAATGTAACCGATCAAGATAATTTTAGATATCAAGATAATGATTGGACAATGGATGGTCTTATTCCTTATTCAACTGGTTCAGATAGCAAGACTAGAATAGATATTGGATACAATGGGTATGCCACATATGCCATCGTCCCTATGGACGAATATGATAATCGTAGCAATCCATATTTTGTCGGAGCTACAAAAAGTTTAGGAATGATATCTCCCGCTTATGAACAGGCTAGTTCTAACGCATGGATAGCCATAGCCAGTGCGAAGGATTATATGGTGTCGGCAATATTGAGTACCGTCGGCGACATAAGAGAAATTATTTATGGATTAGATGGCGTTAGGAAATCTCCTACCGCAGATATAGTATTTAATGCATCTTTGAATTGGATTCAATATATACCAGATTTATATATAGTGTGGGTACAAAAAGATGACGACGGTAGCAATACGTTGATTAAATCTGGTGCCGTTCTGGGCTATCCAGCAAATCTCACGCATACGATGGCAATCACTGATTTTGATAGTTCGTCTATATTAATAGGTAAAACTATTAGTGTATATATATATAAAAATTCTTCTGAATACTTAGGTTTAGCATCTATAGAAACAAATAAATTAGCTAAGTCATCTTTGTTCATAAAGAAAAATAGCGAGATATCTACCTATTGGATTATAACTACTCCAGAAGTGGTTCAGAGAAACGAAGATAATATAACTTTTACTCCAACTAAAATATTAGCAGATGCGAAATATAAATTAAATTCTGCCTCTATTGGTAATTACTCTGGTCGTTTCTTATTAGAGAGTAGCCCAGACGGTTCTACGTGGACCCCTAGATATACTAGCTCTGCAAATGAAACTTCTCTCAATGGTGGCTCTGGATATACTATAAATACATTAGACAATGCCGCGACGACTATGTTTCGTATTTCTCTCTATGCGGCTGGCGGCACATCTGTTTTATTAGACAGAGAAATAATTCCAGTAAATAAAGTTGGACAATATCTATTAGATTTAAACAATGATAATCATACATTAACATCTAACACTGACGGATCGATACCAACTGGTGGCTATGTTGGTGCTTCATGTACGGCAAAAGTATATTTTGGGGCAACAGATGATAGTGCAAACTGGACAATTACATCCACGCCTAGCGCCGGCTTAACACCGTCTACCGATCAAGGCGCCACATATACTCTTACAAACATAGCTAATGCTACCGATAGTGGTACTGTTACATTTAGCGCATCTAGGAGTGGTGGATACGCTACATTGAGTAAGATATTCACAATAAGCAAAAGCAAACAAGGATCAACTGGCGCTACTGGTGCGGGTATGGTTTATCGCGGTATATATAGTAGTTCTAGTGTTGCATATTATTCCACTTCTACTAGAAAAGATATAGTAAAGTTCCCAACTAATACTACTAATCCATATTGGATGGCAAAAAGTAGTTTTACATCATCTGTGAGTCCAGATACTTCGCCTCCAAGTAGTGGTAGCGTAGGCAATACTTATTGGGATCCATTTGGAGCGACGTTTTCTTCTGTTGCAACAGGCATATTACTTTCTGAAGAAAGTGTTGTTGCTCATAGAATGACATTTGGTAGTACCGATGGAGATGGCATTATACAAAGCGCTGGAGTAACAGGATTGTATACTGGCGCCAATGGGATTTATCTTTATGCCAAAGGCGACGGAACCGTACAGCACTTTAGAATTGGCACCGTGGCAACTAGTGCGCTTGTCAAAGGAATTGCGTGGAATAACACAGATCTTATAATCAAAGGCAATATCCTTCTTGGAACCACTGGATATGCAACTGGCGATGGTATATTTCTTGGAGAGGATAGCTCAGCATGGAAATTAAGAGTCGGCATATATAATAAGCAAAGGCTGGACTGGGATGGAGCTACATTAAAAATATATAATAAAGATAACGTAGCTATATTTTCTAGCGATGCGACCAACGCTGCTAGTCTAGCCGGTTGGAATGTAGATTCAACTAAAATATATAAGGATAATGCGTCCCTCAGTTCAACTGGTTATATTTCCTTTGGCACTACTCCGCCGACCGCATTTGATCAAGAAGGCATATATTTAGGATATACTGCTGGAGCGGCAAAATTATCCCTATATAAAGATATTGACAACTACTTTGAATGGGATGGCGCATCATTAGATATTGCAGCTCAAAATATAGAAGCTAGAGGTCAAGTCTCGATTATAGATAATGCTGCAAATAAAGTTGTTATAGATGGTGATTACATACATTTCCAGGCTTATAATGCTGGATGGAACAACGGTCTTAAGATTCAATCGATATCAAGTAGCTCATACGATGCCATACATTTTAATTATGTCGATACTAATACTAATGTTGTAAGTATATGGAATGCTGGCGGCGGTGAAGATGGTTATACATTTAAAGTTTTAGATGGCGAAACCTCTTATTTTGGCGACTCAATAACGGTTTCCGGTAATATACTTCCTGGCGTCAACGATACATATAATCTTGGTTCATCGTCTGCATGGTGGTCTAATGGTTATGTATCCACTCTGAGAGCAGCTATACTTGCTAAATCAGAAATTACTGTTTTTGGAGGATGGCAATTAATAACTAAAGACGCTGGTAAAATTCCAGTTAATGTTTTGGCTATAGCTAATCTATTAGACTTTGGTAAGACAATGACTACTGGAGACATTGTCTATTTTCGTAAATCTGGACAAGTAGAGTATATGCAAGTAGGCTCTTTGTATTCTGGAACAACATATTACATTACAAGAGCTTATCAAGGATTTGGAACTGCGTCCGCCTGGTCGAAAGGAGACACATTTGCAGTATTAGGCGAAGCATCAAAAGCTAGAATAGAATTATATGCAGAGACGGATACTAGAATCTCTCTTTGGCAACTTGGAACATCTGGCTCAGAATTATCTGCGCAAAAAGAAATAGTGCGCATAGGCAATCTAAAAGATTCTTTCGGATATGGCTCTGGCGATATATATGGTTTCGCATTGGGTGATGTAGCGGGAAATAAATTTATTACATACGATCCTACAAATGGGTTAATAATTAGGGGAAACATAACCGCAGATTCTGGAACTTTCACTGGCACAGTTAATGCTACTGCTGGTAAATTTGGCACAGCCACTAACTATTGGAGCGTCGGAGCTACTGGTCTAACTGCAGTTAGTACTAACACTGATGTTGTTATAAAATATGGCAAAGCAGATTTTGGAGCAGATACTACATCTGGATTTATTTTAGGTTACGATTATAGCGCAACTAAATCTAAGTTTGAGATAGGAGCCACGGCAACTGGCATACTAAAATACGCAGACGGCTCTCTTTCTATGACTGGTGGCACTATAACTAGTGGTTTATTTCAAACCACAGATATAAATACGCTGACTAGCGCTACCATAGTTATAGATGGCGCAAATAATGAATTGAGTTTTAGAAAAGCGAATAGAACGTTAGCCGAAGACAAAGTTCTAACTATAACGTCAAATGTTTATAGCACTGGCATTTCTGGTATTATGTTAAATAATGGCATTGCAATATTTGTTGGACCAGATATTTCATATGGCGGATACACCAATAATTCACTTGTAAGTATAAGACCAGAGCAGTTGCGCGTAATCAATTTCGACACTCAATTAGCACTGCAAATACAAACGTCAGTAGTGGGTAACGCAAGTGGTATAACTGTAGAGACAAACAGCACCAGCGCCGCGAGTTCTACCTCTAAAGCTATCTATGCTAAAGCCATAGGTGGAATAACTGCAAATTATGGTATACATACGGAAGCTATATCTGCAACTCCAATAAATTTTGGTATATATGCCACTGCTTTAAATGCCACATCGGTCAATTATGGTGTGGTGGGTTATTCTACTGTTGCAGATAATAATTTTGCTATTTTTAGTAATGGCAATCTGGGAGTTGGCAATGGTTCGCTTGGCGTCGGTAGCTCTGGTACTACTATGTCGTCTAGTAAATTTCTAGTAGACAATAATGGTAATATCACTAAGATAAACAACGTAGCCGTATCTTTCCCAACTTCAAATACCGCTGGCGTGTTAACCAATAATGGCAGTGGAACTCTCACGTGGGCTGCTAGCGGCGGCACAGGTACAGTAACTTCCGTCTCTGTAGTAAGCGCGAATGGTTTCGCTGGATCAGTGGCTACATCCACAACAACTCCGGCTATAACTATCAGCACAAGCATAACTGGATTGCTGAAAGGAAATGGCACCGCTATATCTGCAGCAAGTTCAGGAACAGATTATGCTTTGCCGTCTCAGACATTTTACATAGGAACAACACAGGTTGCAATTAACAGAACTAGCGCAGCTCTATCTTTAACCGGAGTAAGTATAGACGGAAGCGCTGGAACGGCAACAAGCGCAACTTCAGCCACGACAGCAACTAATCTAGCCGGTGGATTAGCCTACTACATACCCTATCAGACGTCTGTGAATACTACAGCATTTCTAGCTCCTTCGGGAACCTCATCAGTTATTACATATACTTCTGGCGGCGGACTAGGTTGGCTAACTTATACCAACGCTAATACTGCATCTACAATAGTCTGGAGAGACGCAAGTGGAAATTTTACCGCCGGCACAATAACAGCCGCTCTAAATGGCAATGCCAGCACTGTTACTAATGGAATTTATTCAAGTAGCTCTTATGCAAATCCATCTTGGATAACCTCTTTGGCAGAATCGAAAATAAGTTTTACAGATATTACAACTGGCAACGCCTCAATATCTAGTCACGGATTTTTACCAAAACTAAATAATAGCGCAACCCAATTCTTAAATGGGCAAGGAGCTTGGGCTACGCCATCGGCAACAGTAGATGTAGCCGCGACTTATGCTTGGACAAATAAACACACTTGGGTTAAAACTGGAGTGAGTGTATCGACTAATCTAATAGATGTTTCGCTATCATCTTCAAGTGGTGCAGATCTAGATTTAATAGCTGGAAAATTCGTTGCCTCTAGAACTTCACCAGATACCACAGACATTTTCGGCATATATGCCACTGCTTCAGGCGGAACAAATACATATGCCGCTTACTTTGATGCAACTGGTGGTTACGCAGGGTATTTCAATAATGGTTTGGTTTATATAAAAGACAATTTACAAGTAGGAACAGCGAAATTTATAGTGAGCACAACTGGACAGTTGACTAAAATAAACGATCTACTCGCCTCTAGCCATACTAATAAGGTTGTAATGTCGGATGGTACAAGCTACACTCCAACTGATTTATTTGCCAGAACTAATACCTGGACTGGAGCAAACACATTTAGCGAACAAGTGATTCTTACTAGGGCATCTGGGTCTCCAGCTAATACAATAGATGCCAGTGGATCATCCTATATACAATCATCTTATTATACGTCTTTTAATTTAGATAACTTTTCAAACGGAACCACTGGACAGATATTAATATTTGAAAATTCTGGCAGTCAAAATATTGTAGTCAGGGACGTTACAGTGGGTGGCGGAAACATAAGGCTGGCGGGCGCCGTTAGTTATACAATGGGCCAATACGATACGTTAATGCTGATATATAATGGTACTTATTGGCTAGAAACATCTAGAAGCAATAACTAAAACATATTGTCGTAATATCGATTAATTGTTAAAATACGTTGACTAAATAGTTACTAATTATTATATTTACATTTATAAATCAAAATTGCATAAAATATGTTATTAAAAGATAATAAAATAGCGTTTAGCGACAATAGAATAGCTTTTGCCGATGATATGAATGAGAATATATCTTTTCTATCCCAAGATCTGAATAGTCTTATTTTAAGAACATCAAATCTAGAAAGCTATATATATCGCTATATAGGATTATATAACGAAGATTATATAGAGCAGCTACGCTATAAACTGCACAGATTGAGAAATCAAATAGAAGCCTTAAAGTCTCTGGCGGCTAGCGCGGAATACTCTAGGTTAGTCAAATTAAATTTTGATGATCACAATGAGAAACTTGGATATTCATCTCTATATTATAGAGATCCCAAAACTAACTTACCCATATCAGATTCCGACAGTTTAAGTCTAGATACAAAAGCGGGCTCGCTGGTTAATTCATCCACGACAATAACTTCGGCTCCTATAAAAAATATAAAATACGGGGTCCCGTCTAACCTAGAAAACGTTGTGGACCTAGATGGATACAAGAATATCTATATATTAAGCAATGACTATAGAGAGCTTACTATAGACCTCGAGATAGAACTCGATTCTGCTAGCGATATAAATAATATTACATTGGACTCTATATCTATTTTCCCTTTTAACATAAATAGTATAGAGTTTCAAACGTCTACATCTGTGCCTTTGGTGTATTCAAAGATGAACATATTTGGCAATGAAAGTATAAATTTTGGCACCATAGAGGACGTAACCAGCATAACCATAAGTATAGGACTACCATATTGCAAGGCTACAAATCAGTATCTTGATTACACTGGAGAATCGCTCTTGAGGAATATATCTAACGGAGACATTCCTTTACAGACACTGTCTTCGCCAAATAGCGAAAACTATTCATATTATGTATATCATTTTGGTGTAAAAGATGTAACAGTAAATAATATAGACGTAAAAGATTTTGGCGTTTATGTCAGCGACTCGACTATTGCACAATCTCCAGCGCATTTTTATTTAGAAACAAATGCACTTATAGAAAATATGTCTATCGAATTTTATTTAATAAAAAATGATTTTGACGTAGAATATAATAAAATCGGCAGCACTAATTGGATACCCTTATCTATAAGTGGGGCGACTTCTATTTCTAAAGAAATATTGATACCGATAGAAAATAATACATTTAGTGACACACTGCTAATCAACAACGCGATAGATATAGACGATGTAACGACGGCGGTATTTAAGATAGCGAAATTGTCTTTTGCCCCAGATAAGACCCAAAGTATAGTCATAAAAGAAGATGGAATAACATATTCTTCTTCCAATTATTATATATCGGATAAATACGTCTATTTCCTAGCTGAACCATCTGGTTCCTTATATGCAATAGATTATACGCCATATTTTTCTACCAATTTATATTCATTATCTCCAGAAAATCCACATACGGAATTCAGTAAAACAGTAGATTTTTCTTATTCACTCGATAATACTATAAAAATTAAAATAGTAGACGATGCTGTTGTAGAATTGGATGCAAACACCAATGACCCAGACCAAATGGATTACTTAAAATTTATATTACCATTTGATTATGACACTACTACATTATCATTGGAAAGATGGATAGTTGGCGCCGACAGCGTCGATGCTTCGGCTCCGGTGTATAATATGACAGGAGACAATAAAAATGTCTATGTATCCAATAGGAAGATATATATACCATTTAATTCTAGTTTGTATCCAAAATTATATAATTCTATATTTAGAGTGAGCGGAACTCTTAATGGCAATTCTATAATAGACAACATACCACTTTACTATAATGTCAATGGAGACGCGATAATCAATTGGGAATACTATAAGTCCATATACAATGATGAATATCTTAACAGTAGTTTTAATCTTATGGTTATAGCCAGATCTAATTCATCTAATTTAAATCCCAGACTCAACATACAAGATGTATTCTTATATTATAATACCTTCAACGACCTAATAACTGTGGTGGCGTAGTATGTCTATAATAAGCGTTATAAAAAATAATATATTATCTGAATTGCATTCAACCACACCGCTCTCGTCGGTTGAAGAGAGTATATTGTCGGTCGCCAAATCCAAATATGAATATGACAAATTACTTAAAGCTAGTTTTATAAAGCCGCCAAAATTAATATTATCAAATTTTGTAGAAACTAAACATTTTAATAATTTCATAGGACAATCTATATCAGACATTGATGTCGCAGACCAAGCCGTAGAAACAACAGCTTCGCTTGTGTCTAAGTTAAAAGATGGAGTTGTGGAAAGTTTTGATAATCTATATTTAGAATTTAACAAATTAAACTCTAGATTTAATGCCGCTGTCATAAATGCGAATGCGAACCTATCTAATATAAAAAAAGATACTATATTCTTCAATACAAAAGAACAGATATCTGAGCATAGCTTATTCGTGGACACATTTGAGAGCAAAGTAATGTTACCAATTGCTAAAGTAGATGAAATACAGCTTAGTGGTTCGCGCGTAACAGTGGGCTCATCATCGAACGGCTACTTTAATAGCTCATCTATATCCAATATTGTAGACAAAGATTTTAATTCATATATAGACTATAGACAAAGCAATTCTGTAGACGATTTAACACTAGAAATTAATATATCTATGCCTATTTTATCTATAGTTAACCAACTTGGTATATTGGTAAATAATTTTGATACACAAAATTGGCTGAAATTAATAGATATAAGATCGTCT
>Ga0209066_10000374_pt1 | contig 66307 bp, 103 predicted proteins | sample All_14_2_FD_187198 | JGI IMG/M metagenome (GOLD analysis project Ga0209066, IMG submission 187198) | Freshwater microbial communities in response to fracking from Pennsylvania, USA - Allegheny Zone_MetaG_DW_15 (SPAdes) (version 2) ...
ATATAAGATTTAACTAGTAAACTAATATCGCCTAGAGTAATTAATAGTTGAGCGAGTCGGGGCGGACGCAGCGGCCCTACAGACCAACCAAGTCAAATAACATGTCTAAGACCGATCGACCTATGTCAACTAAGCCACGTTCGACGAGCATGCTGACCTTGTCAATGACTGAACCGGTAGCGAGACCAACTGAAGTACCACGTCATTATTATATTATATAGCAAAGTCCAAAAGAAATCAATAGTCAAAACGCTAGTCCGGTTTCGGTTACGGATTTCAAAGGGCAAATTAGGATTTGGAAATCGAAAGGTCGACAGCGATTTTATCCTTGCGATTAGTTTGACGTTTAGATATAATTAAGTAGATGATGAGTTCAACGTTAACAACATAGGAGAATAACATGAGCCAAGCACGTCGTAGTACAAGTAAAAAACAAGCTAAACAAGCTGTCGAGGTTACAGTCGACCAGATCAACGCCGTTAAAGAAGCACCTGTTGACCGTGTCGGAGAAGCCAGAGCGGTCCTCTTAGCGCAACCTGAGAATATGAGCAAAAGTGCCAAGATCCGTTTATTACATGCAAAAGGGTATAGTCGTGTTGATATCGCAGCAGCGGTCGGCGTGATATACCAACATGTTCGTAATGTTCTGATAACAGAGTTGAAACGTCCTACAATCACTGAATAGTACCTCGCGGGATTGGGTTAGATGTCACTCACCATGATACTAGCCCATTCTTGTCGCGGTTTTGGACCAGGTACGTCAGTAGAGGGAGATGACGTGGGAGGTCGCGGCGACTATGACCGAACAGGTCCATTACAAGGCAAAGAAAAAGGGCTATGCGCCCTCTGTCTCCTGATCTTCTGTCATATTGTTGACTTGATCGACCATAAAGCCAATTGTGTCTTGTTGACCATCTGTCATAAGGTCTTTGGTGATCCGGTAGAACTCGTCAGGATCGAATTCATTAACGACACAGTTAACCCACCATTTGTCTGCATACTCTTTATGGACCTGGTAGTTCTTATTCATTTCAGCTGTCTCTTGGTCAGCGTGATTTGCTAGGTCTTCAGTTATTACCCAAAACGTTTGGACTGCTTCTAATACTGTTGTCATAATATCTATTCCTCTTCTATAGATTGTAGTACTTCTTCAATTTCATCCTGAGACATTTCATCCAACATGGCCTCAGCCCAATCATCTTCATTACCATCTACCATGATGTCATATACTTCCTGCTGCTGTTCCTCAGTCAGTTTTGAATAAGCACTAGGTAACTTTTTGAATGGTTGGTCTATGGACCAGTCTGCAGATTGATTAGTTATGACTTTTATCAGATCCTCATCTCTATCTGTAGTCAGACTATGATCGGTTAACTTAAATAACAGGTCTCTCAAATGATTTGCTTGGTCTTGTGTCAATATTATTTTCATTTCTGTCTCCTTATTTATAATTAAGTATATCATAAAGGTCATGATGGTCGCAAGAGGTCAAATAGATGTCAAATGCAGGTCGCTTTCTTGGACTGGTTCGGTTTCGAGGGCATCGGCCCAGGGAGGTCCCCAGGCCCAAGTCACTGACGTACCAGGTCCTTAGACATAAAAGAAAATAGGACTCTCGTCCTATTTCCATAATTATTGAATGAAGTAGTCTAGTAGCATCCAATAGCCTTTGATGATCAATATCATAGCTACAGCCCCTAGACTGCAATATCCGAAAAACGTACCCATACTTACCTCCTAGATAGGTGAGAGAGAGCTTTGTCTGCTCTCTCCCCGATTGACTATTCAGCTACTGTAGCTTCTGGACGTTTAAGTACTTGCAGTTGTACATTGCGTACGTGTTGATAGATGATATTAAGTTCTGTCGCAATCTGTGACCGTGTCCAGCCCATAGATGTCAACAATCTAATCTTACCAGACACTGTCTTGATGTGAGTCATATCTGGTGCTACTGGCTTCTCTTTAGATACTACTGCTGTCACTGTTGCTACTTCTTTAGTTACTTTAGCTTTGTTTGATTTAGTCATAATATTTATTCCTTCTGTTTGTTGTTTGTTAAATGTTTATCATCTAACTTATAATTAAGTATAGCCTAAGCCTAAGAATTCATCAACTAAATAAAGCCTCATTATATTCTTTTGTTTAGCCTTTAATTAACCCTTTATGATAGCCTATCTAGCCTAGGCTACGTTTCCTATCATAGGCTTATAGGGCGGACGTTAGGACGTTAAGCCTAGCGCTATTAATTTTAGCCTACGGATTATGGCAACCCATATGACCGGCGTCAGCACCCAAAAATTTCTACGCATTTTTTACGTTCAAACCTCGGGCTAACATGACCCTTGCCAAATTTAAATCGAGGACCTACTAAATTTGTGTTGATTTTCCCATTGATGACCATATATAATATAAAGAAGCTAAACGACTATCGAAACAGAGTAAGTACCCAATGCAGAGCATTACGGCACAGATGAAGCAGCTAAACAGTAGGATCCAAGTGAATCACTTAGGTCTTCCTGAAGGTATCTACCGTCCTGATATGTTACCAGCTTATCCCACCCCACCATCTTTGGCTAATATAACATCCCAGTTCGGCATTGTAGATGTGATTGATAATGATCGTGCTGCGTTAGCGCCATCCAATGTCAATGAACCTAGTCAAGGGGATTTGTTTGCAGCCGAAGATGGTGTAGGTGAGCTTGTCTCAGAGAATGACGCGGAAGTAATATCAGCCTCAACTGCATTAGCTGTTCGTGAAGCAGAGGACAACTATCAGCGCGCTCTCACAAATTACGAACGTGATCTCTCCGCAGCATTTGTTCAATTGGATTATTCCGAAGGTTACCCAACAATTAATACAATGCCATTCTGGACTCAGTTCGAATTTGAATCCAGTGACGCTTACACCCTATTTCAATGTTACTTGAGCCAATATAAGCAAGGCGTAAGACAAGTAGCAGCAGTTCTTGAATCTCCACTCATAGCAGAGATGCCTATTCGTCCTAGCATGGATGAAGTAGCAAGTTACTTTCATATCTACTGCTGGGCATTCAGAGCTAAAGCTTTTGACATGTTCTTTACAGCACACCGTAGAAAAGAGCGTGAGCGTAGAGCAAATGAGACTGAAGATGAACATTATCTCATGGCAGCTAAGCTAATGTCACTTTGTGACGAGTACCTGACTACAAACGGTGAAGAACTCAAAGAAACCTTAACACCTAAAGCATTCGTGGAGCTCTTGAAGACTGCAACAACCTTACAACGTATCAGCGTCGGACTTAGTGCCAATGGTGGCGGCTCCAAGGAAGATTCTCAGACAGCTGGACAATCTGCAGAGATCATTATGCGCAGTATTGCAGAGAAAAATACCGTTGTAAACCGTCAAGATACTGGTGAAAATGGTGAAATAACTAAAGGATATGACGATAAACTCGCAGAAATCCTGAGAAGTCCAGAATTAACTAAAATGGCACAAGAAATTATCATTAGAGTGAACAATTAGGCTAAATTAATGCTCCAAGTATATATGAATTGGCGAATCCCTAATCCAGCATACGAAGAAATTCGTAATGCTCGTAGAGTTTTGCCTATCAGAGCAACATCTGCATTAACTAGTGACCTTCCTAAGCCGGATCAAGAAATATCGCGGAAGATTACTCCACACCAATCAACACTGACCCGCTCTAAGCGCTGTAGCAAATGTGGTGAGTCAAAAGCCTTAGGGGAGTTTCCTAAACATGACACATCATCTGACGGATTGGCAGCGTATTGTTCAGGATGCAAAAATGGCCTTGCAAAAGAGAGACGCCTCAAAGACCCAATTGCCAGGATTACCCATTATACAGTTACACGGATCAAGAATGAATGGCCTAAGGAAGAAATTCCGAAGGATATACAGACGAACCTGGAACACTATTTGGGATATCGGCTTTGGGAGCTCAAACGAAAATTAACGGATGAAGTACAAGCAATGTACGGAATTACGCTCGTAGAAAGCTTTAAAAACGATTTCCACTTGGATCATATTCAGCCCCACTCTTCTTTCGACGCAAAGAGCATAGGTGATGGTGAGTTCCAGAAGTGCTGGGCGATTACAAACTTAAGAATGATACCTGCAAGAGAAAACCTACAAAAAGGAGCTAAGTTAGATTATTATGCCTAAAGCCATATTAAGCGAAACTAATCCTACTCACGTAGGATTTTATTGTGAGGGATGTAAGCATATGCATTATGTTAATACAGCTCCGCAACAATCAGGTCCCTTATGGGGCTTTAATGGTGATCTCGAATCTCCTACACTAACACCAAGCGTACTTAATCGTACAGGGCATTATTGTCAAGGACAAAAGCAACCTCCTGATTGTTGGAACTGTAATGATGCAGCAGCTAATGGTTATGAGGGTATGTGCAGTGTATGTCATATCTTTGTAACTGACGGTATGATTGAATATTTAAGTGATTGTACGCATCATATGGCTGGAAAGAAAGTACCTCTAAAAGACCTGAGTGAAATTAAGGACGACTAAATGAATATAGAAACCCAAGTTAATGCTTCAATGGCAGCAGAATTGATGGATCTTAAGAACCATCATCCTGACAAAGATCGCCTTATGAATGGCGTTAACATGGAAGCTATGCAAGTCTTTCTAAGTGCTAATGCATGGAGACTTACTCCTGCAACATTAGCATCTAAGGTATCACAAGGCGATTGGGTTCCAGCTCACCACCTCCTTTACATTAGCGCCAAGATTGCGGCAGCACTTGAAAAAGGAAATGCACGTTTAATCGTATCAATGCCTCCACGTCATGGTAAATCAGAGTTATGCTCTGTATGGTTACCTGTATGGATTCTGGATCGCTGGCCAACTAAGAAAGTTATGGCTCTATCTTATGGTGCTGACTTAGCTGAAGAGTTTGGTCAACGTGTTCGTGATATTATTCAAGCAGACGAGGATCCAGATGAAGGAGCACATATACTTAATCCAAAATGTTACATCCGTAAAGACTCTGCACGTGTTAATAGGTTCCTTACTATTAGTGGCGGTGGTATGCGCTCTGTTGGTCTTGGTGGCGCTGTTTACGGTCGCGGGGCTGATGTACTTCTATTGGATGACTATTACAAGAATCTTGAGGAAGCTTCTTCGGAAACTAAACGTCAGTCGGTTCTTCAGTGGTTTGCTACTGTAGCGATGTCACGTATTCAAAAGAACGGATCTGCTATTATCGTAGCTACTCGTTGGGGTACGGAAGATCTCTCCGCTCAGATGCTTGCTTTAACTGGATCCAAATGGACTGAGATTAACTTACCTGCTTTCGCTAATGAGAATGATGTACTAGGAAGACAGCCTGGTGAAGCCTTATGGCCAGAGTTTTATGATGAAGAACGTCTGAATGAACTTAAACAGACAATGGGTACATTCCTCTTCAGTGCTATCTACCAACAAGCACCTAAGAAGACTGCATCAGAACTATTTAACCGAGATTGGGTTATTAAAGAGAAATACCCACCTCCAAGAGAACTCCTACGTAGATTACGTTCGTGGGATATGGCAGGTACTGAATCTAAAGGTGACTGGACAGCTGGATATGAATTAGCAGTAGATCCTGCTACGAATCATTTCTGGATTCTAGGTCGTAAGAGAGTTCAGTTCTCCCCAGGTAGAGTCGAAGAACTGGTCAAGCAAACGGCTGAGGATGATGGGTATGATACACAGATCCTTATCGAGCAAGAACCTGGATCTTCTGGTAAGACAGTTATCGAGCATTACTTAGGTACTGTACTTAGTGGATATGCTGCACACTCTGTAAGACATACAGGTGATAAGTTTATTCGAGCCCAGCCTTTCTTTGCTGCATGTGAGTTCGGAAGAGTACATATTATAGAGGGCGACTGGAATGAAGCTTTCTTAGACCAATGTACAGAGTTTCCGGAATGTAAGAATGATGATGACGTGGACTCAGTGGCCCAGGGTTATAATCATTTCTTCCAGAAAGTTGCAATGGCAGGTATTTGGGGTCGTAAACAAAAACAACCTGCTAATGATGATCCAAGTATACCTGGATCAAGAATAGTAAATGCAAAGTCAAATAAACTAGTATTAGGAGCCACCTTCGGTAGGAGAAGATAATGTCAAAGAAAACAATAAGCCCATTACGCGCACTCATAGGTGAACTAATGTCACGATCTGCTTTAGGTGCTGCTTTAGGTATGCAATTTGGTGGAGCACGCGACTTATATAAAGTATTCGGGTATACTAAGCAAATAGGATTTAAAGACTACTACGGTAAGTTTCGTCGTCAAGACATTGCTAAACGTATTGTGAATGCTCCTGCGTCTGCAACATGGAGAAATCCACCTATTCTTAAAACATCTGCATCTTATAAAAAGGAATGGGATGCTTTAGTACAAGAACATAAGATCTGGGGCGAGATTGAACGCGTAGATCGTTTAGCTGGCTTAGGTCAATATGCTGTACTTCTTTTAGGTATAGGTGATGGCCGTAAGATGAATCAAATGGTGTCTGGGGCTGCTGGTACCAAATTACTGTATCTACAGCCTTATGCACAACCTAACGCAAAGATTAAGACATTAAACAGTGATCCTACATCTGAACGATTCGGATTACCTGAAATGTATACAATCTGCACTATGAAAGTAGAAGACATTATTGATGCTAGTAGCACTTCCACTGCGGTAAAGACACAAGAGATGGAAGTACATTGGTCTCGTGTAGTACATATTGCAGAAGATTGTTTAGAAAGCAATTATCTAGGTACTCCTCGTTTAGAGAGTGTCTATAACCTATTAGATGACCTTTTAAAGGTAGCTGGGGGTACCGCCGAAACCTACTGGTTAATCGGTAATCGTGGTATGCAATTAGATGTAGATCCAGATATGCAACTCACAGAAGCAGACGCTGAAGCACTCTCGGATGAAGCAGACGAGTATCAACATGGACTTCGTCGTATTATGCGTACTAGAGGCGTTAAGGTTAATGCTTTAGGTTCTGATTCTCCAGATCCTAAAAATACGTTTGATATGATTATCTCCCTGATCTCAGGTGCTACAGGTATTCCTAAAAGAGTTCTTACAGGTTCTGAAGCAGGACAATTAGCTTCTGACCAAGATAGAGCTAACTGGGCAGATCGTATTAAAGAACGCCGTACAACTTTTGCTGAACCTAATGTTTTACTTCCTCTCTTATTGCATTTAATGAAAGCAGGAGTATTACCTAGCACTAAGCTTACTAAGCTGGATTACGAATGGCCACCTAACTTCCAACTTACACCTTTGGAAGAGGCACAATCTATGGCACAGAAAGCTAGAGCAGCGATCAACTTATCTAAGCAATACAATAAAGGTAATCAACCTCTTATGTCATTAGAAGAATGCCGTCTAGCAATTGGATTACCTGAGAAATGTGAAGTAGGAACTATTCCAGCTATGGTAGAGGATATTCCTCCAACTCCAGCAGTACCTACAGATCCTAATGCAACAGATACTACTAAACCTGCAGTAACAGATATTCCGGCAACATAATTCGGCGGAATATCTATTACTCTAGCCCACTTACAGCCGGTGCCCTAATTATTTAGGACACCTTAAGATTTTTGTTGATTTTGCTATTTTAGTCCTATATAATATAAAGAGGTCGAAATTTCTCTTTTTGTAGGTAGATATGTCAAATAGCAGCACCTCTAATAATTATGATTTTACCATCAAACAAGGTGAGACATTTAATAAAGTAATTACCTGGAAAGATAACGCAGGTACTCCTGTTGATTTATCTAATTGGGCTGCTCGTATGCATCTCAAGATTCGTCTAGGAGAAGACGAAACAATCATACTAGCATTGACGACAGAAAACTCTCGTATTACCTTGGGTAGTGATGGTACTGTTGCTTTATTCATAGAAGCCAGTGTTACCTTACAATTAGAAAATGTCTTATATCATTATACCTTAGAATTAGTTAATGGTGATAATGTTAAACGTTTATTGCAAGGTAGAATAGACATAGATCCAGTAGTTACTATGCCTGGAGATTTTTTAGGTGATCTTACACCTCCTACAGGATTACCTCCATTAGCCACATTAGATGGTAGTGAATTACTTGCGGTATTAAAAAACCAAGTTGTCTACTCTGTTCGTGTAGATCAACTACCTGGTCAAGGATTTATTGATCCACATCTTTACGGTGCTAAGGGTGATGCTGTCTCTCTACCTAATGCTACTATTTCCATGGACTACTTAAGTGTTAGTCATGCAAAATACGCCTTTAAAGATAAAGACGTAGGTAAGACTCTATATTGTGCAGGTAGCTGGCAAGATAATGGTAGCTCCAGTACTATTCAGAGTGTTGCCAATGGTATTGCATATCTATCAAGCCCTTTATTACGTAACGGTCAGCGTTATGTTCTTTTTGGAACAGATGACACAGACGCACTTCAAGCTGCCTTTGATGCTGCAGAACGTATTATGATAGATACCCCAGGTAATACTAATGATGGTACTGGTAATGGTATTCCAACATCAGGTGCAGTAGTACTTCGTCAAGGCGGATATATCGTAAAGAATACTCAAGCGCGTTTTGATGCAGGTAAAATTGCAGCACTTATGGTACCTAGACGTGTAGGATTGTATGGACAAGGACAAGGTTCTACTGCCATTTATACTGCCCCTGGTAACGTGGGACATTCAATCGCAAATAAATACGCAAACACCGTGCCTGCAAATACCGCGGCTGATGAAAAAATCACACTTGCTGATTTCTCTCTTTACGGGTTGCGCGATATTCAGGGTGCTCAGTGCTTGAACGGTATTCACCTTGCTTTATCCATGGGTGGTTATTCAATGGTGGATGGTTATTGCCAGATGTACAACATCAACGTCCATGGAGCAAGAGGGCGCGGAATTTATCTTAAGGGGCGTGGGGAAAACTTCTTTACAAATGTGAATGTCAACTTTGCTTGTGATCATGGTTGGTACATGGACACCACGCAAGACAGTCGCTGGGTAAACTGTAACGCAGGTGGAAACTATTACGCAGGTTTCTTTATCTATGATAATGCTGCATCATCTTTCACTAACTGCAAATCATATTATAACGGTTCCAACGGCGGCACAACGCCTGAACTTTGTTGTAACTGGTATATAAGTGATGCAAATCATTCTTACAATAAAGGTACTTGTATGTTTACCGCCTGCGAAGGGCAAGAAAGTCGCGGGTCAAGTATTGTTATTGATGGTGGTTTAAATCAGTTTGTAAACTGCCTTTTCTCTGACCCACGCAGAAATGCAGTTGGTGGAACAAGTCAACCAAGACCAACCATATGTGCCGGTATTCATATGCGTAAGAACGCTTCGAACAACGTCTTTGATGGCGTTTTCGTTCGCGCCTCATTAGGCCTTGATTGGGGAGGGTCTACTGAAAATCATAATGGTGGTGATTACGCTCTTTATATTGAAGACAATTTAAGCGGCAACGCAAAACTTCGCGGGCCGCGCGGAAACAAAGGTCATATCTATACACTTGAACCTTCTGTGTACAACAATTCCAAAATTGGTGGTGTTGGTACAACCAACAAATTGAACTGTGGCCTTTATGTGGATGGTGATCCGTTACCGGGAGCATACCCAACTGCACCAACTATTAACCGTGCGGTAAGCTGGGACAACACAACTGCTGCAATAAACTTTACTCTACCGTCCGACATGGGTGGTAGGGCTGTTCGTCATTATCAGATAGAAACAAAAACTGGCGGTGGTGAATGGGTTGCACAAAAAGGTGCTACTATTGTTACTAATACACTTGCAAAAGTTACTGGACTAGCCCTTGGTACAACTTATCAAATAAGAGTGGCAGGAGTGAACGTTTTTGGCCTTGGTTCATATTCGGCTGAATACACCTATACCCACAATATTATTTATTCTATGAAGCGTCAGCTGTGTTCAAACAATCAGCGCATAACACCTTTCACTAACTCAATAACAGAACTTTACATCAACACAACGCTTCATGCTAAGACGCCTTTTAATGCTAATTGGACAGGGATTCGCGTTCATTTTGATAACTTTGTCGCAAACTGGAACAATGGTTCTGAAATCACAACAGGCATGACAAGCGCAACTATGAAATGTTCCGTTCAGGTTGGCGATACGATTTATCCTTGCACTGGAACGGTTTCCATTGCTGCTGGGGGTCAAGGTTATTTAGATATTCCTAATCTGACTTTGCCAGCAGGAACTGATTTTTACGTGCATACCAAAGCAACCTTACCTGCTGGGACTAAAAACGTTCCGCAAAATACAGTACGTGACATGCCGATGTGGGATACTGGTCGTGTCAACACCAACGATAACTCTATTGACATAACTGTTTCTGGCGTTTCTCAAGGTGCGGTTGTTGGACGTACAGTCGCAGCTGGTGTAATTACTGCACTCTCATTCAATGCAACAACAGGTAAGGGGACACGCTTTACGGCAACAGCCCCTGATGTTTATGCTTATGAGAAACAGGCGGGTGGCGTCATAGCCTTTAAGAAAATTGGTACAGCAACTACAGACGGTGCAGGAGGTGTTGCTTCAGTTACTCTGGTTGACGGAACTCCCCCAACAGGCGTTACATGGGTAGCACCTTCCATAGTTGTAACTAACGGCTCACTCTATCCAGACAATGGTAACTCTTTGGGTTGGGCACCAAACATTATCACGGGTATTCCTGACGTCCCTGTCCGTACAGTGATGCTGTTGGGTGACACAATCATGAAGGGTGAACTTGTCAATACCACAGACGAACACGGTAACAATGGTCTTTATGAAGTTGGTATAGCAAGTCGTGTTGGACTTGGAAACGCTGGTATTGGTGGAGGGATTGGGGCATACCGTTTTACAACGTCTACAATGACTAGAACAATGGGTTGTTACGCACCTTATTGTACTGACGCGATTGTGGACTTGGGGTATGGTGATTTCATTAACTCCAGAACAGCTGCCTCAACGGTTACAAATCTTCAAGCTATTAGAACTTCACTTGTGGCATTAGGGTTGAAGGTGAACTTTGCAACCATGCTGACACAAACAAGCTCAACTGACGGATATGTGACTGAGGGCAATCAAACTACAGGCTCAAACGGTCTGGGTGTAAACATTTCAACATTTACAGATACAGTTGTTGGTTCTATTCTTGATAACACCATCATATCCGATAATAATGTTATCAATGCTCGTGCTTTATTGTTGACAGGAAACGTCTTTAAACCTGGAACGACAAATGATGGTAACAGACCAAATGACGTTATTGGGGCAATCATGTTGAATGGTATCTCACGTGCTGGTATTGATGCTGCTTTCAAAGCATGTTTTAATTACCTTGTAAATTAGGAAACAAAATGACTATCGAAATTATTGAAGATGGTACTACGGTAGAAATCCTTGAAGAAGGATCTTCTATTACTATTGAGGTAACAGAAGAGAGCATCGAAATCTCTGATGTAGGTCCTCAAGGACCTCCAGGTTCTCAAGGCCTCTTAGGTCCTATCGGTCCTCAGGGACCTATAGGTTTGACTGGAGCAACAGGTGCTACAGGTGCTACGGGATCCCAAGGCCCCGCAGGCCCTCAAGGTATTCAGGGTATCCAAGGAGTTAAAGGCGACACAGGAGATGTTGGACCTCAGGGTACGCAAGGACCTCAGGGTATTCCAGGAGAAGATGGTACAGACGGCCTTAATGGTATAGATGGGGCTGACGGACTTAATGGATGGTCGCCTGCTGTTGCAATTACTAATGATGGAGCGCGGAGGGTCTTACAAGTTGTTGATTGGATCGGCGGCACTGGCACGAAGCCAGCAACGGGATATATCGGCGCGACTGGTATCGTTGCTTTGATTGCTGATGCAGTTGATATTCGTGGTCCTGCCGGTGTTGATGGTATAAATGGCACGAATGGCACAAACGGCCAAGGCGTACCAACAGGTGGTTCAACTGCTCAAATCTTAATGAAGAATAGCAGTACAGATTTTGACACGGTTTGGTCGGACACAAAATCAACAGCTTTAACCGCCGCCGCATTCATCCCGTCCGGTTCGACTGTACCGACAAATGGGTTCTATCTTTCTGCAGCGAACACTCTGGCATGGGCCACAAATAGCGGCAACAAAATGACTATGGGTGCAACGGGTGATATTATCCTTGGCACAACATCAATGGCATCGTCAATTACAGTCAACACAAATTTAAATGGTGGATTATCTCTTAATTCATCAAGTGCAAGCGGCCCTGCATTTAATCTTAATCAAACCACAAATACATGGTGGCAATTTTTCAGTAATGGCGGCTCTTTCGGTGTTTGGAATAATACTTTAGGTATTACAACTTTTGCTATTTCTGGTGGGACAGCAGGAACTGTATCAACAGTATCAGGGGGAAGAATCGGTTTTTCATCTTCTGCAAGCAATGCACGAGGTGGAATGGATACTGCCATATCGCGTGTTTCCGCGGGGGTTTTCGCCTTTGGAAATGGTATAACGGCCGGAGATACAACAGCGGAATTAAGAGCTGGGAACTTCAAAGCCATGCAGGCGGGTAAAGGCTTCTTTATCAAGGAAGGAACTAATGCTAAGATGGGACAAGCGACTCTTGTCGGCGGCACGATTTTAGTTAATAACACTTCGGTAAATGTGAACAGCCGAATTGAATTAACTAGGGTTACGCCCGGAGGTACTCAAGGTCATTTATCTTATTCAAAGGTTGATGGTGTTAGTTTCACCATAAATTCAACAGAGGCATCGGAAACAAGTTTAATAAATTGGGTTATATGGGAGGCCGCATAATGGCAATCAAGAAAGCAATTAAAAGTGATTACGGCGTATACGCAACATACTGGAATGTCGCATTCTTACAGAACAATTTTATTGATAAGGTTCTGTATGTAAAATTGTTTGGATATTCAGATGCGGCTGTGCGACAAGATTCTGCTACTCCTTTGATGGTCATCGAAATGACTTGGCGCGAAGAAAATTATCCTGGGGATATAAATCGCCAAGAGTTGTATGCTCTGATTAAATTAATGTCCGAATTTACAGGGGCAGAAGATATTTAAAATTATTTTTAATTATTCCTAAGATTCTTGTTGATTTTTAAATAATGGTCCTATATAATTAATATAGGTCAGTTATTTAAGAGAGCAACATGATTGAGAAAACAGTAGCCACACGTACGATGAATCTTATGAATTGTTCAACTAACTTGGACAATGTACGCAGAGAAAACTTTCAAGGTGTTGAACATCTTGTAGTACCTATTATTGCGTTAGTAGAAGGTGTAATTCATTCAGGAAACGCTCCTTATCCAGAATTAGCACTTTCAGAAGAATTCGGTCGTATTCCAGTTAGCTGGAACGGCCGTCCAGTTACTCTTAATCACCCTATGCGTGATGGTTTAAATGTTAGTGCATCTGAATCTCCTACAGTCTTTGAAGAAGAGGCTCTAGGATTTCTTTTTAATACCACCTTAGATGGTACTAAATTAAAAACAGAAGCCTGGATTAATTTAGAAACAGTAGCTAATGCATCTCAAGAAGTTAAAGACACTATTGCAAGATTTGAAAATCCTGCTGCTAATGACGTAGTAGAAGTATCTACAGGATTATTTGTCAATTCAGAAGCCTCTAGAGGCAGATTCAATAATGAACAATTTCAAGGCATTTGGCGAGATATCGTTCCTGATCATCTTGCTATTTTGCCTTTAGGTGTTATAGGCGCTTGTAGCGTCGCAGATGGCTGTGGAGGTCCTAGAATGAATGCACTCAAAGTTAATTGCGCCTGCCAAGAAAAACTAAACGACGTAAAAATCGAACCTACTACACCAGCACCCATTACAAATAAATTAGTGCTAGATCCGGAAAATGAATCTTTAGAGCGGAATCGCTTTTTGCGAGGGCTCAAAGAGAAATTTGCTGGACTATTTTTTACAGCGAATGCTGGTATGGAATTATCAGACAGAGATACACGTACAGCCATTGCTTCAGCATTAGCTGCTGAGAACGATGAAAAATGGTATGACATCGTAGCAGTATTCAAAAAAGAATTTATCTATTCGTCTTCCTGGGACGGCTCTCTCGACCAGCGAAGCTATAAAATCTCAACCGATGGCACGGTCGCCCTCGGCAGTGAGACGGTGAGGGTTCGTCCCGAAACCACATTTGTTCCCGTAACGTTCAAGGAGGACTCAAGGATGAACAAGAAAGCCCTGATCGACGGTCTCATCGCCAACTCAGCTACCCAGTTTGAGGAAAGTGACCGAGCAACCCTCGAAACAATGTCAGAAGAAGTTCTGGCGAAATTAGCACCGAAGGAAACTCCGGCTGTTAATAAAGAAGTACCAGCAGTAGTTGCTGAACCTGTAGCAGCACCTGCTGTAAACAAGGCTCCAGCTACACCAGAAGAATTCCTCGCGGCAGCTCCAAAAGAGATCCAAGCGGTATTGAATTCTGGCCTGGCAATGCATCGTGAACGTAAAGACTCTTTGGTAAAAGGTCTTATGGCTAATAGCCGTAATACTTTCAAAGAAGATGCTCTTCGTGCAATGGAAATGTCAACTCTTGAAGGTCTTGCTAAATTGGCAGATGTTCCAAGTTTTGATGGTCGTCAAGGAGCTACATTCTCTACGAATGATTCCAATGCGGTTCCTGAAGCACCTAAATTGTTCCCAACAAAACAATAAGGAGAATGGATTATGGCAATTAAAACTATTACTGTAAAAGGTCGCGGTATCGGTAAAGAAGCACTTGCACAAGGTGCTATCACTCCTGGTATGCTTCTGGTAATGAACTCCGCAGGTCGTGTGTTAGCACACAACGTTGCAGGAGGCGCAGGTGCACCTAACTTCGCACGTGAGAATGAGCTCGCAGGTAAAGGTATTGATGTTGCATACGCAACTGACGATACTGTTATGTACGAAACTCTCTTCTCCGGGTGTGAAGTTAATGCATTGGTTGCAGCTAACGCCGCAGCTATCGCAGTTGGTGATGAACTTGTATCAAATGGTGCCGGTGGTTTGCGTAAGCGTACTACTACTCCTGATGCCGGAGCTTCCCCAAACCAAGCAACTATCAACGCCGCCGTCGCTGCTGCTCAACAAGTTACCATTGCACGTTCTTTGGTAGCCTTGGATAACAGCGCCGTAGGTACAGCAGCTCGTATTCTCGTGGAGATTGTATAATGATTAAAGAAACAGCACTAGTCGATAATTCTAACTCCCTGTTTAAATCTTCGGGTTCAGCAGGCGTTAAATTACTTAACAACAACTTTGATCATAACGTTCTTCGTACGAACGATGTTTTGATGAAAGATGAATGGTTGAAATTGGATCAAACCGTTATTGAAGTTGCTCGTCAACGTCTTATCGGTGTTAATGATTTGATGAGCCGTGGTCTTACATATCCTATTGCAAATGCTCTTGGCGTTACACGCGTTGAATGGCAGACACAGTCTGATATGGATCCTGCGGAAATCTCTATGTCAGGTGTTACAGAAGGTCGTGGAGATCGTCTGGAATATGCATTGACTGGAGTTCCTCTTCCGATCGTCCATAAAGACTTCACTATCAATATCCGTGCTTTGCAAGCATCACGTAACGGTGGTAATCCTATGGATACTACTCAAGCGCGTATTGCTTCCAAGCTGGTATCTGAGAAACTGGAATCTATTCTGTTCAATGGCGCATCAAGCATTAAAATGCAAGGTTCGACAATTTACGGATACAAAACATTCCCTAATCGTAACACCGGTTCTTTGACCGCGGGTGCATGGGATGCTACTCCAGTGGGTGACTCTATTGTTGCTGACGTATTGGCAATGGTACAAAAAGCTTACGATGACCATATGTATGGTCCGTTTGTACTTTACGTACCTTTGAACATCATGACCTATATGGGTAATGACTTCAAAGCCAACAGTGACAAATCTATTATCCAACGTGTTAAAGAAATTGAAGGTATTGCAGATGTACGTCCATCTGAAAACCTTACAGCTGAAGCATTGTTGGTACAGATGTCCTCAGATGTTGTTGATATGGTTGATGGTATTCAACCTACTGTATTGTCATGGGAATCCCATGGTGGTATGGTTCTGAACTACAAAGTAATGGCCATTATGGTTCCACGCTTTAAGTCAGACTATTCAACACAATGTGGTATTGTTCACTATACCTAATAGCATTTAAAGGAGACATAAATGACTACAGCAACACCAGCTGCTCCAGCAGCTACTACACCAGCGAAAGCAGCTCCGGCTGCAACAGCTGCACCTACAGCAAAACCAGCTGCTCCTAAAAGAACTCCTTACCGCCTAATCGGTGGTAAGACTTTCTTGAGGGATGCAGAAGGTAATGAAGTAAAATATGTCAACGGCGATAAAGTACTACTTACTGCAGCGGAAGCAGCAGGACGTAAAGGCCAAATCGAACCATGGACTGAAGTAGTAACAGAAGCAGACGAGTAATAACATGATAAGAGTCACTGACAACGAGGTTAAGAAGATCATAGATACGAATAGAGATACGTCTATTTTTATCGATCAGGCACACCTCGTTGTCAATGAGGAACTATTAAGTAAAGGTTTATCCGAGGATAGACTAAGATCAATTGAATTATATCTTGCAGCACATTTCACAGCCCTCACAGAAGAACGTGGTGGGCTAACAAAATTTAAAGTGGGCGATGCTACTGAAGAGTATATGTTAGTTAAGGGTTCTGGATTTGCTGGAACAAGATATGGTCAAATGGCTATGGACATGGATACATCAGGTACATTAACCACTATTACAAACAACGCCAAGAGAGCTGAATTTAGGGTAGTATAATGAAACAGATATTAGCAGCATTAGTACTTCTTTCAACCGCTTTAATTAGCGGTAATGCTTTAGCTGCACAAACTACCCGTACCGCTATTCAAACTGCAATCACAACTGATCTTGCAAGCGGAAGTAATATTACCGCAACTGAATTACGTACAATATTAACTAACGTAGCCGACAGCTGCTATGTTTTTAATACTGACACATTAAGTGTAGCTGAAGGTGGTACTAATTTAACTTCCTATACTTCAGGTGATTTTCTATATGCTACAGGTTCTACTACTTTAGCTAAACGTACAATAGGTACTACAGGGCAAGTATTAACAGTAGTAGGCGGAGTTCCTACATGGACAACTAGCATTACTCAACCTATCAGAGTAGTTACAGCATCTGGAGCCATTACGGTCGCATTAACGGATCGTACAGTAGTAGTTAATAAAACAACCGGAGCTGCCTCAGCAGTAAGTTTGCCTGCAAGTGTATTAGCTGGACAAACATTTATTATTAAAGACGGTAAAGCTGATGCAAATACAAACAATATTACTATTACACCTAACTCGGGTACTATAGATGGATCGGCTACTTATGTTATTAATACTGCTAAAGGAGTAGTAAGATTACAATTTGATGGCACTAATTATTGGAGCTGGTAATGACTGTAAGAAATTGTTCTCCTGCTAGATATTTTCCTCAAGAGATTACGTGGTGGGCTAGGAATGCTACAGATAAGTTCGGACAATATACTTATAGTGCTCCAGTAGTAATTAAAGGGCGTTGGGAAGAAAAGAATGAACTATTTAGAAATCGTGCAGGTGATGAAGAAGTAAGTGCAGCAGTAGTTTATGTTGATAGGAATATTGAAGTAGGTGACTACTTAATGTTAGGCGTAAGTAAATCTATGAACGTAACCTTAGTAGATGCACAGGAAGTTAAAAAATTTATGAGTACACCCGATATTAGAACTTTAAGCAATGTACGTAAGGCGATATTATAATGTCAACACAGTTTCGCGCAAAAGTAGGTACACAAAGGATCTCTAGTTCATTAGATCCTTCGCAAGCCTCTTATACACGAAGCATACGTACACAAATGCAAGCAATTGAAAAAGAAGTTAATCGTTTATGCAATGTTTTTGAAGCAGTAACACCTGAAGTCCTTATGGATGTATTAACACCTACTTTTGCTAAGGCTTTATTATATACACCATTGCTTACAGGAGCTTTACGCGGTAGTGGGTACTTAGTAACAAGCATAAGCGGAAACAAAGTTAAAGCGGAAATTGGTTTTGGTAAAGGTGGATATCCATTTTATGCAGCTTACGTACATGAAATGACAGATATAAAACACACAGCACCTACTAGGGCTAAATTTCTGGAATCTGCTGTTATGGAAGACATGGGACAGATTGGCCCAAGACTTAGAAAAGCATTTAAGAACAGAGTAGGATTTAAGTAATGTTAGATCTACTTACAGGAATACAAGAACTATTAGTTACAAAGGAAGTAGGAGTACTACCACCAATAACGGATCCAAATGCTTATGGAATTTTTGTCGGAAAAGCACCAGCAACTCCTTCAGGCTCCATTTCCGTCCGAAGAACCACTGGACTGGATTCCAATCCAAAATATTTATTAGACTATCCCTCAATCCAAATCATGGTAAGAGGAAGGCCTAATGAATATGAGACTGCAAGTATAAAAGCGCAGTTGATCAAAGATACTTTGTTAGGACTACCAAGTCAAACGATAAAGGATATAAGATGGGTATTGATTAATATGATAGGTGATATAAATGACTTAGGTACAGATGATAATGATTGTCCACTTATGTCGCTCAACTTTCAATTTATTATAGAACCACCTGAATCCGTAGATAGCAACAGAATACCACTTTAAACATAGGAGATTACAATGTCAAAATCAGTAGCAGTATCCGACGACGCCGGATCTACATATTCTACACTTCCAGGTAATGCTGGGGAATTAAATAACGAAGCAGGTACCATGGATGATACCATCTTTGGTCAAACGTTTCAATCAAACGAATCCGGTCTTATTAACTGGGGCGTAAATGCACAAGCTTTCTATAAAGGCTTTGCAGGGTATCAAGCTAAATTGAAAAAGCAAGGTACGTCAACAACTATGACTACTGAAGCTATGACACTAGTAGCAGGTAAAACTTACAAGATTACCGCAGCTACAAAGAACATCTGGGATCCTGCAGGTGTCTTTACTGTATTTGATGGTGGTGTAGATCATACTGCAGATGTTCTAAGTATTAATTACTTGTTTGGACAAGTTACTTTTAAAGCTGCTTATACTCCTACAGGTGCAATCACTGTAACAGGTAAATACTTCACTACCGTAGCTTTAGGTAATGCTCAAGCATTTACTTTGACACAGACTGCAGAAGCCGTTGATAACTCTGCCTTTGATACTGTACAAGCAAACGGTGGTTATAGAATCTTTACTTCAGGTCTACGTACTGTAGGCTTAGAGCTTTCAGGTTTCTATAATATCACCGCAGCTTATCGTGCAGCACTGCAATCACGTAGTACTATTATTATCGAGATTGATCCTGCAGGTACTGGTGCTTCTGTTGCTAGAGGATTCTTTAAACCTGTAACAGATAACCAAAACGGAGATGTTGGAGCATTGGAAGAAGAAACTATTAGCTTCGTACTTCAAGTACCTTCTACAGATTATTTACCATTCTCATGGGATCATACATCAGGTACTACGTTGCATGCTTCCATTAAGAAAGTAATTACTGCCTGGTTAACTCAAGTACCTATTATGGTTAAATACCTTTATGATGGTACTAATGGTGTTTCAGGTAACGCAATTGTTACTAATATGTCGTTATCCAGTGGCCTGGATAAGATGAACGAATTTGCACTTGAGTTCCAAGGAACTGGAGTACAAACCACGGTAGGTACGGGTTAATAGTATCTACTAAATTCAACCTGTCAACAAAGCTGAGGTATTACAAATGACAGACCAAAACAAAGAAACTACCAGAGACGCTCTCCGTGCTAGCATTTTTAGCTCGGAGAATTCTCGTTATAAACGTACTCCACTTAATTTTAAAGGAACAGATCTTGAAATTAAGCAACCTACACTTACACAAGTGGCTGAAATGTGGACTAAGGAAACTAGCACTGAGCGTGCGCTTTACCTTCTAATTAATCTTGCCTATATTCCGGGTACAGATATCCTAGTCTTCGAAGAAGGAGATATTGCTGACATTATTGCAATGCCTTATGGACCAGAGTTTACTCGGATTAATGAAATCCTTGCAGATTTCCTTAATGGCAATGCGAAGGAAGCAGAAAAAAACTCCGAAGCAACTCCTACTTCTACAACATCCACGCAGTAGCTGAGTTGCTAGGTAAATTTGTACATGAGGTTATGGCTGAGTGTACAATGACGGATATCGATAATTGGGCGGCGTATGATAAGATCAAGACTGAACGAATCAAACGCAATTCCAAAAAGAATAAGAGATAAACTTAACCCGAAGGGCACATTATGGCACAAATAAATGTTGGTGATGTAACCTTTGGGTTAGGAGCTGATATACGAGGTCTTGATAAGGCACGTACTGCTATGCAAGCTTTCGGTAAAGAAACCGATCGTATTGCAAGACTACAAGCTCAAGGAGCTGAAGTATCTGTTGCTGCATATGCGAAGCAAGAAGCTGCTATGCGTAAGGCATTAAATACTACTGTTCTGCTGCAAAATCAATTGCGTCAATCAGGCGGATCTGCTGCTATGATTGGCCAGACAACCAATTCTTTAAATGCACTTACAAAAGCATTAGGTTCAGGCGAACTTAATGCCTCTCAGTATTCTCGTGCAATGGATCGTTTTAAAGTTTCCACAGATAAGGTAAAATCTACTTTAAAAACCCTAGAAGGTACACATTCACAAGCTACCACTACAGGTAATCGTTTTAGTACTATGTTAAAGGATTTACAATCAGCGTCCGTTTTAGCTGTCGGCCCACTAAGCGGCGTAGGGACGCGTATCAGTGCCTTTAGCGCTATTACTAGCCGCTCCACTTTAGCGCTTGGCGGCTTTGTATTAGGGGTTACTGCAGTAGGTGTTGCATTATTTAAAATGTCTTCGGCAGCTATTAAGACAGAACTTGAAATTCAACGTATTAATTCAGCTTTATATGCTTCTGCTGGAACTACTACGGCCACTGCTAATGAATTCAATTATGTCGTAGGCGTATCTAAGAAACTGGGTCTCGAACTTAGTTCTACTGCACAAGCTTATTCACAGTTTACTGCTTCTGTTAAAGGTACTAATATTGAGGGTGCTGAAGCCAAAAAGATTTTTGAAGGTACTGCTACTGCAGCTTCCGCTTTAAAATTGTCTGCAGCAGATACTGAAGGCGTCTTCCGTGCATTAACACAGATGATGTCTAAAGGTACAGTACAGGCTGAAGAACTTCGTGGACAGTTAGGTGATCGTATTCCTGGAGCATTTAGAGATGCTGCAGCTGCAATGGGTGTATCTGAACAGAAGCTCGGACAACTTATGAAGAAGGGAGAAGTTCTCTCAGAAGATTTGCTACCTAAGCTGGCTGAAAGATGGAAAGCTGTTTACGGAGATGCTGCGGCTAAGTCAGCTGACGGGTTGCAAGCAGCTATGAATAATGCAGCAACAGCACAAACATTATTTAACGTAGCTTTTAATGAAACCTTCGGAATTTCTGAAGCTGTAACTAAGAGCTTAAAAGCCTATGCTAGTGTATTAGATTACCTTACAGGTAAGATGAATACCAGCGAAGCAGCTGTTATGAAATTTGGAGAGCAAGTATCTAAAGATACTGCCACTTTCTTAGATGACCAAAAGAAAGTAATTACTGCTTCACGTGATCGTGTAGAAGGATATATTGCTGACGTTGCTGATATGAAATATCAGTCTACTATGCTGACTAATAAACTGAAAGATGATCTTGCAACACAAATTGAAATGCAAAAAGAGCTGTCTTCAGGATTTACAGGTAAATTAGCTCAGTGGGGTGGTGGTACTGATAAACGTGATGCAGAAATTAAAGCAACACAAGAAAAAATTGCACAACAAGAAGCATTAGTAGCTAAGGCAAAAGAACAATTAGATCTATTGAATAAGCTTAAGACTAAAACAAATGAAAAAGGTGCCACTGGAACTAAACCTACAGCTAATGATAATACGGGTTCACCGAAGTTGGATAAACTTACGGAGATTAATGATGCTTTGAAAGTAACCCAAGAACGCACTGCAGCTATTAATGCAATGCCAGATTATTGGTTACAAGGTTCTGATTCTTTGAGACTGTTCAATAAGCAACTTGAACGCGGTAAACAATTAGAGGCTTTCAAAGATAAACTTATTCTAGCAGGCGTATCTCAGGATGTCTTTAACCAGAAAGTTAAAGCATTTAATGAAACTATGGCAGCTAATGATGTAGCAGAGCTTCGGCTGAAAAAGATTGAAGATCGTGCCAAAGCCTTAGATGAAATCGGAGGTACAGCATTAGATCATTTTGGTGGATTCCTAGAAGACTTAAATGATGAGACTAAATCCTTTGGAGATGCTTGGAGTAGTATGGTTGATGGTATTATTAAAGACCTTCAACGTTGGGCTATTCAGCAATCAGTTATTCAACCGTTGAAAGATCTTATTGGAGGATCTTCAGGTACTGGAGCTGACGGAATTTTTGGAAGCGTACTTGGGGCGGTAGCTGGAGCATTTGGTTCTTCTTTCGGATCCAGTAGCAGTAGCTATGGTGGCGTATTCCAAGCAGCTAATGCTAACGTTAATCCACAATTAACTTCGACATTGGACTCTTTATATAATAGTTCAGTAATACTTCCTGGACGCGCAAGAGGTGGTAATGTTAATGCAGGTAAACCATATATGGTAGGAGAAAACGGTCCAGAGCCATTTATTCCTAACTCTTCAGGTAAAATACTTCCTACAGACTTTATGTCAGGTACACAAGTTAATATTACCATTAACAACAATAACGGTTCTAAAGTTACGCAGTCACAAGATAGTAGCGGACGTAATATAGAAATCAGCATTGATGAAATGGTAGCAAAACAAATTAGCACTGTAGGTACACGCTCTAATAAAGCTGTACGTACAAGTGGCAATAGAATAGCAGGTAGATAATGGCAATATCAGGAATATATTGGGTTAATACTTTACCACAACAACCTCTAATTGATGGATATACTGAAGAGGCAGCTGGTAAGAAAATCCGCACTACAATGGATGCGGCAGTAGCAAAACAACGGAATCGCTACTCCACTACAACTATCCCATTTACATGCGTATTTTTGTTTACTATGGACGAATATATTGTCTTCAAAAATTTCTTTAACGTCACCTTAGTTAATGGATCTTTAGAGTTCAATATGCAGGTAGTAGGAGACCCAACAACTACACAGGTAGTGAGATTTACGGAAAGAAATTATAGTCCTGAATTTTTAGGACTACACGTAAGAGTAACATGTAATTTGGAAGTAATGCCATGAGTGATTTTAGTGCCTTAGATTTTGAGGATGAAGATTTCAATACCTCTACTATTTCATCAGATATGTCTGCAGCAATGCATGCAAGATCTACTGAAGAGGTATTTTTAATTTTAGTAACTATTACACATCCTAATCTGGCACAACCAATATACATAGTCAACGATACTAAGGATGAATTATCTACAGGGCAAAGAGGTGTAATATCTAACGGACATGAATTTGTATATTTGCCGTTTGAATTTATTCTTCCTACCTTAGAAAGAGATTCTATTCCCAAGTCTAGGATTAGTATGGATAATACCAGTAGGGAGATTGTAGCAACAGTATTATCTATTAGTGATCCACCTGATGTACAAATACAAATTGCACTATCTTCTAATCCAGACTTAATTGAATATGACATACAAGGTTTTAAATTAGCATCGGTAACATATGATGCATTAACAATTGAAGGAGACTTAACTTTTGAACAGTTCTTTAGCGAACCATATCCAAGCGTAAGATTTACCCCTTCACGTTTTCCAGGTTTATTTAGAGGACGTTCAAGTCAAGTAGGAGCATAATGGTTTGGTCTAATAAATATATAGAGATTCCTTTCGTAGATCATGGACGTGATTGGACTGGGTGTGACTGTTATGGATTAGGCAGGTTAGCTTTAAAAGAAGAATGCGGAATTGAATTACCAAGCTTATTAGACGTGTATAAGAACATTAAAGATGTAGATACCTTAACTGCAAGAATTAATGAAGTATCTGCACAAGAGGAAGTTTGGATACCAATACCAAAAGGACAAGAAAAAGAATTTGATATAATAGTATTGCGTATTTTAGGCTTACCTATTCATATGGGTATAGTAACTACTAAAGGAAATATGCTACATATTATTGACGGCAGTAACGCACAGGAAGTACCATATACTAAAGGCGAGTGGGCTAATCCACATAAGTTAATAGGCTTTTATAGGCACAAGGAATTATGCAAGACTTAGTACAATATAAAGATACATCTCTATTGGTACCCGCTCGTTTAGCTACTGAGCCGGGTATTAACGTATCTGCTTGTGCTTATCCTTTTACTGCAGGCATGTCTTCTTATGTAGTTGCTGAAGGCTATAATATCGCGGAAATACTGAACACCATCACCACGCACCCATTTATGCAGTTGCAAGCTCACGTGTACATTAATGAGACATATGTACCTAGAGCATATTGGGAACGCGTATATCCTAAAACAGGATCAAGCTTAACGGTCAAAATCATTCCTGGTAAGGGAAAGAAAAATCCATTAGCTACCATTCTTATGGTTGCAGTTATCGCTGCGGGCGCTTGGGCAGGTGCTCTTATTGCTAACGGAGCACTTGCCGGATCTTTGGGTGCAGGCTTTGCTGCAGGTACTACTGGTGCTACTATTGCTGGAGCATTTGCTTCTGCAGTTGTTAATGCTGTAGGATCGTTGCTTGTAAATGCTTTAGCGCCTCCTGCAAAACAACGTACATCTGGAGGAGGTACTGATGCAGCAGACTCTCCGACATTATTTATTGAAGGTGCTAGAAACTCACCCGATTATTACGGTGTAGTACCTGTTATCTTTGGACGTCACTTAGTTGTACCTAAATTAGCCTCTAATAATTATACCGAAACAGTTGGTAACAACCAATATGTAAGGCAATTATTTTGTTTAGGTTTAGGTAAGTACAATGTATACAATCCAGCTATTGGTGCAACTGCTTTATCACAATTCACTGACGTACAAATTAATCAATATACTGATGGTGAAGGTGCTGATGCAGACTTACAAATATACCCTGAGTCTATTTTTCAGGAGAACTTTCAAGTACAATTGACAGATGCTGCCGGATGGATTACGCGTACAACACAACCTGCATGTGATGAATTTATTTTTGATATTTCCTATCCTAGAGGTATTGTAAAATATAACGATCAAGGTAAAAAGACAGCTATTAACGTACAAGTAGAGATGCAATATGCACCTACTGGTACTGGAACTTGGTCTGCATCAACATTTTATACCCTTAATAATGCTACTACTTCTGCAGTATTAAATTCTCCTAAAATTACTGCCGGCGGTGGACAGTATGATGTACGTGTACGTAAAGTAGTTTTATATACTCCTAGTGATAGTCTTTTGGATGATACTTGGTGGGTAGGTATTAAAACCATTACACACGAAAATCCTGTTGCTATGAAAGGTGTTTCTTTAGCTGAAATGCGTATTAAGGCTACTGACCAATTAAACGGAGCTGTAGACCAATTTCAGGAAGAACTCTTTTCTGTATTACCAGATTATGACGTTACTACTAATACCTGGATTGAACGTGAAACACGTAACCCAGCATCATTCTTTAGATATGTCTGCCTTAATTCCGCTTTATTCGAAGACGGTAGTGGTAATCCTTTGGTTGATGCACCTAATGCACGCCCATTAACTATTGCACGTATGATTGATGATGATCTAAAGGATTTTCATGATCATTGCCGTATCAACGGTTTTGAATATAACGCCGTAATTGACTTCGAAGCTTCTGTACAAGATATGTTAGCTGAGATTGCAGCAGCAGGACGTGCAGCACCTACATTGGTAGACGGTAAATGGACAGTAGTTATTGATAGACTGCAAACTGTTATAGCGCAGCATTTTACTCCAGCTAATACCTGGGGTTATTCTGCTACCAAAGTATTTCCAGAAATTCCTCATGCATTCCGTATTCAGTTTCTCAACGAAGAAGCCGGATTCTTGCAGGATGAAATGTTGGTATATGCTGATGGATACAATAAGACTAATGCACGTAAAATTGAAGGCTTGCAACTTCCAGGTATTACAAAGCCTAGCTTAATTTACAGACATGCAAGAGAGCATATGGCTGTAATTAAACTGCGCCCTATTGAACATAGCTTTTACTGTGACGTAGAACACTTAGTTGCAACTCGTGGACGCTTAATTAAATTTGCACATGATGTACCTTTAATTGGTGTAGGTCAAGGATATATTACAGGAGTTACTACTGATGGTGGTAGCCCTGCTAATATTATTTCCATTCAATTGGATCGTCCTATGGAAATGCAACCAGGTAAATCTTACAGCGTACGCGTAAGAGATGCCGAGACACGTAAAAGCACTTATAAGGCGGTTACAACAGTTGTCGGAAATAACAACACCACACTTACCTTCACTACCCCATTTCCACGCACAGAAGGTATGTATATAGATGACTTGTTCATGTTTGGAGAAACAGGAAGAGAAAGTATTGATCTGATCGTCAAAGATATTTATCCTGATAATGATTTCGTAGCTAAAATTGTCTGCGTAGATGCTTCGCCTGCAATTTTTTCTGCTGGTACTGGGACTATTCCATCTTTTGATTCTGTTGTTACATTACCTGCAATCTTACAACGTACATTAGCTCCGGTAATTAAGCAAATTCAAACTGGTGCAGAAGTACAAGTATATAATACAGATGGATCTATTTCCACTCGTATGGTTATTACATTAGAAAATCCTAACGGATTTGATGTAGTACCATCGATCAAAATAAGACAGTCAGGTACAGATACTTATGAAGATGCTAATACATTGGCACTTAGTTCTGAACGCATTATTATTGATGGATTAGATCAAGACGTACTTTATGATATCCAGATCCTTTATAGAAAAGCCGGTTCAGGTGTAATTACCTCTACCGTACATTCACCTATAACTGAACGTACATTTATTCGCTTTGAAGGTATTAGTGATAATCCACCTAGTGTAACGAACTTTAAGATTCAACTGGTTAACACCTTAGCATTACTTACATGGGATGCTATGCGTCTTATTGACTTTGCATATTACGAAATTCGTTATAGTCCTAATCTTGTAGGCGCTACTTGGGCTTCTGCACAAGTAATTAAAACAGGATTGACTAATAATGAAACTACCTTAGCAGCTGCTTCTGGTACTTTCATGATTAAGGCAGTTGATACAGGTAATAGATATTCTAACGACGAAACTACTGCAAGCTTGTCAGTGGTTATTGAAGGTACTAATGCTGTAGAAACTGTCACAGAAGATCCAGGCTTTACAGGTACACATACTAATACTATAGTTGCTTCAGGTAATCTAGAATTAGATGTACTTACCTTAGGTGAAGGTTTATACGAATTTGATAACATCATTGACTTATCTGAAATATATCCTTGTACATTAATTCCACATATTATTGCTACAGGACGTAATATTGGCAATACAATGGATCAATGGCCTGTATTATCTTTATTAGATTCCTTAGCAGGATCTACTCCAGCTTCATGGTATGTAGTATTAGAAGAGTCGCATACTGATGATGATCCTTCTGGTACACCTACATGGTCTCCATGGGCAGGGATAAATTTGGGTAATTATATTTTCCGTGCAATTAAGTTCCGCCTTAAGTTGTTTGGTAATGGTATTAACGTAACCCCTTCCATTGAAGAACTTGGTGTATTGATAGATATGCCAGATAGGGTAGAAAAATTACTTAACCATGAAATAACTGCAGGCGGTGTTACAGTTACATATACGCCAGCATACAAAGCAACTCCGGTAATGACTTATTCTTTAACGAATGGTGTTGATGGAGACAAAGTCGAAGTAACTAGCGAAACGGTTAATGGGTTTAATATTAAAGTTACTAATGCAGGTTTAGATGTTACACGACATGCAAATATTCATATTATAGGTTACGGAAGGGTACAATAATGTCACAGTTTAGTTTTGGAAATATCAACGAGGCTACTACCGATGGATTTGGTTTAGCTACTATGTTGGAAAACTTTGAAGCTGCAGTCAATAGCGCACACGCAGGCGCTACAGCTCCTTCATACAAAATTACAGGTACTACATGGAGAGATACATCTGTAACACCTCACCTGATTAAGCAATATGACGGTGCTAACTGGCTTGTTATAGGTAGTTTAAATACTACTACCCATGAATATGCTTTATACCATAAAGGAGCTGTCTTAACAGGTAATGCTACAGCTACTACAGGTGATGGATTAGAAATTAGTTCTAATGCTCTACGTGTTAAATTAGATGGAACTACTATCATAAGATCCGCAGCAGGTATTAAAGTAGATACCACACAGTTTGCTACCGCTGCACAAGGTGCTCTAGCTGACACTGCATTACAACCTGGAAGTGTATCTTCAGGTATTATTATTAACCGTTATGTACTTAATTCAAGTACTACTTACACTAAACCTGCTAACTTATTGTATATAGACGTAGAATGTGTAGGTGGTGGGGGTAATGGTGGAGGCGGTACAAACTACGGTAGTGGAGGTGGTGGAGGAGGCGGTGGATATACTAAAAAAATGATTGTTGCTTCTGCTATTGGTGTCACCGAAACTGTAACAGTTGGCGGGGTAAGTGGAACTTCTTCCTTCGGCACACATTGTTCTGCGACTGGTGGGGGTACGGGAGGAAATAGTGCTGCTGGCGGAGGAATTAGCGCGGGTGGGGGTGCTGGCTTAGGTGTTGGTGGTGATATAGTCATACATGGTACAACAGGTCGCAGTGGTTTAAATGGTGGACCAAATCCTGCAACATCAACTGGGCAAACAGTTGTTGGTGGCGATGGTGGAGGCTCAATATGGGGTGGCGGTGGCAATGGTGCAAAATGTTCTGTAGGAGGTACTACAGTAGCGAGTGGTACAGCAGGTTCAACTTATGGCGGTGGAGGAGGCGGTGGAGCCAGCTTAAGTGGGGGTACTAGAAATGGTGGCGCAGGTATTCAAGGCGTTGTAATTGTTACAGAATATATCAGCACATAAGGAGTTTGAAATGTCAAATAAAGCAAAACCAACTAATGTCTTAAAGGGGAAGATAAATATGGAGGAACTTATAGTACAACACTTAACACGTATTGAGGTCAAAGTAGATCAACATGCAGAAGCTTTAAATCGCTTTACACGTACAGAAGAACGCGTTGTAATGCTTTTGGAAAGCTTTAAAGAAATGAATACTGCCTCTAATGCATTAGAAGCTCGTATAGCTACCTTAGAAAAAGCTTTAGCGGAAGCACGTACTACAGGTAAAACTATTGGATGGATTCTTACATGCTTAGCAAGTATTGTAATTTTTCTGTTCGGAGTAAATTGGGACGAAATTATGGTTTCTTTAAAAACCTTTCTTATGAGTATGGAGAAGCCAAATGTCGAATAATGCTTTCTTTGAAGAATGTCTTAAGGCTGTTTTATTTTGGGAAAAGACAGTATATACCAACAATCCAGGGGATTTAGGGGGCCCTACGAAATATGGTATCACGCAAAGGACCTTGGCAAGTTATAGAGGTAAGCCTGTCACCGCAGAAGATGTACGTAATCTTACATACGAGGAAGCCGCAGACATCTACAAGAAGTACTTTTGGGATGCAAATAATTGCGATTTACTCCCGAAGCCAATTGCCTTACTCCTGTTTGACGGCTGTGTAAATCAATCAGGCGTAGCAATTCGTAAAGCATTACAATCTGCTATAGGTAAAATTGTAGTGGATGGAAATATTGGTCCCAGAACAGCGCTTGCAGCGGAGAACAGAAATGTTATTGATCTGGTAAATAGATTTATGACTTTGAGGGCACTGAGGTACGCCGACTCTAGTACCTTTGGACTTCATGGTCGTGGATGGTTTAATCGTATGTTTGACATGCATACTCGTGCGATTAAATTAAGTACATTAAACAACTAACCCATAAGGAGATAAATTATGGACACTACAATGTTAAACAGTATCCTCAGGCATATTATTACTGGGGTAGGTGCGGTACTTGTAACCAAGGGCTACACTGATCAAGCAGGATTAGAACTTATTGCGGGTGGTGTTACAACCGTAGTAGGTTTAGTACTGTCATACTTTGATAAGAGAAAAGCTGCTGCCACTTTGGAAGCAACTAAAGCAAACAAACAATAGGAGAATACAATGGCATTATTTCTTTTTATTACTACACTCATCGTCGGTGGTGGACTTGTTAATGAAGGCTACGACAAATGTGTTGAGACTAAAGGCGTCAAAGCATGTTATGAGAAGTTCGTTGACTCTAAACAACCTGCTGATTTCTCTAAACTGAACAAGTAAGGATTATTATGGATTTTGCAACTATAATAGGTTTGGTATTTGGAGGTTCTACAATCCTCGGGTTCATTGCGTTAATTTATTTTGCTTACCGTAATGGAAAGATAACACAACAAGGAGAACAGGATAAACATGATACGGAAGTTATTAAGCAGTTGCAATTTGAATTTAATAAGCCTAAGTCTAGTTCTAATGATGATCGTGACAGCTTGCACAACGGTGACTTCTAGCGTTACACCCGGAGTACAAGAGTACACGAAAGAAGAGCAAAGAACATTGGAGACGGAACTGAACGCTAAATGCCCTCTATCGAAAGATCAGTTCGGCAACGAAGTACATTCATGTCCTATGATAGATCGTGTAATAAGCGACTATCGCAAACTTAGACAACTCAACCGAGTGGCTAGGGGCGGTACCTAGGACATACAAAGTTACTGCAAGTCTCCTGTAGTAAAAGAGCCCCTAACAGTCCTCAGCCTGTTAGGGGTTTCTTTTCGGCGGAATCTGTAACACCACATAACACTCACCCACTTTTACCGCCGGCGCCGGAATTTCTTTGCATCGATTTAGTCCTTGTAAAACACCAAAGGAATCCCTAAGGATTCCAATGAGTTAACTTATATGCTTTTGGCATGATGATTAAAATAATAGGTTATATTAGTAATAGGTATCATCCTTAATGGAATGCCGCAAGAGGCACGCATATAATGATACATTATGTAATATAGCTTATGCTGCTCGAGGTCCGTCATCATCTGGATCACTCCCAAAGGCAGCTTTATAAGAAGCTATACGTGTGGCTTGTGTAGGTGTATATCCACGTAAACGAGTTTTAGATAAACCTTCTTCTAGTTGCATTTTAGCCTGCTCTTTCTGGATCCCAACGATCTGGTTAATCAGGTCGCCAACATGCCACCTGAGCGGAAGAGAATCATCTAAACCGGCTTCAATGCCAGTTAACAATACAAGTGCTCTTTCAGTATTAATACCTTTAAGAGGTCCCATATGCCTTCTTGCTAAAGATAGCTCCCAGTACATTTTAGACTTTTGTGCCAAAGTGCTAAGTTTCACCAAATCATATTCAGTAGGTTTCTTTGCCATATTATATTCCATAATTGTTGTATCACTCTTCTTATTATATAGGCATTTAATTGGAACTATCAACGGTTTTATTTGGTTGACCATTATTTAATTCTTTTACAGGAGTTCCCCATAAATAACACATTTTAGCTTCAGCCACAAAAGGAACTTTAGTTAACTTCCAATCAACTGCCACTTGTGCAAATGTATCAATACCTATACGCTTAACCATTGCAACGATAGTTGGATCATTAGGCACCTCGATAACAATGGAGTCATGTACTAGATCCACGATCTTCGCACCCAGCTTAGCTATGATAGGACGAATACGTATTGCTGTATGCGCCGTAATATCGGAAGCAGTAGATTGGTGTGGGAAGTTAGCAAATTCGTTTTGTACTCCATTCAAGTTTTCTTTTGTTACCAGTCCAGGACGACATTTACGACCGAAGCAAGTAGTTAATGTCTGACGCTTTCTAGGTGCATTACGGCATTTATCTTGGAATGCTTTAGCAACAGGAAACTGCTCCCAGAATGAATCAATTTCTTTCTGTGCTTGCTTTTCTGATATACCAAATTCTTCTGCCAATGAATGTGCAGATCTTCCATAGATAACACCGAAGTTAACGGCCTTAGCACGAACATATTGATCCTCGGTATAGGAATCACCATATCGATACGCAGCAGTCTCTTTATGCAAAGAACGATCAGTAGAATTATAAATGGCCAATAAAGCAGGGTCTCCTGATTGAATAGCCAATGATCGTAATTCTGCCTGTGACGCATCCAAGTCTAATAATACATAACCTGGAGAAGCCATAAACATTGCCTTAAGGAGTGGATCTCTAGGAATATTCTGCAGGTTAGGATCTCTACAAGATAAACGACCTGTGCGAGTTCCATGGATTAAGAATGTAGGATGAATCCTTCCATCATCGTGTACGTGTTTAGCCATACCAATAACATAAGTACTCAATGCCTTATTAGCTACACGCCATTTAGACAAAGCATGCTTAAATGGAAATTCTGGCCATAAAGCAACTGTCTTAGCATCGGAACTTCTCTTAGCACGTCCTTTAACCCGAATACGAAGTTCATCGTACACATAAGCACACACTTGTTGCGAGCTACCTGGATTAAGTTCTCTTCCTACAAGCGTATTAATAGCCTCTTTAAGATCCTTAACTTCCTGTTCCAGCCTTATTTTATTTTCTTCCCATGCAGTCCAGTTAAATGCAAAACCATTAAGCTCCACATGATATAACAATTCCGACAAAGGAATAAAGGTTTGTGTATACAGTTTCTCCAGCTTAACGTCATCACGTACTCTTTGACGCAATACATTATAGATCTGAAGGGTTTTACTTAAGTCTTTACCTTGGTAACTAAAAAGCACATCGAATGGAATAGTAGAGTAATCCCGTTTAGATTTTGGAATACCTTGCTCTTCAAACCAGTTATCCACAATATGCTTATGCGTAGGTGCAGACAATACATCTGACGCTACTGTATCCAAGTCATGAACACCGCGAGTTTCATCCAATGCATAATTAAGCAGCATTGTATCTTCGTCAACACGCGCATTATAACCATCACGTCTTAAAAATGCAATATCGAATTTACCGTTATGCCAGATCCATTTAATTTCAGGATCTTCCATTACATCCTTGAACATAGGAATTAATTCTGGAGGACAAATCCAAGCCACTCTAGGATCAAAACAGAAACCTGTAGTAAGGATTTTATCTTTACGGCGATTTAATCCTCCAGTCTCAATATCCGATGCTACTATACCAGCACGTTTAATTTCTCCCGCTAACCACTTAGCATTATCCTTTGTAATCAATCGTGTAACAGGTTCTATATAATGCTTTGTAGGGGTACCTTTGTAGATGTTGACTGCCATATCCAAATCTTCTTGGAACTTCTTATACGATCCCATTCCACGTAAAAGAAATGCTGGATGTACTGCAGCAATAATACCATGCTTAGCCAATGGAGTCTCAAAGCGATGACCACGACATTGGGTAATCTTTAAATTGTAATCTCCTGTTAATCCCCATAAAGCACCATTACCTAAAGCAACGATAACATCTCTAGGATGTTTCATCAATTCTGTATGCAGCCTGTTAGAGCAACATTGAACAGCGTTAGCCAGAATATCTGGATCCTTCTTAGTAGGAAAGCAAGATAAAGCTGTCATATATAATGGCTCTACGTCTAATGGAAGGTTATCCATTAACATTTTACCGTTAGGACCCATAAAAGGCATCCCGGTAGCAAGTTCATTTGCCCCGGGACTTTCTCCTACTATAACGAACCTTGAATCCTCTGGACCACGATTACCAATTTTCCTACTATTGAAGGGGCAGTTATCGCACCCCTTCGCCTTCACATCACATGTATCCATTATTTATATGCCCCAATTAATCCTTCAATCATACCAACGTTATAAGCCATATCAACATTATAACCACGACATAGTTCAAAGTATTCATTCCGAGGACGTAATGTACTTGTATCCCCATTATACTTTTTACCTTCCCATCCAGCTCTTAATGGTGAAGCTGAATCGATACCTTTAACGCCATACATCTTAGTACATGCAATATCATCTGAAAGGTTATTAGACATTCCTAAAAGATGTACTTGGAAATTACGTAAGGTTAAACGATTAACTAATGGAATCCTTGAACCTTGACGATTAGTAACTTCTCTTGGAACACCTACCATGAATGGAACATCTTTATGCATAGTTGTAATTTGTTCTACACACCATAAAGCTTCATCTGGATCTTTACCTTGAGCTGCTATCATATAACCTACATTGCTCAAGAATTTCTTGCCATACTGCTGAATAGATTCTTTAGCCATTGCAATAGTTACTTCGGCTTCATTCAATTTATCTGGCAATACAATGAAAGTAGGATTAACGATAGAAGCTGCCATTACCATAGTATCCATAGGAACTGGAACTCCTAATTCGATAAGGCTATTGTCTAGAATAATAGTACCATCGAAACCTTCCAGCAATTGTTTATATAGATGCGGCTTAGCAATAATCTCGTGGGCAAGTAAAAGAAGGTAATTATTTAAAAACCCTCTTTCCTTCATTTGTAATAAAACCTCAACAGGTGCGATTGGTGAATAACGTGCCATTTCTCTTCTAACTCCTTTAACCATTGTTTATTAGCGACCTTTATCATTGCTCCATACCAAAGCATGAAGCTGTGGAAGGAATCTTGCTTTATTTAATACCGGATGTTTGTAAAGTTTCTCTGCGGTGTTACGATAATGTTCTAACAGCAACTTAACATGTTCATCACCACTAATCTCTCCTTCAGGTAACCATTTATTTCCTAAGGACAAAAATAAAGGTGCATCAGGTGTTAACTGCCAGATATCACATGCAAAGTCAAAATCCTCTTCATCGAAGACTACTACCTTAACACATACTTCTGGATGAAATGTACTAGGCTGTTCTTTACGCATGTATTCAGCCTGATTAATAAACTGAATCCAAGGCTCATAAAGACTTTCATTAAACATTTCTCCCATACCTGGACCTTTAGGAGATACTGTAACTAAGTTACATTTCATAAGCCATTTAGGGAAGAATGTACCTTGTGTCTCGATTGCAACTTTCATTCCACCCATTTGGATAAGAGTAACTAACTCCTCCAAATTATGTACACAAGGATTACCTCCTGTAATAGTTACCCAAGGTGTATTATATTCAGCATTCATAGCTAATAGTTCTTCAGCTATTTCTGCTGCGGTCTTATATTTAGCCCAGGCTTTAATTTGTACTGGGTCTACTGCATGCTTGGAATCACACATAGTACATTTAGAATCACATACTCCTAAACGAAGGAAGAATGTTTGTTTTCCACACATAGAACCTTCGCCCTGAATTGTAGGACCAAATAATTCTATTAATGGCAATGTTTTTGATTTCATAGGAGAGCTCCTTAAGTTAATTTATAATAGCATATTTCTTCGGAAATATCAAGCGCATTCTATTTGTCTTTCCCACTAAATGCCGATTCCCGTACGGACAATGGCAGTTTGAAAAATACCTTACCAACTGCACGAACGTCTTCTAACGCATTGTGAGCACCTTCAAAACCTTCACCGAACAAGAATTCATGTACTTCTGTAAGTGTAGGGTTCTTATAAGGACCAAAGCCATAACGTAACATCTTTTCTGTAGCAGGTAATTTACAAATAGGCATGTAAGTCTGCATAGTACAGAAATATTTCTTATAACGGTAAGACTGTTTGATATCATTGTATGTTCGACGCATATTAATATCTAACAATTGCTTATCAAACCAATTATTATGTGCTACCATAAGCTTAGCAGGTCTTACAAAATCTTTCCATGCATCTAAAACGATCTTACGGTCAACGCCTTCATCCATAGCGCGTTCGAAGGTGATTCCGTGTGCTTCAAAGGCTTTAATCGGCATTTCAGTATAACCATCTGGCTTAATGATCATATCAAATGTACCTAATTCAGTTCCATCCGATTTATATAATACAGTCGCAAGCTGTACTATATGAGGTTGTTCTTTGTGCGTCATAGGTAATTTTTTATTAGGTAAGCCAGTAGTCTCAGTATCGTAGGCTGCCATAATAGCTTGTGGTATCATTTCCATTTATTACCTCGATTGTGCTGGATATGTTGCAATCCCATTAGGTGTTTCCCATACCTTGATATAAGCTAATTCTCCCATACCTTCACAACGTTTTGCTATAGGTACTAAAAGACGCTCAAACCAGTGTTTAGCCATATTCTCTGCAGTAGGTACAAAAGGTACTAAGTATAGTTTACCCCCAGAACCTTCTCCAAGCCAATATCCTTGTTCATCAATTACTTTCTGTGCATTAGTAAGGTTATCATAAAATAAACTTGCTAATGGATCTTGGATCCACAATGTCATTCCATGATCACAAGGTGCATCGATATATTCCATCATAAGTTCTTTTAAGAACCCAAAATCTAATACCATACCTTCTTGTTCTCCGGTTTCAAACAATTTACCTCTTACACAGGCTTGAACAGTATATCGATGTCCATGTAGGTTTTTACATTTCGATCCATGATGCGTCACTCTATGTCCCGCATCTATTCCGATCTCTCGGATAATTTCAAATGCACTCATTTAATACTCCTAAAATTTATGTCCAGCTATTAAGGTCAAGAATTCAGACTTTGCGGAGGGATTCATAGCAAATACGCCACGCATAACTGAAGTTGTAGTCTCAGAATCATCCTTAACGCCTCTCCAGCACATACAGAAGTGTGATGCTTTAAGAACTACCGCTAATCCTACAGGTTCTAATTCTTTTTCCAAGTAGTCGGCTAATTGTACAGTAGCTTCTTCTTGAATTGTCGGACGAGAATTAATCCAATGTGCTAAACGATTGAATTTCGAAAGTCCAATTAGTTTTGATCCAGGGATAACACCGATCCAAACATTACCGATAATTGGTGCCATATGATGTGCACACATTGAACGAATTTTGATTGGACCTACAACCATCATTTCATTCAGTTTCTTAACGTTAGGAAAGCTTGTAAGTTCTGGCGCTTTATTAAAACGACCCATCATTACTTCCTGGATGTACATCTTAGCAACACGCTTACCAGTCTCTTTAGTATTATGATCATTTTCACGATCAATAACTAAGGTATCTAGTAAGTTCTCAATATGTACTTGGGCTTCTTTTACAAGTTCGTCCAATTCACCTTCTTGAATAAAGTCGGCAATACAGTCGTTAGCAAAGAAAGGCATTTCTGCCTCTCTTAAGCGTTGACGAATACGTTCGGATACTTTTAACAAAGGTGCTTTTTTAGACATTTCATTCATCAGTGACATATTCTCTAAATTTTTATTGGCTTGTACTTCTATTGGGTAATCTTCACTCATATTCTACTCCGCATATTTAGTTGGGTCAACAATGCCTGCTTTAGCAAAGGCTTCTTTTCTTGCACGACATGTTGGACAAGTACCACAATGATCTTCATCACCTTTATAACAAGACCAGGTATACTTCAAAAGGGATTCATCAAGGCTTGCACCTTTATTAACGATATCCGCTTTAGATGACCATTGGAATGGTGTAAGCAAACGAGTCTTTTGATAAGTACCAATAAAGATCGCATTCGCCATAGCACCATTGAATTCTGGTGTACAATCCGGATAAGCCCAGTTAGCGGCATCTTCAGCATGGGCACCATAATAAATGAAATCATAACCTTCATGTTGTGCTTTAGAAGCAATGACAGAGAGCATCAGACCATTACGAAATGGAACATATGTAGGAGAAATGCCTTCAATTTGATCGTAGCTAATGTTCGGAATTTCTACTGCGCGATCTGTGAGCATAACCCCTTCGATCTTCGGTAATACTACGATTTCACGTTCAACACCAAGCTCTTTACAAAGTGTTAATGCGTACTCTAATTCTTTAATATGTCTTTGTCCATAATCGATACCGAGGGACTTGACATTCTTTGCGCCATGTTCAGCTACAGCCATCATTAATGTAACTGAACTGTCTAAACCGCCACTGTGTAATACTAATGCTCTTGACATGATTTCATCTTTCTGTGCAGGATTTTAAGGTAAAGAAGATGAGGGGAATTAACCCCTCATCCTTTAGTATAGTCTTAGATTAGCCTAGGAAAGAATCAGACTCGCCGGCTGGGGCAAGAAGATTCTTAACAGTATTGCGATCTTCATCGTTATACTTTTGGAATCCGACTACTGCACGAGCACGTTTACCAATAAACAAGTCGGCAGTATCTTGATTGCATTTGAATGGACCTTCCAACAACTCAGGAAGTCCCAAACGATTAATAGTACGTTTAGCTTGGCCCATAGTTTTAGGTGAGAACACAACGTGTGTAAACAACTTACGTCCAGCAAGCTCTCCTGCAGAATCTTCAAGAACAAGTGTCAAAGAGATCATTGGATTACCTGAAGAACTTTTCTTGGCTTCAGCTTCGTCAATAATGACATCATAAGTGCCTTTAGGGAGCAGCTCAAAACCGGCATCTTCCTGTACGTCACTAAGATCGATTGCTACATCGTCGCCATCATTTTCAAATTCTACGCCTTCATTTTCGTCTGACATAATTTATTCCTTTTCTTTTGGTTTGGTTTGTTTTGGTTGTTTGATGTTATTTAGTCTTGAGCATACCCACATCTTTTAGTATACCTGCCATTGAAGGATTATCCCAATACGGTTTACGGAAGTTAGACAGCCTACATTTAGCTGCAAACTTACCCGTAGGTTGAACCATTAGTCGACGAGTCAAAGATTTCCCATCTTCTGCAGGTACCGTAATCAGATAACCAACAATATCCATAAAGCCTTGAATCTGGCTTGAAAGTTTTCCTGTCATTGCAGGAGAATATAAAAAGCGTTTTGTCTCGTCCTGTACGTAGGTCCGGGAACAAACAAAAATAACATGCATTGGTAAGTCTCTATACGCACGTACGAGTCGCTGCACCATAGTATGTTGCTTCTTATATTCAGCCCATTCTGCAGTTTGAGATTCATCCGACAAAGAAGTCTTATCGGTAATATTCAATAGCTGCATCATACAATATGTCTCTACCTCAGTTAAGGAATCGATAATACAAGTACGATATCTTTTAGGCTCTTTAATTTCTTCTACAGGTACTCCTGTGAACTTAGATTGTAGATCAATAAGCTTTGCAACTGCCTCTGGAGAAGGATCATCACGATATAAGCAGTGTAATTTAAGAAAGTCAAATACCTTAACAACTGTCTTATAATCATAAACCTGTACAGAATCAATATTTTCAAAGTTATTTTGTCCGGAATCATCTGTATCCCATGTTAAATCCCCACTCTCAGCCGCGATCGCTAGGACATCATTCATTTGTGGGACGTTAGCAGCTGTACCAGCAAAATAAGTCTTACCAATACCAAAATCGGCATATACTAAAACTTTAACATACCTTGCAGCTTCACGATCTTCCTTGGACTTAATCTTAAACGCAGGAGCTGCTGTAGGTTTAATAACTACTCCAGGCTGTACAGCTCTTCCAGCTACTGCTGAAGCAGGTTTAGCTACAGCTGTCGCAGGTTTATTACCTACAGGTAAAGGCTTAGCTAATGAAGTAGTAGGTACAACAGCTTTAACTTCTGGCTTAACTTCAGTGGGTTTAGTTACATCATTCATTTTAAAAATTTCCTCCAGTTTTCTTTTTCATCATTACGTGGTATAGTACTTGACATCAAGTCAGCTTCCCAATCAGACCCGTCATCCATCATTACACAAGTCATCTTTTGTGTACAGTCGAAAGAACAATCTCTTGTAGGATTAGGATACATTGGAAGATCAGGATTAATCATATCCATAGCTTCTAACATAATCTTTTCGCCTTCAGACTGAATCTGAACTTCATTTCTATATTCCCAATCCCTACGAATTAATGCATCATAGTTAGGATCTTCCATAGTAGCCAAGTAATTCAAATATTCTACTTCTCCTGCAGAGGCTGCTTGAACACTACCATAAAGATTAATAAGAGCATTCTTATATATCCTATGGGTGGTCGCCTGATTTTTGGCAGTAGAGAAAGATTTCTTCGAAGCCAAGAATTTTGGAGGTTCAAGAATTTTTTTAAGATGCTGCTGATATACAAATCCTGTAACAGGTTGTCCTGGATATAAAACAGAACCAGCCCAAAGATATGCACCAATTTGTGGATCAGTATCCAAATGTTGTGTAGCAAACAATTTAGCTGACTTATAATCCAGAATCCATATACGATCATGTTCATCTTGAATAACTCTATCTAATGTTCCTTGGTATACAACTTTACTGTAACCGCATGCACGTACATAATCAGGATCGATAGGAATCGGAATTTCAAACTCCACCTCTATCTGTTGCTTCCCTTCAAATACGAAGGTCTTAAGAGCATCTCTATTGCCTAACCATTCAACATAATAGTCACACATAGCACAAATCAATTCGATCTGTTCTTCTACGTCATGAGGTACACGTTTAGATTCAGTCTGATTGATAGCATCTACATATGCCATAAAAGCCAATCGAGGATGTTTATATTTATTTTCCCCATGATAGTCTTCCATTGCGAAGTGAAATCCTGAACCAGACCATAAAGGAGCTCTGGCTTGATCTTCAGTTCTATTCATACGCATATGACTACTCCAACCCCATTTACGGCGGCAGCGTTTAAATGCAATTCTATCACTGGTGCGGATTCTAGCTACAGGTAAGTCTGACAAAATTTAATCTCCCCGATCAATTTATTTATGTTTTATTATCACTTATTTTTAAGGAACTAACAAGAGGAATCTCTGTGTCCCAATAATTTATTTTAGAATGGCCTTGGCTACGCCATTTAGTGGGCCAGTGTAATCACGTTGGTGGCGCATCGCCTAATACTTCCCTACTACGATCAACGTTGCCACTCATAATTTCTAACTGCCTTTTCATAAGCACGTTATCATGAATGACATAATAGATCATAACATCCTCAGTAATACCTAAACGATGCAAACGATCTTCAGCTTGGTAATTATGATCTTGATCCCATTCGAAACCGATCATAAAGCCATAAGATGCTTTGGTCAGATTAAATGAAGTAGCGAATTGCGTTGAACACAATATAATGCCTTTATCTGCACATTTCCATGAATCAATTACCTTTTGGACCTTAACAGAATCCATACCTCCACGAAGCTCGAAGACAGTATGCTTTAACTCAGACTGAATGAACTCCTTGAAGAAAGGAAATGCAGCTGGAAACGGACAGAATATAACAGTGTGCTTAACTTCTTGGTCTTCTATAAATTCAGTAACCGCGCGGAGACTAGAACCCACATCCAAAGTAGGATCAAGCAGCTTAGGACATACAAAAAGTTGCCTACAACGGAGCTGATTTGTTGCTTGAATGGCTGAAAGTAAAAAAGAACCATCAGCGCGCCCAAGGATACCAGTAGTATCAATCTGTTCATAAACTCTTCGTTCGTCATCAGACATCTCCACATAAAACTTAATACGGTGCTTAGCAGGCATATCTCCAGACTTTAAACGCCGAATCATTATAGTGGACAAAATCTCTTTGAGTTCATCCATATTCTTATTACCCATATTTTCTTTACCATACGAACCATCTTCGATAATACAGAAATGGTTAAGAAACTGCCAATATGAAGGGAATCTATCAGGATATAATAAGAACAAATAACCATACATATGCTCCACACCTTTAGAGACTGGAGTTCCTGTAATAATATACATGTCTGTCGATTGAAATTCCGTGAGCAGATTGAACACTAGCGTTTTACGATTCCTGGCTACTTTATGAGCTTCGTCAGGCATTATTAAATCCCAATTGCGTGGGATTATATCTTGATCTTCAAGTAATACCTTATAGGTACAAACGTAGATACATTCTTGGCTTTTAACCTTTTTCCAAAGCTCTGCACGTTTCTTCTTATTACCTTCAACGATAACAAGCCGATCAAATAGTTCTGGGAACCATAATTTAACTTCTTTGCGCCAAATAGATAATGCGGATTTTGTACAAGGAATAAAAGTACGTTTTAAAAGAGAACCTCGCAGATAAGCTGAAGCTAAGGCAGTAAGAGTTTTACCTAGCCCCATCTTATCCGCAAGCAACACACGATGATGAGTTGTTAGAAATTTTATGCCTTCAATTTGCGTTGGCTGTACTGATGCTTTGGGATCCGTCAACTGAATTATTTCGTTGAGCCTCAATACGAGATTTGCAATCTGGGCATCGTCTACAGAGTTCAGCAAGGTTAGTCTCCACGTTAATGCAGGATGGAATATGTTTCCACTGTTCTGCGTATGCAATTAATTGTTCGTTAGTTGTTTCGGTAGCAGAATGATGTCTATATCCTCTAGATATCATTTCCGCTACTAAGGCATCATGACGAGTCTTTAAACTGAGAATGTCTAATAAACCATCACGTAGATAACCTCCGACGCTAATATTCTTTTTTAATGTACCTAAGAACATATGATGTTCTACATGCTCTCCCAAAAGGTGCTTACGGCATAGTAATTTAGGCTCTACCATCCACTGTCTCATTTTGTGTTTCCTTTGCAATGCGTTGAAAACATTCTTGTAACGCTTCAATCGGTGTGTCATGCTCTTCTGTCCATACACGTCTAGGATTCTTAGATCTACCAGATCCTCCAAAAGCATCATCTGTATTAACCATATGGCAGAACCATAAAAGATGTACAGGTGATTGGCCCATTTCTAATACAAACCATCCTTCCGGAATAATCGGAAAATGTGGACCTAATTCTGGTGCTATCTGAACCTTCGGAACATCAGCCACACCAACATGATTCTTCCCATTCTTACAGCTGTACCATAATTTTTTAATACAGTTCATATTAGAAATCTCCTGGAGCTACTTGTAAGCATGTATAACCTTCTTTACGCCACATATTTACTACCTTTTGACGATCCTCAAAGATAGCAATTACCTTATCACCAGGATACATAGATTCAACAGCACGTAACATTTCCAATTTAATAATGCAATCATCTCGATGATCCATTCCTGGACGCATCATTAATGTGCCAAATGGAATATTATGCTTTTTAAGCCATAAAACAGTTTGTTTACGTACTACAGCACTACGCCCAGTAATGATATGACATTTTTGTCCTGCCATACTTAAAGCATGCATAATTTCTACAACACCGTGATGAATTGTATCATCAACACATGCCTTATTCCAAGCTACCCAATCTTTCTTACCTTCTTTAGGTAAATAATGCTGGCGATGCTCATTTAATGCAATAGTACCGTCTAAATCAAATATATACATGTTGTCTCCTATTTAATGTCTGCTTCTTTAGGTCTTGCTACAGGCTTTTGCCATTCGCCAGAATCAATCATTTGCGCACGAAGCTTTTGGTATGACATTCCCATCTCCTCCGCCAAGGCCGCCGCCTGAATAGACTTTCCAGTTTTAGGGTGGGTAACCCATTTGGTATCTTTCTTATTACGAGCCTGAGTCTTATCATCTGCCCACCTGACATTACTCGGCTCATAATGGCCAAACGGATCGACGCGATCAAGAGAGTGCTCTTTAGGTCTAGGCCCCATATCGGCAAAGAAGTTTTCGAAGCAGGCTCGCCAAGATTCACACATAGTGATTCCTTTAGCTCCGTATGAACCATATGAAGGATGGTCTGGATTGTGACACCTATTTTTTGCATCCCACCATGTATGATATTCCCTAGGGAATTTAGTTCCGAGTGTAACTTCACGTTGACATCCACAATGTTTCTTAGGATTAGTCTTATTTATTAAACTGTTATGACCTACTTTGATTTCCTTATTGCAAGGCTTACCATCTACTAATCCAGTACAGCGACAATGCCATTTTGGACGTTTACCTTTTGGAGTATAGTTTTCCTTTTTGAGGACATATAAGAATCCTACAAATGTACCTCTTAGATTAGTCAGTCCACTTTTTAAAGTGCGTGTCTTTACTTCCATCGTATTCCCCAATTAGTACGCTCCACAGATGGGCTTAAAGGCGCTGCATCCTGTTTATTCAGGTATGGTTTACTTCTAGAAGGGGGAGATTCCTATAAAGTAAGAGCCGGAGCGAAACTTGTTCTTATGTTGTAATATCCTCTGGAGCACGTTTCCCTACGTACTTTGGAAATCTCGGTAAAGTATACCCACCGTAATCAAACCATTGATAGCGGATAGTTACACCTAACCAGGCTTCTTTATTTTCCCAGACAGATTTCCTAAATGCATCATCCATAGTACCTTCGATACCACCACCAACTGAAAATTCTCTGCCGTCTTCATCCCTAACAAGGAAAGCACCGAGAGTATTCTTTGGCACCATAAACTCCTTGTTCGAAGCCCTTTGTTGAAGACCCCGTTCATTGATATATGGCGGATTATTATTCTGCATTTGTTCGGAAAATCCAACCACTACAGCATCATCCCGTTTTTCGTGGCCGCGTTTTAACTTAAGAAGGATCTGCTCATTTAAAGTACTACGATCCCATTTATATCTTCCCATTGGACTACGCAACATCGCGCCTTCGAAGCCACGTTGTAAGATGTCCTTTTCGTACTCTAGTAACTCATTGATATTATTGATCAATTCATGAGGAACTAGACGCACATACGGAAGATTACAATTTTCGATACGTCTTTTAAGTTCCGCATAACGTTCTTTAAAAGGTATTTCATGTGGAATATCTTGGAGATCAAATGCCTGCAAGATAATATCATAAACACCTTCTCTAGCTTGTACAGCAGAAGTAGCCTTAGAGAATCCAGTAGCACTAGCCCCATCACCAACTACAAGCTCTTGGTCAAAACCTATTAAAGCTGGATGGCTAATAAGTTTATTGGAGTGCAGGTTATTAACGGGCTTAAGAGATGATGTTACAGCTTTTCCGCCTCTATTTAGAATGCGGAAGCCATCATACTTAGGCGATACATATAAAGGGAACTTAAGCTTAGGTAGAAAGCTATCAGGAATCCCCTTAGAAGGAGCCTTACAAGGTCTAAAGGTTGTCGCCATTGATTTCAGCCTCGCTTAGTGCTAGAGGAATTGTATCTACATTATCCACTTTAGTTACCTTCTGTGGATTAGGACTTACTGTAAACTTAGACGTATCCACAAAAGCATATGGACCATCGATCAAAGCAAAACCACCGAATTTATCTACAGCGTTCTTAGCCATCTGTAAGATTATTTCTTTAGTCTTTTGTCTTTCTGATGTGGGCTTATTATTTACCGTATTAATTCCTTTTAGATTTACCGTTTTATGTTGCATTATTTTCTCCCGCAAGCATTAGTTAGTTTATCAAATTCCTTCGCTTCAGCCTCTGTACGAAATAAATAACAATGTCCGATATTTAAAGGTACATAACGAAACTCAAAATGTAATTGTTCTTGAATAACATGTGCTTTCGCATTATGCTCTTCACGCTGTTCTTTAGTTAAAATACGTATGAACGTAAATTCTTTAACGTATTCTAAATATAACGATTGCATTGTTCCTTGTTCAGCACTCATTTTAAAATCTCCCCTGTAGCTGATATTTGTCCACCACGTTTTAAAGCTCCCAGATAATTATCTACCTGACAGACAGAAGCGCGATTACATTTATATCTTACCAGCCAATCTTTTAAAAGTTCCAATTTAGCAGCAGTAGAAGTACCTTTCAGTACATTTATTCTAAATTGCTGCCAATCATAATTATTCACGCAATACTTAATAACCTCGTATCGCGAGACATAACATATTTCTCGTTCCCATTTTTGCATATTAATCTCCCTTTGCAATATAAATATTATAGTGGAAATCAAAAGGGAAATCAAGAAGAATCTTATGGTCTTTTAATCGGCATTGAATGGGGAATAAACATAGTGGTGAAACAATGGTTCCGTCGTTCCCAATCGGACAGATTCCTTACAGCATAGTTAAATGCATTGGAAGTGATTCTACTCCATTCGGTATTAGGATGTTGATATGCGACTGCATAATGTACTTGTTGATCATGAAATGCCTTCTCGATACTTACGTATGCATCTAAGATGTAGTTGCGGGCTTCTAATTCAACTTTGGTGCGTTCGGGTCTAGTTCTAGTTGCATTATGCCATATAACAATTAGCTGCATGATTCCCCCAAAATGAAAATTCCGACAGACGGATACTACACAAATCTAAACCGGTGAGCCTATAAATGTTTCCAGGGTGAAGCCTAAGGCTGTGCTGGATACAATGTGTAATGACTCATCGCGGCGTCTGTCGGCTAGATAACCCCCTTGTTCTGATGGAGGAGGTTATCAGGTCGAAAGACTTTAGCGATTACTCGCCTTCAGTACCATCGTCTTCTTCGTCATCGCCTTCTGGCTCAACACCATCGTCGTCTTCGGAAGGTTCATCAAGTTCAACTTCAGAAGGAACTTCAGGATTTTCATCAACAGCGACAGTACCTTCTGGTAAGTCAACCGCAACATCAGTTACAGTAGCTTCTACAGATGTGTTAACTGGCAGTTCTTGTGTTTGGTCGTTCATTTTAATTTCCTTTGTTAGTAGGTTACATTGAGTAGGTTAGTTTACGCAGTACACCCTTTCGGGATTAGTATTCAGTAACATTCGTGAACTCACCATTCGTGAGCCAATAAGCGTTACCGCAATTTGCTTTAGGAGTAGCCGGAGTGACTGTGGGCGTCACCTTGTTACCGTCCCACACATACATGGGATTAGCATCGCTTTTAAAAGATAATCGGGTAAGATCTCCACAACCACAAGGACACATAAAGACCATCCCAGTATTAACATAACCAACGTGGTTGTCTTCATCTCTTACGCGTTCCTCTATAAAGTGAAATTGGCCAGCTTCTTTTAAAGGTGGTGTTTTATAGCTAGCTATCGTCATGTTTCTTTACTCCGCCTTCAATAGTAGCTGTCATACCATCAGCTACAAGCTTTTCTACCTTAGCAATTTCTTCATCCAAATAGAACCTGGATTTCTTAAGTTCTTGCAGATAGCTATTGTCAGCTTTCTTTCCTCCACGTAGAAGGTATTTAAGAATATTAAACAGGTATGCATTAACTTCAAAGCCCCAAGCTTTAATAACCGCTAAGGCATCAATATACATTTCACCGGTTTTTTCATCACGGTATACAATGGATAAAGGATATGTACATAAATAATGTCTTGGACTATTTACTACATCATTCGGTGGTAATGTTTTTACTATTGTTCCCATTTGGGTCTCCTTTAGGTTGATATGAACAGGTTTTAGGATTGAAATACGTGAACAGCATCCAATAGATTCCATGTCGGATAGCATCGCGTGCGTGTTTTTGACCACGTATCCATAAGTTCCATGCTTTGAGCTTTTCATCGTCACAAAAGCCTTTAGCTTGACTAGCCATTTGTTTGTCATAGTTAAGTTTCCTTTGTTTACATAGAACCTTAATAACCCCAATTACTTGTGCTGTCACTAATTCGGAATTACTATGATCAGTTGCTTTATGTGCATAGACTAAGTAATTTTCGAATATTACGTGATCTGGACTATAATCAGTTAAAGCTTGGTTAATTATATCGAAAGCAGTCTCTGCATCCTTTGTATTTAATTGTCCTGCTACGACCATCGAAGGAGCTCTTCCAAGCCCCTCTCCACGGAAGACGGCGAATCCAGTAGTTTGTCCTGGATCGAGACATAAAACGGTATCTGCAAAATAAGTTCTACCTTTCTTTACACGAGTAGGATCACTGAAGAGTTGTTCTAGGGATGGAATTAGCATTAAAGAACACCGCTTTCGGTTCGACGTTAGTACGATAGTCATCTAGTATGTTCTGCATGTTACTAAAAATAGTATTCTGCTGTTCTTCTAGCTCTTCCATTAATTCTTCAAGGCTTTGTACTTCAATGAATCCTATAGGTGTACGATTTATATGATATACACATTCCTCTAACGGAATAAAATCTTTTAAGGTATCTTGCTTAATATGGTGATTATACCAGTTTGTAATTTCTTCTAAGGTCTTACAATAACCTACTAATTCTGTTTCGTTATTCCCTGCAATTACTTCACGGCGTTTTAAAAATAATCCAACTAACATGTTACCTCCCGAAATTAAAGAATAAAGAAGAGGTTGACTTTACTCAACCCCTTCTTCTTACTCTTTAGACGATGCGCTGTGCACCATCTATAAGTAACCTACTCAGCAGCTACGTCTTCTGCAGGAGCTTCAGCAACAGCTTCAACAGCGGCTGGAACTTCTTTAGGAGTTTTGGTAGCAGCGAATACGATTTGGTATGGAACTACGTGACCGAATTGTTCAGCGAGTTCTTTTACGATTGTTGAACGGGATTGTGGACCGAGTTCAATAAAGCGTGCTTTAATGAAATCTGCACGAGCGATTGTTTCGCCAGTAGAGATATTGGTGATCATAATTTTTTTACCGCGAGCCGCTGGAGCTGCAACAGCACCTTCAGTTACTTCAGTAGATACTTCTGCGTTTTGTTTCTTAGCCATGGTATAGTCTCCTTTTAAATGTTGAAATCGTAATCCTTATTAATCAGCTTACTTATATAGTATAATACAACCAAAAGCAGAAATCAAGAGGAATTTTATGGTCGTCTCGATTTATTTTTAAGTTTCTCTGGGTCCAAGCTTCTTTTTACCATTACCATGAATGATAAAGATCTTCTTATTGTTACGTGTACTCATATCGTCAAACTTAAGAATACCTTTCAACATGGTAGCATGAGACGTTAGATAACGACCGAGACTACGTGAATTGATCAACTGTTGGTTATGATAATGCTCTTCGTTACCTTCAGCCCATGATGAAATATCTCCAGCACTGAACGAGAAGCCTTCAGGTTTCGCAATACGCATCATTTCAACGTATTCCTTAATCGCTTCTAGAGTCCAGTCAGCATCAGACATATTACGTTGCATACGTTGAATAAGTTTCTCTGCAACATCTACTCCATCTAATCCAATTACTTCAGCCATCAATGATAAGCACTGTTCATAGTTAGCTAAACGGTGTCCAGCTTTATAATGCGGATTCCATTTTGTTTTTACTGCTACCAAGAACCTGTGTAATACTACCAGTTGATGAGCAAGCCAAGCTGTTCTACCACCATATTCATCAAGCTGATCATTAACCCAGTTTGCGTTATGTCCAGTCCCAACAGCAGCCATTTCAAACACGGCAGCACGCTGCATAATATCATTATTGTAGAAAGGTTGCTGAACGGCCGTAAACGCGAAGACAGTATGAACCGGAATGGTGTTTTGTTCAGACGTTGTATATAGGCGTCTAAGTTCGATAGCAGGATACGGCTCCGTGACAAGCCTACAAAGCTCGTCGGACATCCTTTGACGGAGTTCCTTGTTTGTGAATTGCAAGTTATCAATAACATGCACTCCTCCAGCATTAGTAATCGAAGCATACCAATCGCGTAAGTCAGATGGGACATTTCGTAACTTAGGGTTCCCCGTGAGTATCCCAAGGCGCAATTCGTAAAGAGATGACTTACCACTTCCAGGTTCTCCTATTGTTACTTCGATCGGTAATTGTGTACCCTTCCAACGCAATAAGAATGGGCTAATGTAATAGAGGAGGGAAGCTAGCTTCGCGGATTCGTCGCCACCTACCATATTTACCTTTTTGGAAATGATTTCATACCACCAAGGAACAGTCTTCCTTCGTAGCTGTACTTCCAATTCTTTAGCAAGATCCTCGTTTGATGTTGGCTCTACTTGTCCTTGTTCGAAGAGAAGTCCATAAGATCCATTCGACATAATCTTGATAGGATTATTCTCGTCAGCAGTTACAACGGCAAAATGACTATCAGAGATCTGAACAGCCACTTCATCTTTATTCTTTCCAGCTAGAGCGGTAACTCTTCTGGGCTCAACCATATGTACTGGCTCTTCGCCCGTAAACTGCGTTGCCAACCATTGAATAACTCTTGTGTCAGCTGCACCGATTCCATAATTGCGATAAAGATGATTACCAAAAAGACTTTCATGCTGTGCTTCTCCGCTTTTGCTTAATAATGATGCTGGCATTAACGAAAGAGTCTTGTCGTTAAAGTAATATGGACTTCCATCCGATGATGATCTAAAACGTTTACCACCTGAATCCAAGTCAGCCAGAATACTTAAAGAAACTTCCTGAGTCTCTCTACGGTTTAAACGTTTTTGTAGTGACTGCGAAATCAACTGTCTAGCATTAGGATGCTTTGGAAATGCATTACCCTGCTGCAAATTGACGGAAATCAACTTACACAATTTCTCTACCCCATTTTTAAGGAGGTAGTCATCAATTCCAACTTTACCCTCAGCATCAAATGGCAAGATCAACTGTCTAATAGAAGAGGTTTTCATTCCATTATAAAGTAGTTCATATCCTAGAGTACTAGCTGCACGCTGTACATCGAATTTAAGTCCGGAAGTTAAATCGGTATCGTAACAAATTAAAATATCCATACCTTGTTGAAGTAGGAAATCAATAAGTTCTTTTAGTCCTACTGCAAGACTCTTTTCATCAAAGCTTTCAGATCCTGGAGGAAGCTTAACACGTACTCCACCAGTCTCTTTAGCTCCGGCATAAACTTTTTCTAGTTTGGCTTCTGTAGGTAATAATAGCGTACGATTCAGCCATGAATATACTCCACCGACAGCTACACAAGGTAAACCAGCTTTACATACTGCAGAGGCTTTCTTTTCACCTTCAGTCAGAATGACAAAAGGCCTTACGAAAGTATCCGTAGGCATTGCTTTTAGATCTGCTACCGCTTTTTGAAAATTAGGCGGAAAGTATATATGATTTACAGTACCATGGATCTGCTTATATTTTACAGACTTACCTTCCATCATGTAATTAAACATGCGGAGCCTATAAAAAGGAATCCTATTACCTTCTAGGTTATAATATGGAATTACATATCCAGTACTCGATACAGGAACCTTAGCTGCAGAGAACTCTGGAGGGCCTGCTTGGCGAACTCCCATGTCCTCTGTAGTCAGTCCTGAACGAGCCAGATCGTCTATTACGATTTGGTCCATTAAGAACTCCTGTACTAAGTTGATGTGGTTAAGGAAACAATCTGATAATCGTTATATCGTCCAGCGGGACTCTTGCTTGTATGTGTTTGCTGCATGACTACCCCATTTGCAACCATATCTTCTAAAACAGGTCTCCAGAACTCTGGCTTAACTTGTGGTCCAAGTCCAGCTTGTAACATAGTAGGCGAAATCCGCGGATAGATTTCTAGGATATGCTTTATACGGATTGCAATGGCTTCGAACTCATCGCTGTCAATTTCGTCTACTGTATCTGTCATTTGTTTCCTGCTTTAATGTTCTTAGTGTATTTAACTATATTATAGGATTTCTAAGAAGAAATCAACAAATATTTTTAATTACCTATGAAGTTTGCCAAAATTCCTGAGGTTCGCCTACTTCAATATACTTCCTGAATTGCCCCCAGTATTTGTCAAAGTTACCTGACATGTTTCTGCCATTTATTTCTTCTTCACGCACAAGGGCTTTCGCTTGATGCTCAACAGGTGAGGCATGCATTGGGGCCGACCCCACCAAACGTTCATACAGCTCCAAATCCTTTTCGATCACAGGGTTCTCACCATCATGAGTAAGGTACGAGACCCTCGCACATCGAGCAGCTGATATTTTGGCCAAGACACTAACTGTAAGTTGTTCACGTTCTTCAGTAGAGACATATGGTAAATGGAATAAAGCGTTTCTTGTGTCATCGAAAGCAACCCTTCTTGGTTCATGTTCTTCCATAGCACGTTTCATATGCTTAGCTAAATGGCAGATATTAGGATCAGCATCTGGATGATCCCGTAACTCAAAGAAATTAGTCCATTTAGATGACGTTACAATAACGTTCATAAATTGGAATGGCTCAAGAATACGATTAGCAACTTGTTTATGTAAACCGAGGTTCATCATTTCTGTAGCTGTCTTAGCTGCATCTTTAGCTGCAATATTCCAGAGATCCATTGCATGTAAACAATCTACCGGAGATAACTCTTCCTTAGCTTGCATACCACTAACATTCTTTCCCCAATGAATAGGCATTGCAGGTTTACTAAGTACTTGTTCGATAATCTTCTTAACCGGGATAGCGCGACTGCTTGATGCATTACGAGAAAAGACCCGATGGGTCATAAACTCAGAATGGATCAAACGGGGATAGCGTAGTTGTAGAGTGGTGAGTCTACTTTCACCCCATCTGGTATCTTCGATAACCTTAGCTTCAAATCCGTGTATGTCCATTATTCTTGTGCCTCCAGCATTTGTACGATTTCTCCTAATGTCTTATCAGAAGATAGTTGTTCGTCTTTAATTTCAATTTCAAATTCCTCTTCCAACATCATGATTATTTCCATGCAGTCTAAAGAATCTGCACCTAATGATGACAATGTTGTATCATCTTCGATGTCGTCAGCATTTTCGATTAGCATTTGGTCTATAAAAACTTTAACCACTACGGATTTAATGTCGGGTACTTGTTTCATACTTCTAATGCTCCTACACTCATATCAGCGTCATCAAGTTCTTTTTCAATACCGTCAAAGTCAAGATTCTTGGCGCGCATTTCATCGTTCCATTTACCTTGTGAAAGTCTGGTATCTTGATCTTTACAGATATGTAATAATGCTCCATATACTGCGTCTTCCTTAGTATTTGCACCAATTCGTACCATATGCATAATACCATCGAAGGCACTTAGAATAGATACTACCCATGACTTAATCATTTAAATACTCCTATGTAATGAAAAAAGTTTGTTGCTATGCTCCCTATTAAAGAGCCCCAAAACATCCCAGAATGAAAGGGGTCGTTAAACCCCTCTCTAATCCTAAAATATATAACGTACCAATTAAATCTTTTTCCCATCATCCGCCATACGATTTTCGATCTTATGGTCTGCACGATTAGTATTGAACTGAAGCTTCTCTTGTACTGCTCCCGCCAAATCTAATCCTAAACCACCTGCCATATCACAGATACGAATCAATGCATCGGCTAGTTCAACTTCAAGCATAGGGCGATGTGGGAGTTTATCATCCTGTAAATTACGACGGTAACCTTCAAGACCTTCTGAAATCTCAGAATGGATCAGACAAAGCATTTCAGGTACGTTACGATTTGGATTAGGATTCAAAGTACCATCTTTAACATGATGCCACCATCCCGCTGTAAGACCTAAACCATAACACACATTAACCAATTGGTCAACTGCGGATGAAGTTTGTTCAATCCCAGTTAAGCATAATGTACGCGCGTCTGCTTGTAATGGATGCTCATTGAATTTAGAAACCGAAATTTCCTTTAGTACGTCTTTTAATTGCATTTAGTTCTCCTTAGGGTTATTGGAATACCTCATTCCAAAGAGATACTGTGCGACCTATGCAAAGACTTCACAGGCGGAACAAATCCATGCACAGTATCCATTAAGAATGAGCCCGATTTCTCGGAACTCAATCCACCACCTATAACATTCGCCCACTTTTAGCGATTTGATCCTTAGGTAGATTTCTTTTAAGGAAAACATTCTCGAGCCAAGTAACTTTGCCTCCTAGGGCGGTAACCTGCGTTTTCGTACGGCGTAAATCATCTCTACGGTTAATTTCTCTAGTAACCTTAGCTTTGTATTCTTTAGCACGTTCCAAGTAAGATAGTAGGGAATCATACATATCATTCCAATCTTGAACCATAGCTACTTGTTCATCAGTAGGTTGGATATCGATATAAGGACGTAAATCCATATGAATGTCAAAATCACTCTGTGCATCAATAACATCGCTTCGAGCATTTTTACTTTCGACCAATAGTTCCCCATTGGACATTAAACGCATATCTTCTGACATAATTACCCCTTATACATGACTACGATAAACAGAGTAACCATTGCAGCTACTCCTAATATAAACCCACACACTACTATACCAAACGTTTTCATTCTATTTCCTTAATATTCAACTGTGTATATGCAGTTATAACCGTATTTTCTTCTTGCCATTCTTTAGTAGTATGTGCACGAACAGCTTCAATAGGAATGCCACTGCGTTCCATATCGACATATTCGCCAACATACTTTTCACCTGTAATGGTAGTAACGTTAAGTTCTTTAGCTCTTGCCTTTAAACCAGCTTTATAGAAATCCTGTAAGTCTGTACGTTCTTTAATTTCATCACGCAGTCTTCCCAGTTCATCTATAAGAAACTCTGGCGTAGCATTAGCCGGCATTACTAGTTTAGGTTTCTTAGCCATATTATTCTGCCTTTGATTTATTATGTTCCTGTGCTCTACGGATTACTCCCCAGAAATTATTCCACATAGCTTGACGGTTCATAGAGGATAAAAGGTTTTGGATATTCTTACGACGATATCCTTTTGTAGGATGTAATTGTACTACATGCGTTGCATTAGGATCGTTGTAACATTCATTAGCCAGGTTTTCATTAAGACGATCAAGTTTAGATACGATCTTAGGTTGGATCTTATTTAATGGATCATCAAACATACCTGAGGAATCTACTACGATTTGTTTTGCGTCTTGCGGAAATGGAGTTTTAAAGTCGATCATTTTATGTGCTTTCCTTTTATATGCTTATTGTTTATTATATAATGAATTTCTAAGAACTTCAAGAAGAATCTTTTGGTACTTTTAAATTATTGTTAGTTGCTCTAACGCGTTTAGACGTTTGCATTGGAAGAGAACGTTTCTCCACTAAGACTGTTCCATTATGGTAAGTCTCAATACGTTGACGTTTATTGGTGGGTTTTGAATCCTTCATCGTAGTATTCCTTAATCATATCATTAACCATTTGTGACAAATCAATTCCTGTAGTTCTTTCCATCTGTCTTAAACGTTCATCTCCACGCGGAGTTAGGTATACAACTCGTTTCCGCATGGATTTAACTTTTAATTGATGAAGGAAATCTAAGAATTGCTTGGTCGTTGTTCGCGTTATTACTATTCTCCCCTGACTCATGATATCACCTAATCAGGAAGTGTGAATTTAGAATCTGGACCACCTGTACGCTTACGAACTACCGGAGCTTCGTTAGGTGCATTAAGTCCCTTATCAACAAACTTAAGTTCTGCTCCCCATGCAGTATATGTTTGTTCTTTACCTTCTTTATTAAGCTTACCTTCAATGGTGTAGATGGTACACTTATTAACATAAACAGTTCTACAGGTTACAATACCTACAAAACCGTTAATGCGATGTTCACATCTATCTCCGGTTTCAAATTCAAATTCATGTTCCCAAGGAGTAAGTACATCAGTAGAACCTTCAGGTAAGACTAAAGAATCTTCATCCATAAAGGTAGCATCAGGTTTATAACTGGAATCTTCCTTAGATGGAGGTTGAACAGCTACTTGAATACTACCGTTAATACGTTGAGCCATAGCTGTAGCATATCCCTTAAGTCCGGAATATTTATCTTGAACCATAATACCGATAGGTATTTTAAATTGTACTACTGTCATTTATCTCTCCTGTTAAAATGGTATATCGTCGGGTTGATCTTCGTAAGAAAGGTCTGGATGATATTCTTTGAGAGCCTTCTCAATAATATCCGCCATAGCTTCCATATCTATACCTTCTGGTAATGTTACTACGATAGTAAACTTACCATCACGTTTCTTCTTTAAGGCTCTAGTGGCTTTAACTAAGTTCTCGTACATTCGGATAACTGTCGGATTGACTTTATCCTTACTTTTCTTAATTAACCGTTTTACGACCGATAAGAAGGTATCGCTAGCAGAATCACGACCTATAAAGTTAAGTGTACTTTCATAATGTGTTTCAGGTGCAGTAACAATCTTCTCAATCAGTTCGGAATCATTAGAAGCTACAATGCCTTTAACAAGTTTGTCGGTAAAGCTACTTGTACTGTAAAGAGTCCTATCCTCTGTAAGATAAGCATAACCTGTCATATCATAACTATGGAGTAGAGGTTTCTCGAAAGCTGCTACACGTATTCCTTTATTGAAAACCGCATTACTTTCGCCTTCATGAATATCCAAATCTCCATCTACCGTTTTAACAGCCTTTGAAGACAAGAAAACGTCTGACTTTTCAATTAAGACTTGAACCATTTCATCACCCTCGACGATAATCTGTGTCACATCCTCAATTGGTGTAGGATCCATGTTATCTGGAAATACGTCTCCGCCTTCATCGATGGTATTGGAATAGAGTTCTCTGAATGCCATCCATAGTTCCCAATTCTTCCCGAGATCGGTTGTAAATGGGAGATCTAAGATGGTGTGGATTGAATCATCCGTGCGATTAATTCCTGTCATCTGGATAAAGTTAAATGATTTGCCGCGAACGTCATCTGGTTTGAGTTCGAAAGTGTATTCGATCATACCTATCCAAACAGTTATTTTTTGATTGTTCCTTAGACATACAGCGATGGCATACTTTAGTCCTGTACCGAATTGACCAATGGGAGACTTATTATCTCCTTTAGCCGATACACCGAAGGTTGTAATACCTCGAATATCTAATAGACCCCTATTTCGGAATATTACTTTATTTTCCATTAGCGTACATTCCTACGTTTGAGTTCTGCTTCGAATTTATCTTCCCAGTCGCGCCAGTATTGAAGTACAGCATCTCCATCATATTCTTCTGTACTACAACGGTTAACATAACTCATTTCTTTATGAATATTCTGTCTACGCTTTTTGAGCCATGCAATTGTATTCTCGATATGTTCAGTATCCATCTCTGGAAGAGGTAACTCTCTTTTACGGGACGCTTTCCATACTGGAGCATTACGAGTACCGACTGGCCATTCAGCTTCAAGAATACCTATACGTTTAAATAAACCTTGAATAAAGCTGGTAGATACAATAACTTCAGGATCTCCAGCACCTCCTCCACCTCCTCCACCTCCACAACAGAATAACTCCGCTTGAGTACTTACTCCTCCAGACCCACCAGTAGCGTAACCTGGTTTTGGTTTATTACTATGCTCACTGAAAGTAGAACCTGCAAATGCAGTATTTGGAGATGCTTTAAACCGGGTAATAGTATCAAAGATCTTTTCGGTAATTTCTGGTTGGATTAATACGATATTATCATCAGGGGTAAGTAAGAATAGACCTTCTTTTGTCAGCGAAATGATGCGACATTTGTCTACATAGATTTTTTGTGTCATTGGAATCTCCATTGGAATATTAAGAATATTATAGCTGAAAACTTATGGACTATCAATAAGGAATTTATTAGTCGACCATTAAAATATTTTGTACAGGATATTTGGTATAAAAATTGTTCTGTACTAATAATGTACCTCCCATACCAATATGAAAGCTTGCACCCAATACTTGCATTAGATGCCATAGTTGACAAGATTGATAGCCACTTGCGTCTATCTTTAATTCCTCAACTGACATCTCGCGTATTAGGTGCCATTTCTTCCAAGTAGCTTCGCCTTCTGGCGTAAGACGGAAATAGACTGTATCGTTGATATTTATCTTTGACATTTATTACTCCTTATCTTTTTTGTGAGGCTTAAATTACGTTTTACTTCCTGTATCATCTTACGTCTTGCTTCTAGTTCCTCAACAGTTAGTTGCATAGACTTACCTTCCATAGAAGGAATATTATTCTCAATAACGACGTTAGCAAACGTAGCACCAGGAGGACAAGTACGCATTCTTAAAGGTACATCTTCCCACATATGTTCTAATGCATTATTAGTGTTTGCGTCATCATCAGTCCAGCCACAACAATCGCATTCTAAATATGCATTAGTACAATTAGAACACGGAGCATTACCTGCATTACAATAACAGGGATGTTGGGTTAGCTTAAGCCATCCCATACACTCTGGACCTCGTTTAGGGCACATATCTCCTTCTTCTATGTCTTTACGCATGGGCCGACTCCAGCTGAGCATAGTCTCGATTCATTACACGCCCTTTAAGATCACAACGTTGAATGGTTTTATAACCCTTAATGATTTTCATGGACTCTACGCGACATGTTAACGCTGCTTCAATTAGATTACCGTCAGCTATATAGAAATAACCGCGATGTAACATGATTTTGTCATCTAAGACTGGTTCGTTAAGTTCTACTGGCATTTATACCTCGGCGATATGAAAAGTTGAAGGGAGTTCGATTGAAGGAGCGTAACAACTAGGAACATCACGTTGATGCAGATACACATCAAATGCCTGTATACCTATTGTAAAGAGTACTACACCAATAGTAAGTGCTAACATAAGCTTTTCATACATATTAATATCCCTTATAACGTAATACAATTGAAGTGATAGCCAATATCATACTCAGTATTGCAAAACCCATAGAATATCGAGCATAACGTTTAGCTTCTTTATTATAGTCCTTTGACATTATCCACTCCCTTAGGTGTAAATATAAGTTTCAATAATAAAATGAACATACATATTACGGTTATTATAATAGTAATAGGCGTTAAAAATATCATACCAATAACCCAAAAGATGAACAAGAACAGACTTAATATAAAAATCATTATTCCGCGCATTATTTACCTCGTAATTGTTGACGTTGTTCTAGCATATGTTTTCTGGCCATTTTATCACATTGGTCATTAACCCAAGTTCTAGGTTTTCCAGTACCAGAATGTGCCTTAACTTTATTGGCTTTCCAGTCTAACTTATACTTACCTAAAATTTGTCTTAATTCCAGCAAAGCTTTTCGTTCCCAATCAACGGCTGTGTTGGATCCGTTGAGAAGATCAACCACGCGCTGATTATCACAAACAAATACCACGTAATGGACACGAGACAAGAGATCATCCTCCTCTGCATGTATGAGAGCTCGTAACACAGCCAAAAATTCACCCATGTTAGAGCTAATAATTTTTTGATCATAAGTACCTCCATAGAGTTTACCTGGTTGCGAATCCCTCATCCATACACCATAACCAGCAGCACCAGTTTCATGACATAATGAAGTATCCGAAAAGACTGTTAAGATATTACGCTCGTTACGCAGATCAACTACAACATCAGTCATCAAGACCGTCCATTTCTTCTACCATGTCTTCAAATGTGCTACCCATAACATTAAGGTATCTAGGCTTCTTACTTACTTTAACCTTAGATACAGTTGATTCTATAATAGGTTCACCCTTTTCAGGCGTCGGCGTTGAATGGGAAAGAATAATATTGCGCAGGTAACGATTAAACTGTTTATTTAAAGCTGTTACTACCTCAATCCGTGCATCGGTATTGTCAGTACGAGTAATGATCTCTGCAAGCATCCATTTAATAGCCTGAATACGATACTCAGGAGTATAAAACGGTGTGAATGAATAAGTCTTATATGTGCTTACATGATATTGCTTCTCCATAGAGTTATGGTAGACCATCATTAAGGCATTATATAGATAACTGGTATCCATATCTTTGACATTGTGGAAGGACCCATAACGATCCCTCCATTCGAACGTTGTAATCATTTTAGTTCTCCATTAAAGTAAGTCAGGAAGAAGTTGCAGTGAATACGTACCTTTATGTTCTTCTGCAAGGGTCTTAGCATTTTCCTCCAAAACCCTGAGTCCAATCAAATAGCCCTGTGGACATAAGATTACAAAAACCGCATTATAGATTTTACCTTTTACCATATCAACTCCTACAAGCTTTTGTATTCTTTGTACATTTCGGCAAAAGTCTCATCTTGATCAGCGTACGCTTTAAGTTTCGCTTCTTGATCCAATTTGGCCACTGCTGCGTCCAACATTGTTTTCAGTACACGTTTCTTCTCAGCACGTTCCTTACGGATATTGTGCTGTGTAATATCCAACTTACCTACGATGTAGTCTTTGGCAGATGGATTGTATTGAGCCATTTCAGTTACGGTTACAACAACGAAACCTTCCATATCATTTTCGACAATGACCTTATTACCAATTTCGACACCTTCAATGTCACACAAGAATGGGTAGACTTCATCAATGATACCTTGACGATTACTTACAAGATAACCGCGATCATAGATAACACCCACAGTGAATGGAATATTAACAGTTGAGATTGATGTACCTGTAGCTCCTACAAGTTCATCTTTATTTACGACTTCATTCATTTAGTTCTCCTTGGTTATTGAAAGGTTTAATTCATTATTTAATATACGCTATTTATCTATGACATTCAAGGTGTCAAATAACTGTCAAAGCTTTGTTGCTAATGCCCATCTATACCATTGTTGAAACATTGCTTGTGTCTTAAACTGTAAGAACACCTGAGGTAAAGCATTCGGAGCTAAAGCTACATATCCTCCACCAAACTTAGGATCATCGTTGATATCAATAGCCATATCACGTAACTCTTCCGCACGTTTAAGGGAGCTTGCCAAAGTTCTAAATCTTACCATTAATCTTTGATCTCCTCTACGTTGCATGAGTGTACTTCAACAAACTTTCCATCATAATTTCTGACTTCGGTATGTGTTTCGGTTACACGATATTTCTTACCATTCATGTTCTTCCACTTTTCGATTGCTTCCGGAACCCATTTTTCGGTAGTAAAATAATTACCTGCAGTAACATGAAAGATATGCCCAATAACTGGCATAAAATGAACGTAGAATAGAGTATCACCAGTATCCCAATCAAGTACACTGACGTCTAGATCATATTTTGTGCTCATTTAGTTTTCATTCCTTATCTGGTAATGTGTTTAATTTAATCCAAACATAAGCAGGAGTCTTGGCTTTACCCTTCTTCCATATACGTAGCATATCACTACTTGTACCTAAAAATTCAGCTGTACGTGTATGTATACCATATGCATCGCCGAACTTTAACTTACAAAGGTCTATAAGTTTTTGTGCTTGACCATCATCATGCCATACAGCTTTTACTTTACCTTGTGCATTGGTAATTGTTTTATAAGGCACTATTCTGGTTCCTTTTGATCTGTGATGCCTAGTTCAGCCATTAAGATTCCCATAGCATTCTGGTATACGTTATGATCTGCATCACTACCTTTGAAGCTAGGATATCCTTCAGAATCCTCTAAAAGACCACGAATATCGTTAATGCAGGTAGCTATAATATCAGGGCGAGCCTGTTGTAAAGGTAAAAGAGCATCAAAGCTTTTGATATTGCGACGTAATTCCATAGAGAATGCAGACTTATACATCTGTGAGTCCATCTCAGCTACTCTGCATCTTTCCACTAACATAGAGTTGGCTTTCAGGAGTTCGGTTACTCTTTTATCATGGGCAGCTTGTAATTCCGCTATAGAAGCATCTATACGTTTTGTTGCTACCTGTAATATCGCCTTAATGGTGGCGGATACTATAGTAGGTGAGGTTATATCAGTATCTACAGCTTTTAATGTCAGGCCGATGATATTGAGGTTCTTAAGTGCTTGCTGCATTATAATTCTACTCCTGTTCTTGTGGATAAATACCCTACTAAATACCCATAGTCTTCAGGACTGAAGGTTACTGTAATAGGTTTATGATTGTTACCTTTAAGAATCTCTTCCCTTAAACGGTTTGTCATTACTCTTGTTACACGTAACAAAATTATGTCACGTCTTTCTTTCCTAAACCAATTAAACATTGTAGCTCCTATGGGTGATGCCATGTTGATGTGAATATAGGTATACCAAGAAAGTAATATGTTGTTACATTCTTTCCTTTAGTATTACCTACAGATAGTATCGTTTTACGTGTCTTACAAAAGATCATGGAGCATTACTCCTTTGTTAATACATTCGTCATCTTTATAAATGTCGTATCCACCATTACCATCATCCATTCCATCGAGAACTACTAATATGGAATGTAGGCAGCCTTCGATACGATCCCTAGTAGAGGTTTCTGTTGGTACATTCTTACTTGCCCAATATAAAGCCCTACTACGTAACCTACTTACTAATTCTTTAGCTTTAACTTTGTCGGAAGGTTTAACACCCTCACCATGATTCTCTCCCATTTTACTGCTCCGTCATTAATTGATGGAAATCCTCTAAAGGAATGTTGATCCAATAAGCCGCTTTATGTGTACGGTGATCAATACAAAATACCGTACCTGTAGTATCTTTAAAATGTGCCGTACCATTACCAAACATATCAGGTTTCATAGCAGTTGCTGTAATAACATATTCGATATTTATATCTCGTTGATGCCAATTATGTATAGCTACCTTAGCTTCTTTAGGTAGATCAGTTACTAAGGCACATTCAATTAGCTTGTGCATGTTTAGCATCCTTTACTTGTTCGTTGATAACACATTGATCTATGTACTTTGTAAACAGTTCACGTCCATGTTTTGCTTGGTCATCATTATCCATAACTTTCTCTTTGTCTTGTAATGTCCAGAAGTTAACAGTAATGTGTCGATACCCATTAGCATCTGCTGGAGTTCCATCATGACGTTCGAATCCAGCCCATCCCATAACGGTTATTCTAGCTGACTTCATTAATGCACGATAGCGTTCAGCATCTATTTGATCCTGATTATTTCTATCTCCCGTAGGATCATCATTACAGTTATTACAGAGACCATCGTCATCGAGCTCTGTGTGCATATGGCATTTAAGACAGTTAGCTATGATTGTTTTCATTGTACGAATCCTTTTCTTTACAGTGTAGACATCTAACAGGTTTCTTTAAGGCAGCTAAAACGATGTTCGCTTCTTCTCTGACGAGTTCTCTACGCGAAACATGTTCTAGAATACGTAATAATGCTTCTTCAGGTGTCATACTGTCTTTCCTAATATATGCCAAGGATCATTTTCTGTTACCAATACTGGATCCACCACAGTACATTCTATATTATGTTCTTTCATATACCTAAGAGCACCTAAGCAAGGTTTAGTTGGATTAGAATGACAAGCCCAAGTCTTATTATGGTTAACACGCATATTAATAATTTCGCCTATACAAGGCAGACAACCATAATTAACTACCATTTCCGAATATTCATTATACGCAAATGGACAAGCACCAGTAGTACAACATTCTTCGCAAGTCTCTTGCTTAACGACGTTTGCCTGTTGAGTCATCTTTTTCTTCCCTTTTACTTAATACCTGAAAGTTGGACTTATTATATGCTTGGCCAATAACATATTTGCTACTGACCTCTTGTTTGTACCTTTCGTCCTCTAATCGAGTACCTTGATGGTGTTGAGTGTCTAAAGATGGATATACCTCTCTGGACTTCAACTCTTGAGGCTCAGGTGTATATGGGCGCCGCCTCGACTTACTCCCGCTTTGGCTTTTTATCCCATTGGATGTCTTCGAGACCCCAAGTCGTTCAAGAAGCTTTGCGTGTAGTCGCTTCTCTTCGAGCTCTTTGGACGTCAGCTTTCTTTTCTTTCTTGACACGATCTTTCTCCTTATTATATTCCAGATAAGCAACCAGACGATTAGCCCAATCTTGAAGGCGTTTAGCCTCACCTAAAGTAAAGAACGTAGGAAACAACTTAGTAACAAGCATCTCTCCAGGATATACTTCGGATTTCTTGGAATGTGTAAACGTAAACGGAATACGACATATCTTAGGTTTAAGCATTTTCGATCTCACATTCTGCATCCTCTTGGATTTCCTGTACAGATATACGTGACATAGGAAAACAAGTGATACGGGCTATTTCTTTATTGTTTAACGGATCTTGAACTATAATAGCATCATGTTCTTGTCCAGAGAAAGGCATTCCTTCATATGGAAACACTTCCGCTTTAGGATCTTTGTCAGCAAGAAACTCTAAGAGTCTACCTACCGTTAATACCGGAGCAAATCTTAACTTAGTCATGATTGACCTCTTTCTTAAATGCTTCTAGGTAAGCTTCCAAAGACTTTGTAGGCCCATTACCTGCTTTACGTTTGGCTAACATACTATATAATTGTTCCAACGCATCATCTACTTCAGCGGGTGTTAATTCCTTAACTACCTTCTTGTAGAATTTGAGCGGATTACCTATATGTGTATATAACATCTGATCGGCATATTGTTTAGCCATGATTGCTCCTAAATGGTAATACTACACCCACCTCTTCTTCGTGTATAGGTGGAATAATTCCATATCCAGCACGTATAGCTTCCATACGACTTACTACACGTCTAGAATACTCTTCTTCCATAACCACATCCAAAGCTGTTTTAATAACAGGCAAACCTTCAGATTCGCACATACTATCCGTCAGACGACTATGCCATAAAGCACGTTCGAGCTGATTGTTACTAAATCCACGTACATAGAATACCAATGTCATATCGACGACATTACTCGGCTTTTGGCGTTTAGGTTTACGCATTATAAGCCTCACGTTGTTCTTTTTGACGTTTAGCTACCTGTAGAGCATCCAATTCTAATCGGACACGTGATTTAGCTAATACAGCGTCACGATATGTCTCTGAAGGTACTTTGAATTCATATTCATCCAAAGACAAATGTGTACTTCCAAAAGACATTCCAGTATCATGGATATTGACAATTGCTGCAGGATACTCAATGGCAAGGAACTCAATGATCGCGCCTCTAAAAGAGCCATCTGTACAGTTCTTATTACCCAGGAGCATTAGCATGTCTCCTTCTTTAATAGTGGTTGTATCAACAGCTTTGATACCCATCTCTGCTGCACATTGAAAACGTTTTGGTCTTGGTTCTGTGTTAAACACTTTTAGCTCCTATTGTTATAGTACTGATAAAATACCGAAAATTTACATTACGCAGATTGTTGTTGAGATGTACCGAACTCGATACTTTGAAGATCCATCGGATCAGCGATTACTTGTGTGACATACTGGACCGAAACTCCGACATAACGGGAGATTGTAGAGATAGGTGTGTTCTTAGCCGCAAGCGCCAGGACTTTGTTACGCGTACTTGATTGATGGAAGGCGTTTATCGTCTCCCGAAGTTCTTCTGTACGATTTATACATTCGGATGGTTTTTGTTCGGCTCTAGCATATTGACTTCTCATTTTTAGTCTCCATTTGGTTAAGGTTAAATTACTTGATATTTGTCTTGATCACCCAATGCGTTCGTGATCTTCTTACGAAGCCCCTGTGAAGCATTGAATTCTTTGTCAATAGAAGGATATACATAAGGCATATCCAAACTATCAATATTCTGTTCATGATCTGCTAAGGCATCACGAATTAGTTTCAGTTGTAGTTCCGTGAACTTGCATATGAAATATTTACTCATCTTCTGTCTCCGTGTCTTCTTGCTCCACGAATTCTTTATTAGTCATGCGTGCAGCTATTTTACGTTCTTGTTCAGCTTCTTTAAAGATATTAGGTTCAATACTACCATTTTCCAGAGACTCTGCATAATGTATTAAAGCCTCACGTACTATCTGATATTGTGCAGTATCTAATTTGATTTTGTGTGCCATCATAAACCTAGCTTTCTTTGGATCTCTGTAAGACTATTACGTTCTTCTTCGATGGTTGCATATACTATAGATATACCTGTTTCATTTATTAAACCGGAATACTCATCCCACATGGCACGTAGTAATTCTAATTCTTTAGGTGTAAGTGTTTCTGTCATGATTGTTTCTTTCTTATTATTCTTATAGTATATAGAATTTCCTTATTGGTCTCAATAGGAAATCATTTAGTCGACCATCATATTTATTTTAGGAGTGTTCCTAACATACCATATACCAATTGTGCGATAGTTTTATTATACATACCGAGATATTGACAGAGCTCTACATCGGATCGAATTAGAAACAATAGTCGTTTATATGCATTAGTTGCAGCCATGTTATCTCGTTCTTGTGACGTTTGGATGTCTATAGGCTCTACATTAATCATGATAGGTTCATCAGACAGTTTATAATATGCCAGATTGTTACGTATATAAAAAGGTTTATACTGCAGCTTACGCAAGGCACTAGATACTATTTTGGAATTAAGTCTATCAACACTCAGATTATGTTGTACTATTACCAACGATAATTGTTTAGCAGTAAATAACCCATTTACCTTAAAATTATGATCGTCACTACCTTCTCGTTGTTCTTGTAGGTGAATAAGTCCTATATTAACCGCTTTTAATATTTGTGCATTATATTCCATTATAATTCCTTTATTGTTGTTCTATTATTTACCATTATATATTAA